>Ga0163149_10000329_pt1 | contig 63131 bp, 63 predicted proteins | sample OliLakLV19MP5G1_FD_148604 | JGI IMG/M metagenome (GOLD analysis project Ga0163149, IMG submission 148604) | Freshwater microbial mat bacterial communities from Lake Vanda, McMurdo Dry Valleys, Antarctica - Oligotrophic Lake LV.19.MP5.G1 | ecosystem: Environmental > Aquatic > Freshwater > Lake >...
GTATTCTTTCCGTCTTATTTTCTTCCCGGCAAAACACCATAGAAATATGAAAGGAAAAAGAATTGTTGTTTTAATCTGTTTTTTCTCTGCCGTTACTTCTTATGCTCAAAAAATCAACCCGGAGAATCCTGATCTTTCTCCCGGTAATTTTAAATTAGATTCCTTACCGAGTTCGGAGATTAATATCCCCATCCAGATCAACCTGAAGCCGGTCTACACAATGGCGGAGAAAAGTGTGGATACCCTGTTCACTTCTTCCGGTTATCCCGATGGCTGGGTGCAGGAAGGTTGCGATACCCGTTTCAAATATGTATTCCGCCGGAGTAAATTGCAAATGAAGGTTACCGGTATGTCTATGAACCTGGGTTTTACTGGTTATTATAAAATAATCGGTTCCTCAAGGGTTTGTGTGAATGGCACTGTAGTTTCTCCCTGGACACCTGCCTGTCGTTGCGGCTTTGGTAGTGAAAGTGAGCGAAGGGTGAATGTTTCTTTCACTAATTCATTAAGCATTCAACCCGATTTTAAAGTAAAACTGGCGATCAAAAGAAATGAACCACAACCCCTCGATAAATGCGAGGTTTGTTTCTGGGGTCAGGATATTACCAAACAGGTTATGAAAGGATTGACCACGGAACTGGATGCAGCTAAAAAAGATCTGGATAAAAATTACGGAACAGTTGATCTCAAGCCCCGCTTTCAGCAGGTATGGAACCAGTTGAGTAAAGTGTATAATATTTATGGATTGGGCTGGTTGAAGATCAACCCGCAAAAGATCCGTATCAATAACATCTTTGCGCTAAATGATTCATTGAATATTTTTATAGGCCTGTCTGCCAAACCATCGATCAGTTTTGAGAAACCGGTGGAGCAACAATCTTCCATCCCTAGTATTGGCTCTTATAGCCGTCAACCCGGGTTCAGTGTTTTCCTGGATGCGGTGCTGAGCTATGACTCGTTGAGTACACTCATGAATCAAAACCTTGTCGGTAAGGAATTTGATTTTAAGAAAGCATTTGTAAAAAAGAAATTTATCATTGACGAGTGTAAAGTATATGGCGGTGGATTTGAGAAAATGATTATCAAGATCAAATTCTCCGGTACCAACAGCGGTGTGGTGTACCTGGTTGGTAAACCCGTATATGATAAGGATAAAAAAGCTATTGAGATCGCCGATATTGATTTTGATATCAAATCAAAAAATGTATTACTGGGCTCGGCCGACTGGATCTTTGATAAAAAAATAACCAAAGAAATAAGTAAGAATGCCCGGTTTGAGTTAAAGGACTTTATAGACAGCGCCAAACTGAGTATCAATAAAGAGCTAAACAAGGAATGGGTAAAAGGCATCCGGAGTTATGGTACGATCAAAGATATTTCCCTGGTGGGCATTTACCCGATGCAGCAGCACCTGGTTATCCGTAGCAATTGTGCCGGGGAGCTGTCTGTAAAAGTTGAATCCATCAATTTTAGTCTGTAGTGTCTTCGTCCGGTAAGCTGGCCTTGAAGGAGAAATTTCGCTGGGCGATATAACTGAATATTACAACAATCGAGATGGTCATAACCTGCGCCAGCACAGGATAGATTTGAAACCGTTCTACAAATACTTTTAGCAACAGGTAGTTAAGGGTGAGATTGAAAAGGCAGACCATAAAATACCGGAACAACTGTATGCGGCCCTTCATTTTGGAGTCAACGAACACCACGTATTTTGACATAAAGAACCCGACCGGGAAAGTAATACAGAAGGTAACGATCAGGGCGGCAATATGACCTTCGAAAGCGTAAAAGCCAAAATGAAATATTTTTTCCGCAAAAACATACTTATAGCTGATATAGTAAATGATCAAACCCAGCAGGGTATTTCCTCCCCCTGAAGCCGCATAGCGGAAGGTTTGCAGGTTCATCAGTTTCCTGAACGGCGGGTAAAAGAAATCAATGATGGGCAGTACCAGGTCTCTTGCGCTATGAATATGTTTTCGCATGAATGGTGGCAAAGGTAATAGCTAAGAGAGAAAAAGAGTAAAGTAGAATACAGGGTTAAAATAATTGAAAAACACTGCTTATGGGAGTCAATTTAGGTTGTGGGGCCTTCCTGTTGTAAATTTGGCGGATAAATACAAGAAAGGATGAGCATTGTAAGCGAGATAAAGCCACTTATTGTAACGGAGTTAAAGAATTTATACGGAAAGGAACCGATAGCTATCGGGTTCCAGGAATCTGAATTGACCATCAATACGACCAAACCAGAATTTGAAGGTGATTATACCCTGGTATTGTTCTCTTTTGTGAAGCAATTAAAGAAACCACCCGAACAACTGGGTGCTGAAATTGGGGAGGCATTGGTCAAAGCCAACCCGGAAATTTTTACAGCGCATAATGTTATTAAGGGATTTTTGAACCTGACTGTCTCGGATAAGTATTGGCTCAGTTTTCTTGTAGCTAATTATGCGAATACAAAATTTGGTTCCCGGCCGGCCAAAGGCCAGAAGGTGATGGTGGAGTACTCCTCTCCTAACACCAACAAACCGATCCATCTTGGTCATTTAAGAAATAATTTCCTGGGATGGAGCGTGGCCCAGATACTGAAGCAAAGCGGGTATGAGACCATAAAAAGCTGTATCGTCAATGACCGGGGTATCCATATCTGTAAAAGTATGATCGCCTGGCTGCTCTTTGCCAATGGTGCTACCCCGGAGTCTGCTAACAAGAAAGGAGATCATTTCGTGGGCGATTATTATGTTCGCTTCAATGATGAATATAAAAAACAGGTAGCGGAATTAATAGCCGGGGGCTTGAAAAAAGAAGAGGCGGAAAAAGAAGCGCCGATCATGAAAGGCACCCAGCAAATGCTGTTGGACTGGGAAAACGGAAAGCCGGATGTGATTGCGCTCTGGAAGAAAATGAATAATTGGGTCTATGCAGGTTTTGATGTGACCTATAAGCGTATCGGCAGTGATTTTGCCAAAACCTATTATGAAAGTGAAACCTACCTCCCGGGTAAACGATTTGTGGAAGAAGGTTTGAAGGAAGGCCCCTTCTTTAAAAAGGAAGACGGCAGTGTCTGGATCGACCTGACTAATGAAGGATTAGATGAGAAATTAGTATTGAGGAAAGACGGGACCTCCGTTTACATTACGCAGGACCTTGGCCTTGCAGAAGAAAAATACAGGGATTTTAAGTATGATGAAAGTATTTATGTGATCGCCGATGAGCAGAACTATCACATGAAAGTGTTGAAACTGATCCTGAAAAAACTCGGTAAGCCCTATGCGGATGGTATTTACCATTTAAGTTATGGCATGGTAGAACTGCCCAGCGGCCGGATGAAAAGCCGGGAAGGCACTGTAGTGGATGCGGATGAACTGATTGAAGAAATGGTGAAAGTCGCAAAGAATAAAACGGAGGAACTGGGGAAAGTAAAAGATTTTGCGGAAGACGAACTGGCGGAGTTATATGATACGATTGCCCTTGGGGCTCTTAAATTCTTCCTGTTAAGAGTGGACCCCAAAAAGAGAATGATCTTCAACCCGGAAGAGTCCATCGATTTTCATGGGTTCACCGGTCCGTTTGTACAGTATACGCATGCAAGGATCAAGTCAATACTGAGGAAGCGGTCGGGAGTTGGGAGTCAGGAGTCGGGAGTCGGGAGTCTTCTTAAACTTGAAAAAGATCTTATTATTTCTTTGGAGCAATATCCAACGATCATTGAACAGGCAGTTGCTGAGCATAACCCTTCTGTGATCGCTATTTATGTGTTTAACCTGGCTAAATCATTTAACACGTTCTATACCGAACACTCCGTTATGAATGCGGAGTCGGAAGAAAAGAAAGAACTACGACTGCAGCTTTCTGAGATGACTGCGAACGTTATTGCATCAGGGATGGGCTTGTTAGGAATTAAAGTACCGGAAAGAATGTAAGCTTGTTCTGCGGATAGATTGCTGATTTTCTTCCATTCGTGATTTAAAAGATTGGGAATAGTTAGTGTTGTATTTCAGACAAAAAAAGAGGAAAAGAAATGTTCAGGTGAACTCTTCTTTTCCTCTTGCGAGGCTTTGCCGAAGCAACCTCATTTAATTTCTTAACCCTACATCCCCGCCATCATCTTCTTTTGTTTCAGGTTCGACAGCGAAGGATCCATTTCGATCGCTTTATCGCAAAGGGCAATACCTTTATCCATATTGGCTTTTCCACCTTTCTTCTGGAATGACATACCGATCATATATAAGGCAGAAGCATTGGTTTTATCATATTCAAGGATTTTGTCCCAGTACTCAATTGCCGGGTCATATTTACCTTTATAATAATAAGCTTCAGCAACCATGTTCAGGATATTCATATCACTGGGCTTTCTTTTCAGGATCTCGTTCAGGATATTCACCCCTTCATCGAGGTTGCCAACATTCAGGTAAGCAATACCCAGGTTCTCTAAATAATCATTATCTCTTTTAAGTCCTTTTTCTGCTGCTTCCAGCATGTACTTCAGGGCTTCCTTATCGTTATTCATCGCATAGTATATAAGGCTCATTTCATAAATCCAATAGCTTTCAGTAGGCTTTAATTCGAGGGCTTTATGAAAATAAGGGATCGCCAGTTTGAAGTTCATCATATCTGCATAGCTATGGGCTATCAGGTAAGGAATTTCAGCATTGGTAGGATCTTCTTTGGCAGCACCGTTAAGGTATTTGATCGCATCGCCATAGTTATCCATGTCATAATTCACACGGCCCACGTAATACAAAACTTTTTCAGCGGGGTCCGCAGTTTTCAGCTTATCTGCATAGAGCAACACGTCTTCGTTTTGCTTTAGCTGGAAAGAAAGTGTCATAAGCAGCTTGTAGGTAGCCGCTGAATTATCACCGAGGGTCACTAGTTTCTTATAGCTATCCCTTGCCTGTGTGTAGCGACGCAGGTCCAGGTAAGCAGATGCTAATTCAACCGTAATGGGTTTGCTGTTCGCATCGTACCTGGCGGCTTTCTCAAAATTTTTCAATGATTCCAACCGACGGCCGTTTTGTTTTTCCAGTAAACCTTTTTGGAGGAAATAGTCAGCACTGTCAACACCGACATTGATAGCTGAAACGGATGTTTGAGACTGGGCGAGCATTGCTGTCAGCACAAGAAAAGTGGATAGGATCTTACGTAACATAGGGGTACTTTTTGGATTGGATTGATAATGATTTCTCATCACTAAAGTAGAATTTGGAGTTGACTAATCAAAGCTTAACGGCCTATATCTCAGCGAATATCGTTCCAAAATAGTATTATTTCAGAATGATCCCCCCCAGAGCTGGTAAATTTACGGCTATACGGTACCTTTTTTGATCCTTATCAACCATTTCTGACCTTATATCGGGGTTAATGACCTTTCCGGTGCCCCAATAGGCAGTTTTATCGCTGTTAAAGATTTCCTGTATATAGTTTTTCCCGTTCACATACACTTCCCAGTCGTTCCGAACCACGGGAGTCATATTCAAAATTACCAGCACATCATCAGTTTCTTTCTTCCCTTTACGTTTAAAAACGATGACCGATTCGGCCCGGTGGTCCAGGTCCACCCACTCAAACCCATCCTGGTTAAACTGGTTTTCGTGCAAAGCCGGTTCTGTTTTCAATAAATTATTCAACTCACTCACACAATCCTTGAGTAAGCGGTGGCCATCAAATTGGAGGAGATCCCATTGCAATTCTGATTTATAATTCCATTCTGCTGTTTGGCCAAATTCATTTCCCATGAACAAGAGCTTGGCCCCGGGGTGTGTCCACATATAGGTATACATCAACCGGAGGTTAGCAAATTTTTGCCACTCGTCGCCCGGCATTTTATACAGCATAGGGCTTTTGCCATGCACCACTTCGTCATGACTGAGTGGTAACATAAAATTTTCATCCGGGTAATACATCATGCTGAAGGAAAACTTATCCTGCTGGAATTGCCGGAGCAAAGGATCCGTTTTGAAATAATCCAGGGTATCATGCATCCAGCCCATCATCCATTTCATACCAAAGCCCAATCCATCCTGCCAGGTTGGTTTGGAAACACCCGGCCAGTCGGTTGCCTCTTCGGCTATAGTTTGCACATCCGGAAAATCCCGGAAGATCGTTTCATTCAGATCTTTGATGAAGGCAATGGCTTCTAAATTCCCGTTACCACCAAATTCATTGGGCTCCCACTCTCCTTCTTCCCTCGAGTAATTGAGTTTGAGCATCGAGCTCACTGCATCCACCCGGATGCCATCGATATGAAACAGATCAAACCAATATCTTGCGCTACTGATCAAAAATGATTTTACTTCTCCCCTTTTATAATTAAAAATATAGCTGTTCCAGTCGGGGTGAAACCCTTTTCGCATATCTGCGTACTCATAGGTATGTGTACCATCGAACATAAATAATCCATGGGCATCATAGGGAAAATGAGAAGGCACCCAGTCCAGTAGCACGCCAATACCTTCCAGGTGAAAAGCGTCGATCATCCTCATCAATCCCTGCGGGTCACCAAAGCGAGAGGTAGCTGCAAAGAAACCGGTGCATTGGTAACCCCAGCTTCCATCAAATGGGTGCTCTGTTACCGGCATCAACTCCACATGTGTAAAACCCAGCTCTTTCACATAGGGCACCAATCGTTCTGTGATCTGGTCATAGGTATTATAAATTTCTTCATCGTTTTTATCCGGTCGCTGCCAACTAGCGAGATGCACTTCATAAACGCTCCAGGGTGCATCGAGGGCATTGTGCTTTTTCCTTTTTGTCATCCATGCTGAATCCTTCCATTCATAATACATGTCCCAGGTAATACTGGCAGTTTGCGGTCTTTTCTCCCAGAAGTTTGCAAAAGGATCGCCTTTATCTATCTTTCGTTTTGCAAAACCGATGATATGATACTTATAAGCTTCTCCTAATTTAAAATGCGGGATGAACCCTTCCCAGATACCGCTTTTATCCCAGCGCGGATACAATTCATACTCATTGTTTTTCCAATCATTAAAATTTCCTTTTACAGAAACCGATGTACCATTCGGTGCCCATACACAGAAATACATCCCCCAAGTATCGTTGACCTGGATCGAATGCGAACCGAATTTCTTGTAGAGCTGGTAATTGCTGCCGTTCTGGTAATTGGTTACGTCTTCATCAGTCAGCAATGAGTAATTCCAAACAGTTTTGGAGGTATCAACAAAATTCAGGTCCTCATATTTTTGATTTTTAGAATCTGTTGATTGATTATTTGCAGCAAGAGGCAAATTCTTGTTGGAGTCATCATTATTGTCTGTCAGAGCAGCTCCAGTATCTTTTTTTTTCGACGGCATTCGTGAGAAATTTTATGAAAGTTGTATCTCACTCAACTTACATCTTTTTACTGGAAAATTAACATTTGTATATGTTCTGCTTTACTCTAATAATACCAGAAATCATCAATTTTGTACAGTTCATATAAATGTCAGCTCTGAAGTGTAGCCAAATCGATATTTTTCTGAATAAACCAAATAACCACATGCTTAAACCGGCTGTATTCACCTGCCTGTTACTAATTGCTTTTGTCGCTGCCAAGGGACAACAGGCCTCTATAAGCGGTAAAGTGACGGACTCTTCAGAAAAAAGAAATCTCCATTTAGCTGTTATCTCCCTCCTCCGAAAGTCGGATACAACATTGGTTTCCTTTACAAGAACCGATAAAGATGGAAAATTTGTATTGCCCAAAGCTGATACCGGTCAGTACGTGTTGTTGGTCAGTTACCCCCGTTTTGCCGACTATATGGAAGGCCTTGATCTACGGACTGATGTAAATCTTGCTGAAGTTAATATGACCCAAAAAAGTAAACTACTGGATGAGGTGGTCATCCGAACGGGAACGGCTATCCGTATTAAAGGAGATACAACCGAATTTGTAGCAGATAGTTTTGCAGTAAAAGAAGGTGCCACCGTGGAAGACCTGTTGAAAAAATTACCAGGATTTACGGTGAACAGCAAGGGAGAAATCGTGGCGCAAGGCAAACGGGTGGATAAGGTATTGGTAGATGGCGAAGAATTTTTCGGCGATGATCCCACAATGGCGACACAAAATATCTCAGCCAAAGCGGTGGACAGGGTACAGGTATTTGAAACAAAAACAGAACAACAACAGCTCACCGGTATTACATCGGGCAATGAAGGCAAAACTGTTAACATCAAACTGAAAGAGGATGCGAAGAAAGGTTCGTTTGGTAAAGTCATTGCTGGAACTGACTTTAATAAATACATAGATAGTAAATTGCTTTATAACCGGTTTATGGGCAAGAAGAAATTTTCTGTTTTTGGAACCCGGACCAATATCAATGCCGGCAGCCTGAACTGGGAAGACCGCCAGAAACTGGGTATTGAAAATGATGCTGAGTATGATGAACTGAGTGGCTACTATTTCAGTTTCAGTGGCGGCGATGATTTTAATGACTGGAATTTACGGGGTTTACCAGATGCTTACACGGCCGGCGCCTTATTCAGTAATAAATGGAATGCCGATAAAAGCAATATCAATCTCTCCTATCGGTTCAATAGTTTAGGGACAACCAATATTGGGACCACCCTCACCCAGAACATTTTACCAACCGGGTTAAATTATTCCAACAAGTATTCAACTAAGAATGCCCTCAACCAGCAGCATTCCATCAATGGTAAGTATGAATGGAAATTGGATTCATTGGCGTCTTTTAAAATTGTGACCACGAATTCGTTCAAGACCAGTCAGACAACCGGTACGGATATCGGGGAATCATTGAATGGCAAACAGGATACGCTGAACCGTAGTTTCCGGGACTATACGAATAATACCCTTCGTAACCAGACCGATAATCAACTAACCTACAAACAACTCTTTAAAAAGAAAAACAGGCTGTGGCAAACCGTGTTGCGCTACGGTGTAACGATGGATGATAATAATGGTTTGAACAATACGGGGATCAGGTATTTTGAGAATGGAGCTTTTGATTATGCCGATACAATCGATCAGCAAAAATTATTCGATGGCCGTTCGACCACTTATGGTGTTAAAAGCACTTTCAGTGAGCCTTTATCGGCCAACTGGACGATGATAGTGGATTATGCTTATAATAAAAATAATTCCCTGTCAAAAAGGAATACGTTTGAAAAGGCATTTAATGGTAAATACGAGGTTCTTATTTCCGACTTCAGTAATAATTTCGAGCTGGATGCTTTTTCGCACAGTGGTAATGCCATTTTCCGCTACATGGGTAAAAAGACCAGACTGGCTTTTGGTTCCGGCATTTCTACGGTAAAGCTGGGGCTTCTTAACCTTGACAATAACAGCTCCAATAACTATCATTTCCTGAATGTGACTCCACAGGTACAGGTGAATTTTACGCCTAAGGCACAAACGAATTTTGGAATTAATTATCGTGGCACCACCCGGCAGCCTACGATCAATCAACTGCAGCCGCTGCGTGATAATACCGATCCGTTGAATGAATATATTGGGAATCCTGATCTGAAAGTAGGTTTTAATCATAATTTTTCCCTCAATTATAATCAGTATAAAGTACTGAAGCAGGTGTACAAGTATGCGTATGTCAACTATAATATCCAGCAGAATGCTATTTCGCAATTCAATACACTCGATACTTCTACTGGTAAAAGAACTTATTATCCTGTGAATGTAAATGGTAATACAAACTGGAATGTTGGGGGTAACTGGAATAAAACCGGTGGTAATTTTAGTAGCGGTGCCGACAAGGCAAAGCCCGGCTATGGTATAGATATGAATGCCAATGGCGGGAAGTATAATAATTTTATTAATGGTCAGAAAGCCACGACTAAATCCTATACGGTCAGCCTGCGGCCCAATTTTCGTATCGAATACGAAAATAAATTTGAATTTAGCATTGGCCCTTCCATTGGATATAATTATACCAAATCCTCCCTGCCCTCGAGTATTGACAATAATTACTTTACTTATGGTGGCCGGGCTAGCGGGGAACTTATCCTGCCCTGGAAATTGGAATTGTCTTCCGATATTAATGCAGACCTGCGGCAACGGATCAATGCTTTTGCCAGCAATACTAACCTGGTGATCTGGAATGCCCGCCTGACTAAAATGCTCTTTAAAAAAGATGCGGGCCGGATCAGTTTGATCGCCAACGATATTCTTAATGATAACAAAGGATTCACCCGAACCATAAACAGTACGATTATTTCCGATGACCGTTTTCAGCGGGTCAGCCGTTACTTCCTGCTGAGATTTGAATGGTCATTTAATAAATCGCCAGGAGGAGATACCAAATGATCAAGCAAATTTTGTTAGTAACAACGATCGTACTGGCAACAATGACCGCTGTTGCACAGGAACGTTTTTTTCCCACGATAAAAGTAGAGTTTGAAAAAACAACCAGTGTCCGCCAGTTGATGAAGGAACTGCAGGAAGGCAACAGTTGGTATGAGCAGAATAAAGAACGTTACGCTGTTTCCATGCTCAGCTACTACGATTTCACCGGCGACACCAGCAAATCTCTTTACCAGCCCGGTAAGGATGTTCCTGTTGATCCACGAAGCTGGTACAGGCCCATGGGTGATAAGAACGTTGTGTATACCGATTACAAGCGGGGTATTTCTATTGCACAAAAACCAGTATTTGAAGAAACTTTTTTGATCGAAGACAGTCTGGCCAAGATCAAATGGAAGATCACAGGCGATGTAAGAAATATAGCCGGTTATGATTGCCGCAAAGCAGTTGGTATTTTGAATGACTCGATCGCTGTTTTTGCCTTTTATTCAGATGAACTGCTGATAAACGGCGGACCAGAGGGTATACAAGGGCTTCCCGGTATGATATTGGGTGTTGGGATTCCCAGGCTTCATGCTACCTGGTTTGCTACCAAAGTGGAAGTCTTTGATGTAAAGATGAATAAAGTGACACCGGCTACGAAAGGGAAAAAAGTAAGCCGCAGTTCCCTGATGACGACCTTAAGTGTATTGGCCAACGATTGGGGAACTTATGGAAGTAAAATGCTGGTCAATTTTATCATCTGATCATTTCAGCCACTCCAGCACCAGACTTTCTTTTGCTACACAGGAGTTGGTGCGTGAGACACGCACAAAGAGGTAAGAACCCTGTTTATACTGATACATAACCCCTCAATCCCAATTAAATTTCTTTATTAATTTATGAAGAGTTTTATTTTCCCGTAAGTCAGGGTCATGCTTTACAAAAGCAACAATATTTCCAGCGTTCAAAAACTCCAGCTTCTTATTATATCCAGCCAAAATCTGGAACTCGTTGATTATTGTTTTAGCTGCCCCGGTTTTCATGCCAAGTAAATCATATCCCACCTCCCCGTATTCAATATGATATACATATAATTTAGCCGGAATTGCTGCAATAAAAAATTTATACTGCTTCTGCTGCCTTAAACAATTGGTATCAATCTTATTTATAAAATTTCGCAGCTCAGCAGACAGTGATTCCTCTATATTAACTGTTGAAGCTTTAAAATTTTCGGCATATTTCAATAACAGGCTGTCTTAATTATTACAACTGTCAGCAATAGGTATTTGCTGTACTATTTGCTTAGTTTAAGTTAGAGTATTACTTTCTTTTCTACCTGATTACAGTTTGAAAAGAAAGTAATAAAAAGAGTAAACACGTACTATTTTGCATAAATAATTAACTGAAATTTTATTATAGTTTTGCTGGGTAAATCACATTGCCAAGATCAGTTTTTTTCGTCTTTATATCAAATTGAAATTACCTTCACGGCGGGTGTTCACAAAAAGTAAAACGCTGTGGTTAAGGTTTTTGGAAAAGTAGCACATTCAGTATAGAATTAAGAACCGATAAAGTTTGGCCGGCGAAATCAAAACACCTTCGAAGACATGAAGTTGGTGCATGAGACACGCACCAAGGTGTAAAATGCTGGTCAACTTTATTATCTGATCATTTCAACAATTCCAGCACCAGGCTTTCTTTTGCTTCTATCGATAGTGTGTTAAGGGGTTTTGTTTTACCGGTTACCACGTTCCTCGCCTGGGTAAAACCTTTTGTCCGTTCCTGGTATATTGACCAATCGGGGTTTATATCTTTATCGCCACTATTAGTAATGACCATCACCGTTTGTTTGGTATCGTAACGAAAATAAATATAGACCCCCTCTTTCGGAATGAACTGCATGGTTTTACCGCTGGTTATTGCAGATGAACTTTTTCTGAAATTGGCCAACCTGCTCACATAGTCAAATGCCTCCTCTTGTTTATCATTCCGGCCCTGCCTTGTAAACCGGTTCTCTTTTTCTTTATCATCCGCCCAGCCTCCGGGAAAATCTTCCCGAACGGTAGCATCCGTATTCACTTTCTTATTCTTCATCAGCACTTCGGTTCCATAATAGATTTGTGGAATACCGCGTAAAGTCAGCAGCCAGTTGAAACCCATCTTCATTTTCTTCCAGTCTTCATCAATAACGGAGAATACCCGGTCCATATCATGGTTGTCGAGGAAAATACAGTTGTTCATGGGCTCTTTATATAAAACATCCTGAGTAAGCGTGGTGTAGATCTTATTCACCCCTGTTAACCAATCCAGTTTCTCATTCATACCCGCCAGCATGCCAAAGCAAACCTGGAAGTCAAGCATTCCTTTTGCATTGTGCTTGAAAGGGCTGGCGATATTGTTACGGGTAAAATAAGCGTTCGCTACGGTACTATTCACCCAGGATTCACCGAATACCGTAACAAATGGAAATTCTTTTTCCAATGCACTGTTCACATTATTCATAAATTGTTCGTCGCAATATTTATAAGTATCCACCCGCCAGCCATCAATACCATATTCTTCCGTGGTCCAGACCGCATGCTGGATCAGGAAATTAGCGACAAAGGGATTTTGCTGGTTCAGGTCAGGCAGGTGGGGTACAAACCAACCATCCAGCATGGCCTTCTTATCTGATTGTGATGCATAGGGATCATAAAAAACTTCTTCCCGGTGATTAGGGGCCATATCGCCCTGAGATGTATTGAACCAGGATTTCATCGGCGGATCCAATACAAACCAATGATGATTACCTACATGGTTATAAACAGCATCCTGGATCACTTTCATGCCTTTAGAATGCAGCGTATTGCAAAACTGTTTATAGCCTTCATTGCCGCCAAAGCGTTTGTCAACGGCATAATGGTCGGTGAACCAGTAGCCATGATAGCCGGCTACTTTGTTACCCCACTCATTCATCAGGGGCATATCGTTTTCGATAACGGGTGTAAGCCACAAGGTTGATACACCCAGCTGGTTAAAATATTCCAGCTGGTTTTCGATGCCTTTGAAGTCTCCACCATGCCGGGAGAATTTGTCTTTCCGGTCGCTGGTTTTATCGCGATAGTCATTAATAATATCGTTGGAAGGGTCGCCATTTGCAAATCGATCGGGGATCAGCAGGTAAATAAAATCTTTGGCCGTTACACCCAGTGCTCTTGTTTTACCATTTTGGTTGCTTCTCTGCCGTAGTTCAAAATCAAAGGTTTTATAAGAAACCGCTTCCGGCGATTGAAGATTATCGATCCTGAATTTTAAGGTACCAGGTTTGGTGATAGCACTTATCGTAATATCGAGGAAAATATAATTGGAATTTTCTGCTTTGGTTTGTTTCACCAGTTTGACTCCAGTGTATGGAAGCATGGAAATTTTCTCATTCGCAACCCGGTCCCGGTGTATCATTAGTTGCAGATTCGGGTTTTTCATACCTACCCACCAGTTGGTTGGATATATATTGGGAGAACCGTTGCTCCAGCTTTTAGCTGAAACGATCAATAATAACAGGATAAATTGACAGCGTCTCATAACAATATTATTTATCTTTTATTCTTAATGTTAACAGGGCAGCCAATATCATCGAACAGCCGCCTACTACAATGGTCATGATGGCATTGCCATGAAAAACATGTTTTGTCAACACACCTAACAACGTGGCAGCAAGGATTTGAGGAATGACGATAAAGAAATTAAAGATACCCATGTAGACCCCCATTTTATTTGCCGGCAGCACTTTTGTGAGCATGGAATAAGGCATGGCAAGAATACTGCACCAGGCCAGACCGATTCCCCCCATACTGATGATCAGTAAATTCTCATCCTTGAAAATATAGAATGAAATTAGTCCCAAACCTCCTGCGATCAGGGCTATCATGTGAGTAGCAGGTCGCGAAAATTTTTTGGCTAATACCGGTAGCAGGAAAGCAAATAATGCTGCAAAACCATTATACCAGGCAAATAATACACCTACCCAATTGCCCATATCATTATACGCTTTTGAAGTGGTATCAGTTGTTCCTGAAAGATGCTGGGCTAATGCCGGTGTTGAATAAATCCACATGGCAAATAAAGCAAACCAGGAAAAAAATTGTACGATGGCCAGTTTTTTCATCGTATCAGGAAGAAAATTAAGGTCATCCATTACTTCAACAAAACCGTTCCTGCTTTTTTGTTTTTGAAGGCGACCAGCGACCAGTTGGCATATTCCAAATGTGGCTATTCCTCCCGTTAATACATATAATTCTTTTTCAAGCTTGTTTTCTGCAGCTGAATTATACAGGTATAACCCGGCTGACAAAATAAGCCCGATCACTGTCCATACTATACCTTTTTTAGAAAAGGAAGATGCGGGTGTTTTGATGTGTACCTCATTATTTAATTCTCCGATCTCACCAAAGGATTTTAATTGTTCTGGAGAGTATTCTTTGGTTGTAAAGACCGTGTAGGAAATAGCTGCGATATACACAATAGCACCAACAATGAATGAAATTTTGAGTGAATCAGGAATAACACCTTCTGTAGCTTCATTGGAGACACCAAATTTGGTGAGAAAAAATGGTAATACAGAAGAGATAACAGCTCCGATACCAATAAAAAAGCTTTGCATGGCAAATCCAGATGTTCTTTGCGAGTCTGGAAGCATATCGCCAACAAAGGCTCTGAAAGGTTCCATTGAAACGTTGATAGAAGCGTCTAATAACCATAGCATGACGGCTGCCATCCATATTTCAGTAACGTTAGGAAAAACAAACAAGGCCAGGGCGGCGAAAATGGCACCGACCATAAAGAAAGGTCTTCTTCTCCCCCATTTTTTATGCCAGGTTTTATCACTCCAATGCCCGATGATCGGTTGTATGATCAGCCCAGTTAACGGGGCTGCGATCCATAAGATCGGGATATCGTCTATATTGGCGCCCAGCGTTTGAAAAATCCGGCTGACATTGGCATTCTGAAGTCCGAAAGCGAATTGGATGCCAAAGAATCCAACACTCATATTTATTATCTGTACAAGACTAAGCTTGGGCTTAACGCCGGTATAAGCAGAAGACATAAGCAATCGTTTTAATCAGAGAATACGGAAGATAGGAATAATATGTAGAGAGTACACATTTTGCCAGAACAAAAAATTTCTCCAGATATTGAAAGAATTTTTAGTTATATAACAAAACCATTAGGTATGATACAACCCTTCTTCAATACAACAATTCCATCTTTTACCGTATAAAGGGCATGGTCGGTATTTTCAATATGTGTGCCCCCGTTTATGCGTACATCATCGCCTATCCGGCAATTTTTGTCAATGATCGCATTTTTAATATAACAACGGCTGCCAATACCCATCAATGGTATTCCTTTTGCGCTGGCAGAAGCTATTTCTTCCAATGTTTCATACGAGTCATTACCCATCGTGTAAGTGCTCACCAGTGTAGAACCAAGCCCAATCCTCGACCGGATGCCAATCACACTGTTCTCAATACGGGAAGCATTAATGATGGAGCCTTCGGCTACCAACGTTTTTTCCAACGTAGTGCCGCTTATTTTAGCAGGTGGCAGCATCCGCGGGCGGGTATAAATGATCTGTTCGTTATCGAATAAATTAAAAGAAGGTATCTCTTTGGTCAGATCCAAATTGGCTTCAAAGAAGGAATGGATATTCCCGATATCTGTCCAGTACCCTTCATACTGGTAACTGGCCACTTTGTATTTATCAATAGTTTGGGGAATGATCTCTTTACCGAAATCCGTAGCGGTTTTAAATTCGTCCAGCAGCAAATCAAACATCAACTGCCGGTTGAAAATATAGATACCCATGGAAGCCAGGTAATTTCTCCCTGATGCCTTCATGAAGTCGCCGGTATCACTTACCCATTCCGGCAATTGATCCAATTTCGGTTTCTCGATAAACGATGTGATCAATCCATCTCCTGATTTTAAAATACCAAACTCCGGTGCATCTTTTTCATTTACCGGGATGGTAGCAACGGAAATATCAGCGCCTAATTTTTTATGATTATCCAGCATCTCCGCAAAATCCATCTGGTAAAGCTGGTCGCCCGAAAGAATCAAAACATATTCACTTTCGAATGGTTCTATATGACGAAGCCCCTGGCGAACGGCATCGGCAGTACCCTGGTACCAGGTCGGATTGTCCGGAGTTTGTTCGGCTGCAAGTATATCTACAAATGCTTTGCTAAATGCACTGAAGTGATAAGTATTCTTGATATGCCTGTTTAGCGATGCTGAATTGAACTGTGTTAATACAAACATTCGACCTATTCCATTATTCAGACAATTGGAAATAGGAATATCTACTAACCTGTATTTACCGGCAATTGGTACAGCAGGCTTCGAACGGCTGGCAGTTAACGGATATAGTCTGGAGCCGGCGCCACCACCGAGAATGATGGACAAAATTTCTTTAGAATGCGTGATCGTTCTGATAGCCATAAGTAATCGTTTATTTCAATGATTGGTACAAATCTATGTATTGCTGCGCAGAATTATCCCATGAATGATCGATCGTCATCATATGACTACGCATCCAGGTATAAAGGTCAGGTTTATTATTATAAAGGTCAATAGCCCGACCTACGGAATAGGTAATATCCCAAACGGATGGCTGGTCGAACCGGATACCAAAGCCCTGCCATTCGCCCATATCTGTTACGGTATCACGCAAGCCACCGATATTTCTTACCATGGGCACGGTGCCATAGCGCAACGCATACATCTGGTTTAATCCACAAGGCTCTACCCGGCTTGGCATCAACAGGAAATCTGACCCGGCATAGATCTGGTGACTTAACGGCTCACTGTATCCAATATATGAATTAAAATATCCATTAAACTGGTGTTTCATTTCATCCAGCTTTGTTTCCAATTCCGGATCGCCCGAACCGAGCACGAGGAAATTCGCATGCCCGTGATGCTGGTAAATGGACTGACTGATGGCATCGGGTAACAGGTCAGCAGCTTTCTCTCTTACCAGGCGCCCGACAAATGATATCAGTGGTTTGTTGGGATCCAATCCAAACTGTCCCGCCAATTCTTTTTTATTCTTCCGCTTTCCTTTTTCTACCAGCTCCGTATCATAATTTTTGGCGATCATGGTATCGGTCATCGGATCCCAGACCTGAGTATCAATTCCATTTAAGATACCATAACTTTTTCCCTGCTCATAATCAAACAATTTCTCAAGCCCGTTAGCCGATTCTTTTAACTCACCCAGGTAGCTGGTGCTGACCGTGGTTACTTTCCAGGCACATTTTACAGCCGAGGCCATCGGGTTAATGTTCTTGTCCCATTCCAGCATTCCCCATTTCCAGCTGTCGAAAGTAGGCAGGTAATAATATTTATCCCAACTTATCCAACCCTGGTACTGGCCGTTGTGTACCGTGAATACAGTAGGTACATCAGCCATTTTCTGTCGGAATTCAAAACAATATTTTACCATGAAAGGAATAAGGCCCGTGTGGTGATCATGGCAATGGATTACATCGGGTTTGTGTTCCCAGCGATTGATCCAGTCGCAGACTGCAACCTGAAAAGAAAGGAAACGTTCTGTGTCGTCATCGTAACCATATATTTTTTCCCGGTCGAGCAGCCCGTTTATATCAATGAGGTAGAGGTCAAATCCCAGTTTATTAGTTTTCTCTTTGATCACACTGTACCGGAAATATTGCGGGCCGATATGCTGCTCACCTTCATGTACCAGTTCCCATTGGTTATCGTAGAGGAATTTGGTTCGGTACATAGGCATCACCACTTTGACCACATGGCCCAATGCTGACTGGTACTTTGGTAAAGCACCCACCACATCACCCAGCCCCCCGGCTTTCGCTACCGGGTAGCATTCGGCCGCTACATGAACAATCTCCATTGATTTTTATTATTTAATCGGAATTAACCTGAAATTAAGGGGTTTTTTTGATAGGTGGCATAACGAACCTCAAAATTATCAGAAAGAGATTATCCAATTTTATAAAAAAAAATACCCAACCCCAGGTACCGTTTTTTTTGTACAAAGTTAAAACCTCTAAGAGGCCTATTTTATTCGTATTGAAAATTGTTATACTTTCAACACTTCATTAAAATCAACCTTGCTTACTATGTCTACATCAACAATTGCACTACCACAATCGGGTAAACCGACTAATTACGGTGCTTTAGGTACCCTTGTCACCGTTTTTTTCTTTTGGGGGTTTATTGCTGCAGGCAATAGTGTCTTCATTCCTTTTTGTAAAAATTATTTTCATCTAGACCAGTTTCAAAGCCAGCTGATTGACTTTGCTTTTTATACAGCCTATTATGTTGGAGCATTAGTTTTGTTTGCTTATGGTGCTTTTGGTGGAAAAGACCTGGTAGGCAAATGGGGGTTCAAAAAAAGTATTGTCTACGGACTGCTATTCTCAGCATTTGGCGCATCAGCTATGATATTTGCCGTTAATGGAAACAGTTTTGCCGGTATGCTGATTGGTCTTTTTATTGTGGCACTCGGTTTTTCTTTACAACAAACAGCTGCACAGCCCTTTGCTATTTCTCTTGGCGACCCGGCTACGGGCACAGGAAGGGTAACCTTAGGCGGAGCGGTAAATTCATTCGGCACATCAATAGGTCCATTGGTTGTAGCACTTGCATTATTTGGCACTACTGCAGCCATCACCGATGAAAAAATTGCAGCATTAAGTTTATCAAAAGTTATTACTTTATACATTTTTGTAGGTGCTTTATTTATTGGTGCAGCTGCTTTGTTTCATTTTTCTAAAAAAGTGCCTTCTGGTATTTTGTTGGAAAAAACCGAAAAGGCAAACAAAGCGCTTTATACATTATTAATAATGACGGGTCTGCTGATAATCATGTTTATTCCTGTCTTTAATAGTTACAAAACTGACATGACGACTGCAAGTGTCAGTGAGAAGCATGCTATGGAGGCTTACAGATTAAAATGGCTTATTGGGGCTTTTGCCGTTGTAGTTATTGGATTATTGGTGGCTAATATGAGTGCAAAGAAAAAAGCAGATGGATGGGGAGCTATGCAATACCCACAGTTAGTACTGGGTATGATTGGCATATTTGTATATGTGGGTGTTGAAGTAGCTATTGGCAGTAATCTTGGCGAATTATTACGTCAGAAAGATTTTGGTGCTTATGCAGCATCCGAAGCAACTCCTTTTATTATGTTGTATTGGGGTAGCCTTATGATTGGGAGATGGACTGGAGCTATCAGTGTTTTTGCATTGCCAGAAAAAACAAAAGTAATACTACAGATTATTGTTCCCCTTATTGCCTTTGGATTATTGATTGGAATAATTCATTTCTCAGGTTATAAAGTAGAGGCACTGTACTATTATGTTATTTGTGTTGTTATTCAGATTGGTGCATTCTTTTTAAGTAAAAACAAACCAGCCCGTACTTTATTGGTGTATAGCTTAATGGGTGTATTGGCAATGGTAATAGGCTTACTTACTAAAGGCAATATTGCTATCTATGCATTTCTTAGTGGTGGCCTTGTGTGTTCTATAATGTGGCCCTGCATCTTCAGTTTATCAGTTGCCGGACTTGGAAAATTTACATCACAAGGATCTGCTTTTTTAATCATGATGATATTAGGAGGTGGAATTATCCCCCCTATACAAGGTAAGATTGCCGATCTTATCGGTATTCACCAATCCTATGTCATTGCAGCGGTTTGCTTTGCTTATCTCGCATTCTTTGGGTTTGTAGTAAAAGGTATATTGAGAAAACAGGGTATTGATTACGATGCTAAAGTAAGCGGAGGCGGGCATTAAATAGTTTTAAATGAATATATAATAGGCTTTCTCAAATGGTATTTGTAACACAAAGCACGCCAAGAAAACACGACAACCACTAAGAAAGTACTTTATGTAGCCGTTAGGTTGTGTACTTTTTGCTACACTTTGTGTTCGCTGTGCTCCTTGGGCATTATTTTTGAATCAGCCTCTTTTTTAAACTGAGAATTATGGCAAAATATGCAATCGGAATTGATATTGGTGGTACTAATACCAAATTTGGCATAGTTGATAATAAAGGCCACATACTTAAACAAGACAGACTGCTAACAAATGATGCGGAGGGGGTAGAGGAATTTATTGATGAATTGTATAACAAACTCATGCCATTGATACAAGAGGCAGGTGGCCGGAGTGATTTTGCAGGAATTGGCATTGGCGCCCCCAACGGGAATTATTATACTGGCAATATTGAATATGCTGCCAATCTGAAATGGAAAGGTATAATTCCATTTGCTAAAATGGTGTCTGATAAATTTGGGTTGAATGTAAAATTAACAAACGATGCCAATGCTGCTGCCATGGGTGAAATGATGTATGGCTGTGCCAAAGGCATGAAACATTTTATTACTATTACATTGGGAACCGGTGTTGGCAGCGGAATTGTGATTGATGGAAAAATAGTTCTTGGTCATGATGGATTTGCAGGAGAACTGGGTCACACCATTATTCGTCCCGGGGGAAGAATGCATAAAGGAACTGGGATAAGAGGTGTTCTTGAATCTTATGCATCGGCTACTGGAGTAAGAGAAACTGCCCTGGAATTACTTGCAGATAACCCAGATGTAGTCAGCCTACTCAGGGATTATTCAATCAATGACCTTACAAGCCAGTCTGTATTTGAATGTGCCATAAAAGGGGATAAAATTGCAAACGATATTTTCGAGTTCACCGGGAAGATATTGGGTGAGGCGCTTGCTAATTTTGTAATGTTTTCCTCCCCGGAAGCAATTGTTCTATTTGGCGGCCTCACTAAAGCCGGTGACCTGATAATGAATCCAACAAAAGAGGCAATGGAAGCTAATCTGATTCAGATATTCAAGAACAAAATAAAGTTATTGTATAGCAATCTCAATGAAGCTGATGCGGCTATATTAGGAGCCAGTGCTTTAGTTTGGGAGTAAAAAAAATTCAGCGTTACGGGTTTCGAGTTAAAGTCTGAGGGTTGTATTTAATTCTTGTCAGCGTTAAATATTACTGCACCCGTTATCTTCAAATCATTTTTTTGCTGGGTATATACTACCAATTGCCAATCATCCTTTATCAGCTTTTCAGGAATTGTTAACTCGAAAGTATTTTTTTGAGCAGCTACTTGCGTTGAAAATAACCTTACAATATTACTATGGGATAAAGTGGCACCGCCATTCTCCCCAGCCCTTACTTTGGTTGATGCTTGCTTTTGAACTATGGCCGCTAACAAGTTTGTTTTTTTATAATCTCCGCTAAGCATTGAAATAAAAGAAACTTTATTACTGGCACTCTTTACATCAATGATGTCAATCTGCACCAGGCTTTTTTCTTTCAAGGCTTTTTTAATGGCCGTTTCGGCATTGCTTCTGTTGCTGCCTACTATTTCATATTCGCCGTTCACCACTAATTGCGGAGTGTAAACACTTTCAAGATTTAATTGGCTGGCATAGGTTCGCTGTCTTTCTGAATATTCGCGGTTGCTGAACGGGTCTGTCCAGCCAAGGCGGTTCCAGTAATCGACATGAAATGATAAAGTGATAATGTTGGAATCCAGCTTTGCCAACTGTGGTAATAGTTTGTCTGCCGAGGGGCAACTGGAACAAACTTCGGAAGTAAATAACTCCAGCACTGCCACAGGTTCGAATCTGCCGGCTACTGGAACTGATTTTGATCCGGTTTGCAAAACAATGGGCTTCTTTTTCATTATAAAAGCCAACCCGGCGATTCCGGCAAAACTGAACACAATTACTATTCTTTTCATACTGCTAAACTAGAGGACCGTCAGGGAGGCTTACTGTCACTTGAAAGACAAAGATGTTTTTTCATAAACTATTAACAACAACACATAAAAAAGCCCGGTTAACCGGGCTTTGACATTCGCAGGAATTGAATAGACTATTTTAGTTTTAACACAGGTCTCAATTGATATTCACCGGTTACCATCAGTTTTACAGAAAGGGCAGCATCAAAATCTATCAGTAGTGAATCTAAAGAGCCATTAAGCCTTTTATCTACCTTAATTTTAAGCCCGGATTCACCTCCACTCGGAACAACCAGTGGGTAGGTAATTCCACCAACTTTGATTGTATTATCAGTACCCAATATAAAGCGTATTTCTTTTACTGTGTTGGTTGGAATAACACCTACTGCCAGCAATGTATCTACACCATTTTGTAATCCTAATAAATTATAAACACCGGCATAGGTAGTCAGGTCCATCCAGCCACTCGTAGAATCGTCCCTGAATTTTACCCGTACTTGCCGGATATCTACATTAACTTCTTCGGCCAGTAATGGGTTATCGGTCATCCTGACTCTAAGCGTAGTACTTTTATTATTGTCATCTTTTGAGCAGCCAATCACAAGCAATGTGCTGATACTCACCAACAAAAAAGCCGCTATCACAAATCTTTTCATATATATATTTTTAGTCCACAACCTATTGTTCAAAATCATGCCAAGATGGATTTGAAGCCTGCTTTCAGGGCTAAATTTTATCCACAAGTAGGGCGCGGGAACTAGTGCTTTTTGATAAGAAAAACGGCGGGAATGGGCCGCTGACCTGTTGGATCAGCGCCTTTTATGGTTTCTTTCCCATTAATAAGCAGACAACTACTGCCACCGCCATCAAGATTGAGTGCTTCCCAACAACCGAGGTCTTTAAATATTTGTGCTTCCTCTGTAAGTGTTGCACCTTCTGCTTTTCCCGGATTGCGGCCCTCGATGACTAAAATAATCAGTTTATTATCTCTCGTGTAGCCCATTGCCGTACGGGGATGTTTATCATCAATGGCCTTGCCGGCAAATTTTAATTCTTCATTATTGGTGATCTTTATCTCTCCTTTTTGTAATAGAACAGGACCACCGCCAACAGCGGTTTTCATTTTCCATTTTTCGAAGCCCATATGATGTGGAACTGAGGTTTTTTCAAAAAGATATTGCTGTTGTGGATTTTGAATAGAATCTTTAATAGCGGGGAGAATAAACTGACTCGCCTGAGGAATTTGTAATGTCGAATCAGTATATAACCACGCAATATCAGCCTTTCTCTTTTTAGAAATACCTATAGCACTTCCAAATGGATGGCGGTAAGTAAATGTATCTTTCCCTCTCCCGTTTATTGTATGAATGTTATAACCAACCAGCTTCTTATTCTTTATCACTACATTCAAATTCTGATTAGTTGCAAACGAGAAGAATGTGGTGTTTACTACCAAAAGTGGCAGATCGTTCTTTTCGTAAAATTTCGAAGGCGTCAGCCGGCGTTTATACGTTGTATCAACGGTAAAGTCCAGATTTTTATCCTTCAGATCAGCTTCCACATAATAAGCAATATTGGGTTTGCCGTCTAACGGGCTGGTAGTTTTATACACATGAACGGAGGATGGCAATGGCTGAAATAAAGAATCCACGTTTTGCCATTGCGACTGTGCCCGAACAGAAAAACTAAATAAGAAGATGACAAAGAATATACAACAGCGTTTTCGCATGACTCACGACTAATGACTAAGGGCTACCGACTTTTCCATCTCCCACTTATTTCTACCATAACCTGCAATCACATGTCGTTCGCTATGATAAGAAGAACGGACCAGGGGACCACTTTCTACATAATCCAAACCGAGGCCGTAACCGATCTCACGGTATTCGGCAAATTCATCAGGATGAACAAAGCGCTCTACAGCTAAATGTTTTTTGGTGGGTTGCAGGTATTGACCGATGGTTACTACATCACAACCATTGGCCTGCAGATCTTTCAGGGTTTGTATCACTTCTTCTTTCTGTTCTCCCAGACCGAGCATGATGCCGCTCTTTGTTCTCATGCCACCCTCTTTCAAGGTGCGGATCACTTCCATACTCCGCCAGTATTTGGCCTGGATACGCACCTGACGGGTCAGTCTTTCTACGGTTTCAATATTATGACTGACAACTTCCGGAGCCGCATCAATGATCCGTTGTATATCGTCTTTATTTCCTTTAAAATCCGGAATCAGTGTTTCCAGGGTTGTATCCGGGTTTAATACTTTCACCGCTTTGATCGTATTGTTCCAGATAATGGAGCCTCCATCTTTCAATTCATCCCGATCAACAGATGTGATAACGGCATGTTTCACTTTCATCAGGTGTATAGCTTCCGCTACCCGCTGTGGTTCATCCCAGTCCACAGGTTCAGGCCGACCGGTTGCTACGGAACAAAAACCGCAACTACGGGTACATACATTTCCTAAAATCATAAATGTGGCTGTACCGGCACCCCAGCATTCTCCCATATTGGGACAATTGCCGCTTTCGCAAATCGTATGTAGTTTGTGATTGTCCACGAGACCGCGAACATGCTTATAGCTTTCGCCGATGGGCAGCTTTACCCTTAGCCAATCAGGCTTTTTCACTCTTGTATTGTCAACCGCCGCAGGAATTACCGGTAACTCAATCATAGGACAAAAATACGGCCATTACTTTCGCCGTCCAAACAGTATGGAAATGTATCCCTGGAAAAAAAGTTGTTTATCTTTTTGATCCACCAGGATGGGGATCTTGGAGCCATAAAACTCAACACTTATTCCTGCTTCAATTCCTGACACCACTTCGTTAAAACGGCCATAATCAAAGCGCATGGCTGTTTTCAGAAAAGCACCGGGTTTCATTTTAATCTCGCTAAAACCTTTAAAAACTCCTCCACCGCCAGCGATCGTAGGTCCAAGGAATAAAGAACTGTCTGCCACTGAATATTTAATGGTTCTGTTCTCATTGGTGGCCGGATCGACTACCTCAAGGTAATAAGGCTTGAGTAAACCAAGCGCCAGTCCGGCATTAAATATTGCCGAAACAGCTACCCCGTTCTTGTTGCCTTTTTGTCCCAGTATATATTGTTGCCCAAACCCAAATGTAGCCTGGTAAAAGCTATTGATTTTACCATATATAAAAGGGTTGCCAAAGACCAGGCCACCACCTCCGGACAATTTTTCTTCTTTCTGGTTTTTGATCTCGGTGATATCAATTCGATAGGTAGTTGTTTTGCGGTTGGTCTTCATTTTGCCCAACTCGTAAAAAATACCATAGCCATTGCTGCGTCCCTGGATGCCAAAAATGGTTTGCTTCTGGTAGACCAGTACACCTTCTTCTGACTGTTTGATCAGGGTATTTATTTTTTGCCGACGGGCTTCCTTCTTATCTTCCTTAGATTCTTTAGAAGCTTTGCGGCCGGTTGTATCCTGGGCAGCCAAAGACATGACAACCGTTGCAAGCAAAATAGAGAGGGCTAGTTTCTTCACGGAGCTACTTTTAGCTAAGAGTTAAAAGAAAAAAGGAGGAATAGCTTAGACATTCCATTTTTCAAATTCGCTCTCATATTTAAAAAATAATTAATTAAGAGTTCTCTGGACCGAAGGTAAATTCAACACAAAGTCTTTTTCTCTTTTCTTCTCTTTTTCGGCTCGGTTTATATAACGTAAATTTAGGGCAAATTATTGATAATGACTTCTACAGTAGTATATACGGGAGATTTAAGAACAACCTGCACCCACCTGAAAAGTGGCAATTCTTTTGAAACGGATGCCCCACCTGATAACAATGGGAAGGGAGAACGGTTTTCTCCTACCGACCTGCTGGCAACCAGCCTGGCCACCTGTATGATCACGGTGATGGGGATCAAGGCCCGGACTATGGGTTTTGACCTGAACGATGTAAAAATCGATGTGCTGAAGATCATGAAGCCTGATCCGCGACGCGTTGCCGGCATAGAGTTAACTTTTTATATACCTCCATCGTTAAAAGATATCGATGAAAAAACGAAAGCGATCCTGAAAAATACCGGTGAAACCTGTCCCGTGATAAAAAGTATTCACCCGGATATTGAGGTAAAGATTGACTGGGGAAGTTGGAAATAGTTTATAGTTCGGGGTTTGATGTTTTTGTAGCCAGTAGCCTTACTACTATCATCTTTATAGCAGTTTACCCGGAAAAAAGCGAAGGTCACACCTGTATATTCGGGAATTCTTCTCATCTTTTATACAACTTATAAAATAAGAAGATGTTCAAAAAATATTTAGTTAGCCTTTTAGAATCGTATTCCCTACCCCGCATTCCAAACAACGCTTCTTGCTGCAGTACTCATTCTTTAGCTCTATCAATGCCTGGCTGTCAAAAGCATTCTTGTTTTCAATCCCCAGGTTTTGAAATCCTTTTGTAATGCTATTAATTTCGGGAGAAGTTTCTTCCAGAAATTTCAGCGCTTTGTCTTTATATTTTTGTTCGCTGTGATAGTTGCCGTAAGCAAACAGTACCGGGCTGATGGTATTAATGATAATATTATTGATCATCGATCTTCCGAGCTTTTTCTTTTTAAAAGCTGACTCCTGATCGAACCGGTAATGATAATGCCAGTAATCATTACCGGTTATATCAAACCATTCCCGTACCTCCTTCAATCCGCAGGTATCTTTTATCCGGGAAAACAAATGGGCGGAGCCATTAATGAGCATGGCCAGTTGCGCCAGCCGGATGGTCGGAAAATTACCCGGGCGCATTCGCAGGAAATGGATGGGGTGATAAATAGGTTTCAAATCATATTTTTTCCGAAGGAACCGGTATTCCCTTTGAAGAAGTTTGGCGTAATCATCTTTTACCGGTTTTTCCAATTGGCCCGCCTGTCCAAGCAGCAATGCTTCCAGTTGCAGTACCTGCTGTTTGTGTTTGGCCAGCAGGCTGACAGAAAGGGATCTTGCTATTGCACCGAAAGCGTTTGCATTTACTTTATAACCAAAATTCCGTGCGAGTAACCACCAGAAGGTTTCTTCCCAGTGATGGCTGTTCTGCTGAAGACTTATCTCAATTATTGAAACTTTTCTCAGTAGCCGTTCAATAAGTAAACGATCTTTCCAACTTTTCCAGTTGATATCCTTTATTAAACCAATACTAGTTTCACAAGGTATAAAGGAGGACGAGTTCATCAGTTCTTCATATCGCTGTAATAATATCTTTGAAACCCTGTCCCTGAGCTCAAGAACGGGGATATTATTTTTAAGTCCGTCATCTTCCCAGACGACATGCAGCATCACGTTTTGGTAGTTCTGATCCGATTGATGATTATGCTTATCCCAGTCCGATGTTTTGATATGCAGTTCCACCGAGCCAGCCCAGGTCGTTTTTCCAATTACAACCTTTGCATCCAAAAAATCAGGTCCCTGGTTTGTATTGTATTGTCCGGGAGCCAGGATTTGAAGTGATTCCCCGGAAACAGTGATCAGTCCCGTTTGTTTAAAATACCTGAATTGCCAGATGAATTGCAGAAGTTTTTCCGTCATATGCAGTTGGTTAAACATACAGGAGGCCAGCTGACCTAGAATACTACTCAGCTGAACCAGGAATCCCGGGCTTTTTATTTCCAGTAAAAGAAAAGGAACAGAAAGAAGAAGTCGTACGTTACTGTTATGGCTACCACCTCCCTCCCCATTCCTTATTCTGTTTTTTAGAACAAAACGAAACTAACTGCCAATGCAGGAGGAGCCATGGGTTTTTCAACAGGAAGCGCTGTTTTTTTACCCTATTATTTTGTGTAATTCACGAACCACGCGGCTTACCGGTAAACCCATAACATTATAAAAATCGCCGTTAATGGATTTGATACCTACCACACCAATCCATTCCTGTATGGCATAGGCACCGGCTTTATCGTAAGGCTTATACTTGTCAACGTAGAATTCTATTTCGGAAACACTGATGTTATGAAACTCCACGGAGGTGACATCAGCAAAGGCGATTTCTGTAGCACCTTTTCTTATTACGACACCGGTTATTACTTTGTGTGTGGAACCGGACAAGGCCAGCAGAATACTTACGGCATCTTCCCGGTGTACCGGCTTGCCAATGATATTATCACCCAGCACCACGATCGTATCTGCAGCCAGGATCACTTCTTCATCACTTCTTTCCTGCTGCACCGCGATGGCTTTGTTCCGGGCAATATACACTGCCACTTCTTCAGGTTCTAAACCGGGAGGGAATCTTTCATCAGTTTCTTTTATCACTATTTCAAAAGGTACTTCAGCCCATTCCAGTAATTGTTTGCGGCGGGGAGATTGTGAAGCAAGGATAATGTTGTTCAACGTTTATTGTTTTTGGTTTATGGTTGTTGTTTTTGAGCTGCTATCCGGCCAATTTAATAAAGGCTTTATTTGGAGAAGCCAGCAATACATTACAAATAAAAATAGAAAAATACCATGGATAAAATACCTGTCAGCATCACCAGTTTGGTCAGGCTGCTGAGGGAATGAAAATCTTTTGGCGAAAGAGCTTTTCGTAATTTAACCAACAGTATGATCAACGGGAATATGATAGCGGGGATACTGTAAGCCACCGGTAACCACCATTTGAACTGCAACACATATACCTGCAGGATGACGAGGACTGCAATCAAAACGATCAGCCAGACCGCCACGTATACTTTAGTAGCATTGATACCCCAAACGATCGGCATGGTACGGCAACCATATTTAGCATCGCCATGCATGTCCTCCATATCCTTTATAGCTTCCCGGACAATGGAGATGATAAAAGCGAATCCGGCATACAGGATCGCCAGCCGAAAAAATTTATAATTACCCGTATCCCCTGCTCCGAACGCATCGGCCAAACCAAATTTGGAAAAGAAGATGATAAGGATCGTCCAGGCTGTTAATACCGAAATAACAATATTACCGGTCAGCAGACTTTTCTTAAAATTGGTGGAATAAAGCCACAGCATTGCCACACAGATTATATTGGCCAGTATCAGGTACCATTTTTGCGCAAAAGGCACGGCCAGTGCGGTCAGCATGATACCAGCACCGCTCAGCATAAAATGCCAGGCAATAGCCCAGCGGCGGCTGATGACTTTATCAACGACCATTTTATGGGGCTTGTTTACCTCATCAATATTAATATCAAAATAATCGTTGATGATATAACCCGCGGCAGCAATAAAAAGAGAGGCCAATACTAACAAAACAAAACGGAAAGTATCGTTGGGTGGAACGTTGTCTTTGTAAAGGCTGTGATAGATGCAGAACTGGAAAAGCACCTGGGTCAGTGCCATAAAGAAGAGATTGGGCCATCGGACCAGCTTCAAAAAGGCTGTAATCAATCTCATGAATAAATTTTAGGAAAGATACAATACAAGTACGAAATTGGAAGTAGGAACTACGAAAAGCCAAACTCAAAATAAAAAAGTAAACGTTGATAGCTTAAAATCTTTGAACTTCTTACTTCGTACTTACCTTGATGCCACATTTTCCTTGTACTGCCAATGATCATTCAACTTTAGCACTTTTTCGATCACATCCCGTACACAGGCATCACCACCTTTTAACGGTGAAATATATTGAACGGCTTCTTTTACTTCATTGACTGCATCGGCCGGACAACAGGGTAAACCCACCACTGACATCACGGGCAGATCTGGCAAATCGTCTGCCATATAGAGTAATTGTTCTTTTGATAATTTATTTTCGAGCATGTAGTTAGTGATAAATGTTTTCTTATCCCCTACCGACATATGTACATCATGCACACCCAGTTTTTCCAGGCGGTTGGCTACCTGTGGTGAATTACCTCCCGAAACGATCAATACTTTGTAGCCGTTTTGAATCGCCATCTGCAAGGCAAACCCATCTTTAATATTCATCCGTCTTGCCTGCAACCCATTATCAAGGACCAGCACAGTACCATCGGTCAGCACACCATCTACGTCGAAGATGAAAACAGTGATTTTTTTAAAGAGTTCGAGAATGTTCATAGCCCAATTTGAAGAGTTGAAAATTATTCGATTTGAAATTGACGAATAGTCTTACAGGTCGTTTTACTGGTGCAGTTTCTCCGTTTGTAATAAAGCTCCTATTTCTGATTGTCTCTCCACTCGTAAACCCAGCCGCTTTGAATCATTTCCAGGTGGCCTTCTGTACTTTGTTCCCTGGTTCCTTCGAAACCCGGGATTTGCAGGATCCATTCCAGCAGGTCGGTAAAACGTATACGATAGATCTTGCCTTCGTTAAATTCATCGCCGAAACGTTCATATAATTTTTGGGCTATGTCTTCATGATCGGCCCAGTTGATCGGTGGTTCAAAATGACTCATATTGTTATGGAGATTTGAAAATCTTTTGATTTGAAAATTATTCTCCCAAAAATTGTGTCTGGTCAGGCAGGGTTACTTCCACTATTCCATCACCTTCATTCAGCAGGCATTGGCATCCCAGCCGTGAACTCAACCGGGGGCTTACGGCCCGGTCAATAAAATCTTCCTCTTTATCAGTTAGTTCGTCAATAAAATCTGCTCCTTTATCCACGTATAAATGACAGGTGCTGCAGGCACAAACGCCGCCACAGTTATGATGAAGGTCAATATCATTTTTTAAGGCTAGTTCCAGTAATGACTGTCCGGGTTCAACATTCTTAAAAGTGATGGGCTCAAGTCCTTTCTGCTCAAAATTGAATTTAATACTGTACATCTTGTTATTTTCTGTTCAGGCTTCCACCGAAGCTTTATGCATTGGCAGGTTGCAAAAATAATGGTAAAACAAGGAATCAATTTACTTGTTTGGGAAAACTCACAAATACGAGGCAGGCTATTTTTATTAACCATTCAGCTATACCGGTTGATCCGGGTTATTTATTCAACCTGCTGTATACTTTCTGTCAATAGCACATAGATATTCTTCAGCTGCGGGTGCGCTTTTAATAATTCCAGGTGCTTGTGTATCGTTTCACTGTCGTGACGGATGGCCGGGCCTGTCTGTGCCTGCCCGGGCGAAGTAGCTGACAGTCGGGAAGCTGTTTCTTCTATCAATGGTAATAATTGTTTGAAGTCGAGTCCTTCTTTGCGGCAATAATCTTCGGTCAGGTAATAAAGATGGTTCACAAAATTGCTGACCACTACCGCTGCCACATGTACTTTCAACCTTGCATCATCACCGGCTTCCGCCACCTTTCCACCTGAGATAGATTCGGCCAGTTGCTGCAATACGGATTTTGTTTTTGCATCAATACCGTCGACAAATAAAGGAATATCCGGTAAACTGGTCATCTCTTTTCGTAAACTCTGTAAAGGGTAAAAAACACCGTAATGTTCTGTTACTTTTTTCAGCACTTCTTTTGGAACCGCTGCAGCTGTATGGGCAACTACTTTTCCCGGTAAACGCAGTTCATCTATCACTTCCTCAATAGCATCATCTGACACAGCAATAATGTATACATCAGCTTGTTTATTGACGAGTATCTTATAATTGGTGGATTCGGTGTCCCACTCGTAGGCCAGGTCGGTAGCTGCGGGTGCATTACGGCTGAAGATCTGGACAATCGTATGCCCGGCCGCTTTGAATTTTCTTCCCAGCACTGCTGCTACATTACCTGAACCAATGATGACGATATCCATACCCCTGCGATTTACTTTATTGTTTAATAGTCTGACTCCCTAAAGGGATCCATATAACTCACTAAAGTGTAAACTACGACCTATTTTTGTGTTACATGAAGTTATCACAACGTTTAGCAATTCATTATATCCGGACAAAATTCAAGCTTCTGACTGCCATCTCCAAAAAGAAAGCAGCAGAAAAGGCATTTGAGCTGTTTTGTACTCCCCAGCGGCGAAATAAAAAGCCCTTGCCCAAAATATTTGAGCAGGCCGAAAAGTTACAGTTAAAGCTGGACGGCAACCTCCTGCAGGGGTGGCGGTGGAATCACCCGGCAGAAAGAAAACTACTGATCATCCATGGCTATGAATCTTCCGTTACCAATTTTGACCGCTATATAAAGCCTTTCATTAAAAAAGGATATGAGGTACTGGCTTTCGATGCTCCCGCTCATGGAAGAAGCGGGGGTAAAAAAATCACGGCACCCCAGTATAAAAAAATGATACAGGAGATACATAAAAAATATGGCCCTGTTAAATCCTATATGGCGCATTCATTCGGCGGACTGGCAGTCAGCCTTGCCCTGGAAGAGATCAGCCATACCAGCGATTACCGCGTGGTATTGATTGCTCCGGCAGCAGAGACAAAAACTGCAGTAAACTCCTTCTTTAGTTTTTTGCAATTAGATCCGGTTTTGCGGCCGGAATTTGAAAGAATAATCCTTAAAGCCGGTGGGGTAAGTTCCGAATGGTACTCTATCCGGAGGGCCCTGAAGCATATCCGGGCCAACGTACTTTGGTTCCAGGATGAAGATGATGAAGTGACCCCGCTCAGTGATGTTTTAAAAGTAAAGGAGGAAAACTATCCATCGGTCCGGTTCGTAATTACTAAGGGTTTAGGGCACCGCCGGATCTACCGTGACAACAAAGTATTCAAATCAATTGTTGATTTTTTATGAAAGCGCTATTCACACTGTTATTTTTCATTACTTGCATCAGTTCCTGCTCAAAAAAGGAAATGAATATGCTTTCCAATAACCAAAACCCGGTTGTCACGAAAAAATATACTTATCTCGCCCTGGGCGATTCGTATACGATCGGGGAAATGGTGGCACCAGCGGATAATTTTCCTAACCAGGTCAATACCCTGATCAAGAGCAGTGCACCCGGGTTTCAATCACCCAGGATCGTTGCCAAAACCGGTTGGACCACAGACGAACTGGACCGGGCCATTATTGCTGCGAAAAGCACTGACCAGCTACTCGAAACCTATGATTTTGTCTCCTTATTAATAGGTGTCAATAACCAGTATCGTGGCCGTTCGGTTGATAGTTACAAACCCGAGTTCGAGAACCTGCTTACCAAAGCCATTCAGTTTGCCGGTAACCGGCCAGACAGGGTCGTGGTATTGTCCATTCCTGATTGGGGCGTTACTCCTTTTGCCAGTGGCAGGGACCGGGCACAGATCGCAAGAGAAATAGATGCCTTTAACGCTGCCAACCGCCAGATCGCCCAGGAGAATAATGTACATTATATAGATATTACCCCGTGGACCCGGGAAGCCGCTACTGACAATAGCTTGCTGGCTTCAGATGGCTTGCATCCTTCCGGTAAGGAATATGCCCGCTGGGCGGAACGGGTTGCTTTATTTTTCAAATCAAAGATTTAACGCCGGGTGTGCCGGTATGTTTGCATGGAATGATGTAAAGCCTGTTTTTGGGCCTCTCAGCGTCCGGCTATTTGCTAAGCACTTGTTCCGGCTGTACGCTGCAAGTCCTCGCCCGGCTCCGGGCTTTCCGCTTCCATCCGGCAGCCTCTCAGCTTTTGTTACACAGATGAGCATTTGTATCATCTTCGAATTGATTACATACAGCCTCATGCCGATGGATGACGGTTTATTATTGTAAAACATCGTTGGAGTTGGTGCGTGAGACACGCACCAAGGGGTAGATGAGCATTTGTATCATCTTCGAATTGATTACATACAGCCTCATGCCGATGGATGACGGTTTATTATTGTAAAACATCGTTGGAGTTGGTGCGTGAGACACGCACCAAGGGTAGGATACCCGAAGCATCATAAGAAAATACTTGCCGGAACTTTATATTGGGAAGTGCCGCAGGATGGTTTCTGGTAAAGCGTAATGGCATTGTCGGCAACCGGCTGACTAAACCGTTGTTCCAATATTCTCGATGGCTTTATATCGCCATTGGATAATTGGGTAAATTCAGTGACCTTTTCACCAGTATATAGCAAATTGCTTCCACCGGGACATGCTTTGCCCTTTTAAACAAAGACGCACACAAATACCAAGCGGCTATTTAATTGATTATTCTCTTACAGTGTAATAGCTATAAAATCATTAAACTTAATTGGAAAACCGTCTTAACCTAACATCATTAAATTACTTACTATGAAAATAAAAAACCTGAACTCCGGATTATTAGTTTTAATGATTACCATCCTTTGCAGTGCCTTGCAATGCAATAAAGACAAAAATAACCCGCCAACCACATTGCCACCCATAACTCAGGAAGGTAAAAACACTTTTGGCTGTAAAATAGACGGCGAAATATGGGTGCCTTATTATAAATGTGGGGGTACAGGAAATACCTGTGGTGAATTGTTCGTAGATGTATATCCAGCAATTATCCAACAAAAAATACTGATTGAAATTAATATGAGTTTTACAAAAAAGAACCAAGACAACTCTTCAACAGGGTTTCAAATAAATACAAAACAAAATTTTAAACTTTTTACAACGGGAAATAAAATCGACTCCTTAAATATTGAATTCTCTACTTCAGGTTTTAAATTTTATAGAAACAGTAACAATAATGGTTTTTTTCAAATAACAAAATTGGATACTTTGAATAATATCATTTCTGGATTATTTGAAACTACCTTGTACGTATCTGCAACCGATTCAGTAAAAATTACCGAAGGCCGTTTCGATTTAAGATTTGCTGCTTGCAAATGTTCAAACTGATATATTTATTTTCAAAACCTAAACTATAAATACGATGAGAAAATTTATTACCTCTTAATGCTGTTATACCTGATTCATTCAGCATCAGCACAAATCCTGCAGATAGAAGATACATCTCTGATAACCCGTGACCGCTGGCGGGATACTTGTTTTGGACTTATTAATAAATCTGTTTCCCAAATACCGACTGGTTATTTAATTGATTATTCTCTAAGTGGTATTACTAAGGATTTTGATGGTGTGTCGGGCAATGATACCATACAAGCTTGGGGCAATTTTTTTTATTATCATAATATACTGGAGCTAAGTAAGGTAAATACTAACGGCAGTCTGCAATGCCTTTATTATTGCTTTTAAGAAGTTTAAAGTAAAAAAGGTTTTTATACTTTAATGCAAGATTTTTAATTGTCTTCCTGTTTGGCCGGGTGTTCCTATTATTGAGCAGTGAAAACAACCATCAACGGATTGACGAAACAACAGTTGAATAAAATTACAAAAGCTGTTTTCAAAAAAATTAATTATCCTTGTCCTAACTTGTGGCCGCTAAAAAGCGGTTTTGTGATATAAAATAGTATCCCTTATGGCGAAGAATTTATTGATAGTGGAGAGCCCGGCAAAGGCTAAAACAATTGAGAAAATACTGGGGAGTGATTTCCAGGTTAAGAGTTGTTTTGGCCATATCCGTGACCTGGAGAAAGCCGGGATGGGTATTGACCTGGAGAAGAATTTTGAACCCCGCTATATCGTACCGGAAGACAAACAAAAAGTGGTGAATGACCTGAAGGCTCTGGCTAAAAAATCCGGGGAGGTCTGGCTCGCAACGGATGAGGACCGTGAAGGGGAAGCGATCAGCTGGCATCTTTGTGAAGTGCTGGGTCTTGATCCCAAAACGACCAAACGTATCGTTTTCCATGAGATCACCAAGACTGCTATCCAATCCGCTGTTCAGAATCCCCGGCTGCTCGATATGAACCTGGTAATGGCACAACAGGCCCGAAGAATATTGGACCGGATCGTGGGCTTTGAACTGAGCCCCGTACTATGGCGCAAGATGAGCATGCGGAATAACCTGAGCGCCGGCCGTGTACAAAGTGTGGCGGTACGAATCATTGCAGAAAGAGAAAGAGAGATCAACGCTTTTGTTCCTACCAGCAACTTCAGGATCGAAGGTTTGTTTACCGCCAAAGATGTGTCGGATAAGTCCGTAACCTTTACCGCCGAAGGAAAAAAACAAAATGCCGCAGAAGATGCGGAAGCTTTTTTGAAAAGCTGTGTCGGTGCAGATTATAAAGTAAATGATATACAGGTAAAGCCAGGCAAACGTTCTCCTGCCCCACCTTTTACTACTTCTACCCTGCAGCAGGAAGCATCGAGAAAACTAGGTTACGGTGTGGCAAGGACCATGCAGATAGCACAGCGCTTGTACGAGAACGGATATATCACCTATATGCGTACGGATAGTGTGAACCTGAGTAACACGGCCTTGGGTGACATCACCAACACGGTAAAGAGCATGTATGGTGAAAAGTATCACCAGTTCCGGAAATTCAAAAATAAGAATGAAAATGCCCAGGAGGCCCACGAAGCCATCCGGCCTACCTATACCAGTAATGCATCCATCCCGGAGCAGGAATGGGCAAGATTGTATGAACTGATCTGGAAAAGGACCATGGCCAGCCAGATGGCGGATGCCGAACTGGAAAAAACAACAGCTAAAATCGAAATATCAACTAACAAGGATGAACTGACTGCATCGGGTGAAGTATTGAAATTTGATGGCTTCCTGAAAGTATATAGAGAAGATAAGGATGAGGAAGAACTGGAAGAAGATGCGAATGAAGGGATGTTACCACCGTTGACGGTCGGACAACAATTGCCATTAAAGGAAATGAAAGCCACTGAACGTTTCAGTCGTCCCCTGCCCCGCTATACAGAAGCATCGCTGGTAAAAAAATTGGAAGAGTTAGGGATCGGCCGGCCGTCTACTTATGCGCCGACCATCTCTACGATCTTAAAAAGAGGTTATGTAGAAAAAAGAGATAAGGAAGGTACCCGTCGTGATTTCCGGGTCTTTAAGCTGGAGAAGGATCATGTGAGTAAGATTATGGAGCAGGAAAATACCGGTGCAGAAAAATCAAAGTTGTTTCCTTCCGACCTCGGGTTGGTGGTGACGGATTTTCTCAAGCAGTACTTTGAAAATATCATGGACTACAGCTTTACTGCCCGGATCGAGGAAGAGTTTGATGAAGTGGCTGAAGGAAAACTGAAGTGGAATAAAGTGATCGATGAATTTTACCTGCCTTTTAAAAAGGATGTGGACAATACGATCGAGCATGCAGAGCGGATCAAAGGCGAAAGAGAACTGGGTGTTGATCCGGATAGCGGCAAACCTGTCTTCGCCCGGATGGGCCGTTATGGTGCCATGATACAAATCGGTGTGGCAGATGATGAAGAGAAGCCCCGTTTTGCCAAGATACCAACCGGCCAGAGTATTGAGACGATCACCTATGAAGAAGCGATGAACCTGTTTGGGGCGCAGGGATCAATGGGTTTATACGAAGAAAAAGAAGTGTCGGTGAATGTGGGCCGCTTTGGACCTTATGTAAAATGGGGTGATGAATTTATTTCCCTGCCAAAAGGCACAGACCTGGGAACGGTAGACCTGGATACAGCTATCCATCATATCAAACAGAAACAAATAGCCGATGCACCGGTGGGTACATATGAACAGAAACCTATTACCAAAGGCAAAGGCCGGTTTGGCCCTTATATAAAGTATGACGGTATGTTTATTAATGTACCAAGACGATATGACTTTGATAATCTTTCACAGCCAGAAATGGATGAATTGATCGATGCCAAAGTAAAAAAAGAAGCCAACCGCTATATACAGCGCTGGGCTGATGAAAAGATATCGGTGGAGAATGCCCGATGGGGTCCTGTTTTGAAATTTGGTAAGAAGATTTTGAAACTAAGCCTGAAACCTGATGGCACCAAGTACAGTGCAGAAGAAGCTGCTACAATTCCGTTAGAAGATATCAAGATCATGATCGCCGCACAGGTACCGAATGCATTTGGAAAGAAGAAGGCAGCGCCGAAGAAGAAAGCGGCTGCGAAAAAGGGGGCAGTAAAGAAAGCAGCACCTAAAAAAGCAGCGAAGAAGAAATAATAATTTTTTTGTAACTTGGTTGTATGAAAGCTGTAATCAAAAAAGAACCCCAGTACATTACAGATAAAAAAGGTAAAAAATTATCTGTTGTAATATCGCTAACTCAGTATAAGCAAATACTTGATAATCTTGAAGAACTGGATGACATAAAACTTTATGATCCGGTAAAAAATAGAAAAGAAAAAAGTATTCCTTTCAATCAGCATCTCCAAAGCCGCCGTAAAAAGCATGCCTGATTACCAGCTACAAATTACAAGAACAGCACAAAAGCAATTAAATAATTGCTCCCTGATTCAGTTGCCGGTATTTTAATAGCAGCGATACGAGATTTAGCTGCTAATCCAAGTCCTTCAGGCTGCAAAAAATTAAAAGGTAGAGACGGTTACAGAATCAGAAAAGGCGACTTCCGAAATATTTACGATATCTATGATAAGATACTGACAGTTCAAGTAATTACGATTGGAAACCGGCGAGATATTTATGAATAAACCCTGTTAATGAAAAGAAATTACTGGGAAAAAATAGCCCCTACCTACGGAGATGAAATATTCGATGTGCTGCACAATGATAAGAAAGCTCTTATACGTTCTGTTATTAAAAAATATGCCTCAAAGAAAAAGACAGTAATTGATATAGGCTGTGCTATCGGCAAATGGCTGCCCGTACTCTCCCCTGCTTTCAAGAAAGTTGTTGCGGTAGACATCTCTGCTAAAAACCTTGAAATAGCGAAGCAGCTTTACCCGCAATATAAAAATGTAGCATACCTCCGGGCAGATATGAGCGGCAAAAAAACAAGCCCCTATAGCTATCGGGGACCACAATGTGATTTCGGTATCTGTATTAATGCTATCCTGACTCCTTCGCTAAAAGATAGAACCATATTTTTTCAGTCTTTATCTTCCTGTGTAAAAAAAGGCGGCCGTATCGTTATTACCATTCCTTCGTTGGAATCCTGGTTATTAACCAGCGTTATACAGCAGCAGCATAAGATCGACAGAAGCCTTTTCCCTGCCACAAAAAATGGAAAAGAAGCCATACGGAAATGGAACAATATCCGGCAGGGCAACGCCGATATTGATGAAGTACCGCATAAACATTATCTCAAAGAGGAATTACAATTACTGCTCGCCAATGAAGGTTTTGTTGCAGAAGAATTTCAAAAAATAGAATATGATTGGGATACAGAGTTTATTAAACCGCCGAAATGGTTGAAAGAACCAAAGCCCTGGGACTGGATGGTAGTTGCCAAAAAGTTTTGAGTTCAAGGTTCCGAGTTTCAAGTTGTTTTCCTGGAGTATACCTCTCACAATATTTGGAAAAATCAGGGTAAACAATTATAAACGACCCGACTCCTGACTCCCGACTCCCGACTCCTGACTCCCGACTCCCGACTTAATTCACTAACGCATACACTGCAAAACTTGCCAGCCAATGCTCTCCTCCATACTCTCCGCTGACCACATGCGGTAATGCTTTTCCCAGGTGATGCAAGGAAGATCGCAATAATAATTTCTTCCTCGTATCACTGGCAGGTAATACCGACGCCAATCCTCTCATACACCAGCTACGGCTAAAGGATAGTCCATCAAGATGAACGATCTGTAAATCCGTTCTGTCTGATACAACCGGCAAAATGGTCAGGTGTTGTAAACTTTGTTTTGAAAGAAATTGATTGAACCAGTTGGTAAATTCTTTGGGCGGAAGCACCCTGCGCATCAGGTCGGCTTCTTCCAGGCTGGGTGATAAGAAATCAGCTCCATTGGGCTCCCAAATGGCCGGTGCATTTTTATCTTTCCCAAAAATGGTTTTGGCTGAAGCAATAATGGCTTTTTCAAAGGCTGTATTCTTTTCTGTTCGGGCATAGTCCAGCGCAAACACCAATCCAAATGCCGTATTGGGGTGCACACCTGTGCGGTTGGGATAAGTTTGTTTGGGAAGGAAATTTACCCAGAGTTGAACAATCTTTTGCGTGAGCGGTTGCAATGCTTCCAGCCAGCGTTTACCATCCACATCATTCCAGTTGTACAATTCTTCATCGAGCTTTAATATCCATGCCCACCCATAGGTTCTTTCCCAGGAGGCGGTTAGCGGCAATGAAAAGTAGTTGAGTTCAGCAGCAATATTCGCCTGGGTGATGGTCTTATTCAATGCAGCCCGGATAGCAGCCGCTTCCGGCATGGCAGGAAAGAATTTTAATAAGCGGATCAGCATCCAGTGTCCGTGTACGGATGAATGCCAGTCGAAGCATCCATAAAAAGCAGGATGCAATTGTTTAGGGAGTAATAGATGGTCACTGTCCGTATTCGAGGTATGACTTGTTTTATTCGGAAATTCCCGGGTAATACATTTTAAGGGCAGTGAAGCAAGATGTGAAGCACCTTTGATGGTTAACTGAAAGCCGGAGCTATCTTTTTTCATTACAAACAGCTCATTGACCTGCGCATGGGTAGCCGTGATAAGAAAAACAAGTGAGAGGAAGAGCAGGCGTTCTTTCATCTTCCAAACTTAAAGTATTCCCGTAACAGAAAAAAGAATGGTGGTAAGGAACGTTAAATTAGTAAAATTCAATCTTCGAACTATTCCGTTCTCCCCACCTGTGGAAAAGTTTAACTATTTCGTTTCAATGCCAATAGAGATATTGTGCTGGAATCGCTACCATGGAAAACAATAAAGAAATATCAGCCCTGTTTACTTTAATTGACGATCCCGACGAAGAAGTGTTTGGATTAGTGTCGAACAAAATTGTTGACTACGGTAAAAATATCATTCCCAACCTGGAGCATCTCTGGGAAACCACTCCCAACGAAGAGATACAAGGCCGCATTGAATTACTTATTCACCGCCTTCACTTTACTGATTTGAAAGAAGATTTTCGCCAATGGAGTATCTCCGGTCATCATGACCTGATGCTGGGTACCATGCTGGCGGGCAAATTTCAATACCCCGATGTGTCCACCACACCGGTCTTACAGGAAATAGAAAAAGTGAGACGCAATATCTGGCTGGAATTAAACAATTACCTGACCCCGCTTGAACAGATCAATATCATCACCAGTATTCTGTACAGTTATTATGGATTGAAGGGCGGAGAAACGAATTATAAAGAGCCGAATGAATTTTTATTGCATAAAACGCTGGAAGCTAAAAGAGGGAACCAGATCAGCAACGGCATCCTCTACCTGATATTATGCGAATTGCTGGATATCCCGGTAAAGGCCATCAATATTCCCAAGCAATTCATTGTGGCGTATTTCAAACCGGGTTACTCGGATGAAAACCTGCCTAACCCTATTCATAAAATTGAATTCTTTATCGATCCTACTTCCGGTCAGGTTTTTACCCAGCAGGATGTTGACAATTATTTCAAACGGATAGCTGTTCCGCCGGTGGGTGCTTATTTCAAACCGCAGAAAAATAAACAGGTCATTCAGCAACTGCTGGAAGAGTTCAGTAAATGTTTTGACAGCGAAAAAGACAAGTATAAACAGGCAGAGTTAATGGAGCTGGCGAAGCTGCTTGATTAAAATCTAGCTACAAACCTAGAGATGTGAGCTGTGGGTACCGCACGAAATCATAAAAGTTCTTCGGTAACTCGTAGCTCGAAACTCAAGGCTCGTCGCTTTACAACGACATACTATATCCTTCCCGATACTCCCTCTTTACAAACTCATTGGCCTCATCAAAATTCGTCACTTTCATATTAGCTGCATCCCATAATAAACGTTTACGGCCGAGGTATTTATCATCCCATCCTTTGAGCTTCGGATTTTTCATCATCCAGCTGCGGATAGCCAGGTTACCCATCAATATACTTTCTGTAAATGGACCGGCATACGAAAACGGTGAACTGGTTTCTGCATTACCAAAACCAGCTTTGCAGGCATTCACCCATTGCAGGTAATGACCCTCCGGTACTCTTTTAATTTTCTCTTTTGGCATGGTCTTCTCCTTCATCAACTTCGTGGGCAGCAACCGTGGATTTTCTCCATAACAATCTAATAATAACTTTCCTTTGGTACCGATGAATAAAACACCACCATCCCAGTTACCAAATGCTTCTTCGGGCAACAGTTCATGCGGACGTTCGGGTAATAATCCGCCATCATGCCAGGATACATTGATACTGCCTTTCCCATCTGTTCTCGGGTAAGATAAATGGATAATCGAAGACGGCGGGCAGCTGTCTACATAGTTACCTTCGCTCCACATATTCTTCCATACATTGCTGATGCTGCATTCTGCAGAATCAGGATATAGGATGGGTAATATTCTGTAGATAGGATCCATGATATGACAGGCCATGTCGCCCAGGGCACCGGTACCAAAAGCCCACCACCCTCTCCAGTTAAATGGGAGGTAAGCAGGATTATATTCTATTTGTTTGGCGGGGCCAAGCCATAAGTTCCAGTCGAGTTCTTTCGGTATCTCATGTTTACCAGTGGGTGTCGGAATACCCTGTGGCCAAACCGGGCGGTTTGTCCATGCCTGTGCTTCCGTTACTTTCCCGATCATACCGGCATCGATCATTTCTTTGGCTTTACGTACACCGTCGCCTGAACCTCCCTGGTTGCCCATTTGTGTTATTACTTTATATTTGGCAGCAGCCTTTGTCAGTATCCTTGCTTCATAGATATCATGCGTCAAAGGCTTTTGGGTGTACACATGCTTGCCTAGTTGCATGGCAGCTAAAGTAGCAACCGCATGTAGATTATCCGGGGTTGAAATACTGCAGGCATCAATATTGTTTTTTTCTTTTGACAGCATTTCCCGGAAATCTTTGTAATAAGGAGCTTTGGGAAATTTCTCTCTTGATCTTTTAGCTTCCCTGTCATCCACATCACACAAGGCAACAATATTTACAAGCGGACTTTTTGCAAATTCTGAAAGATCGCTTTCTCCCTTTCCTCCTATCCCGATTCCGGCAATATTCAGTTTATCACTGGGAGCAATAAAACCACGGCCAAGCACATGACGCGGAATAATGAAGAAACCAGCCCCTACCAGTGCTGAATTACGGACAAAATCCCTGCGGGAAATAGAACTGCCTTTTTTTACAGGAGTCATTGTTGTAAATTTTCATCAAGTTTACATTAAAATTGTAAGATGACCATCAACTTGGACGATTTTGAAAAAATAGATATGCGGGTGGGAACCATTATTGCAGTCAATGACTTTCCAAAAGCCCGGAAACCGGCTTATCAATTGCAAATTGATTTTGGAAGCGATATTGGGATCAAAAGATCATCGGCGCAGATCACTACCTATTATAAAAAGGAAGACCTGCTGAACCGCCAGATTATTGCCGTGGTGAATTTTCCACCCAAACAGATAGCGGACTTTATCAGTGAGTGCCTGGTGCTGGGAGTATATGATGAGAACAAAGACGTAATTTTATTGCAACCTGCCCATCCTGCCGGAAATGGGATGAAGATCGGCTGAAAATGTCTGAAACCTACACTACATATTATCACTCGCCAGTCGGCCTGCTGAAGATCAGTGGCACCAACAATTATATCAGTGAAGTCAACTTTCACGACACTTCCCAAAAAGCAGAAGGAAATAAAAAACATATTGCTCCTTTGCTCATTAACTGTGTAGAACAATTGATACAATACTTCAACGGTCAGCGACGGATCTTTGAATTACCGCTTAACCAGCCAGGTACTCCTTTTCAGCAGGATGTCTGGAGCATCCTTACCCAAATACCATTTGGTAAAACCATCAGTTACCTGGAGCTGGCCCGGAAAACCGGCGATACCAAAGCAACCAGAGCAGTAGCCAATGCCAATGGGAAAAATAATATTGCGATCATTGTCCCTTGTCACCGGGTGATTGGCTCCGATAAAAAATTAGTCGGCTATGCGGGTGGGCTTTGGAGAAAGAAATGGTTATTGGAACTGGAAGCAAAAGTGGCACATGGTGTGCAAACACTTTTTTAGTTGATGGTTTATGGTTTTTTGTTTATGGTTTTTTTAGACCTAAAATAACTTATTGATGGCACAGTTAACAAGTTTGAAGATCTGGAAATTTGGCAGTTAAGCTTTGTGCTTTACAAAAGAATATCATTCATTACAGAAAGAATCAGGGTCAGGCATGAATACCGTTTTGCAGATTAAATGAAATCATCAGCTGGCTCTATCATGGATAATATTGCCGAAGGTTTTGAAAGAAATAGCCGGCTGGAGTTTTTGAACTCACACATTATTGCTAAAGGAGAATGTGGCGAATTGAAATCACAGATGTATCGCTGCCTTGCCGATAAATATATTGATCAGAAAGAGTTTGAAGAATTGTACCAGGAGATTGATACAGAAACCAGGAAAATCGCAAGCTTTATTATTTACCTGAATAAATCGACAGTAAAAGGGCTGAAATTTAAAGACAGAACGAAAGGAGCAACTTGATATAATGTAAGTTGACACTTTAAGGTATTTTAAAAACTAAACCTTTGCTATTTGCGCTTTATGTGGTATGAAAGACTGTTTGATTCACAAAACCAAAAACAATAGACAACAAACAATAAACTTATAACAGTTCATTCTTTGTAAACGCAAACGGCAACAAAAAACTGGCCGTTTTAATAATAAACACTTTTCCTTCCTGACCGCTCAGGATAAGCCGGATAGGTTTTTTGGTTCTTGTTTCATATTCCAGCAGGGCCTGGCGGCACATGCCACAGGGCGAAATAGGATGATCGCTTTTTACTTCATTACTGTTATAGCTGATGGCAATACTGGTAACCGGTATATGGGGATGTAAAGTAGCAATGGAGCCCAATAAAACCCGTTCTGCACAAATGCCTACAGGATAGGAAGCGTTTTCCTGGTTGGTGCCGGCCACCACCTCACCATTCTCCAGTATAGCCACCGCCCCTACATGAAAATTGGAATACGGTGCATACGCATTCTCTGTCACGGTCCTGGCTTCTGTCAGTAGCCAGGCATCCTGTTCAGTTAATTCACTTATATCAGTATAGACTTCGTACTGAAATTCAAATTTATTCTCTTTCATTTGGTATGATTCGTATAAAGGCAAAAATGCCCCTGATTTTATCAAGGGCATTTAAAGTTACAATTTTATTTTACAAACTTAAAGAACCTTTTCCATCGGGGGCCTCCATCCCAACTGAACCAGATCATCCAGGCTTTACCTACTATCCGGTCTTCCGATACAAAACCCCAATAGCGGCTGTCCTGTGATTTATGGCGGTTATCTCCCATCATCCAGTAATAATTCATTTTGAATGTATAGCTGGTAGTTTCTTTATCGTTGATATATATTTTACCGTTCTTTTGTTCCCATTTATTGTTTTCATAAAAACTGATGCAGCGTTTATACAGGGAAATATTCTGTGGTGTTAACTGTATGGTGCTGCCTTTTGCAGGAACCAGTAAAGGTCCAAAATTATCAACCGTCCATTTAAAATAGGTTGTATCGTAGGGGAATACTGTTCCGGTAGCGGAAGAATCTATTTCAGCATTGATCGAACTGGCAATAACACCGGGTATCGTTTTTAATTTTTCAAGCTCCGGCAATGTCACATTTATTTTATAAACATTGGCTGATTGTGGTACAAAGTCCGAGGAACCGTCTTCCTGGTTAAGGGAAATGCCGGCGTCTTTTAAATCAGATTCATCAATCATCTTACTTGCGGTGAAATAGTAATACGTGGCCGAGGTAGGTGCAATAAAGGCAGGCGCATTATTCACATACAAAATTCCGTTGATGATCCTAAGGGTATCACCAGCAATAGCTACACAACGTTTGATATAGTTATCTGTTTTATCAACCGGGTGCACCGCAATCGGGTAATCAGGGTCATTTAATATCTGCTGCCGGGTTTTATCAGACATCGTTCCGTCCAGCTGGCGGATAAAATTATAATATGGTTGGGCAGACTGAAACCCTGTTTTATTTATCACCGTATCTCCTTCCGGAAAATTAAATACCACCACATCATTTCTCTTTACCGGAGATGCAAACCAGCGTAAATAGGGAAGACTGACCAGCTCCGAATAGGACTTCCTGGTACCAACCGGCAGGTAATTATGAACAAAAGGAACTGAAAGTGGTGTGTTGGGAATTCTTGGCCCGTAGCTTAGCTTGCTCACAAAAAGAAAATCCCTCACCAGTAATGTTTTTTCCATGGAGGATGTTGGGATCGTATAAGCTTCGAAAATAAATGTGCGGATCAGCGTAGCAGCAACAATCGCAAAAATGGCGGCATCCACCCATTCTCTCCAGCCTTTTTTCTTATGCCTGTTTACTCCTTCGGGTCCGATAAAATTGGGATTCTCTTTATAAGCGAGGTAAGGAAAATAAACCGGGGCAAACAGGGAAGCAGCCGTATGATGGCCTAAACCAAACCTGCCAAATGCCTTTACAAATTCGATAAAGATACCGGGACTGATAAACCAGCCCACAACAGGGATGAATTGCCAGAATACCCAGTGCTTTGGGCGATGAGTCAGTTCCTGCATCACCCAGGTATTATAAAAGGGTACATAGGCTTTCCAGGCCGGGGCACCTGCTTTTAAAAACAGTTTAGCAAAGCCGGGAGCAGGGAGTAAAACGATCAGGGTACCGATCAGGTAAACGATAAATATGTGGTATAAGGGCATGAGCCGTGTTTTATGACTGGCAAAAATATCGTAAATATTTGCGTATCAAAATTTTAATATTCAAAATTTTGCTAAATCCGGCACCCGTATTGCCCGGAATAAACAATACTTTAGTTGTCGGTTTATGAATCATTTTACTATCCGGGATATTGAGAATCTTTGCGGCATCAAAGCCCATACCCTCCGAATCTGGGAACAGCGGTATGAGCTCTGTGTGCCCAAAAGGAAGGAAAGCCAGCACCGGATCTATGATAATGAGGACCTGAAAAAGCTGCTGCGAATATCCTTCCTGTATCATAATGGCCATAAAATATCGAAGATAGCAGCGTTGCAACGGGGAGAGATTGATCAGTTGGTAAGGGCTTCCAGTATAGGCGAAGATAACCAGGAGGCATTCGTACTTCAATTGATTGATGCTGGCTTAGATTTTGACAATGAAAAGTTTGAAAAGGTCATCAATTGCCTGGTGGTTAGAATTGGTCTTGAAAAAACGATCATCAGGGTGTTATATCCTTTCCTGGAACGGATCGGGTTGCTGTGGATGACCAATAATATGATACCGGCACAGGAACATTTTGCCAGCCATATCATCCGGAAAAAGATCATCCTGGCTACGGATGGGCTGGAGGTGGATGCTAAAAACGACTTCAATATTGTTGTATTTGCCCCCAAGGGAGAACAGCATGAGCTACCGTTGCTGACGGCCAATTATTTTTTCAGGAAGTATCATAACCGCACGACTTACTTTGGAGTGAACGTTTCAGTAGAATTGCTGGAATACTACCTGCAGTATCACCCGGTCACGCATTTGTTTGCCCATGTCGTCACCCCATTATGTAAAGATGAGTTGAATAATTGTATTAATGTTTTGTGCAAAAAATTTCAGGATATAAAGATTGTATTGTCAGGGCCCGTTTCCCAGCAAATAGAAAACAAACCGGCCAACCTCCTTGTTCTTCAGTCGTTGGAAGAAATGATCGCTTACGCAAAGCAAACTGCAACCCTTATTTCGGCATCACATAGCTCCTGATATCTTCTGCGGTAATTGATTTACCCGATAAGATCACCAGTCGTTCCACAACGTTACGCAGTTCACGGATATTCCCGGTCCAGTTATACTGTTGTAATAATTTGATCGACTCATCATCGATCGGTTTTTCGGCAATACCATAATCTGAGCAGATGTCAGTAAGGAATTGCGCAACTAACAGGGGTATATCATCTCTCCGGTCATTTAAGGAAGGAACATGAATAAGGATCACACTCAGCCGGTGATACAGGTCGAGCCGGAAATTCTTTGCATCCACTTCTTTCAGCAGGTCTTTATTGGTTGCTGCGATAACCCGTACATCCACGGAAATATCTTTATCGGCTCCTACCCTTGTTATTTTGCCTTCCTGCAGAGCCCGCAACACTTTGGCCTGTGCATTAGCACTCATGTCGCCGATCTCATCGAGGAAGAGGGTGCCACCACTGGCAGACTCAAACTTACCGATACGTTGCTTGATGGCAGAAGTAAAAGAGCCTTTTTCATGGCCAAAAAGTTCACTTTCGATCAACTCTGTTGGAATAGCCGCACAGTTCACTTCTACCATAGGACCGGCAGCCCGGTTACTTTTTTCATGCACCCAACGGGCCACGAGTTCCTTACCTACTCCATTGTCTCCCGTGATCAATATACGGGCATCAGTAGGCGCCACTTTTTCAATGGTGTCTTTTATTTTTCTGATTGGTGATGAGTCGCCGATCATTTCCTGCACCCTGCTCACTTTCCGTTTCAGCACTTTTGTCTCAGTTACAAGGCTGCTTTTATCCATCGCATTACGGATCGTGATCAGCAGCCGGTTAAGGTCGGGCGGCTTGGAGATATAATCATAAGCGCCTTTTTTAACAGCATCTACCGCTGTTTCAATATTGCCATGACCGGAGATCATGATGATGGGTACGTCAGGATTTATCTCACCGGCTTTTTGCAGGAATTCAATACCATCCAGTTTGGGCATTTTAATATCGCATAGTACGAGGTCGAAGTTTTTTTCTTTGAACTTCTTCAGGCCTTCTTCCCCATCTGCTGCTTCGTCTATTTTGTATCCTTCAAAAGATAATATCTCGGTCAGGGTCTTGCGGATCGCTTTTTCATCGTCAATGATCAGTATATCTGCCATGGATTTTTTTTAGAGTTGTAAAAGTAAAAAAAAACTACCGGTTATGGGTTATGAGTTTGGTGTTAAACCCTTAGATCAGTAATTCAGGAATGTAATACACCTGCCAATGAAGGCACAAAAAACTTATAAACATTAATAACATATGGCTTCAAAAGCTTACAAAGGAATATGCAGAAAGAAATCAGTATGCAGGAAAGAATTTCTAAATTTTAAGACGTTAGAGCCCCCCTGAGTTTAGCGAAGGATAAGGGGTTGGGGTAAAAAATAGAGGCCGGGTAGAAACCCAGCCTCGTTATAAAATCCAATATCCTATGAAAAACCGTGACAAAGATGCGGAGAAAAGGGCAAAACGTTGCAGTGTGAAAGAAATATATTTTCAAAACGTATTTATACGAATGTAACCTGATGAAATAGAAAAGCCTTCCGGCAACGCAGGAAGGCTTAAAAAAAAAGTATAAGAATGCGTTTACTTCTTCTGGTACATAACTTCTTTCACGAGTTTCACTGTTCTGGGTACATCAGGTAAAGCGGCGGCTACCAGGTTAGGTGCATAGTGCAGTGGTGCGTCAGCGGCGGTTATACGACGGATCGGAGCATCCAGGTAATCAAAACCTTCTTTCTGTATGCGGTAAGTAATTTCAGAGGAAATTGATGCAAAAGGCCATTGTTCTTCTACAATAACGAGGCGGTTAGTTTTCTTTACACTTTCCAGTATGGTCATCCAGTCAAGCGGGCGGATCGTGCGAAGATCGATCACTTCAGCACTGATATTTTCTTTTTCCAGTTCTGCTGCAGCCCCTAAAGCCACTTTCATCATTTTATTAAAGGAAACGATGGTTACATCCCGGCCGGCCTTTTTAATATCTGCTTTTCCTAATTCGATATAATATTCTTCATCCGGAATTTCGCTCTTATCGCCATACATCTGCTCACTTTCCATAAACATCACCGGATCCTGCTCATACCGTATAGCTTGTTTCAACAGACCCTTCGCATCATACCCGGTACTGGGGGATACGACTTTAATCCCGGGAATATTAGCATAAAGGGCTTCAAATGCAGTAGAATGCTGTGCACCTAATTGGCCGGCTGAGCCATTACCACCCCTGAAAACAATAGGACATGAAATTTGTCCACCACTCATTGCCAACATTTTAGAAGCCGTATTGAGAATTTGATCTAAGGCTAAAACAGCAAAATTCCAGGTCATAAATTCAACTATAGGCCGAAGACCGTTTTGTGCTGAACCCACTCCTATTGCGGTAAAACCCAATTCAGAAATAGGAGTGTCGATCACACGTCTCGGTCCAAATTCAGCCAGCATCCCCTGGCTTACTTTATAGGCCCCATTATACTCAGCTACCTCTTCTCCCATCAGGTATACACTGTCATCCCTTCTCATTTCTTCACTCATTGCTTCTCTGAGGGCATCCCGAAATGCTATAGATCTTGGCATTTTATATTCCAGTTTTATCCCGATAGTTATCGGGAGGGCAAATTTAAGCGGGAAAGCGGATAAAACCTAAAAAGCGGAAGCCCGGAACGTTACTGTTCCGGGCTTCGGGAAATTGACAATATTTTGATTTCATTTAATGCTCTTCGAGACAGGCTTCCCGGTGCTTTGTTCCAAATTGCTGGACCTGCTCCATTGTTAATTTGACCGCCACTTTAATATCGGGGTAAGTGCTTTCCATTTTATCGAGCATACACTGGCAATAACTTTGCGCCACCAACCTGGTTGTACCACTTGCGATCGCTTCTCTTTCGCAACTTTTGATAAAAGCAGTTCTTTCGATTTGTGGCCATCCACCACCGGAACTGTTATCCATCCTCTCCGTAACATCTCCTGTAGATACATTATCAGGCTTTTCATCTTGTGTGCCTGTTTTTTCCTTGTCTTGCTGATAATCGGTACTGGTCTTTTCTTTATCTCCTCCCTCCTTATCACTGCTACGGTAATCATCTTTATCACGATTGTACTTTTCTTTGGGAGCTTTATCGTCTTTACAGGCCGTAAAAAGACCGGCAGCCAATAAAATAATCACAAATTTTTTCATCTGTTTAAGTTGGGGTTTAATAGTTTAATGTTCTGCCCTTTATTGACAGGGCATCAAGAATTGGAGAACAAAATACTCAATCTTTTTTGGGCTGTGAAATTGAGGAAGCCAGTATCATCAATCAACTACCGGCTCATGACCAGAAATTTCTCGCCAATAATATTGACCCTGTAATACTGCCCGTGCTCGATCAGCATGGCTTCTGTATGTCCTTTGGCGTGATGAACATCCGTATTGATCACTTTACCATTGTACAAAACACTGATGGTATCCGCCACCACGGTATGACCGGTTGCAATATGCTTTACTTTATAAATTGACAGCGTGCTATCAACCTGGCTCGAAGTGGCTTTAGTTCCATAATAATATCCCCTGTACCAGAACGGACCCCAATCACTGTAGAGTATTTCAGCTTCCGGTGTAGAATACTTGTAACTCGTGTCGGGGTAATAAGGTCTTACCAGTTTATTTATTTTTGAAGTGGATATATCCATGCTGTTGACGGGCCCGGAAATGCCGGCATGACAGAATAAAATATCACCAATTTTTTCTACTACATTTTTTGTCCGGAGCCACCTGCCCAATTCTGCATTTTCACCATAAAGGGATACAAAATTTTCCTGCAACAGGTTGGCATGTTCAGTGTACTTCGCATGCAGGTAACGCAGGTCACCGCTCATGTTCATTATCTCATGGTTACCCAGCACATAATGCACATATCCCCCGGCGGCTTTCGCTTTATCCTCGAGGGAATAAATAAGCCAGAGGACCTCATTCTGCTGGGTGCCCCTGTCAACAAAGTCGCCTGTCAATACAAGATGACCATTACCAAAGATCCAGTTGAAACTGGAGTCAATTACTTTATTGGCTTGTAATAATTGCCGGAAAGCCCTGAAATTGCCTTCGATATCTGATACAATAAAACGTTTACTAACGCCTCCATAATCCGTTTTCTCGTTTTCCAGCTCTGACTTCAATTTCACTGAAAAGGTTTTACCCGGCTCATCTGTCAGCACATTCAATACAATACCCGCTTTCTCTGCTATCCCCATGCTATCTTGCTGAACAGACTTCACGCCCCCGCTCTCAACGATATATTTTACATAAATTTTATCACCTTTATACGAAACGTAAGGGCCGTCTGCCTGGCCGTTCACAGCTGACTTTACAGTTGTATTTTGACGGCAACTGTCATCAGGTAATACGAATCCGGCTAATAAAAGGGGCAAAAAGGCAAATGCTAATTTTTTCATAACGCCGGGTTTTATTTACTGCTGTATAGACAACAACCAGACCAGCCCTGGTTGCGTTCAGTTTAAAGATATTTTAAATGCTGATATTTAGTGCTGGTTTTTCCAGTTTTCTGAGGTCATTTCAAATTTTATTTCGTCTTTTCCATGGGTACCCGTTTCCTGCCAGCCTGCCTTGCGGTAAAATTGTTTGGCCCGGGTACCCGGAGCGGTTCCCAGCCAGATCGTGGTATCGGTTTGCGCAAAATACCAGTTCATCATCATTTCACGCAGTTTTTGGCCGATGCCCTGTTTTTCAAAACCGGGCTCAATAAATAAGGCCCATACATTATTATCCATGACGGATACGATAGAAAACACGACAATTCCTGTATCGTGTAATGCTACCCAACCCCGGCCCCGCCGGTTTATGTAGTCTTCTACATCCAAATCCGGTACCAATGCAGGATCGGATAAGGTGTTTTCGGTGACCGAATTTCTTACAATTTGTAGTTCGGGAATATCTGCTGACTGTGCCTGGCAAAAAATCATGTTACAAAATTAATTATTTATGAAAAGACAATAGCTCCTTTAATAATAAACTGATCTTTCTCCGGTGTAAGTTACTTTTTTATTTGTCTTAGGAAAAGACGTGCTGTTTTCAAACCGGGGAAAGGGATAAAATGGTATTGAAACATCAACATTTTTTGAAATAGAATAAATTAGGGTTACGCTGTTCTTTTCATCCTGGAAAAAGGAAAACCACCGCAACCTATTTTAGGATTTTGCCGGTCTGCTATTGCTTTAGTAACCGCTTCTTTTTTTGTATTGGCATTATAGACGGTGAGGCAAAAGCCCCATTCAAAAGGCTCCATATTTTGAAAGGTCATATAATCGATCCTGGTATAAAGACCCGGTTCAGAAGGATTGCCCTGGTCATTTTTGGCGATGAGGTATTGCTCCTTTTTATTCCAATAAAGGATATGGTATTTTATCCGGGGGTGCTGTAGCCAGGCTGTATCGCTGATACTGTACCGGATACCATAATCGTCCGTGAAATCGCCATAGAAAGTTGCCGGGGTGGAGTTCATCCCATTGTTCATTATTATTGCCGGTCCTTTACAAGCTGACAAAAAAACGGACACTACTACGATTGCTATTTTCTTCATTTTATACAAGCTATATGCTATTGTTCAATGCGCAGATTGCGAAAAATAAATCTATTAAATTACCCCGGGATTTCAAAACAGTTTATTTCAAAAGATAAAATATGTTTTGAAACGATTATTAATATTTAATTTTAGCGTAGTCATTCGCATACACTACCACCCATGGCTTCAAACAATCACTTCAATCAAAATATTGCAAAGAACTGTTTGCTGCTGTTTGTTTTTTTACTTACTGCTTCCGGCGCATTTTCACAAAAAGCCGTTGCAGACAGCCTGGTTAATTTACTTGCTGTTGAAAAAAAAGACAGTAACCGGGTAAAGTTGATGTGGGAGTTGTCCAGGGCGATCAATGTATATAACCCGGATACTGCGCTTACTATATCTTACCAGGCACTATCACTTTCCCAAAGAATTGATTTCACAGAAGGGGAATCCCGTTCTTTAGGTGCTTTGGCCAGTACTTTCAGGAAGGTCGGTAACTATTCCCGGGCATTGGAATTCAGTATTCAAAAATTAAAACTGGAAGAAACAAGAAACAAGCCCCGTAACCTGGCCAGTGTACTGATCACCATCGGCACGGTATACCGTGAACAGGAAGAATACCGGAAGGCACTCGAATATTATTCAAAAGCCGACTCCGTTATTCTTAAGAATGGTATTGAAGACTTAAAGTATTACACGGCATTGAATATTGGCGATGCGTACAACCTGCTCCACATTACCGATTCCGCCTTTACCTATTTTACCAAATCATTGGAGATTGCCCGGGTAATGAATGACGGCGATTTTATCGGCACTTCTATGACCGGTCTCGGCCATTGTTACCTGAAACTGGGTAGTTACCAGAACTCTTTGTTGAACTATCAAACGGCCATTACCTACCTGCAGGCGGCTAATGATGATGAAATTCTTTGTGAAGCCACCCTGGGCCTTGCCAATTTATATGAACACCTCGACCGGTACGATTCAGCGGCTTGGTATGCTGGCATTTCCCTCTCTATTGCCCGGAAAGATGGGTTCCTTTCGAAAGAACTGGAGGCCGCAGAATTCCTGACCAACCACTATAAAAAAGTAAAAAGTATTGATAGTGCGTTTATCTATGTAAGCTATGTAAAGAGCCTGAATGATTCCGTCAACAGTAAAAGCAAGATCCGGGAATCGCAGGTGATCTCCAGCAATGAGCATTTTCGCCAACTGGAATTGGAAGACGACCGGCACAAATCCAAAAAACGACGGGTGGAACAATTGCAGATGATGCTGATAGCCATGTTTATCCCTGGGTTTTTTCTGCTGACGATGTTACTGAGCCGGGTCAATGTGCCGGTGAAAATGATACGCTTACTTGGTGTATTATCGCTACTCTTTCTATTCGAATACCTGACTCTTCTGCTCCATCCTACTGTGGCAAGGCTGACACATCATACACCCATCTATGAGATACTGATTTTTGTGGTACTGGCAGCTATACTTATCCCCCTTCATCACCGGCTTGAACACTGGCTTATCCATAAACTTATCCACCACCGGCATGGAACAAAACCAAAGACATTGAAGGTGGTTAAATAAAAAATCGTTCCGATTACTGTATTGATAAAACAGGTTTCGGAACGATTGTGAATTTGTTTTCCAACGCATTTATCCGGGATCTTTTACCGGCTTTTTCTTAACTGTATCATCCGGATTTTTCATCTTAGCCGAATCAGGCGGCATTACTTTAATCAAGTCATCAACCGGCTTTACAATAACTGTATCGGGTGGTGGGTCTTTTTTGTCACCTTCTTTCTTATTGTTACAGGCTACAACTGTAATACTCAAAATAAGAAAGCCCAAAAGCATTTGATAAACAGGTTTTGGCATTTTGTTGGTCATGTTGAAAAGTTTAGAACATAAGAATACAAAAACTATCAGCAAATTCCAAAAAAGCCTGTGAAGATGTGTTGATTTATATTAATCTCCGGCATTCAGTTTTACCTCTTTTTTGGGCTCGGGTTTCACCAATTTAAAATAAGTTACTTTAAAACGGTTATTGATCAATTCGCCTTGTACTTCCGCTTTTCTTATGGCTTCGCAAAAACCATCTTTGGCATGGGCATCCCCATGGTCATTTATAGATGTGCCATCTACAAAATAAGCTTTGCCTTCTATGCGAACGGCCAGGTTACAGCCTTTACCTTCGAGATGAAACTGGCATTCGCCACAGGATGCATCTAAAGTTTGTATCTTTTTGGTTGAATCCGGTTGGTTGAGTTGGGTGCTTTTATTTTGTGCACCTGCACTTAGTATAAAAAAGCTGCAAACAACCAGTGTGAATAAAGTCTTCATAAAATTTTGATTACGCATTTAATGAATCTGTTTAGCTTTCAAAATTAGCTATTCCAGCCGAAAAAAGCACAGCGGCGGAAGAACTGGCCTCTTCCAGCCTGATTTTAAGAAACCTATGACAGATTTGAAATGGGAAGCATCGTAAAATAGCTTACCTTTAAGTTATTCCGGGGATAAGAGGACTACTTTCCCGTTTTTACTTCCCCCTTATTTCGGAGCCAACAGGCGATTTTAAAACTAAACAGCAAAAGAATATGGCAGAAACATGGAACAAAAAAGAAAGAGAAAAGAAAAAACAACAAAACAAAAAAGAGAAAGCAGAACGTAAGCAGGAACGTAAAGATAATGCCAAGGATGGTAAAAGCTTTGATGATATGCTTGCCTACCTGGATGAAAATGGCAACCTCTCCTCCAAACCACCGGATCCCCGGAAAAAAATTATCGTCAACGTAGAAGACATTGAAATTGGTGTTCCCAAACAACAACCTATCAACCCGGAAGATCTGATCCGTAAAGGGGTCGTTACCTTCTTTAATGACGCTAAAGGATATGGCTTTATCAAGGATATGGAAACACAGGAAAGTGTTTTCGTACATATCAACTCCCTGTCAGAAGAAGTTAGGGAACATACAAAAGTCACGTTTGAAGTTGAAATGGGACCTAAAGGTGCCAATGCTGTCAACGTAAAAGTTGTCAAGTAATCCCATACACTTTCGCATTTTATTAATTCAGCCATAGCACTCTCGTACTGGAAGAACTAATACAGAGTAACCCGTAAATAAAGGTTACTTTACAGGTCCTGCAGGCGCTGCTGTCTGTAATAATTCCCCCAACACGATGTCAACTATTCTAGAAATTGCGACTGCAGACAGGAATCTTAGTGCCCTTGTCAAAGGCCTTAAAGCTGCTAACATGGAAGAGACATTAAGTGGTATTGGGCCGTTTACTATCCTGGCCCCGGTGAATCTTGCTTTCGGAAAATTAACTTCCCCGGATACATTTGATAATATGGTAAAACAAGGTAATAGCAAAACCCGCCTCTCCGCTATTCTTTCATATCATGTGATTACCGGTAAAAAATTGCTAAAAGATTTTCGGGATGGCCAAAAACTACCCACCGTTAATGGCCAGGAACTGGTCGTTTCGGTATCAGATGGCGAAGTTCGTATTAACGGGGCGAAAATATTGGCTAAAGACAGGCAGGGCTCTAATGGGGTTGTGCATTCCATTGATTGTGTTAACCTGCCGACAGCATAAAATAGTAATTCCTTTCTTGTAATTAATAATCCGCAAATGGTAAAAGATACGATCGTTCAGTTCATATGTTATGTTACTCAACTTGGGATAGATGAATTTATTCCAAAATGGGATGAGTATGCCAACCGCTTACAGACAAAAAAGCAAGAGCCTGTTTTGCTCGGGCAATTGAATGAAACAAAAAATAAGTTCCGTTATATCTCCCGGCATGAATGGTTAGAGAAGGATTTCCAGTTTAAGTTTATGAATGAGCGGAAATCTGTGAATTTTCCTGAACATACGATAAAAGCAATACAGGTAGGTGGCTATAGTACCCTGCAAAAAAAGAATCGCAACAGTAAAGGAAACGACGACGTAAAAATAATGGCTTTCATCAATCATGATGAGAACGATATTGATTTCTACACACAGTTGCCTTCTTACCATCAATTAACGATTCATCAGGCTTACTACGAAAGCTGTTTGTATGGTTATGTACTGGAATTTATTGTTCCGGAAACGGAGGCCGGTGAATTATTGGTACAACTAAAACAAAGACCCGGAATTGAAGCAGGGGTCTATAAAGAATGCCTCGTAACGCAGGAGTAGATCCACTGAGGTCAACATAAAAAGTGAATAACCCGTTTGATAAATTGATCGACAGTTACCTGGATAATAAATTGGGAATTGATACTGGTTTTATATCTGAGCGATTATCCCATGGCCTGCAGGAAAATATTAAGCAATTGCATCAGGATAAAAAAATGAGCAATGCCGGTATCGGGAATGCACTGATCAAAGATGCCAGCCAGCAAATGCGGGGCGACCATATCTACTGGATGGATAAAAAACATAATAATGCTTTCGAGCAGGAATTCCTTCAACTGGCAGAACAATTTATTGACCACCTGAACAGCACCTGCTACACGGGGATCAACGAGTCCGAGTTTCATTACGCTGTATATGAAAAAGGAAGTTCTTATAAACGACACACCGACCAGTTTAAGAATAATAATAACAGGAAATATTCGCTGATCACTTACCTGAATGATAGCTGGCTGGAAGAAGATGGCGGACAATTACAGGTGTACCAACAAGAATCTACGCAGCAGGTGCTCCCCCATTCCCAAACTGCAGTATTCTTTAAAAGCGATGAACTGGAGCATGAAGTGATGAAGGCCAACCGGCAGCGGATGAGTATCAGCGGCTGGTTAAAACAAGTCTAAGTGTAAAGTAAACTTAGGTATACATTTTCATTACTGGCTGGTTTGAATAAGACAAAGGGGTATATATACTTCCCATACTCCTGCTTATAGCCTGTCGATCTCCCGGCGGTAATCATATTGAAGATCCTCATGGAGGGAGCCCATTGTTTTATTGATCTTCTTTAGCTGGTTCAGGTAAATATTGGAGAGTACCGGGTTACTGCTGATAGAAATATTCAAGTCTTTCATTTTTGTACAAAAATAAATGAGCAATTCAATTTCTACGGCGGGCAGGCCGCTGTAGCGGGTGTACTTATTCGTGATGCGTAATATCTTCCGCAGGGTCTTTTTGACAAAATATACATTGGTCTTATTGATGTCTCCAAACTGCGAGTCCATCTCTTCTTTTACACCGGTGATATAAGCGCTGGTGTCGTGTGCTTCGAATAAGAGGTAGGTGAGCAGTTCCTTATTTTCTTTTTTAAAACGGGACAGCCGCAGGCAAAGCTCGATTAGTGTTGAGGGAGCTGTATTGACCAATTCCTGTTTTAATTCACTGATGGTTGCTGCTTTCATATACCTGCTTTTATTGTTTCGCGGTTGCTAAAATACACCCTGCAATGAACAAAGAACAAAAAACTGTACCGGCGCTGCTACAATTTTTTTATCCCCCGCTTCCTCCCTATTTTCACCGTATGCACCCGCATTTACTGACCTTATTACAATGCATCGACCTGGAGGAAAAAGAGCAGTCGCAGCGGTATAGCCTGGACCAGCAACACACATTGAAACAATTAAAGGCCGAAGGGTTGGCTTTACATCCTATTATTGTTACCCGCCGGAATTTTGGTTATGCCGATTATCCCGAGATCAGTTTCAAATTAAGTTTTCCACCGGAAACAAATCTATTCAGGGATGGTGCGGCCATTGAATGTTTTATTGCCGGCGAAGATCCGGTAAAGGGTGTGCTGATGAATCTTGATGGTAAAAACGGTGAATTCCGATTATTTGCCCCCGATTTCCCCGACTGGATCGAAGATGATGGCGTGGGTATTAAACTGGCCCCCGATACCCGGACAAGCAGTATCATGAAAAAAGTGTTGAATGAACTGGAGGGTAATAAATCTTTATATAATTTGTTTGAAAAGTTGCACGGGAAATCACATCCGGCAAAGACAGCAACGGATTTGGGAACAGGTTCTCTCTCTTTTCAAAATAAACAACTGAATGAAAGTCAGCAACAGGCCGTAATAGCAATTCAGCAAAATGAAGAACTCCTTATCGTACATGGACCGCCGGGCACTGGTAAGACCACTACTTTGATCGAAGCGATCATTCAATTGATCAAAGCCGGTGAAAAAGTGCTGGTAGCTGCACCGAGCAATACGGCAGTGGACAATATCGCCAAAGGCCTGATCCAACGTGGTGTAAAATTGCTAAGAGTGGGTAATATAAGTAAAGTGGATGAAACCATCTTTGCCCACACCCCCGAGGGCCGGCTGGCAAACAGCAAGCAGCAAAAAGAGATCAAACAATTAAAAATACGGGCAGAGGAATTTCGTAAGATGGCCCTGAAGTATAAACGCAGTTTTGGTAAGGCCGAACGGGAACAGCGAAACCTACTTTTCAAAGAAGTGAAAAATATTCGGACTGAAATAAAAAAACTACAGGCTTACAACGAAGACAAACTATTTGAAGAAGCAGAAGTAATTGCGGGTACACCTATTGGATTATATGATGCCCGGATCAACCAGTTTCATTTTAAAACCCTGGTCATTGATGAAGCAGGGCAATGTATAGAACCCCTGGCCTGGTGTATATTTCCTCTCGCAGATAAGATTGTGCTGGCAGGCGACCACTGGCAGCTCCCTCCTACCGTATTGAGTAATGAAGCGGCAAAATTGGGTTTTAACCAATCCATTTTAGAAACAGCTATTGACACAGCCCCTGCTGTTTTCCTGCTCAATACGCAGTACCGGATGCGGCAGGCCATTGCTGGTTTTAGCAGCCATTATTTTTATAATAACCTCTTGCTCACAGCCGGACACTTAAATAATACCGGGGTACATCTCACTTTTATTGATACGGCAGGCTCGGGTCATAATGAAAAACGCGGACCGGACGGCATGAGTTTACAGAACGAGGGAGAATTACAGCTTGTTCAAAAATTAATTGAAACAGAATCGCTGGATCAATTGGGAACAGCATTTATTTCGCCTTACTCAGGACAGGTAACAGCGGCCAGGGAAATATTACCCCGGCAACTTCGTATCAGTACCATTGATAGTTTCCAGGGGCAGGAGAAGGAAAATATTATCGTATCGCTGGTACGAAGTAATGATGATGGCGATATAGGGTTTTTAAAAGATTACCGGCGGATGAATGTGGCCATTACCCGGGCTAAAGAAAGGCTGTACGTGATCGGTGACAGTGCTACTATTGGAGGAGATGCTTTTTATAATGCTTTTTTAACCTATATCGAGCAACATGGTACGTACAGAACGGTATGGGAATTTGAATTATAGGTTACCATAATTGATTCTATTTGAAACATTTTATCTAAAAGAATTATGTCCCCAGCCCAACTTCTCGAACAATTAAGAAACCAGACCTATATAGCACTCGGCTCTTCACCGGTACATGGTATTGGTGTGTTTGCTATCAATCCTATTCCGAAAGGTTGCCGGGATATTTTTTCCAGGGACAGTGGTGAATGGATCAGGTTACCTATTACCGAAGTGGAAAAATTACCGGCTCATTCCCGCTCACTAATCGAAACCTATTGCCTCTTTGATGCCGAAAATTATTTTGTACCGGAAAGTGGTTTTAAAATTATTGACCCGGTAATTTATTTGAATCATTCTTCACGTCCCAATATTATCTCCGTTAATGATGGTGAAGTATTTGAAGCGTTAAGAGATATTCTGGCAGGGGAAGAATTATTAGTCAATTACGGGGAATTGGTGGAAGGCATGGAATCCTATGATGATGTGTCTGCCGGGGAGTAAAAATCAGCTCAATTATATTTTTAAAGGACTATTGCCTCGCGCAACTCCTGCCACTGTGCCTTTGTGATGGTATATACATAATCCAGTTTTGCCGGCTCCCCATAATAAGCCATCTGTTTTTCCCCGGTCTTGATAGCGCCCAACCGTTCAATAGAAATTTGTGATCGCTTGTTGACAGCACCAATATAGAAAACAACATTTTCCACCTGGTTGAAGATATGGTCGAGCATGAGCTTTTTAAGGGCATAGTTATATCCCCGGGCCCAATAACTGCGGACAAAAAAAGTATAGCCGATGGCAACCGTACCCGTGGCGCCTTCATAATCGCTGTAGCGGGAACAACCGATGACCTCACCTGTTTGTGCATCCTGTACCAGTAATGCACCACCCGACTCTATCCCCCCTTTAAAATAGTTGGTAAAATCTTCCAGCCGGTACCTGTTCTTATTCGGATGCTGTTCCCAGATCAATGGATCAGCAGCCGCAGTATACAGACTTTCAAAATCTGTTTCCAGTAAAGGCCGGGCTATGACCAGACTGTTTTGAATTGTGGGCTGAAAATTAATGGCAGTCAGTTCCATGATAACAAAATTGATAGGGCAATAAAGTTACGCAGAACTATTTACCGGCGTTGATGACCGTACAGACAATATTCATCCGTTCATTCACCCGGGTAATATTGAGGTTGATTACATCGGCCTGCCGGCTGTCGTTGTAGAGCTTATCAATTTCCGCACTGGTTTTATTGAGCTGGTTCTGGTCAAGATTGGCGATCGTCGTTTTTAACGAGGCTATCAATTCTTTCATCTCCCGGTAGTTCTCGTTATAGATGGTTTCAAACTCTTTTTGGATCCGTTTGATACCTGAAGTGATCAGCTTGGCCGATGTAGGCGCATCAGGCGGATAAAAGGAACCTTCTTGTTGTTGCCGGGCTGTATCCTGCCAGGCTTGTAATTTTTGCGGGTCATAATATTTCTGTAACAAGGCCTCTACCGTGCTTTCCTTCAAGGATGATTTTGGAATACTGGTATTCATGGTCGTAATACTTTCCACCAGGAAATCTTTCAGATCTTCCTTGATCTCCACAGATTTTTCCAGCATTTTTTCCACCTGCTCACTGAACTGTTCATTGATGGCATTCAGTTTTTCATACTGGTAGAAATATTGCTCCACTTTGGCCATGAATTTATTAAGGTCTTCTTTGGTAATGCTTTTTTCTACGATCACCAGATTACTCACCAGGGAGAGCACCGTGCTGAAAATGCCGAGGGATGGAAGATATTTTTTCACCGATTTGATCCCGTTCTCTTCGGGTTTGCTGAGAAAATTTTCTATAACGTCCCTGAATTTGCCCCCGTCAGTCTTCTTTACTTTGTCCAGTATAGGTGTTTAAAGCAGTAATAATTTCATTTTTCAGGCTGAAGCCAAGCTCATTGTTAACCGGGTTATTCAGGGTGGTGATCTTGTTCCGGTAATTGTCTTTTTTTAATAAGCTGGTGAGGGAATTAACAGGGTTATTGGCGCTTTCAATAAAATATGCAATAGAGAGAATACCTGGTTTATAATCTTTTTTACCGCTTATTGGCTGGGCAGTTGTTACGAAAGGTATCGTCGTAAAAGATAATAGGAAAATGATAATGATCGTATGGCAGTTGGCAATTCTCATGTCCCGCAGTTTAATGAAGGATGCAGCGGGTTTACTCATTACACAAGGCATGTAGAGTAAAGAGAACGAAAAATATCCGTGTTTGTGGTAAATGAACTTTTAAGTTCTGTGGCTAACTCAAATACAGCACCCTGAGTCTTATAGCTTAGTTGGCGAAAGTTAATTTTAATTAGAAATGATCAGCGGCATGAGCTCAATTCTACAGGAAGCCCCCTGGTGATAATTACTTATTTTTTATCTGCACATCAATCTTTTTCCCTTCCACTTTTACACCATTCTTATCCAATATAATGGTGGTGGTTTTCTTCTCCGGCTCTTTTACGATTATTACAGGTTGAGTTTGGGCAGGAACCACGATGACTTCTTTTTCCGTTTTCGTATCGGAGGCACCGCAGGAATAACCGAAGACGGAAAGTAGCGCTGTGATTGCAGAAAAACTGATGATCTTTTTCATAAAATAATTTAAAATATATTGTAGCTGCATTTTGATATAACGGAATGCCGTCTTGCAGTACTATACCAGGGTCAAATACCATACCCTGTATGATAAATGCATAGTATTCACAGTATTTGGTAGTGTTTGGGGAAATAATTGCCCGATAGTTATAGCGGTATAAGGG
>Ga0163149_10000330_pt1 | contig 62951 bp, 43 predicted proteins | sample OliLakLV19MP5G1_FD_148604 | JGI IMG/M metagenome (GOLD analysis project Ga0163149, IMG submission 148604) | Freshwater microbial mat bacterial communities from Lake Vanda, McMurdo Dry Valleys, Antarctica - Oligotrophic Lake LV.19.MP5.G1 | ecosystem: Environmental > Aquatic > Freshwater > Lake >...
CCGCGGCCGAGATCCAGGAGAAGATCAAGCAGGGTTACAGGCGTTTCTATCGCCGACCCAAGCGCCTCGTGCGCGAGCTGCGCAGCCCGGCGCGTTTCGTGGGCAAGGTCGCGCGGTATTTCACGCTGTTTCGCTCGCGCGGTTGAAGCCGGACACGCGTGCGGCACTGAGAGCGTGTGGAGAAATCGAGCCTACACGCTCTCAGACACCATCTGCGCCGCTGCGCGGCGCGTCGCCCGTGAATTCTTCACAGGCTCTGAGAGCGTGTGGAGAAATCGAGCCTACACGCTCTCAGACACCATCTGCGCCGCTGCGCGGCGCGTCGCCCGTGAATACTACACGGGCTCTGAGGACGCGCTGAACGAGCCGCTTCTCCGTGCTCGAGACAGCGTGGGGAACCGCTGAACGTGTTCCGTCGGACACCTCGCACCGCTACTCTCGGCCGCTCTCCCCGGGAGTCCGCATGAGCCAGCAGATCGACAACGTCCTCCACGAAAACCGCCACTTCCCACCGCCGCGCGATTTCCAGTCGCGCGCGCGCATCGCGTCCGACGAGGCGTACCAGCGGATGTACCGCGAGTCGATCGATCACCCGGATGCGTTCTGGGGCCGGATCGCGCGCGAACTGCCTTGGATGCAGCCGTTCGAGAAGGTGCTCGATTGGAGCGCTGCGCCGTTCGCGAAGTGGTTCACGGGTGGAAGGATCAATGCATCGGTCGTGTGCCTCGACCAACACGCACTGGGACGCCGATCCGAGCAACGCGCCATCGTGTGGGAGGGTGAGCCGGGCGAAGTGCGCACGCTGACGTACGCCGAACTGCACTTGGAAGTGTGCCGTTTCGCGAACGTGTTGAAGGGCCGCGGCGTCAAGAAGGGTGACCGTGTGGCGATCTACATGCCCATGGTTCCAGAGGCCGCGATGGCCATGCTCGCCTGCGCTCGCATCGGGGCCGCCCACTCGGTCGTGTTCGGCGGCTTCAGCGCCGCAGCGCTGCGCGACCGCATCGTCGATGGATCGTGCACCGCGGTGATCACGGCCGACGGCGGTTACCGACGCGGACAGGTGCTGCCGCTCAAAGCACAGGTCGACGATGCGGTCGAAGGACTCGAGGGTGTGCATACGGTTCTAGTCGTGAAGCGCGCGGGCAATCGCGTCGCGTGGCAGAGCGGACGGGACGTTTGGTACCACGAGCTCAGAGCCGACGTGAGCGGCGAATGCGCGCCCGAACCGATGGAGAGCGAGGACTTGCTGTTCCTGCTCTACACGTCGGGATCGACGGGAAAACCCAAGGGAATCGTGCACACGACGGCAGGCTATCTCGTCGGTGCGTACCTGAGCACGCAGTTCGTGTTCGACCTGCGCGAAGGCGACCTCTTCTGGTGCACGGCCGACGTCGGTTGGGTGACCGGGCACAGCTACATCGTCTACGGACCGCTCGCGAACGGCGCGACGATCCTGATGTACGAGGGCGCGCCGACGACCCCGACGCCGGGGCGATTCTGGGAGATCATCGACCGTCACAAGGTCACGATCTTCTACACGGCGCCCACTGCAATCCGCGCGTTCATGCGCTTCGGTGACGAGGTGCCGCGCCAGTACGATCTGTCTTCGCTGCGCCTACTCGGCTCGGTAGGCGAGCCGATCAATCCCGAGGCGTGGATGTGGTATCACCGCGAGATCGGACGCGAACGTTGCCCGATCGTCGACACTTGGTGGCAGACGGAGACGGGCTCGATCGCCATCACCCCGGTGCCAGGAATCACCGTCACGAAACCGGGTTCCGCAACGCGGCCGTTCTTCGGCATCGATGCCGCGGTCGTCGACGAAGCGGGGCGCGAGCTGGGCCCGAATCAAGGCGGATACTTGGTGATCCGCAAACCTTGGCCGTCGATGTTGCGCGGGATCTGGGGCGATCCCGAGCGCTATCGCGAAAACTACTGGAGCAAGTTCGGCTCGATGTACTTCGCGGGCGACGGGGCGCGCCGCGACGAAAAGGGCTACTTCTGGATCCTCGGGCGCGTCGACGACGTGCTCAACGTCGCCGGGCATCGACTGTCGACGATGGAGGTCGAGAGTGCGCTCGTCAGCCACGAGAGCGTCGCCGAGGCCGCGGTGGTCGGTCGTCCCGACGAGTTGCTCGGACAGGCCATCGTTGCCTTCGTGACTACGGTGAAGGGCGTCGAGGGCAGCGACCCGTTGCGACAGGCGCTGATGGAGCACGTCGCGAAGGAGATCGGGAAGCTGGCGCGGCCGGCCGAGATCCGCTTCACGGACGCGCTGCCGAAGACGCGTAGCGGGAAGATCATGCGTCGCCTGCTGCGTGACGTGGCCGTCGGTCGCGAATCGACGGGAGACACGAGCACGATCGAGGACTTCGCGCTGCTCGCGAAGTTGCGCGGGGACGAGGAATAGCGGGTCGAACGCGCGGAGATCACGTGCACACGTCGCTCGTCCGGCATCGCGCGCAACCTCGTCGTCACGGCGGGAACTTCGTGGCTCGTTCACCGGCCCGGAAATCGTGCCCCTCACGGCGGATCTGACATGCACATCGCGAGCCTCCTCGCGCGCGCCGCGCGACTGCATCCATCCAACACTGCGATCGTCGGCGGCGGCCGGACGATCTCGTACGCCGAGTTCCAGGCGCGCAGCCTGAGGCTGGCCGCGCACTTCCGAGGTCGAGGGCTCGCGCCCGGTGATCGGATCTCCATCCTCGCGTGGAACGTGCCGGAGTTCCTCGAGACGTACTTCGCGGGGGCCGTGGCCGGCCTCGTCGTGAACCCGCTCAACGTGCGTCTCCTCGCCACGGAGCAAGTGCAAGTGCTCGCGGACTGCGCATCGCGCCACCTCGTGGCGCAGACTTCGTTCGCGCCGGTCGTGGCCGAGATGCTCGCGCTCGGTGCGCAATTCGAGTCGGTGACGTGGATCGGCGGAGTCGAGCCGCTGTCCGTCCCGAGCTTCGAATACGAGAGTGCGTTGCGCGCTGCGTCGGGCTCGTTCCTGCCGAGTGAACCGGCCGGAGATGCGCCCGCGCACATCTACTACACGAGCGGAACGACGGGCCGACCGAAGGGTGTCGTCCTCACGCACCGCAACGTCGTGACGCATGCGCTCGGGACGATCGCCGAGTTGCGCCTCGGCGAGCGAGACACGTGGGGTCACATCGCGCCGCTCTTCCACCTCGCGGACGCTTGGGCCACGTTCGCGATCACTTGGGTCGGCGGTCGGCACGCGTGGCTCGAGCGCTTCGAGGCACGAGCCGCACTCGAGCTGATGGAGCGCGAAGGCGTCACGATCACGAACCTGATCCCGACGATGCTGAACCTCATGGTCGCGGATGCGAGTGCCCGCTCGCGCGATTGGAGCCGGATGCGCGCGATCATGTCGGGCGGCGCACCGATCGCGCCCGAGGTCGTGCGCCGCATCGTCGAAACGTTCCGCTGCGAGTACGTCCAAACGTATGGAATGACGGAAACGAGCCCGTATTTGACGCTTTCGCTGCTCAAGGAGCACCTGCGCGCGCTCCCCGTGGACGAGCAGATGCGCTACCGCGCGAAGACGGGCCGCGCGTTCGCGACGATTGACCTCCGTGTGGTCGGCGAGAACGGACGCGACGTCGAGCCCGATGAGCAGAGCGTGGGGGAGATCCGCGTGCGCGGTGAGACCGTGACGCCGGGCTACTGGAATCGACCCGATGAAACGGCTGCGGCGTTCGAGGATGGCTGGTTCAAGACCGGCGACCTCGCCGTGATCGATCGCGAGGGCTATGTGACGATCGTCGACCGCAAGAAGGACATGATCATCACAGGCGGGGAGAAGGTGTATTCGACCGAGGTCGAGCACGTGCTCTACGCACATCCAGCGGTGCTCGAGGCGGCGGTGTTCGGGATGCCCGATCCTGTGTGGGGCGAAAGCGTATGCGCCGCCGTCGTGTTGCGAGTCGGAGCATGTACGAGCGGGCCCGACTTGATCGAACACTGCCGCGCGCAGCTGGCGCACTACAAGGCGCCAAAGGTCGTGGAGTTCTTAGCGGCGCTCCCCCGAACGGGCAGCGGGAAGATCGCCAAACGGTTGCTGCGACCCTCGGAGAGGTGAGTGGTCGTGGCCAAATCCGCATTTTTCTAACCCGCGAGTAGCTCAGCGGGCTGACGGAATATGGGAACACGCAATTCGACGGATTGAAACATTGCGAAGCGGTTGCGAGCGTCCCGATGCGCCCTGAGTCGCACCGCGCTCCTTCTCGCTCGCGTCTTGCATGGCTCGCGATCCCGCGTGGGTCGATGGGCCAGGCTGCTTCTCCCCGGACCAACGCGCGTCGTTCGTTCGGAGAGTGAGGCCGCGAGCCTCTGGATCGTGCACTCGGGCATTCCTTCCCCCCCCTGGTCACGCCCCCGACTGACATCCTGATGCACACCCTGGCTCAACCCGGCGTCCTCAGCAGACTCGCTTTCCCCGGCCTCGTTCAAGCGGCCTTCGCCAGCCTGTTTCTTGGTCCGGTCTCCGCTGGGCCAGCGCAGGGCGGTCAGCTGCCGGGCGGCTGCGGGAACACCGTCCAGAGCGTCTCGATCGGTTGCACTCCGACCGCGCCATGCTTGCCGACGGGGGGCGGAACGACCTGCGCGGTGGCTACAGTCACTTACAAGAATAACGTCCCGCCGCGTGGCCGAGCTAGCGGGACGCAGCAGTCATTCCCAACGATCAGCATCCCCAAGTTCAATCAGTCTTTGGGAGTGTTGCGGCAGGTGGGGATCAAGGCGACGGTCCAGCCTGGGGGGATGCTCTACGTCGCGGAGACGACGCAGAGTGAGTGCGGGTTACCCAACGAGTCGTTCCAAACCTACGGTTCCATACTCAATGTGTTCGAGGTCACGGCGCCCGCAGAGATGTCCCCCTTCCTGAACTTGACCCCGTTGTTGCCAAGTGGACTGTCGAGCACCCAACTCAACGCGGCATGTCTTCCGTGGGGCGTCGTCGGCCTAGCGTCGTCGCTCCTCCCCGCCACGGATGGTTGTGAGAACTATGGATTTCCGCCCGGGTTCGACCTCAACGCCGTGCTCAATCCAAGCTTCACCAACATTCAGATATCGGGATACACCAGCGTTTGTGCGCCGCCCCTTAGTGTGATGGACATGTTTTCCGATCAAGCCGGTTCGGGCCTGAATTGCCCGCTTCAGGGCGTCACGCCGGTAGAACCGAATTCGCCACTGTGCGTCGAGTTGAGGGGAACGTACGCAGGTAAGCGGTATCGCGCGGGCCAAATTGCGGGGCTCATCGGCGTTCCTGGGAATGAGGCGGGTTTGGCCGATGTGCGCGTCTTCGACGCCACGGATGCCTACGTCTGTCGACAATGCTACACAGACCCCACGATCCTATCGCGGTACGTGCTCGCTTGCGAGTCGAGCGAACCCCCGTGTGTTGACTTCACGACACAGGCGGTAGCACTCTTCAAGGATGTCGGTTCCTCATCGACTGCCTGTTCCGGCCTCGACTCTCGGCGGGACATCACGGTCGGACTCACGATCGAAGTCACCTACGAATACTGCCCTTATCCGCCGCTTGCGGTGGACGACTGCGCCGATGCCTGTCGGGTGCAGAACTCCGACACGTTCATCAACGTGCTCGACAACGACTCGGCCTCCAACGCACCGCAGCCCCCAGGCTGCGCGCCGGTAACCTTGCAATGTGACCTGCTCACGGGGACGGTGGGCATCATTCAAGGCACGTACGGCACTGCGACCTGGGTCGCCGACGGCAACTGTCCAATCGATGCGGACAGCCTGTGCCTCAGTCCGCGGCGCTGCATTCGCTACCGCCTGAACACGCTGCCTCCAGCCAACTGCGTCTACGACACTTTCACGTACACGATCACGAACTCGTCCGGGTGTACTGACACCGCGACGGTCCGCGTCCTGATCGGCAACCCGGACGCGATGGACGATGGGCCCTACGAGATCTGCAACGAGCCCAACGTCGCCACGGTGACGATCCCCGTCCTGTGCAATGACATCGTCTGCGGCCCCGTCGACGCTTTCTGCCCGGGACGGACTCTCGACTGCTCCTTCTTCACGGGCTCGAACGGCATCTCGGGGGTGGGCATTCCCACCGCCCCGCCGGGGGGCACTCCGTTCGCCACGGCCACGTGGGTCGACTGTGCGCAGTGCGCGGTACCGGGCTCTGGGCCGTGCGCGCAGAACCGCTGCATTCGCTACGTCCTCACCGGTTCCCCGCCGGATGGGGTTCGCTTCGACCAGTTCACCTACACGATCCGCGACTCGCGCGGTTGCCTCGACACAGCGACGGTGCGCGTGAACATCGCGTCTCCGCGACCGATGGACGACGAGGCGATCGTCTGCGCCACGATCGGCCAGAAGGTCAAGATCAACGTCCTCTGCAACGACGCGAGTAATCGCCCGCTGAGGTGCGATCTTCTGCAAGGCACGAGCGGAGTTTCCAATCCGACCTACGGCATCGCGCGCTGGTTCAGCGGCAATGACTGCGGCGTGAACGCGCTGTGCACGGATCGATACCGTTGCATCGAGTACGAGGTCGACACGAACCTGCCGGCGAACGTCAACACGTTCGTGGACACCTTCACGTACACGCTGATCGACGATCTCGACTGCCGACGCACCGCGACGGTGCGCGTGACTCTGTGTCGTGTCGACGCCGTGGACGACACCGGAATGGGATGTGAGGGCGAGCCCGTCCAAGTCTGCATCCTCGCGAACGATGTCGCTGGATGTGCCGCGATCTCGTGCGCCAATGTCGAGATCGTCTCGATCACGCCGCCGACTGCAGGAACGGCCAGCACGTCCAACTCGTGCGCCGCGCTCCCGAACGCCTGCATGGGCACGATCGGGGGTTGCACGACGTGCTGTCTCCAGTTCGTGCCTGCGCCTGGGTTCGCGGGATCGGTGACGGTTCGTTATCGCGTGCGGGTCACGGGCGCGGATCTGCCGGGGACGGTGTGCGAGTCGGAGGCGTTCGATTGCTTCGACGAAGCCGACGTGAACATCTGCGTGAAGCCGCGTCCGGTCGCGGTTGAAGACTGTCTCCAGATCGACAACCCGTCCTTCGCTGGACCGTATTTCGTCGACGTCCTGGCCAACGACACGGCCGGCGCGGGCTGCGAACTGTGCTGCTCGCCGGGACCCTGCGTGATCCAGGGCTGTCCGATGATCTTGCAGCAGGGGACGTCGACCGTGGCGACGGTCCTGCCGGGTCCGGATTGCCGAATCCAGGTCACGCTGTTGCCGAACTTCACCGGCATGGACGTGATCCGCTACAAAATCCAGAACAACTGCGGCTGCTGTGCGGAAGGTCGTTTGCTGGTGAAGGTGTGCATCACCTACAACCGCCAGCAACCCGGCAGCTTGGTCATCTATCCGGAGTACGACAACCGGGACAGCCAGATCACGCTGCTGACGTTGACCAACACGAATTGCGTCCTCACCGACCCAGGCATCCGCGTCGAGGTTCTCTACATCGACAAGGAGGACTGCTCGGAGACGAACCACGACTTCGTTCTCACGCCGTGCGACACGGTGACGTGGTTCACCAAGACACTGAACCCGAATTCGGAGCGCGGGTACGTCTACGTCTTCGCCAAGAACGCCATCGGTCAGGCAATCTCGTTCAACTACCTGATCGGGCACCAGTTCCAGGCCAATGGGTTCGGCGCGTCCGACTACTCCGTGAATCCGTGGGTCTTCCGATCGTCGCTGCCCGATCGTCAGCCCACCGATCTCGATTTCGACGACATTCGCGATCTCGACGGCGTCGAGTACGACCGTCCGCCCGGCGAACTTTTGATCCCACGCTTCCTCGGTCAGGATTCTGTCGCGAATCCGACGCACCGCAGCGACCTCGTCCTGCTGAACCTCTCGGGTGGGCAGGCCTTCACCACGACGGTCCAGCTGTTCATCTACAACGACAGTGAGGACCTGTTCGAGGACCAGCACACCTTCTACTGCTGGGATCGAGTCCCGCTCCTCACGCTGTCCGGTGCGTTCGACAACGTGTTCTTGTCCGGCACGATGGACGACGAGGACGAGATCCTCGGCGCGGAAACCCGCGAGGCCGGGTGGTTCCGTCTCCGCGGCCTGCTCGCGAGCTCTGGCGTCGAGACGATCGTCGGGCCGTCGATCCTGGCCCACCTGATCGAGATCGCATCGGGAATGGAGGTCGCGGACCTGCCGTTCGAGCTGTGCCCCGCGGGTAACGGGGATCTTCTTCCCACCGGCCCCTTCGGCGACGGACCGGATTTCGTCCCCGGCGACAACGAGTAGCGACTAAACTTACCGGCTCGGAACGGAGTTCACCCTGACGCCTCCCCGGTCAGGGTGAACTCCTTTGTATCTGCGCGGAAAAAGTCCGTGCGGTCTCTAGTTGCAGGAATCCGCAATTCGATGCTCGCGGTGGAAGTCGGCTGCTTTCACGCGAGGTCGGGCTCTCCTGGCCGGCGTGGAGCGCAGTGAACGAAGAGAAAGTCGGGGAGCCCAGAATGTTCGTTCGTCCGTTCTTGATGGCGTTGGCCTTGGGTCTGGTTGTCACGCGAGGCTACTCGCAGGCCGAGGCGCCAGACATGATTTGGCAGAGTTCCGCGGTGCAGTTCAGTGTCGGCGCGAAGGGCCTGACCTGGGCCTTGGACGGAGGACTTCTCCTGTCCAACGGCCGACGCGGGGGCGGTGAGTTGGACTACCTGACGACCAATGCAGGTGTCGGCCTCCCGCAGGTTTACGAGAGCCCGACCGTCTCTGGGGATGGCGGCGGCTACGTCGGTGTTTCTTCGACAGGCTCCGTGGTCGCGACCGTGTATTCGGTCACGACCGCTGGTGGCGGAGGGGGAAGCGATCGGATCCTGCTGCGCATCCTGAGCGGCCTGCCACCTTCGAGCCCCGTCACGGTCGAGTTGCCGCTGAGTCAACCGCTCGCTTATCCCGGCTCCTTCGGCGTTTGCGTCCTCGCTGACGGCTTGATCATCCGCGCTTGGGGCTACTCGGGTCAGGGTGCGATCACGCGGCTTTTCACCTACTCATCACAAGGGATCCAACTGAGCGCACAAGACGTTCAGCTCGGAACTCCCGTATTCGGCTCGGCGGCGAGTCGCGACGGCCGGACGCTCGTTCTCCATGGCCTGACCTCGGCCAGGGTCTTTACCCTAGGCTCCGGGTTGCCCATGCAGTCGATCCAGCTGCCCGTTGTGTCCTACGGATTCTTGACGTGCTCGGGTTCCGGTGATTTGATCGCTTGGGGCTCGACCAATGGTTGGATTCCAGTGAGCCGGCGAAGCTCTATCGATCAACCGTTTTCGACTCCACAACTCTTCCCGACGACTCCGGCCGGAATGGCGACTGCGATCGACCTCTCGACGGATGGTTCGGTGCTCGCATTAGGGCTGCAGGACTTGGGCGACTCGCATTCGTGCCGCCAGCAGGTGTTTTCGATGGCTGGGATCACTCCCACGTTGGTGAGCAATCGTCATCTACCAGGGCCGAGCGGTTCGACGATACTCGTCACAGCGGTAGATGCGGGAGAGGACGGCAGCAAGGTTGCTTTCGGTACCACGGGATCGCTGACATCCGCGGTTCCTGAGGTCGAGGTGCTTCGTCGAGCGGTTGGGGGCGGCTACGGTTCCTCGGTCGCATACTCACTCCAACTTCCCGGTTCGTGCCTCGGGGTCGCGCTATCTTCGCGCGACAATCAGCTTGCGGTGCTCAGTAGCGCCACCCACGTGGACCAGGGAAGCGGACTCTGCACCGTTGCGCTCTACGATCTCGACTCGGATCTCCGGGTCATCGGCCAGCCGCAGGTTGGGCACGCGGTCGAAGTCCAGGTCGACGCCGCGTTCGGACGCCGCGTTGTCCTCTACCGATCCAACGCACTCGCGACTCCGGCTGTCTACATGGGAGGCATGGGCGAGTTGCATCTAGCGGGCCCAAGCATCGCCGGCGGCACGACCGGGGCAATCGACGGGATCGCGCGCTTCGACGTGATGCTTGCAGCAGGGACCTTCGTTCCCGGCACGACACATCACTTTCAGGCGTTGCGCCTGAACCCGCGTCGCCTCACCGAGCAGACGGCGAGCTTCACGGTCGTTCCCTGACGTCGGACCGAGCGACGCTCGTTTCGAGGCCTAGTCAGCGCCCCTCCTCGAGGAGCGCACGCCAGGCCTCGGGCATCCACTCGATCGGGTGGATCATCCCGCTTTGACCCGCACCGCTCTCGATGGTCGAAGTGGGCAGGCCGATCAGTCTGCCCGTTGCATCCACCGCCGCGCCGCCGGAGTTTCCAGACGTGATTTCGGCATCGGTCTTCACCAAGTCGCCGAACGCGCCCCGCTCGAATCCGGACACGACTCCGCGCGTCGCATGGATGGTCACGCGCGAACCCTCGCCGCCCGTCGTCGGATAACCGACGAGCCACAGCGGCGCACCGATAGTCACGCGCGTGGCATTGCCGAGTGAGAGCGTCGGGAATCGATACCCGTCGGGGATCGGCTGCCCGTGGAACCCGCTCGTCACGCGCAGCAGCGCGAGGTCGCGCGCGCTGTCGAAACGTTCGACGAGTGCGCGAAACCACTCGACGGGCGGTCGATTGGGCTCCTTGCTCGCGCTGATCACGATGTCCGACGCGGCCTCGCCGGGCTTCCCTTCCACGACGTGGGCATTCGTCAGGATCCAGCCTCTCGAACCGACGAAGACGCCGCTGCCGGTTCCATCCTCTGTCGTGATCTCGACGACGGCTGAGAGCGCCTCAGCGAGCTCGGGAATCGACTGCGAGCTCAGGGGTGGAAGCGCTGGAACCACAGCCAGGTCCGCGGGCGGATCCGCGTCGAACGTCGCGAGCAGCGTGAACGTGACCACGCGCTCGTCGTCCCACGGCGCCGCTACGTCGACGAACCAGGCACCCACCGCGGGGTCGTCGATGACGAGCGTCTCGCGGCCGTACGTGTGCTCGGCGGCCGGTGTGTCATCGCTGACCTGCGTGAGTGGAGCTCCGTATCCGGCGAACAGATCCACGTCGGCGTCCGTGTCGAGGACGTCGACGCGCAACGCACGCGCACCGCTCGGCACGTCGATGCGAAAGGTCCTGCCGCCGGAATCGTGCTCGGGGATCGACGTCGTAGAGCGTCGTCCGGCTTCGAGCACCGCGTGCGTCGCAGTCGCGAAAACGCGCGTCGCGAGCGCCAGTGTCGGCTCGATTCCGGGCGTGATCCCCGGCGAGTGCGGATCCTCCTCGATCCGGAGATACCAACGGCCCGCGGTGACGCACGGTTCCGTGAAGCGATCCAGGATCAGCGATGCGCGCCCATCGACCGTCGTCACGGTTGCATCCGTGAAATCCGTTTCATCCACACGTTCCCCGCGTCGCGCGAACAGGCGCATGTCGAGGCCGCGGACGGATAGATCGAAGCGCACGCACGACGTCCCTTGGGGTACGTCGAGCACAGCCTCGAAAGCGGAATCGGCGACGCGTTCGACCGTCGAACCCGGTTTCAGCTCGACCTGGTCCGTCGTCGAACGCGCACACGCGCACAGCGCCGCGATGGAACCGATCGCGAGGAGATCCGACGCGAATGCGCGACGACGCGACGCGAGCGCAGGACCGCTCGTCATCGTCCGGACGTGACTGTGCTGGCCGCGCGCCACCAATCGCCACTCGCGACCTCCGCGATCCCCGCCGCGTACGTGCGCGGCTTCCAATCGAGCTCGTCCACCGCGTTGCTGATGTCGTGCTCGTGGTTCAAATTGAAGTACGCGCTCGCGCGTCGATCGTCGGTCACGTCCGTGAAGAGGCCCTTCACGAGGATCAGTCGGTCGGCCCACTTCTTCGAGATGTTGCGACGCTTCACGCTGCCCTTCGCTGCGGCGATCGTGAGGTCGAGGAACTCGTTGTAGGGGATGCCCGTCGGACCGGCGAGTTCGTAGCAGCAGTCGACGCCGCGGTCGAAGTGGAAGAAGCGCAGCACGGCGTCGACGACGTCTTCGACGTGGACCGGGTTGATCTTCGAGAGCCCGTCGTGCGGCACCCAGATCGATCCGCCGCGTTGCGCGCATTTGCGCAGGAGCGGCGCCGTGTGTCGGTGGTCGCCGATCCCGTAGACGAGCGTCGGGCGGAAGCTCGCCCACGGAATGCCGGATCCGCGGATCAGCTTCTCCTGCACGCGCTTCGAATCGCGGTAGTAGCTGTAGACCGGCGCGCCGATGACGGCGGAGCTGACGACCCAGATCTGGAAGCTCGAGTGCGCGCCGCGACGACCCTCCGTGAGCAGTGCATCCGTCCCCTGGATGTTGATCGCGCGCATTTCGTCCTCGCCCAGGTGGTCGTGGGCGCTGGCGACATGGATGAGCAACTCGATGCCGGTGAGGAATCCGTGCAAGGACGCGGGATCCTTGAGGTCGCCGGTGTGGATGCGCACCTCTGCACCGGCGGGCGCCTGGAACGCGCTCTCGCGGCCGGGTCGGACGAGGACGGTGATCTCGTGGCCGACGCGGTGCAGCGCGTCGACCAAGTACCGACCGATGAATCCTGTGGCTCCTGTGACTGCGATCTTCATGGCATTCGAGCGAAGCAGGATACAGATCCCGCTCGGGACGCGTCAGCGTGCGTCCGACAGACTTTGCAGTTCGAGCCCCAAGCGATCGGCGGCGGCTGTGAATCCGTCCGGCAAATCCTGAAGAAAACGTGCCAGCGCAGCGCGATGCGCGCGAGCCGCGGGTCGCAGTTCCGCGGGCAATTCCTCGACGCCTGCCGGCTCGGCCGCCCAGCGGAGCACCTCGTCGCAGTAGCCCGAAAGAGCTGAGCGCGGCGCGCGGAATTCGATGACGGGTCGTGCATCGCGCATGGGTTCGACACCGGCCGCGAAGGCACGCAAGCGTGTGTCGCTGGCGACGCGAAGGGCTGCGATCTCCCGCGCGGAACGGATTCCGAGCGGCGCGAGGTGCTCCAAGACGCGTGGCGGCAGCGGCGCGTCGGCGAAGTCCGATTCGTGAGCGAGCGTCACGCGCGAACCGACGAGCACGAGGTCGTAGGCCGTCACCCAGGCCGTCACGTGCGGAAACGCCGCGCACCACGTCGCGGCGACGGTGCGCACGTCCTCCGTCGACAACTCGTAGAGCGGCAACCACTGCGACGCGACGCCGCCCTCGGCGAGGTGCGCGGCCATCGCAGTGAAGTGCTCGAGCGTGTACAGATCGCTCGAACCGCGCGTCCACGGGTGTACAGGGTCCGAGGTCACGAGATCGAAGCGTTCTGTGGCCAAGGCGAGTCGGTGACGTCCGTCCGCGATCGTGAGGCGCGTGCGCGGGTCGGTCAGCACCGATCCGTTCCAGGCGTCGAACTCGCGCGCCGCACGCGCGACCGCCGGGGAAATCTCGGCGATTTCGAGCGACGTGAGCGTCGGCAGGTCGAGCAGCGATCCGGCCGTCATCCCGGTGCCGAGGCCGATGACCAGCGCGCGCTCGACGCGACCGTGCAAGAGCCCGGGGACGTGCCCGAGCAAGTACTGCAGACGCCGATCGACCGGTGCCGTCGACGCCTCGGCCTTCCCGTTCACGCGCAACGCACGGATCGGTTCGCCGCGGCTCGAGCGCGCGTCGTGCACCGAGGCCGTCGTGTGCGCATCGTGCACGAGGAGCCGCGCGCGCGGCATGTCGCGTTCGGTCGCCGGGAGGATCGACTGCGTCGCCACGACGAGCGTTCCGAGCGCGGCCAAGCCGACGTAGTGCTTGCGACGGCTGTCCACGACGAGTGCCGCCGCGAAAGGCGTGACGAGCGCTGCGACGATCGCGCCGCGCGGACCGAACGCCGGGATCAAGAGGAAGGCCGCGACGAGACTTCCCGTCAGCGCGCCGACGGTGTTCCAGGCATAGATGCGCGCGATCCAGCGTTCGCGTTCGTGATCAGGACGACGCGCCGCGAGCGACCCCGCAGCCGCGGGCAGCGCCACCCCGAATGCGATCGCGGGCGGCAGCAACGCGAGTCCGGCGAACAGCGCGTGTGCGAACCACGATCGCACGACGGATCCGCCTTGCACGGCGCGGTTCGCGAGACCGGCGAACAAGTCGGCCTCGCCGAGTTGTAGCCGCAGCGCGAGGAGTCCGACGACGATGAGTAGGGGTGCCGCGAGGCTCGCCAAGAAGAGGGCATCGTGCGTGCGTCGCGAGCGATCTTCGAGGGCGCTCTCGGGGATGCCCGTGCGCGTGCGTCGCGCTGCGAGTTGACGTGCGCCCAGTCCGATGCCGAGGAGGAAGACGAACAGGACGATCCCGAACGCGTAGACGGAAGCACCCGTCACCGTGACGAGCAATCTGAGCAGCGCGATCTCGAGCGTGAGGCTCGCGAACCCGAGGAGGAGGGCTGCGACGAGGATGCGGTCGAAGCGCTGCGACGGTTCGGATCGGGTCGCGGTTCGAGGCTCACGCAGAGGCTCGGAGAGCAACACCAACGCGAGCACGGCCGCGAGGACTTCGATCCCGGCCGCGGCCCACAGTGTGCCCGGCAATCCCAACGTCGGCAGGAGGAGGAACGGTGCCGCCAACGCTCCCGCCGCGGCGCCCAGCGTGTTTGCACCATAGAAAGCGCTCGTTTCGCTCGTCGCCTCGGCACGCGAGCGCACGGCGAGTCGCGCCATGAGCGGCACCGTCGCGCCGAATCCCAACGTCGGTGGGAGGAGCACCGCGGTCGCGAAGGCGGCGCGTCCGAGGAAACTCTCGATGGGCGGCGCGTTGCCGAGCACGAACGGCGTCGCGGCGGCCCACGCGGCGATCGCGATCTCGAGCATCACGTACAGACGCAACGGTCGGCTCGTTCTCTCGGCGACGCGCGCGAAGAGGAGTGCGCCGAGCCCCAGGCCTCCGAGGAAGATCGCGACGACGATCGCGGCACCCGCGGCGTCGCTCCCGAGGATGCGCGCGAGCCAGCGTGCCCACACGGTCTCCTCGACGAGTGCCGCCGCGCCGGAGAGGAAGAAGACGAAGTCGGACCGACGCATGGGGGACGTCTCCACGTTAGGCGAGCTCGTGCCGTTCTTCGCAGCTTTTTCGACAGGCCTCGACGCGCTTCGAGAAGCCTGCGAGCCGGTTCACTCGGGGCGCGCCTGCCGAACTCGCGGGCAGGGAGCCAAGAACTCCGTGCAGCGACTCGCACTCGAAACCAGAGGCGAGCCCGCGATGCTGCGCGAACGGTCGCTCTACGCCATGCTCACGGGATGACTGCCGTCCTGGTCCTGTGCGCGCTCGACGCCGAGCTCGGATCCCTGCGTGGCGCCGTGCGCGCGCGACGTCACGTCCAGGGCCTCGAGATCTTGGAGATCGATGTCCGTGGCGTATGCGTTCAGGCCTGCGTCGGCGGCATCGGGAAGGTCCGTGCTGCGCACGCCGCCGCGGTCCTCCTCGCCGGCGGACCCGCGCGCGCGCTCCTCGTCGTCGGAACCTGCGGCAGTCTCGTCCGCGCACTCGTCCCCGGGACGCTCGTCCACGCCACGAGCGCGATCCAAACGGACTTGGCGACGCGCGACGGTCGGGAAAACTCTTCCGACGCGGGACTTCGCGCCGCATGGATCCGCGCGGCACCGGGCGTCGAGGCGCGCTTCCTCACGGCCGATCGTCCCGTGTTCTCGCCCTGGCGCCGCCTGCGCCTCGCACGCGCCTTCCCCGGGCCTGGCGTGGCCGAGATGGAGACCGCGGCCGCGGCCGCCGTGGCCGAGCGCGCAGGGGTGCCGTGGGCGTCGGCGCGCGCCGTCACGGACCGGGCCTCGATCTTCGCCGCGCGCGAGTTGCGCACGCACTTCGAAACCTGCGCGGGCCTGGCGGCCGATACCGTGGCGAACCTCATCGCGAGTGAAGGCTTCCCCGCCTTGGCCTCGCGGAACAGCCCTCGCTAGGATCGCGGCCGGCAACACGGACCGGCCTCCCCGCATCGGCCTCCAGAAAACCGTGCAACGCCTCGAACGATCGGAATGCGCACCTCACGTGAGCTCGGAGTCGACCTCACGGACCTGGAAGGTGCGTCCAGCGTGAGCCTCGGAACCCTCCTGCGTCGGAACTTCGAGCCGGTCGTCCTGTCGGTTCAGGTGTTCGTCGACCTGCTCGTGCTGATCCTCGCGTGTTGGCTCGGCTACATGGTCGGCGAACGGCTCGGTGGCTTGGGCCTGCAAGTGCACGAGCTGTACCAGAAGCTCTCGGCGTTGATCGCAGCCGTGTGCCTGGTCTCGTTCCACGCCTTCGGCCTGTACAAGCCGACGAAGTCGTTGCTCAACATGGAGGAGTTCCAGGCGATCTGGAAAGCGACGTCGGTCGCGTTCCTGGTCCTCTTCACGTTGATCGTCTACTTGCACAGCACGCAGCAGACGGCGGCGGGGCCCGTGTTCGAAGTCCTGGTGCCGCTGCACCGGATCATCGACCTCGACATCAACCCGAACAACATCTCGCGCCTCACGTTGCTCGTGACGTTCGGTCTCGTGCTGGCCCTCACCACGGCGAGCCGCTTCGTCTCGTTCAAGACCATCCAGCTGCTGCACCGGCGCGGGATCGGGAACCGCAACGTCCTCGTCTACGGAGCCGGGGACACGGGTCGCAAGCTGCAGCGCAAGTTCATGCTCGTGCCGACGCTCGGATTGAACTTGGTCGGTTTCGTCGACGACGAGCCCGACCAGCGTGACCCGTCCATCGAACGTGGGCGGATCCTGGGCGGGTTCGACGACCTCGAACGCCTCGTCGGAATCCACAAGATCAGCGAGGTCTTCATCGCGACGCCCGAGGCGCCGGAGGAGACCGTGATGAGAATCGTCGAGGAGTGCGAGCGGCTGGGGGTCGTCTACAAGATCGTCCCGCGCTTCTACCACCTGCTCGCGTTCAAGCTGCGGATCGAGACGCTCGATTCGATCCCGCTCATCACGCGGCCCGAACGACGGCGCAGCATCGTGCAGACCGTGGGGCGACGTGGGCTCGACCTCCTGGTCGGATCCCTCGTCATCTTGCTCGCGGCACCCGTGCTGCTCGTCACTGCGATACTGATCCTGCGCGAGTCGCGCGGTCCCGTCTTCTTCGTGCAGACCCGCGTCGGCAAGGATGGCAAGCCATTCCCGATGATCAAGTTCCGCACGATGCACCACCACATGTCGGGCGACGCGCCGACACCACGCTCGTCCTACGACCCGCGGATCACGCGCATCGGTCGTTGGTTGCGGCGTTACAGCCTCGACGAGCTGCCCCAGTTCTTCAACGTCATCGCGGGGCACATGAGCGTCGTCGGGCCGCGCCCCGAGATGAAATTCATCGTGGACCAGTACGGTCCGCTCGAACGCGAGCGCTTGCGCGTCAAGCCGGGGATCACGGGTTTGTGGCAGATCAGCTACGCGCGCGCGGCAGCGATCCACCAGAACCTCGATTACGACCTCTACTACATCGAGCACCAATCGCTGCTCCTCGACGTCGTCATCATCGCCTTGACCGGCTTCGCCGTGGTCAAGGGTTCGGGCGCGTATTGAGCCGCTGCGTGCGCGTCCTGCACGTCATGGAGTGCACGATCGGCGGCACGCGCCGTCACCTCGTCGATGCCGCGGCGGGACAGCGCATGCTCGGTCTCGACGTGGCGCTCGCGGTCTCATCCTTGCGACAGCCGTCGTTCGAAGCGGACCTCGTGCGGCTCGAGCGACTCGGGGTGCGTGTGCACCGTGTGCCGATGGTCCGCGAGCTCAGGCCTTTCACGGACGCACGACATCTCGCCGAGCTGCGCCGCATCGTGCGCTCGGAATCACCCGACGTCGTCCACACGCATTCGAGCAAAGGCGGCGCGTTGGGGCGCTTGGCATCCGTGCTCGAGGATCGTGGTGGGCGCGTCCACACGCCGCACACATTCGCGTTCCTGTTCGGTGCGATGTTCAGCGCACCGCAACGCGCGCTCTTTCGCGCGATCGAGACCGGACTCTCGGCGCACACGTCGCGCGTCATCGCGGTCTCGCCCTCCGAAGGCCGCACGATCGCTGCCTGCGGTGTCGTCGAGGCGAGTCGCGTGCGCGTCGTCACGAACGGGATCGACCCCGCACCTTGGCTCGCTGCGCGAGCGGTGCCACGTTCCGAGCTCGCGGAAGACACGAGCGGTCGCATCGCGCTCGTCGTCGGTCTCCTCAACGCGGCGAAAGGTCAAGACCTGCTGCTCGCGGCACTCGCACGGCCCGGCCTCGAGCGCCTCTCCGTCGCGTTCGCCGGGTCCGGTGAGGACGAGGTGCGGCTGAAGCGGATCTGTGCCGGGCTCGGGCTCGCGCGTCGCGTGCGCTTCCTAGGTTTCCGCGAGGACGTGCCCGCGCTCCTCGCCGCGGCCGACTTCCTCGTGCTGCCCTCGCGGTGGGAGGGGATGCCGTACGCAGTCCTCGAGGCCATGGCCGCCGCGAAACCTGTCGTCGCGACGCCGGTGGACGGCGCCATCGACCTCGTCCAACGCGGTGCGACGGGCGAGATCGCTACGGCGATCGGCGTGCTCGAACTGGCCGATGCGCTCTGCACACAGCTCGGCCGGAGTGACGCCGAAGCTCGCGAACAAGGTCGGCGCGCGCGCGAGCAACTCGTCGCGCGTCACACGATCGAAGCGATGGTCCGCGGCCTCGAGGCCGTCTACCGTGAGGCTACGTGAAGATCCTGCACCTGATCACGACGCTCGACGTCGGCGGCGCCGAGATGCATCTCTTGTCCCAGGTCCGCGGCCAAACGGCGCGCGGCCACGCCGTGCACGTCGCGTGGCTGAAGGGAGCGGGGTCGCTGGCCGACGATTTCCGGCGTGCGGGGGCGATCGAGGTCTCGCGCACGAGTCCTTTCGGTCTCATCCGGAGGATGCGGGGGTTCGACTTGATCCATACGCACCTCTTGAAGGCCGATGCGTTGGGCGCCGTCGCTGCGATCGCCGCGTTCCGATCGGCGCGGCTCGTCTCGAGCAAGCACAACGACGAGCAAGTGCTGAAGCGACCGCTCGTGTCGCGCGTGCACGGCGTGCTGGGCAACGTGCCGAAGCGCGTGATCGTGCTCTCCGACCACGTCGGCCGGTTCGTCGCCGAACACGGTCGCGTGGACGAGTCGCGCATCCGGCGCGTGTATTACGGGCTCGATCCGGCGCCGTTCGAAGCCGCCGCGCGTCTCCCTGACGAGGAGAAGCAACGCGTCCGCGCCGAGTTCGGCTTCGCTCGAAACGACACCGTGTTCACGTGCGTCGCGCGTTTCGCGGCTCAAAAGGCCCACGACGTGCTCTTGCGCGCGTTCGATCGCGCACGTGCCGTGGATCCGTCGGTGAAGCTCTTGCTCGTCGGCGACGACCCGTTCGGGGATTGGCGACAGCGAGCGGAAGCGCATGCGCGTGAGCTCTCACTTGGGAACTCCTGCGTCTTCGCCGGCATCCGTCGCGACGTACCGCGCATCCTTGCGGCGTCGGACGTGTTCGTCATGTGCTCCCTGTGGGAGGGACTCGGCCTCGTCTTCCTCGAAGCGATGGCCACGGAGATGCCCGTGCTCGCCTCGCGCGTGTCGGCCGTGCCCGAAGTCGTGGCCGAAGGTGAGACGGGGCTCCTCGTCCCGCCCGCGGACGACGCGGCACTCTCCGAGGGCATGCTGCGATTGGCGCGCGATCCCAGTTTGCGCGCCCGCCTGGGGAAAGCCGGTGCGGCACGCGTCCGCGCGCGCTTCGGCCTGGAACGCATGTTCGACGAGACGATCGCCGTCTATCGGGAAGTCTTGGGCTGAATGACTCCGAACGAAGTTCCAGATCCGAGGGCGTTCGTGTCGATCGGAGTTCGACCCGGATGAGCATGCAGTCCCTTCCTCGAAACGACGGCGCGCCGGGCGATGAGAGCGCGCTCTCGGGCGAGCGTCGAGGACCCGACCGTCGAGTCCGAAAGACCCCGCGCTTCTCGCGCTTCAGTTTCCGGGGTGGACGCCGGAAGGGGCCGCGCCGTGACGAGGAAGCCGAAGGCAGTTTCGTCGACGTGTACGACTCGGGCGTCCTCTTCGCGCTCTTGTGGGTCGCGCTGATGAACGCGGGCGACAGCTTCTTCACGCTGGTCCATCTCCAGAACGGCGGAACCGAGGTCAACCCGGTCGCGGCGATGTTGTTGGAAACGGGACGGACGGGTTTCGTCGTGCTCAAAGCGACGGTGATCGGGACGGCGCTGTGCGTCCTGTGCATCCACAAGAATTTCCACTTGGCGCGCATCGGCCTGTGGACCGCGGCGGTCGCGTACACGTTGCTCTTCGGCTACCACCTGCTCCTCTTCGCGCTCTGACGAGGGGTGCCGCGCTTTCCGAGGGCGCGTCGGAAGACTAGGGTTGCCGTTTCGTCGGAGACCCCATGGCGCCCGTGAGTACGACATCTGATCGCCGGCGCATCGTCGTCGCCGGGGGTTCTGGCCTGATCGGTTCGGCCGTCGTGCGCTTGCTCGACGCGAAGGGGATCGACTTCCTCGCGCTCGACCGACGGCCGGGACCCGCAATCCGGTTGGCGGACCTCGCGGCGAGCGATGCTTGGAGACGCGAGTTCGACCAGTACGGCCGACCGGACGCGATCCTGCTCCTCGCCGGCGTCGTCGGCGTCGCGCGTGTGCTGGCCGATCCCGAAGCCGCGCGACGCGGCAACGCCGAGCCGCTCGCAGCGATGCTCGCAGCGCTCGAGGGCGAACCCGATGCTGCGTTGCCGCGCATCGTGTTCGCGTCCTCCAGCGAGGTCTACCTGCCCGCGCATCGGCCGCTCCGGGAAGACGATCCGTTGCGAGGAATCTCGTCGACGGGGCGCTGGGCGTATGCCGCCGCGAAGGTCGCGGGCGAGCGCGCGCTGACCGCCGCGCGCGCGTGGCCGACTGGACGTGCGCCGGTCCTGGCACGTTTTTTCAACGTCGTCGGCCCGGGACAGGAATCGTCGCAAGGGATGGTGCTGCCGAACTTCGTCGAGCGCGCACGCGCGGGACTGCCGCTCTTGGTGCACGGCGACGGCGCTCAAGTGCGCACCTTCGGCCACGTCGACGAAGTCGCGCGAGTCCTCACCGAACTCCTGCTCTGCGACGACGTTCCGGGCGGGCCGCTCAACGTCGGCGGCGTAGCGCGTGCTACGGTGCGCGAGTTGGCCGAAGCCGTCACGCGCGCGGCCGGTGGTGGGACGATCGAACACGTGGACCCGCGTCGCGCCGTCCACTCGACTTTCGAGGACGTCCGCTGGCGCGTGCCCGATCTCCACCGTCTCGCGTCCCTCGGATTCGAGCTGCCCACCATGGATCTCGACGGAATCGTCCGCGACGTCCTCGAACGCCACGAGTTCGCGTCCCTCGCATGCGCATCGCCCGCGTCCTGACGCGCCTGAACTTGGGTGGACCCGCGCGGCAAGCACTCGCGGCCGACACCGTGCTCCGCGCGCGCGGGCACGAGGTGCGCTTGTACGCGGGTTCGCCGCTGGCAGGCGAGGGCGATCTCTTCGACACGTTCATGTCGCGCGGATTGCACGTCGAGCGCGTCCCCGGCCTCGGACGCGGCATCACGGGCGTGGGGGACGTGCGCGCACTATCCGCGTTGAAGACGCGCCTCCGCGCGTTCGATCCCGACGTCGTCCACACCCACGCCAGCAAAGCGGGTGCTCTGGGGCGTCGCGCGGCGGTGTCCGCGGTGCCGCGTGCCGCGCGCGTGCACACGTTCCATGGGCATGTGCTCGAAGGCTATTTTCCCGAACCGATCTCGAAGGGGCTACGCGTGATCGAGGCCCACCTCGCGCGCGACACGGATCGCGTGCTCGCCGTCTCGCACGCCACGGCGGACGACCTCGTGCGCCTCGGGATCGTGGCCGACGAACGCCGCATCGTGGTCGTGCCCCCGGGGATCGACCTCGGGCCGTTCCTCGCGATCTCCGGCCGAAACGGCGCGCTGCGCTCTCTGGTCGAAGCGCGCGCGGACACCTTTCTCGTCGGTGTCGTCGGGCGCTTGGCCGACGTCAAGCAGCCCGAGTTGGCGATCGACGTCGTGAGCGTACTCGCGGCGCGTCATCCGCGGCTCGAGCTCGTGTTCGTCGGCGACGGCCTGCTGCGCGGTTCCTTGGAGCGACGCATCGGAGCTCTCGAACCAAGCTTGCGCGCGCGCGTGCACTTGGTCGGCGTGCTTCACGACATGCCGGCCGTCATGGCGGACCTCGACGCAGTGCTCTTGACGTCGCGTTCCGAGGGTGCGCCCGTGGCTCTCGTCGAAGCTGCCGCGGCCGGGAAACCCGCGATCGCGATGAACGTCGGAGGTTGTGCGGAGATCGTCGTGCACGAGCGCACCGGGTGGATCGGATCCAGCGTGGACGAGCTCGCGTTCGGCCTGTCGCAATTCCTCGAGAACCCGGCGCTGCTGCAAGGACTCGACGTCCGCGCTCGGCTGCGCGTGGAGAAACGCAACTCGGCCGCGAGCCTCGCGCAGCGACTCGAGGACGTGTACACGCGGGTCGTGGAGGAACGCACGTGCGCCTCCTGATGGTGTCGGGCGATCGCCAGGTCGCGATCGGCGAGCGCGGCCCGTTCGCGACACTCCTCCACGAATTCGCGCGGCATTTCGAGCGCATCGACGTGCTGTGCCCGCGACCTCCGAAGCCGGCGACGGTGGCCGTCGTCGAGGGCCATGTCCACCTGCATGCCGCGCCCGTCGGACGTTCCCGGATGGCTGCTTGGATCGCCGAGGAAGGTGCACGGCTGATCGCCGAGCACGAGCACGCGCTCGTCACGAGTCACGACTACGGCTGGTTCTACAACGGGATCGGCAGTGCCCGTCTCTCCGCGGCGACGGGCGTCCCGTACGTCTCCGAGATCCATCACGTGCCCGGTCATCCGATCGCTGCGGATTGGCGCGAGCGTTTCGACCAACGCGTGGCGCGCACGTACGTGCGTTGGGCTCGCACCCGAGCTGCTGCATTTCGCGTCGTGAACCACGTCGAGATGCCGGAACTCCTCGCTCGGTGGGGCGTCCCGAGAGAGAAGATCCTCGTCCTGCCGTCGCTGTACATCGACTTCGACACGTTTCGTCCGATCGCGCCCGCGCCGGAGCACGAAGTCGACGTGTGCTTCGTGGGCCGGATGGTCGCGAACAAGGGCCTCGACCGGATCGTGGACGCGATCGCGCTTCTCGGACGCGCTGGGACGAAACTGTCGGTTCTCTTCGTCGGCAAGGGTCCACTGCAAGCAGCCGTACGGGCGCGTGCCGCGAAAGCCGGAATCGACGCACGTTTCGTCGACTGGGTCGAGTCCGCCGCGGATCTCGCCGTGATCTACCGCACGAGTCGCGTCGTCGTGTGTGCTTCCACGTGTGAAGGTGGTCCGCGCTTCACCGTGGAGGCCATGGCCTGCGGCACGCCCGTCGTCTCGACTCGCGTCGGCGTCATGGGAGAGCTCCTCTCCGACGGCCTGAACGGGCGTTTCGCCGGCTTCGACGTGGAGTCGCTCGCCGCCGCGATCGAGGAGACGTTGCGCGACGAGAACGCGCGCGTGCGACTCGGTGAAGCCGGTCGACTCTCCGTGCAACACTGCGAGCGCGTGCGCACGATTCGGGCGTACGCCGACGGATTGAAGGCCGTCGCCGCGAGAAGCACCTCGTGAAGCTCCTCTTCCTCACGCAGGTGCTCGACGCCGACGACGCCGTGCTCGGATTCGTGTCGCGTTGGGTCGAGGCTTTCGCGACACGTGTCGAGCACGTGCGCGTCGTCGCGCTCGAGGTCGGGAACACGAATGGCCTCCCGCCCAACGTCGATTGGCGTGAAATCGGGCGGAAAGGCCGCATCCGGCGGTGGTTTCGCTACCGGTCCGTCCTGAACGAAGCGCTGGGAAAAGATGGCTTCGACGTCGTCCTCGCCCACATGGTCCCGCGCTACGCGCTGCTCGCGGACGGCCCTGCGCGGCGTCACGGAGCTCGCCTTTACTTGTGGTACACGCACGCGGCGGTCGACGCGCGACTCGTACGCGCTTCGAACGTCGTAGCGAAGGTCTTCACCGCAAGCCACGAGTCCTTGCGACTCGATACACCTCGTCGTGTGGTGACGGGTCACGGCATCGACCTGCATCACTTCGGACGTCGGGACGAGGACCCGGTCGATCCACCGCGCATTCTCGCGGTGGGACGGCTCACGCCAGCGAAGGACCCATTGACCGTCATCGAGGCGATCAGGCTCCTCCACGCGAGCGGTCGGGACCTCCGGCTCGACCTCGTAGGAGGAGGTCTCACGGTGGCAGACAAGGCATATGGGGAGCGCGTGCGGGAAGCCCTCGCGCGTTCCGGGATCGAACAGTGCGTGACGCTCGCGGGCGAAGTTCCTTACCGCGACATCGGTGGCTGGTACGACCGCGCGAGCGTGGTCGTGAATGCCAGCTTCACGGGGAGCATCGACAAAGTCGTGCTCGAGGCGATGGCGAGCCGCCGACCGGTCGTGTCCTGCAACGAGGCGGTTCCGCCGCTCGTCGCGGACTTGGGGCACCGAGCCGACGCTCTCGCTTTCACGAAAGGTGATGCGCGCGAGTTGGCTTCGCGGATCGAGCGCCTGCTCGACATGCCGCGCGACGAACGAACGCGTCTCGGCACCGACTTGCGGGCGATCGTCGCGCGCGACCACGAAGTCGAACGACTGGCCAACCGGCTCGTCGCGGAGATGGAGGTGTCGTCGTGAGCACGATCTCCGTCGTCGTGCGCTCGTGCAACACGAAGAGCCATCTGCGGGCGTGCCTCGAGAGCCTCAAGGTGTGCCTGCCGATGTCGTCCGAGGTGCTGGTCGTCGACGACGCCAGCCGCGACGGTTCGGCACGCATGGTCGCTGACGAGTTCCATCACGTGCGTCTGTTGAAGAACACGCAGCGCACAGGTCTCGCCGCGACGATGAACCTCGGGATGCGTGCGGCGCGCGGTGCGTACGTCCTGTTCCTGCACGCGGACGCGATCGTCACCGGGAACGCGATCAAGCAAATGCTCGCCTTCCTCGAGACGAACCTGCGGTACGGAGCGGTGGCGCCGCGGCTCGTCGATCTCGATGGAGCGACGCTCTCGATGCACAAGCGGCTCCCGAACTTGTGGACGCCGATCCTCCACGGAACACCGCTCGAGCGTGCCTGGCCGTCTAACCGAGAGGTCAACCGCTATTTGGCTCGCGATTTCCACTACGACCGCGACGGTGACGTCGAGTGTCCGTCGGGCGCGTGCCTCCTCATGCGGCGCAAGGCGTTGCGCAAGGAGAGCGCATTCGACGAGACGATGGGCGCCGAGTTCTACGAAGCGGACCTGTGTGCTCGACTCGCGGAAGCCGGGTGGCGCATCGCCTACCTGGAGGCCGCGCGCGTGGTCTACGCGGGCGGATCCGCAGGTGCCCCGGCTCCGGATCACGAGACCGAGTACCAGCGCAATCGCCTCGCGTTCTACCGCAAGCACCACGGCGAAGTGGCTGCTTGGTGGGTCAAGGCCTGCGTGGCGCTCACGGTCGTCGAACTCTACGTCGTCGAGTGTTACCGGCGTGCCGAAGGTTGGCCGGAGGAGCCGCTGCTCCCGGTGTGGGAACACTTCACCGGATTCCTGCGCGCTTGATCTCGATCGGAGTTTGAGTCGGACCGCGCGAGAGCCGATCCTGCTCGTTCCCGATGAGCACATCGCTCCCGATCCGCGAGGAATTCCTCGAACCATTGCGACGCATCGTGCGTTGGATGGCGTCGTTGCGCGACGCCGACGGCCGCATGATCTGTCCCGATCACGGCGTCGAGCACACGGGCAAGAACGTCGGCGCGGCGGTGATCGCGTGCGAACTCCTGACGCGGGATCCGGCGCGCGACGAACGGTTCCTGGTCGACCTCGCGCTCGGCGTCGCGCGGCGCGCGTGCGACAACCTCGTGCGTGAAGGGACGAGCCCGTGCTTCACGTTCCGTCCCGGGCGTCACGATCCGTTCAACTGCTCGAACGCCGTCATCGACGGAGGAGCGGCGAGCGACGCGTTGGCACACGTGGTGGTCGGCCTCGGAAGCCGCTTACGCCCGTCGGAACGCGCCCGGTTTCGTGAAGCGAGCCGCCTGCACGCGCGGACCTACTTGCGCTACGCCGTACTCGACAAGGGGATCCCCGCGCAACGCGCGTGGGGGCTCACCGGTCTCGCGGCGGCATCGTCGCTCGATCCCGACACGGACTTCGAGAAGGCGGCGATCGAAGCGATCGGCGCGTTGGAGGGCATCCAGCACGGCGACGGGAGCTTCCCGTACCACCCGCGCGAGTGGGGCGCGGAACACGCCGGATCCGCGGACGTTTCGAGCTTCTACCAGTCGCGGATCCCGGCGTTCACGCTGTACGCGCTGGAGAAGCTCGGCCGCGATCCGCGTGACGCGCTGTTCGCCGTTCCGATCCGGCGCGCGCTCGAGTTCGCGCGCGTCCTCCAAGGTCCCGACGGCGTGAAGTGCGGGCTCGTCGAGGCGAAGCCCTGGTATTGGGGCGCCGAGTACGAGGTCGCGTCGAATCCGTTCGACGTGTTCGCGTTCGCGCGCGGTCGCACGTTGTACGGCGATCCTGCCCTGGGCCTCGCCGCCTTGCGCGCGTTCCGTGCTTTCGCGGCGCACCTCGAGGCCGACGGGCGACCGCGGAGTCATCTCCCGGGAGCGGGTCGCGTTCCGAGCTACCAATGCCCCGTGTTCTGGGCCGGTCATGCGCTGTGGATCGCGCGCGCGCTCGCGGATCTCGAGGCTGCAGCGCGCGCTCCGACACCGTATGAGCCCGGGCCCGACTCGATCGACGTGTCCCTGCGTTGGTTCCCCGACGCGAACCTCGGACGACTCGAAGACGGTCGCGCGATTGCTTGGATCCGCGGCGCGCGACCCGCGGTGAACGTGCACCACGGCAGTCCGCACGGCGCCGGACTGGTACGGGTCTACGGCAAACGCGAAGGTCGAAACCTCCTCGAGCGCTGTCGCCTCGGCGGTGCCCAAGAGGGCGAGTGGAATGCGTCGTTCGGCGGACCGTCCCTCGCGCGCGGCTGGCGCGGCGGTGGGGGCGAACTGCGCTTCTCCCTGTGGCTCGCGCGCGTTGCGGCGCGCCGCGGACGCCTGGCCCAGGCGCTCGCGACCCCGCCGGGCGTCGTGCGCCGCGGCATCCTGGCATTCGGAGCGCCGCGCGTGTCGAGCTCGTTCGATCTCGCGCCCGAAGTCCGGCTCGAGGGCACGTCGATCGTCGTGGAGTCACGCTTGGCGCACCGCGACGGCGGCGTGGTGCCGCAGAGCCGCATCGAACGTCGCTTCGAGGTGGATGGCGCAGGGCTGGTCGTCGAGGAATCCCTGGTCGAGGACGGTGGTGCGCGCCACGTCGACTACCGCGTTCCGGCGGCGGCGAGCGACGTTCGCCGGGACGGTCGCCGGATCACTTGGCGGCTCGGGTAGGCTTCCCCTGATGAAGACAGCGGCTCCGCTCGTCCGACTACCGGAGAGCCTCGGACTCGCCGTCCAGGCGGCGGTCGTCCTGGGCAGTGCGTTCGGCCTCTTGGACGGCGTCGTAGCTGCGGCCAACACCTCGGCGCACCTCACGCTGGCGTCGCTCCTCGGTTGCCTCGCGGCCGCTGCGTTCGAGTACGTGGCGCTAGCCTTCTCCGTGCTCGTCACGTTCGCGCTCGTCTTCCACCCCGCACTCGGGCGTTGGAGCGCGTTGGCACGCTTGCAGGCCTATTGCGCACTGGGACTCACGGTCGGCTTGTTCGCAGAACTTTATTGGTGGACGCGGCCATTCGTGTTCTACGGGCAGAGTTCGTTGTCGGCGCCGCGACTCCTCGCGTCGATCGGGCTCCTCGTCGTTGCAGCTCTCGGTGCGCGCTTCGTCGCACGACCGTTGGCGGCATTCATCCAAGGACGGGTCTTGATCCTCGTTCCGGTCGGCATGTTCCTCGGGTGCGGAGCGATTTACCTGCTGATGCAGCGCGATCCGCTCGCGTCGCACGGGGTACCGAACGAGCGCACGCGCGACGTCCCGAACGTGCTGCTCGTCGTGGTCGATGCGCTGCGTCAAGACGTGCTCGGTTGCTACGGGAATGCGCGTGTGAAGACGCCGCACATCGACGCCCTCGCGCGCGACGGTGTCGTGTTCGAGAACGCCTTCGTGCAGGCGCCGTTCACATGGACCAGCTTCGGTTCGATGCTCACCGGCAAGTATCCGCGCCGGCATGGGCTCGTGAAGATGGCCGCGGGCACGCGCATGGTCGAGAACGTCACGATCGCGGCGCACCTCGAGAATGGGGCGCGTCGCGATGGTCGTCACCTCGAGGACGCGGACTTCCTCTCGGCTTCGTTCCACACGGGCACGCTCTCGACCGGTTCCGGCCTGATCCAGGGGTTCGACCTCTACTACGAGCAGATGGCGGGTCACGGTCTCGTCGTCGCGGAGAGCGCGTGGAGCGTCTTCCGTTCGGACCTCCTGCTGCACCTCCTCGGCGCGAAGCTCGCTCAGAAAACCGGCGGCGACGTGGCCGGCACGTCGCGCGAGTGGTTCGAGAAGAACGGGCAGAAGCGCTTCTCGGCGATGGTGCATCTCTACTCGACACACACGCCCTACGACCCGCCGCCTGAGTTCAAGAATCTGTACGTCGATCCGAACTACGAGGGCCCGTTCACCACGTTCTACGCGTACCACCGTGAAGCGATCGAGCGCGGCGACGTGAAGCCGTCACCGGCGGACGTGCGTCAGATCAAGGACCTGTACTTCGCGGGCGTGACGCAGGCGGACGCGGCGATCGGCGCGATCCTGGCCGAACTCGAACGGCAGGGCACGCTGGACGACACGCTGGTCATCGTCACGTCGGATCACGGCGAATCCCTCGGGGAACTGGGCCTGTGGGAGCACAACCACATGGTCAACACCAACCTCCGCATCCCGCTCGTGATGAGGTTGCCGCGTGGTCTTCCGGCCGGCACACGCGTCAGCGCCATCGTGGACGAGATCGACGTGTTCCCGACCGTGTGCGATTTGATGGGTCTCGAGCTGCCCGCGGGCAACGACGCTTATGCGCGCATCGACGGCACCAGCCTCTTGCCTCTCGTTCGTGGCGAAGTCGCCTCCGTGCGCGAGTTCAGCTTCGCCGAGAACGCGATCTTCGCCTCGATCCAGGATCGGCGCTGGAAGATGCTCGTGCCCTTCGCACTGATCTGTAGCGACGGATGGGAGAAGGGCGAGACGTCGCACGGGATCGGCCCCGTGCTCCTCGACCTCGTGAACGATCCGGAAGAGACGAAGAACGTCCTCGCTCAGAACATCGAGGAAGCGCGGCGCCTCACGGGTGCCTTGTGCGTGTGGTTCCAGTCGATGCCCGCGATTCGAATCGAGTATTCACCGCGTGATCGCGAAGCCGAGCAGCGCCTCAAGGGTCTCGGGTACACCGACGGCGGGATCGGCATCGATCAACCGACGAGCGAACCGAAGCGCTGACGCGCCGCGCGATGGGGGACACCACGCTCGTCGTCGTCGCGAACACGCGCTTTCCCTCGCGCCGCGCGCAAGCTCTGCAGGTCGCGGAGACCTCGGCGGCGTTCCAACGTGCGGGCGTCGCCACGACGCTCTTCGTGGCGGACCGGGTCGCGCACGTCGATCTGGGGTCCCACGCGGATCCTTTCGCGTGGTACGGCATCGGGGAGCACGCGCGGCCGAAGCTCGTGCGCGTCGCGTGCGTCGACTGGATCGAGCGCGTGCCGCGCGTCCTCCAGTACGTTCCGGCACGACTGCAAGAGTTGACGTTCGCGCGCAACGCGGCGCGACGCATCCTGCGTGAATCCCCGAGTGCGATCGTGATCTCGCGCGAGCTCGAGTGCGCGCGCCACCTCGTGCGTGGCGGCTCGACCACGACGTTCCTCGAGATCCATCGCGTGCCGGGTGGTCGGACGCGTCGTCGCTGGCTGCTCGATGCCGCGACTCGCGTCCGCGGGATCATCGCGATCTCCGAGGGTGTACGCGCGGACCTCTTGGATCTCGGCATCGCCGCGGACCGGATCGTCGTCGAGCACGACGGATTCGCGCCCGAGCGCTTTGCGGACCGGCTCAGCCGCGCCGATGCGCGCCGCTCGCTCGGCCTCCCCGCCGACGCGCCGCTCGTCGTGTACACGGGCGGGTTGCTCGCGTGGAAAGGCGTGGACGTCTTGATCGAGGCGGCGCGACTCGTGCCGTCGGCGTACTTCGTCGTCGCTGGCGGACTGGATGCCGACGTCGCGCGCATTCGAGCGCTGGCAGGCGGCTTGCAGAACGTGCGCATCGATGGGTTCCAGTCTCCGGAGAAGATCCCCACGTATCTCGCGGCCGGCGACGTCGGCGTCGTTCCGAATCGATCGCAGCCCGCGATCAGCTCGAAGTACACGTCGCCGCTCAAGGTGTTCGAGAGCATGGCCGCCGGGTTGCCGCTGGTCGCGAGCGACGTTCCGAGCCTCGCGTCGATCCTGCGGCGTGACGTCGACGCCGTGCTCGTCGCGCCCGACGATCCCGCGGCACTCGCACGCGGGATCGAGCGCGTTCTCGGCGACGCCGAACTCCGCGCGAGCATGTCGGCCAGCTTGCGCGCGCGCGCCGGCGAGCACACCTGGGATGCCCGCGCAGCACGGGTTCTCGCTTGGATGCGCGCGCGTTCGGCTGGTTGACGGCGCTCCGAGCGTGTGAAGAAGTCACACGCTCTCGCGACGCGAAACGTCGCACATGAATCTGAGAGCGCGTGGACTCGATTCCTTCACACGCTCTCAGAAGGAGAAACCGACCGACAGGTGCATCACGGCGTCGGACTCGCCCTCGTCGGGATCGGGATTCACCGCGCCATCGAGTCGGATCGGACCGATAGGCAGCAAGTAGCGCAGGCCGATCCCTAGCCCCAAACCCGGATCCGTGAACGCGAAGAGGTCGTCGCTCTCGAGTTCGACCGTACCTGCATCCACGAACAAGGCGACTTGGAAACGACGTCCGAGCCCCTGCCGGAGTTCCACCGTCGCGGTCGTCGAGGCTTCACCACCGATGGGTGAACCGTTCGAATCCTCGGGGCCGAGTTCGCTCTCGCGGAAGGACCGCACGCTGTTCTCGCCGCCGTTGAAGAAGCGTTCCTGGATCGGAATCTCGTCCGTGCCACCGATGGGCGTGATCCAGCCGATCCGTGCCGACAGACCGAGCGTCGTGCGCGCGGCGAGCGGAACGAAGCGTGCATGCTCGAGACGGAGACGCACGAATTCGACCTCGGATCCGAGCACATCCGCGGAAATGTCCGCGCCACCTCGCGTGAGCTGCCCGCGGTGCGGATCGTCGAACGCATCGCGCGAGTCCCACGTCGGTTGGAACGAGATCTCGGAAATGCCGACGTCGTCGTCGACCGCCGGCGCATCGACTTCGACATCGCGGGCCTCGCTCTGACGGTATTGCCAGTTCGCGCGCACGCTCCATTCTTCGCCCAGCCGCCACGAGGCGCCGAGTTCCACGCCGCGCTCGAGGCGCTCGAAGGACGGCTCTTGCCGTCGGTTCCAGAACACCGATGCGGTCGCCGTTGCGCTGCTCCCGAGGATCCACGGATCGATCAGTGAGAGTTCGGCGCGCTGCGCGAGCTCGCCGACGGTCGCCGTGAGGTCGGCGATGCGTCCCGTACCGAAGAGATTCTTCTGGCGCGCTCCGAAGCCGAGTCGCAAGCCCTCGTAGGACCCGTATCCCGGCTCGACGTGGAACTCGCGGGCCGGCGCTTCCACGACGTCGACCACGACATCGCGAGTGTCCACGCCGTCGACGACGTGTGGCGGATCCGTGGCGACGACCGCCACGTCGATGGAGTCGAAGAGCCCTGAGCGCGAGAGATTCTGGATCGTCGCAAGGAGGAGGGAGCGTTGGTACCAAGCGTCCGTTTCGAGCTCGACCCGGCTGTCGAGGAAGCTCGCGCGCGTCGCATCGCCACCCTGGATGCGTACGACTCCGATGCGCACGCGAGGGCCGGGATCCACGTCGAACACCAGGACGACCGCGGATGGATCCTGGTCGGACTGCTGCCCGGCGACCTTCGCGTCCGGGTATCCATGCTCGCCGAGGACGGCACCGATCCGGCCACGCAAATGTCGGCTGACGCGTTCCGTCCATGGTTTGCCGAGGAATTCCTTCACTACAGCATCGAGGATGGGACCGGGGATGCCATCGGGTCTCGCTCCCGATGCGAAGCGGATGTCGACCCGCGCCAACTCGTGCAGTGGCCCGGGCACGACCTCGACGGTCACGACGGCCTCTGAGCCGTCGGCGCTGAAGACGACGCGTGGATCTGCGGCCTCCGCGCGCGCATGCCCTCGATCGCGCAGCCACGCCACGAGCGCACGGACCCCGGCGGAGACGGCGCGCCCGGAGTACCAGGCGTCCTGGACGCCCTCTCGGAGGATGGCCCGCGCTGCCTCGCTCTGCGCCGCTTCCACACCGAAGAGCTCCAAGGTCGTGATCCGGGTACGCACACCTAGGCTGGCTACGAACCGAGCGATCGGGCGCGTGCCCTCATCGGTCACGAGAGCCGAGTCGACGCGCGCTTCGCGGAAGCCTCGGGATTCGAGGAGCAACTCCAGCTCGAACGCGGCGTCGTCGAGCACGGGTCCGTGCGATGACTCGCTCGCGAAATCCTCGAAGAGGTACGCGATGCGCTCGATCGCTTCGGCCCTTTCGACGCCGACGAAGCCCTCGAACTCGAGGTCGACGTTCTCGGGCGCGGAGGATCCACCGAGTAGCGAGCAGCCCGCCGCGAAGAGGCTCAGCACGGTGGCGAGCAGCGCACGCATCCCGGCGGCGGGGACGGCGCTCATGGCACCCGCAGGACGAATCGCACGCCCATGTTGACGCGGTCGTAGATGTCGCGCTCGCCGCGCAAGTACACGGTGCGGCCCGCCCCACGGCTGGGTCCCGACAGGCGGAAGCGCACCTCGATCGTGTCGGCGCCCGTCTGCGTGACGTCGCCGCCGGTGGAGAGTTCGATACGGTCGGCGAAGTTCTCGCCGGCGTCGCCGAACCACTCGTACGCGATGTCGCGCGCGACGTGCGTGGCGACTTCCCCGAACACTCGATCCTGGTCGAGGCCCAATCCGCGCGATCCGGGCTGGCGTCCGGCGAGAAGCAGCAGAGCGAGATCCTCGTGAGTCGCCGGCGGAATCGACGTGAGTTCGACGACGGGATCGTCGGTCGTGCCCGTGACGCGCGCGCGCACTTCGTAGCCGCTCACTCGACCTTCGGCGGCGACGTCGATACGCGCTCGACCCGGATCGTCGGCGTCGAAGTCGACGCGACCGCGCGTGATGTCGAGCTTGGATGCCGGCAGTGCCACGCGCCCCGCGACCAGATCGAGTGAGCCCGCGAGTGTCGGCGCCGCGCCGGTACCGCGCACTGCGAATCGCGTCAGGAGTTCGGCCTGAAGAAGCGGCGTGCGTACGCGGACCGGCTTGTCCGAGTGCACGTCGAGCTCGAGGGTCATCGCATCGAACGGTGCTTCACGGATCGGCGGGAGCTCGAGGATGCCTGAGCTGCCACCGTCGCCCGACTTCGAGACGAAGAGCGATCGCAACGTGTCCAGATCGAGACGCTGCTCGAAGCGCGCCTCGCGCAGGGCCGCAGTTCCGGAAAGAGCCAGTTGGTGCCAAGGACCACGGATCGAGAGTTCGACATCCGAGCGCAGCGAGACCTCGGCACTGCGCACGAGCGGCACGCTCTTGCCCGTCACGGCGAGATCGAGCACCGGCTCGGGCCCATCGATCGCGACGAAACCGGTCCAAGAGATGTCACCGCCGCCGAAAGTCCCGTGTGCTGTTCTGATCGTCACGCGCTGTCCGCCGAGCACGAGGTCGAGTTCGAGTCCGGCAAGCGCGGGCAGCGCCGCTCCGAGTTTGACGCTGCCGTTCGAGAGCCGCACGTTTCCCACGACGACCGGGTCGCTCATCGACCCGGTTAGGCGCACCTCGGCAGCGAGAGCACCCGAGGTCCGCCTCAAGAATTCGAGCGCATCCGTGAGCGGCGACAGGTCGGGTGCGTCGACGCGCAGAGCGAGGTCGAGCGGCGCGAGGACGACATGGTCGAATTCCGCACGCGTGAGACGATCGAGATCGAAGGCCACGGCCGCCGTCCCACTCGCTTCGATCCTCCCGGCGGATGGCAGCGTGACCACGCACGAATCGATCGTGACGACGTCGCTGACGACCGCCGCGACCGCGACCTTTGCACCGGAGACGCGCACCACTCCGGCCGCGTCCTCGATCTCGAGGTCGTGTGCACCAAGATCGATCCGTCCTCGCGGTGCACGCCATGTCCCGCCGAGCTCCACCACGGCGCGTGACGATCCACGAACTCGGAAACCCCCGGGCAGCGGCGCGTCCGCGAGATCCGGGACGTCCGCCGTGAGAGTCAACGCGAGGGGGCCGTCGCGTCCTCCATCCGGCGTGTGCTCGAGGGCGACGGACGCGGAACCGTCCAGCACCAACGTGCTCGGGACAGCCAGGCCGAACGCGCGGAGGATCCGCCCGACGCGCGCAGCGGAGAGTTCGGCATCCACGCACCAGCCGTCGTCGTAGCGGGCTTCGCGAAGCCTCACGGCCCCATCGCCGCCGGCTAGTTCGAGGGTGTCGATTTCTAGCCGGCCATTCTCGATCTCGAGCTTTGCTGGCTGTGTCAGCGAGACCGAGCCGTACAGGGCTTCGAGGTCGCAGCGTTCGATCCGCGCGACGAGCGAAGTCGTGCTCTCGATGTCGACGCGCCCCGCTGCACGGACGGTGCCGAGGAGCGGCAGCAAGAGTTCGAGGGACTCGACCTGGATCGCGGCGCCGTCACCGCGCGCTGTGACGTGCGCGAACGCGATGTCGAGGCCCGCGACGCGCAGGCCCTCGCACTCGGCCAAGAGCTCGCCCGTCGGCGCGGTGAACGGACCGTCGAGACGCGTTCGCACGCGCGCGCGACCGGTGATCCACGCGGGGTCCAAACCGATGGCTCGTCCGAACGCCTCGAGGTCCGGCGCATCCATGTCCAGCGTGAACGCGTCGAAACGCCGTTCCACGAGACGAATCGAGCCGGTCCCGATTAGGGTCGACGCACCCGCGCGTGCGTCGAGTCGCTCGATCGCGAGCACGCCATCCGCGATTCCAGCGCGAAGCGTGAGCTCCTCGATCGCGATGCCGCGCACGACCGCGTCGCGCGCTCTCAGCGCGATGCGAGCCTCCACCCCGCGCGGGCCGGTGGCGAGACGCACGGATCCCGCTAGAGATCCTTCGATACCGAGCTCGCGCGCGACGTCTGTGGGGAGGAGCAGCTGCGCGAGCCCGGCGCTGTCGGGCGATCGCACCGAGAGCTCGATCTCGGTCGAGGGATCGGCCAACGCGAGGCGCGGGCCCGTTGCGAGAGGAATGTGCGTCGCGCCGATCTCGATGCGATTCGGACCGATGTCGACGGTGCCGTGTTCCACCGCGAGCCATCCGTCCGCGAGCGTCACTCGGGCGCGCACGCGATGTGGCGGTGCATCCTTCGGTGGGGCCAAGCTCGCGTCGAGTATCGCGGCGAGATCCGTGAGGTCCGCGTCGAGGACCACGGTCGCGCGTTGGAGGAATTCGCACTCGAAATCGGTCTCGCGCGGAACCGAGGCGTGGGGGATCTCCGCCGCATTCGGACCCGAGAGGACGAGCGTCCGCTCGACCTGGAATCGCCGCTCCTCGGCCAGGAATCGGCCCGTGAGCGCGTCGGCGGAACGCCCCAAGATGAGCGGATCGATGGCGCTGACCTCGAGGTCGGCCGTGAAGCGCTCGGGCGCATCGAGCGGCAGCACGCACACTCCGCGTGCCGTCCACGAACCGCCGTACTCGTCCGTCTCGAGGCCGAGGAGGTCGAGCAGAGGCGCGACGTCGACGTCCATCAACGCGCCGCGGAACGCCAACTCACGGTCCCTCGACCGCGCTTCCAGATCCACCTCACCGAACGGCGTGCGCGCATCGAGGCGAGCCGTGAACTCGCCGTCGGGCAAGGACTCGTAACTAGCCGTGCGGATCTCGAGTTCGTCACCGAGTGTCGCGGTCGTGATGACGATCTCGTCGGGCGACAGAGTTGCTTCGAGAGTCAACGCACCCCGCATCGATTCCGTCGATGCAGTGAGGTCGAGCTCGTCCGCGGTGAGGATCAGCGTGCGTTCGCTCGCTCCCGGCGGACCGAAGTCCACGCGTGCGCCCGCAAGCCTCGCGTGTCCGTTCGCGGCACGCACCAGGACATCCGCGCGTCCGATCTCGAGGCGGGGCAACTCGCGCAGGATCGTGAGGTCGAGGCGCGTCCTGCTCTCGTCGTGGGTGGAAGCCGGCACGCGCTCGAGATCCAGCTCCGCGCGCACCGAACCGGCCCGCACGGAATTCACCGGGAGCCCGTGGTTCCAGAGCGCGCTCACGTCGATCTCGACGTCGAGATTCGTGATCTCGATGTAGCGCACGGGCTCGGTTTCGCCGCGCGCGGTCGCTACCACGCGTTCGGCGCGCACCCGGGAGATCCCTTGGACCGCCAGTCCCTCGAAGCGCACTTCGAGCCCCACGTGAGTAGCGGCCAGACGCGAAACAACTCTTCCGAGGAGTCGAGCTCGCGCGAACCAGATCGCGCTGCCGACCGCCACGAGGATCGCGAGGACGATCCACCGTCGCGTCCGACTCGCGCGACGCGGCATCTCGGCCGGAGGAGTCGGGCTCGTGCTCTTCGTCATGCGGCCCGTCGCGGGGCCGTCAGCATAGGCGCGGGGTCGGTCCGTTTCGCACCGCGATCTCCTCGAACCTCTGCCTGCCGCACGGCCGCGGCCGCTCTCCGAACAGAGCGCGTGAAGAATTCGCTAGCTCGCGCGTCCCGAAGCGCCTCAACCTGCGTGCGGGCTCAGAGCGTGTGAACGCTCAGCGTCAAGGAGCGCCGCTGATGTTGGCCGAGAGCGCGTAGGCCCGCTGTGTTCACAGCCTCTCCGTGGATTCTCTCAGAAGATTCTCTCAGAGGATTTCGTCGGACGTCGAGGAGACGATGAGGAGCAGACAACCCGTGTCGGTCGTTTGCACCGGGTGCTGGCTGCCCTCCTCGGCGCGCTGAAAATCGCCGGCGCGCATGTGAACGGCGCCGACGTGGATGTCGCCCTGCAGGACGAAGCACTCCTCGGGTCCGCCGTGCCGATGCGCCGGGTACGACGTTCCCGCGGCCATGCGGACGAGCATCGTGACCTGATCTTTTTCGCGATCGACGGCGAGGCGGCGGACCTCGATGCCGTCGATGCCCGTGGGCTCGAATCGGGCCTCCGCTCCGGCGGCGTAAGACATCCCGTTTCGACCCACGCCGAGGGGAGCGACCCACTCCTTCCAGATCTGATTCGGCCGCGTGCTCGAGGCGTCGCGCGTCGTCGACGGGCCACGAATGCGACTGATGACGCGGTTCCACAATTCGGGCGGCAGTGCGATCTCGGGAGCCGCGTGCGTGAGTTGCGCAGCCGTCACCGCGAGTGACTGGACTTCCATGCGGCACACGTCGCAGGACGGGAGGTGCATCCGGAACCGACGCGCCTCCTCGGCTTCGAGGGCACCCACGACGAACAGCGCGGCGAGATCGCGCGAGTCGTCGTCCAGGAATTCGTGCCAGTTCATGCCATTTCTCCTTCGGCCGAAGCGAGGGTCGCCCGGAGCGTGCTCAATCCGGAACGGATGCGCGTTTTCACGGTGCCCAGCGGAGCACCGAGTGCCGCCGCGATCTCCGTGTGCGAGAGTCCGCCGAAGAAAGCGGCCTCGACGGCGCGTCGCTGCTCGGTCGGCAGGCGGTCGAGCGCTGCGCGTACGAGTTCGCCGCGGTCCGCGTCGCCGGCGAAGAGGAGCGGGGTCTGACCTGGATCGAGGAGTTGGTTCACGTCGTCGGCTTCGAGCGCGGCTTCACGGCGCGAGTGCCGCTGGCGGGATCGACGCAAGTCGATCGCGCGCGTGCGCGCCAACGTGCCGATCCAAGTCGTGACACTGCCTTTCGTGGGGTCGTAACGATCCGCTTGCTTCCAGACTTGCGAGAACACTTCGACGACCACGTCCTCCGCAATCGACCGGTCGCCCAGGATCTGAACGGCGATGCCGAGGACTCGCGGTCCGACCTCCTCGTACAGACGTCGGAGAGCCGTCTCGTCGCCGGCCGCGACGCGCGTGACCATCGAGGTCCAAGTCTCGAACTCTCGACCTTCGGCCGAGGGCTGCAGCGGGTCGGGGAGCATGGCGACTCGTGAAAGTACGTCACTGCGTGTGCGAGTGGATGGCCGCGTCTCTGGGAAACCTGCACGGCATCGGGCCGCCGATTCGAGATGCATCCGGGAACGCGCCTTGCCCCGTACCCGATCCGAGAGCGACCGGAATGTCCGAGCCCCCGAGGTACCCCATGCAAACTCCGCATTTCGTTGTCGCCGGCGCGGCCCGGGCACCCCGCCTGCCTCTCTTGGCACCGACTTCGAGTCGGAGCGAGGCTCCGAACACCACGAACAGTGAGAAGATCGACGTCGATTTCTACATGTTCCGTAGCGATGAGGCGGGGTGCGTAGGTTTCGTCAGGTCGATCGCGGACCACATCCCGCTGAAAGCGACGTATGGCAGTCCGACGCCGCGCAGATCGACGCGACCGGATTCGACGCGCCTTGCCCGTGCCGGGGCATGCTTCTCCCCCGGCTCGCCGCGCGAGAACTGAGCCATGCGCACCGCCGGCCTGTTCGTGCCCATTCGCGTCCTGTCGTCCCGCGCCGCCTGCAGTAGCAGCGAGGATGACGAACCGTCGACGCCCTCCGCAACCGCGCTCACGCCGCTTTGGATCGAGGAATACACGACGGACCCCGCGGAGCCCGTCGACATCGAAGTCCTCGACCTCGACCTATCGGAGGATGAGGACGCGTTCTCGGACCTGCTCGACCCATGACCGAAGGCCGCAGCGTCTTTCCGACGCCCCGGTCGATCACACAACGACACGCACACATGTGGAAGCAACTAGTCTCGGTTCTCTGCGTTCTCACGAGCCCGCTCGTCGCGCACGATTTCTGGCTCGAACCGTCGAGCTACCGGCCTTCCGTCGATCAGCGCGTCGATGTGCAGCTCGTCGTGGGCGAGCATTTCGTCGGCGATCTCGTCGCCCGCAAGGAGGAGCGCATCGTCCTCTTCGCCGCGTTCGACTCGGTCGGGACCGAGACGCGCATCCTGGGTCGGGACGGTAAATCACCCGCTGGTCTGTGGAAGCCGTCGTCGGCCGGGCTCCACGTCCTCGGCTATCGCAGCAACGCGACGAAGATCGAAATCGAGGCCGAGAAGTTCGAGCACTACTTGGTCGAGGAGGGTCTCGAACACGTGATCGCGGAGCGCAAGTCGCGCGGCGAGAGCGCGTCGAAAGGACTCGAGGCCTACGCCCGTTGCCCCAAGGCGATCGTCGTCGCGCGCGGCGCGACGGAGCCCGGTGCGAAAGAGCTCGGAGGGTTCGACCGCGTACTCGGATTGCCGCTCGAGATCGTGCCGCTCGCGAATCCGACCACGTTGCAGAAGGACGCGAAGTTTTCCGTGCGCGTCCTTTTCCAAGGCGCGCCGCTCGCGAATGCGTTGGTCGGCCTCATGCCCAAGTCGGAGCCGGCCCGGGAAGTACGACTGCGCACGGACGCGCAAGGTCGAGTGGAGTTCACCCCGGTCGCGGGCGGCGTCCATCTCGTGCGAGGGGTCCACATGACCCGCGCGGCGGATGGCGCTGCACACCAGTGGGAATCGCAATGGGCGTCGCTCACGTGTGAGTTGCCTCTGCGCTGAGAGCGTGTGAAGGAATCGAGCCTACACGCTCCCAGACCCCATTTCCGCCGCTCCGCAGCGCGTCGCCCGTGAATTGGTCACAGGCTCCGAGAGCCCGTGCAGAAATCCGGTCTACGGGCTCTCAGATTCACGCGGCGACGCTTCCTGTAGCGAGAGCGTGCGGCTTCTTCGCACGTTCTGAGAGCGCCCCAGAGGCATGGTCCGCGATTTTCCTCACGGGCTCGGGACAGGCTCAAGTGATCAGCGCGCGAACTCGCGCAGGACGACGGTCGCATAACTGCCTTTGGGCAGCCGGAACGAGATCCACAGTCCCTCTTCGACCTCGCGGCAACTGAACTCCGCGAGGAGTACTCGTGCCGCGCGACGCGAACCGAGCAGTCGCGACTTCTCCAAGGCTTCCCACGCGATCCCGTTCGTCGCGAGGATCCGTTCCTCGTGCTCGGCGGCGGCGTGTGCGGCGCGACGCATGTCCTTCCCGAAGAGCGGCCCCGACGGCGTGATCTCGAGGCGTTCGGCCCGCTCGGCCTCGGCCGCTGCATCGGTGACGTCGAACAACGCGCCGTTGTCGAGACGTTTGGCGACGTCACCGAGGATCACGGTGCGCGAAGTGCCGCCTTCGAGCCGCTCGGCGAGCCACACGTTGAAGAGATCGGCCTGCCACGCCGTGCGATGCAAGTTCGCGAGCCAGTCGCGACTGTCGTCGTTGAGCTTCGCGCGGCCGATCTCGACGTTCCGGCCGTCGGTCCCGAGGCGCTGCTCGCCGTAGAAGTTGGGCACCCCGAGGCGCACGAGTTCGAGCCCGATGCGTTCGGCATCGAGGCGCGCGTCGGGGCGCACGCCGCGCACGAGCGCTTCGAAACGATTCCCGAGGAGATGACCCCGGCGAAGTTTGTTGCCGTGTCGTTTCGCCCACAGCACTTCGCCCGGGAGGACTGCGGCGGCCCGCGTGCGCACGTCCTCGATGTCGGCCTTCGGGAGGGGCAGCGAGAACGTCTGTTCGGCGACAGCGATCTTGTCCTTGAGGCCCGCGACGCCGACGTCGAACGGCCGCAAACCGAATTCACGCGCGAGGCGGTGCGCGAGATCCTGCGTCGTCGATCCAGCGCGACGGTGTCGCAAGTAGATGTGCTCGCCCGTGCCCGAGGGTTCGTAGAGCGGCGCCTCGACGACGACGAAGTCCTCTGGAGCGGACTTGACCCGACCTCCGATCCCGGGGAGATCCTGCGTGACGAGGGGCAAGTTCACGGGAGTTTCTGTTCGAGACACCAGCGCATCGCGCTGGGCAGGATTTCGCCGACGAACAAAGTGTGTCCCCGCGCTTCGAGAAGCGTGAACTCGACCCGTGCTCCCGCCGCGCGCGCGGCCGCGGACGCTCGACGCAACGATGCGGAGCTCGCCAGCGGATCGAGCTCGCCGCCCGCGAGGAACATCGGCGGCGACGTAGGGCCGCCTGTGTCGCGCGATGAACCGGCGAGCAGGGCGACCGAGGCGATGCGGTCGGATCGCGCGCTGCGCAGAGCACCCGCGGATGAAGCGCCCATCGAATGCCCGACGACATGGATGCGCTTCACGTCGATCGCGTGCGTGAAGAGCAACGCCTCGACGATCGCGTCGAACGCCGCGGGCGTCGTGCCGGTGAATCCCGCGCGCGGACAGGCGACCACGAACCCGTGCTCGCGCGCGAGGTCGCCGATCGTCCCGAGTCCGTAGCCCGCGAGGAACATGTTCTCGTCGCCGCCCGCGCCGTGCAGCGCCAGGACGAGCGGAATGCGCGCTTCCCCGCAGGCCGATTTCGGCGCGAAAACTCGCACAGGGAGTTCGGACCCGTCCGCGAGGCGCACGACGCGCCACAGGTCTCCGACACGTCGCCGATACGGGTCCTGGCCCAGAGTGAGCGCGTGCGCCTCGAGTTCGACTTCGGCCGCGTGCGCGGCGAGATCGACGAGGAAGCGCGCAGAATCGTTCGCGGAGGGCCGCGGGTCGAGCAGAGCGGCGCGGGCGCGGCACGTGACGCTGGCTTGCAGCAGCGGCGGCCCGTCGGGTTCGACACGCGCGAGATCGGCCACGATGCGCGCACGGATCGCGGCCAACGGCTCACCGACGAGAGCCACGCTCGTGACGCGTCGCGGTCGCGCGCCATGGACCTCGAGATCGACCGCGAGGTCGATGCGGGTGCCGGGATGATCACCACCGCCAGGCACTGTGATCGTCGCGGTGGTGGAGTCGGCCCCGAACGGTTCTTCGATCACGACTTCGGCCAGGACGCGGCGCCCCGAGGCCGTGGGCATCACGACGCGCACGACCGCGCTCGCGGGTGCTGCGTCGATCGTGCGCAGGCGGCGCAGGCGCAACGTGAGCCTCGCGCCGGCCGAGGCGGAGACCTCGCGCGGCTCCACGTCGAGCGCCAAGGCGTCCGCGGCTCGCTCGGCGGAATTCTGCGCCCGATCCGGATCGAGACCCGCGGTGAGGCCGTCGATGCGCTCGATCGCGCGCGTTCCAGCTCCCGTGAAGTACTCGAGCGTCGCCGCGTCGAAGCCCTTCTCGATGGCAGCGCGCTCGGTCGCTTTCGGTGGATGCGCTCGCAGTGCGTGCTCGAAGCGCAAGTACGCGGCGGCGAGGTCGGCGCGAGTGGGCTCGCCGATCGTCAGCGCCGCGAGGAGGAGGGAGAGCATGGGGCGGCGAAGGATACTCGCCTACGGATGGAGTCGAGCGCACAACGCTCGATGCGCGGCGGCGAGCGTCTCGTCTCGGGCGTCGAGGAACGGTGCGATCGTACGGTCGTTCGCGCGCAGTTCCGCATCCCTGACCGTCACGATCCGTTCCGCGCCTGCGACGACGTTCCAGCCGCCCGTGGCCAGGAAAGCACGCAGGACGCGGGCGTCGGACGACGAACCGCGCACCTCGATCGGGGTAGTTGGAGCCGGCTCACGAGCGAACAGCTCGACGTCGTGGCGCGTGACGCGGTGCCGTTGCTCGAACATGCGTGCGAGCAGTTTGGCGATCGCGCGACCGGCGACGAAGGAACCGAGCCGACCGAACGGGAGCTCGTACTCGATGTGGTCATCGAGGACGGAAGTGCCGGCTGTATCGTCGAGAAACGCGTGCACGTGTTCGAAACGTCGAAACGGACCGCTCTCCTGGACGTCGCGAAATCCATGACCAGCGACGTGTCGATCGTGCACGGCGGACCAGCGGATGCCGAGGGGCCCGAGCGCGAGCACTTTACGCGCACCGTCCTCGATCCCGCCGCTGTCCTCGACCAGCCGAACGGAATCGCCGGGCGGCGCAAGGCGCTCGAAAGCACTCGGCCGGGCGTGCCAGGCGTAGAGCGCCGTGCGCGGAGCTTCGATACGCGAGCGAAAAACGGCGGTGGTCATGCGGATGCTCAGAATCTTGCCGCCAGCGATTCGGCGTAGCCCGCGAGTTCCAGGAACCCCGATCCCGTGACGCTTCCCGTGAGGCGGGCCGGTCCTTCCCAGTAGACCGTGCCGCTCGAAGCGCTCGCGACGACTTCGCACGGCTCGATCCGCGCGGCCAACTCCCCGTCGATACCCGCGGCGGGAACCACGACGCGCCAGCGCAAAGGATAGCGCGCACCGGTCGCAGCACTCGTCCACGTCTCCAGCGGCTCGAACGTGAAGTCGCCCAGCGCGAGAGGCACCGGAGTTCCGTCCTTCAGGACGAGCGTCCCGGCGGAGAACGGCGTCGGAGTGCCGTCCGCGCGACGCAGCCGATAGAGCATGAGTTCGCGCCCGTCATCGAGTCGCACTCCGGTCCAATCCCAACCGACGACGCCGGATCCGAGTTGGCTCGAACCCCACTCGTGATCGAACCAGGACTCTCCGCGCACGGTGAGAGTGCGTCCATCGAGGCGCAGCGTTCCACTGGTGGCGAGTCGTGTCGAGCTCGCATACGCCGACGCGTTGCCCGGCTCGGGGCCCTTCCGCGAGATGCCCGTCGCGCCGTGCATCACGATCGGCTTCGCGGGAAGGCACTGCAAATCGAGCTCGAACCCGACCTCACGCGCTGACGCGATCGCGTGGATCGTGCCGTCCTGCGCACGCTTCAGCGCGACGTCTTCGACGAACGCGTCGAGGTCCGTGATGGAGGCGGCCGCGAGTCCCGCGGCCATCCGACGCAAGCGCTCCGCTTGTCGAAACTTCCCCGCGGCGATCCCCGTCAACGTCACGTGAGCTGCCAGCGCGTGGCGTGCCCGCAGCGGGGATTCACCGCGCACCGGATCACCGGGCTCGAGGCCTTGGCGGAAGATCGTGACCTGGAAGGCGAATTCGCTCCCGAGCTCGTCGACGAGATCGCCCGTCAGATACCACCATTCCGTGCGTGCGTCGAGGTGCGCGCCGTGATCGCGCGGCCACTGCGGGACGAGCGGTGATTCGATGCGTTGCCACTCGCTGGGCGTGCTCGTCGTCGCGAGGAAAGCAGCCACGATCGAGACGAAGATGTTCATACCGACTCCTCGCGCAGCGCCCCGGCCAATCGTCGCGGATCGGCTGCGTGCGCCGGCAGGAACCCCGCGGCCGCGCAGGCACAGACGACGGCCGCGATGGTCCCGAAGAGCACGCTCCACGGTTGGTGGTATTGGATCGTCCAGCCGAACGACTGGACGTTGACGACGGCGACGAGGATCACGCCGACGACGAGTCCCGTCACTGCGCCCGAGACTGCCCCGAGCGCGCCGAGGATCGCCGCCTGACCGACCACGACTCCGGCGATCTGCGCGCGACTGCCACCGAGTGCGAACAGGAGGGCGAGGTCGGCGCGGCGCTCCGAGACGAGCGCGTAGAGCACGCTCAGGACCGCCACGACGGCGACGATCGCGGAAACACCCTGCAGCGCGGTCGTGATCGCGAACGTGCGGTCGAAGACGGCCAGGACCTGCTCCTTGACCTCCCGATTCGCGAGGACTTCGAGCTGGAAACGCGTCGCGAGTGCGGTCTCGAGCCGTGATCGGACGGCACCGCGATCGACGCCGTCGGCGAGGTGCACGCGGAACTGCAAAGGCGCATCGTGGGGGAAGTGGCTGCGATAGTCCGCCAGGTCGAGCGTCACGACCCCACGGCTGTCGCCGTAGTCCTGGAAGACGCCGGTGACGAGTCGCTCGACCTGGAAGCCGGCGATCTCGAGCTGGATCGTTGCCCCGGCGGAAATGTCGAAACGCCGTGCGAAAGCCTCGTTCACGAGAGCGCCGCGTTCCGCATGCGCGCGAGAGAGAGCCAGGCCGGGATCCCGGCCGTCGACGAGACGCGGGCCGCCGCGGCGCGAGGCGAGTGCGAGATCGGCGCCCGCGATCGTGATCGTCTCCCGCTCGTACGTCGCGCGTGCGGCGTAGTAAGGATCCAACGCATCCGTGCCGACGACGGAGGCTGCCACATCGAGGACTTCCGGGTCGAGCCGACCGACCGGTATCCCGTCGCGTGACGACAGCGGGCGGATCGTGAAGTCCGACTGCAAGGAACGCTCGCTCCAATCGACGACCGTTTCGCGGAAGGAATGCACCATCGCCGCGATCGAGATCGAGAGCGTGACGGCGACGCCGACGGCGCCGGCTGCCCAGGAAGCGCGACGTCGTCCCGCGGCCACCGCCGCGCAGGCGAGACGCAGCGGCTGCGGCAAGAACCGCTGACGGCTGGCGAGGAATCCGACCGCGTCCACGGCCGGCCCGAGGACCGCGAAGAGGACGCCCAAGCACGCGACCGACGCCAGGAGTGCCGCGAGCGGCATGCCGTTCCAAGCGGGTAGCTGCACGAGCTCGGTCGCGAGAACCGCGAAGAAAGCCGCGAGTCCGAGCGCGATGCGCAGCTCACGCGTCGTCAATCGCTGCGGCGATTCGCCGCGCAACGCCTGGATCGGCGGTGTGCGCGCCCCTTCGAGGATCGGCAGCCAGGCCGCGACGAGAGCCGTCAGGAGTCCGAGCGCTCCGCCGATGAGCGCGTGGTCCCAAGCGAACCGGATCGGGCTCTCGTCCGCGTAGGGCAACACCGTCGCCACGGTCGCCCGCATTTGCGGGAGCAGCGCGCGCGCGCCGGCGAACCCGAGAGCTGTGCCGATCATTCCACCGAGCAAGCCGATCGCGCCCGCCTCGACGAGGATCGCGCGTCGGATCTGACCCTCACTCGCGCCGAGGGAGGACAGGAGCGCGATCGTGCGCGCACGTTGCACGACGGAGGTCGCGAGCGTCGTGGCGACGAGCACCGCGCCGACGAGGAGCGAGATCAAGGACAGTGCCGTGAGGTTGAACTCGAGACTCTGCACGAGTCCGCGCGCGTCCTCGCCGCGACGCGCCGGAGCAGCGACGGTCGCGCCGCGCGGCAGGAGGACTTCGATCTCGGCTTCGAGTTCCTGGAGCTTTGCGTGCGCGCGCGGAACGACCTCGATGCGATCGATGCGGCCGGGTTCGCCGACCAGCTCCGCCGCGAAGGCGACGTCGACCAAGACGAGCCGCGCGAACGCGGGCCCCAGGGTTTCGGGCAGCACGCCCAGGACCTCGATGGGTGCGACGCGCGCGCGCACGTCCAGCGTGATCTCGGCCCCGCGCGCGAGTGACAGCTCGCGCGCGAGTCCGGATCCGATCCAGGCACCTCTTCCACTCACGAACTCGACGAACCTCTCGCGCGCGGCGGCCGCCGGCATTCCGGGCGCGAAGGCGGGCCCGAGGTCTCTCGCGCCGGCGTCGACGAATGCATCGATCCCGAAGAGACGCACCGGAGTGCCCGAAAGGAGACACAGGGCGACTTCCTCGACGATCGGCACCAAGTGCGCATCGCGGCTGATCGGCCGCAAGGTGCCCAAGACGTGCGCGTCGAGTCCGCTCGGGCTCGAGATTTCGAGTCGTGCGCGGCCGGCCAGATCGCGCACGCCCTCGTCGAGCGCTGCGACCGCGGCGCGACTCGACGCGAGTGTGGCGACGACGGCCGCGACTCCGGCCGCCACACCGAGAACGGTGACGACGAAACGCAGCGGACGCCGGCGGATCGGCCGCAGGAAGAGTGCCCGGAGGATCACTCGACGCCGTCCGCGACGATGCGGCCGTCGCGCATGCGCACGCGCCGATCCGCGCGGAGCGAAACGCGCTCGTCATGGGTCGCGAGTACGACGGCGACTTGGGCTTCGCGCCGCAATTCGTCGAGGAGCGCGAGCACGACCTCACCCGACGCGGAGTCGAGGTTCCCGGTGGGCTCGTCGAGCAACAGGAGTCGCGGGCGATGCACGAGCGCTCGCGCCAGAGCGACGCGTTGCTGCTCGCCGCCGGAGAGCTCGGAGGGGAAGTGACGCGCGCGGTTGCCCAGTCCGACACGCGCGAGGAGGCTCGCCACGCGTGCGTCGTCGCGCCGACCGCCGAGCGCGAGCGGCAGAGCGACGTTCTCCTCCGCCGAGAGATTCGGCACGAGGTGGAAGGCCTGGAAGACGATGCCGATGCGCTCGCGACGCAACGTGACGAGATCCGCTGAGCTGGCATGCGTGAGATCGATACCCGCGACGTCGGCCGATCCCTCGTCGAGGGCGTCCACGCCGGACAGGACGTTCAGCAACGTGGATTTTCCGCAACCGGAAGGACCGAGGAGGGCGACCATCTCGCCCGCTCGAACGTCGAGGTCGGCGGAGACGAGGGCGCGGACGGGCGCGTCGCCACGCGCGTACGTCTTCGAGGCGCCGCGAATCGAGGCGACCACGCTCGGATCCGCGGACGTAGGGGGCGCTTGCGGGCTCACGCGACGGCGTTCGCGGCGAAAGCGCCTTGGGATTCGGACTCGTGCACCATGCACCAAGAGTCTGCGGACCTCGCGCACGGGGATCCATCGCTTCTCGGCCGCATCCACGCCGTCGATCCGGCCGAAAGCACACTTGTGGAAGTCGGGAGTAGTGGGGCGAGCGTCGCCCTGGGCACGCGGATCACGCGAACGGGCCCCGTGCGTCGCCTCGAGAGCGTCCAACTCATCGAGCGCCCGCTCGACGAGGTCTTCCCGTTCTTCGAACGCCCCGAGAACCTCGCCGCGATCACGCCGCGCTGGCTCGCGTTCCGCATCCTGACGCCGAGCCCCGTGCCCATGCACGTCCACGCGCGGATCGACTACCGCCTGTCCGTGTTCGGCCTTCCGTTCCGCTGGAGAACGCGCATCGAACGGCACGAGGTCGGCCGCGGTTTCGTCGACGTCCAGGAGTCGGGCCCCTTCGCCGTGTGGCGACACACGCACGAGTTCCACGCCGTGCCGGGCGGCACGCGGATGCACGACGTGGTCGAGTTCCGGGCGCCCCTCGGGCCGCTCGGTTCGCTCGCGCACGCCGCATTCGTCGACGTTCTCGTACGCCGCATTTTCACGCACCGACGCGCGCGGATCTCAGAGATCCTCGGACCAGCGAAGCGCTGATCAGGCGAGCTCGAGGCGGGCTCGAACGCGTCGGAACCAGCGCAACGACTCGGCCAGGCCTCCGGGCCGATCGCGTGCGAGCCAAACGCGTGTGTGCGCTTCCTCCAGCTCGAGCAGATCCTCGGCCAAGTTTCCACGAACGGCTCTGGACAGCGCTTCGACCGGCACGCCGGCTCCGGCATCGATGCGCGCGAGCCCCAAGCGCACGCACCAACGTTGGACGTTGGCGGTGAAACGCATTTCGGCCGTGAGCAGGTTTGCGTCGGGACGTCGACTCCGCGAACGCGCGATACGCGTCAGGGCCTGCACGGCCAAACCGTCGGCGCGCTCCAAGCCTTCGCGCGTGAGGTCGGGCGTCCGCGGATGGGGGAAGGCGTCGGGCGCGAACGCGAGCAGGAAGAAGAGCGCCGATCCGTTCGTCGCCGGCGAACCGCTCGCCTCCGCGGTGCTGGCGAGTTCCATGGCGGCGAGCCCGAGTTCGAAGGCGTCGTCCTCGTACACGTGCGCGTCGAGCAACTGCGCGAGCCGCGCCACGTCGAGATCGACGTCGGGCTTCCACGCGAAGCCCGCCGCCGCGAAGAGGCCCCAATCGCGGACGAAATGAGGTTGGTGGTGGCCGCGATCACCCCAGTCCGTCGTCAGGTATCCAGCCGCCGAAGCACGCGCGCCGTGTCGCGCGGCTTCGCGCAGGTTCGCGAGCGCATTCTGGACGCGGCCGCCGAAACTTTGCCAGCTCGACGTGCCCGGACACACCCAGAATTCGAGTCCCGCCGCGGCAAAACGGGTCACGTGCTCGGCGAACGGATGTCCGGCGTCGTAGCCCCACTCGAGAGCGATCAGGTCGCGCGGGAGCTCGGGCACGAGTTCCGGTCGCTGCAGAATCACGTCCCCCCAGAACTGCATGCGACGGCCGCGGCGCGTGACGAGGTCGCGCACGCGCAGCAAGTGTTCGAGGTAGACGCGTTCCACGCCGCGCGCCGAGCACGCCGCCTTCGATCGGCCGCGACCGAGGTCGAACGTCTCGTCGAGGCCGACGTTGAACGTGCGCGAGCGAAAACACGGCAACAGTTGATCGTAGAGATCTTCGAGCAATCGAATCGCGCGCGGATCGCCCAGGTCGAGCGAGTAGGGTTCGACGTCCAGGCTGAAGGCGTGCTCGACGCCCTCGGGGACTTCCGCGAGATCGCGGTAGCGGGCGTGCTTCAACCAGCGGTGGAAGTGCCCGAAACTCTGCTGGTTCGGCGCCAATTCGATCCCGCGATCGGCGCACACGGTGTCGAACGAGCGCATCTCCCCCGGCGTCAGCGGGCTCGCGTCGCGCCAGACCTCCTCGTGACCGACGTAGGCGAACGCATGCTCGAGGTAGAGCTGGAGGTGGTCGAACTTCCAGGCCGCGAGCCGCGTCGCGATGGCCTCGAGATCGACGACTTTCGGAATTCGTCCGCGCGACACGTCGAGCATCGCGCCGCGCGTCCGAAAGGCGGGCCAGTCCGTGATGGCGCACGCTGGGAGGATCGACATCGCGCCATCGCGCGACGCGAGTGAAGTGATCTGCGCCAGCGTCGCTCGTGCCGCGCGCTCACCCGCATCGTCGGCCGCGCGTGCACGCACGCCCTGCGACGAGATCTCGAGGTCGTAACCTCCGACCGGCAACGAATCCGCGCGAAGCACCACGAGTGGTGTGGCGACTGCCCGTCGATGCGACCCGGCGCGCCGCTCGAGGCGGACGGGCTCCGGCCACAGGAGCGCGAGCGGATCCGTCACGGCGATCCACGGGCCAGCCGCATCGCGCGCTCCGTCACGTAGATGACCGCCGAGCAACCGACGGGAAACAAGATTTCGGCGACAGCGCGGCCGACGATCACCATCGTCGGCGTGTTCGGTTGCGCGCGCAGAAGGAGCATGCTCACGAGGATCGCGGCCGCGACGCCGATCGCGAGTCCGGCGAGGATGTGGATTCGCAGCGAGATCACGGGTCGCGACGAGATGCGCGCGACGACGAGTCCCAAGACGCCGTACTCGACCGCCTTGATGCCCGCCATCAAGAAGGGCGAGAGCGCTTCGGCCGTACCGGGTGCGACGGAGAGCGCTGAACCGACGCCCTTGTGGACCGACCTCGCGATCGCGAAGCCCGCCGGCGCGCTGAGCATGCCGAGCAGCGCCATCGCTCGGGGTCGCGCCCTGCCCGCGGCCATGCCGAAGGAGATCGAGACGCAGACGAGGACCGACCACGTCACCTTGCCCAAGGTTTCGGCCACGACGCGCGCGACGTCGGGAAGCCGATCTTGGAATGCCAACAGCGCGAGGTGCGCGATCTCGAGCCCGATGCCGAGAGCCACGGACCATACGGCGACGCGGACGCTCTGGTCCCAGAAGCGGTCGGGCGCAGCGGATGCGTGAGCCACCCCGGGCAAGGAATCGGAACTCATGCTTCCAGCGAGCATCCGCAGGGAACGCGGCTCATTCAAGCGCGCTCTCGATCCACGGCGGCCTCACGACGGCCTCTATCCGAACCCGGTGCGCACCACCCCGGTCTCGTGCGGAGTGGTCGGCATCATGAACGCAGGCGGGCCGCTCGTGGAGCGGCCCGCCTGCGCTCGGTCGTGTCCGTCGCTCAGAGCCCGTGGAGAATTCACAGGCGACGCAACGCGCAGCGGCGCAAATGGTGTCTGAGAGCGTGTAGGCTCGATTTCTCCGCACGCCCTCAGCGCTGCGCGCGTCCGTATCCGAGACCCTTGAGGATCTCGAGCACTTCCGACCACGTCGGGAACGGCCGGCGATTCAAGCGCTTGTAGTCGTCGATCGCCGTGATGAACTCGATGACGTCGGGCGGCATTTCATCCGGTCGGAGAGTCCCCGTGCGCGGAGCATCCTCGGTCTCTTCGGTCGTCGTTTTCTTGCGCTTCGAGGTGGCCATGGGGGATCTCGCAGTCGAGCCTGGTGCGGCGGTGCGGACCCATCCGCCCTGCCCGAACCTGGATCGGCACGCGGATCCGCGATCCTTGATCATCCACCGAGTTCAGGCGCCTCGAGGGCCCGAAACGTCGACCCCGGCCCGCGTGAGCAGGGCTTCGATCTTTGCCCTCGTCGGGCGCAAGACGATGCCGTGCTCGGTCACGATCCCCGTGACGAGTCGCGCCGGGGTCACGTCGAAGGCCGGATTCCAGACCTTCACGCCGGGCGGCGCAGTGCGGCGACCCAATCCCTCGGTGACTTCGGTTTCGTCGCGCTCCTCGATCCGGATGTCCGCACCCGTTTCGGTCCGCGCATCGAACGTCGAGAGCGGCGCGACGGCGTAGAACGGGATGCCGTGCTCACGCGCGAGCACGGCGACGCCATACGTGCCGATCTTGTTGCACACGTCGCCGTTGCGCGCGATCCGGTCGGAACCGACGAGCACGACATCGACACGGCCCGCGGCCATGAGGCTCGCCGCCATGTTGTCGGTGATGAGCGTCACGTCGACGCCCGCCTCGTGGAGTTCGAAGGCGGTCAAGCGCGCACCTTGGAGCAGCGGCCGAGTCTCGTCCGCGAAGACGCGGATCTTCGCGCCGCGTTCGCATGCGACGTAGATGGGAGCGAGCGCCGTCCCCATCCCGCCCGTCGCGAGCGCTCCGGCGTTGCAGTGCGTCAGCACAGCACAGCCATCGGGGAGCAACGTGGCGCCGTGCTCGCCCATCGCGCGGCACGAAGCCCGGTCCTCGTCGTGGATCGCGCGCGCTTCTTCCAGCAGCGCGGCGATGATCGCGGGCCCCTTGGCGCGCGCGCGTTGCTCGCGTTCGGCGCGGCGCTTCATCCGATCGAGCGCCCAGAACAAGTTCACCGCCGTCGGCCGCGACTTCGCCAACGTGGCTCCGACTTCTTGCGCGACACCGACCACGTTCGCGGCTTCGGTGTCGTCAAGACCTTGGACGCCGAGCACGACGCCGTACGCCGCGGCGACTCCGATGGCGGGCGCGCCCCGAACCGCGAGGGTGCGGATCGCCTGCACCATCGCATCGACGTCGTGAAGCGCGAGATCGACGCGTTCCAGCGGCAAGCGCGTCTGGTCCACGATCACGACGTGGCCCGGCAGTTCGCCGCTCCAGCGGACGGTCTCGACGATCGGTTTCATACGTGCTTCGCTGTGCCTTCGGGGGCTTTGCCGGTGACGAGTTCGCAGATCTCGAAGTAGCGTCGCGCCACGCGTTCGAGCACCGCGGGCTCGATCGTCGGGGGCGGCGGTTCCTTGTTCCAACCCGTCGTTTCGAGCCAGTCGCGCAAGATCTGCTTGTCGTAGCTCTTCGGATTCGTGCCCGGCTGCCAGGTCGCGCGCGGCCAGAAGCGCGAACTGTCCGGCGTCAGGACTTCGTCGATCAGGATCAGACGACCGTCGCGCATCCCGAACTCGAATTTCGTGTCCGCGAGCAGAATTCCATGCGGCTCCAAGACCTCGACGCCGCGCCGGTAGAGCGCGAGCGCCGCGTCGCGCGCCGCGTCGAACACTTCCGACCCGACGCGCTCGCGCGCTTCTGCGTGCGTGAGCGGCAAGTCGTGCGCGGTCTCCTTCGTCGTCGGGGTGAGGATCGGTTCCGGCAGACGTCCGGCGTGCAAGAGACCCTTCGGGAGCGACACGCCGCAGATCGAAGAGGTCTTCTGGTAATCCTTCCAACCCGAACCGGCGACGTAGCCGCGCACGACCCACTCGACTGGCGTCGGCTTCGCTCGTGCGACGATCTGCACGCGTCCGCGCAGTCTCTCGCGCCAGTGTTCGTCGAGTCCGGGTACGTCGTCGACACTCGTCGAGAGCAAATGGTTCGGCAGGATGTCGCGCGTGCGCTCGAACCAGAACGCGGAGAGCGCCGAAAGCACGCGCCCCTTGCTCGGCACGCCCTCGCGCATGACGACGTCGAAGGCCGACACGCGGTCGGTAGCGACGAAGAGGTAGCGCTCCGCGTCGAGTACGTAGACGTCGCGCACCTTGCCCGAGTGCACGAGTTCGAAGCCCGGCGGGCCGTCCGTACGTCCGAGGTAGATGTCCGCGGTACTCGTATCGCTCGTCATGGAACGGCGGAGTCTACTGGAGTCGCGCGTACACTCCACGACATGTCGGGAGCGCTCACTGGTCTCGTGCCGCCGCATGCGGGCGCGGGCGTCGTGCGCGGCGTTGTCCACGTCCCGGGCTCGAAGTCGATCGCGCAGCGCGCAATGGTGCTCGCCGCCCTCGCGCCGGGACGAACTCGGCTGGCCGCGATGCCCGACGGCGAGGACGTTTCGTCGGCGCTGAACCTCGTGCGCGCCGCGGGTGCGCGCGTGGAACGACTCGCGCCGGCGGCGTTCGCGATCGATGGAAGGCCGCCGGGTCCGCACCGCGGATGGAAGGGCGATCCCGCTCTCGAAGCCGGCGAATCGGGCACGTTGGCGCGACTCGCGACGGCAGCGTTCGCGTTCTGCGGAGACGCCGGACGTGTAGGCGAGGTGCGCGTGCGCGGAACCTTGGCGAAGCGCGCGAGCCCGGCGCTCTTCGCGGCGTTGCGCGGCGCTGGAGTGCGGACCGATCCCGCGGACGCGACGCGCTGGCCCGTCACTCTCACGCCCATCGGCCCACCGAGTGAAGTTCACCTGGAATCACCGGGGTCGAGCCAGGAGGTCAGCGCGCTCCTGGTCGCCCTCGCCGCTTGGCCGGGCGAGTCGCGACTCGTCGTGCGCGGCTCGATCCCGAGCCGACCGTATCTCGCGTTGACGATCGATGCCTTGAGGCGCTTCGGCGCCGACGTCGTCGAGACGCGCGAGGCCGACATGTCGAGCTACGCGATCCGCGGCCCCTTGCGCGCACTCGAGAATCCGCTCGCGATCGAACCCGATGCGTCGGCCGCGGCCGTCGCGCTGGCGGCTGCGTGTTTGAGTGGCGGCGCCGTGCGGATCGAGGGGCTCGGGTCGAGTTCGCTCCAAGGCGACGCGCGCGTCGTCGCGCACCTCGCGGCGTTCGGGTGCGAGGCTCGCGCCGAGGACGCGGCGCTCGTCGCGAGCGGTTTCCCGAACCGCTGCGTGGATCTCGATCTCGAGGGCGAGCCCGATCTCGCGCCCGTGCTCGCGGTCGTGGCCGCGGCGGCGGTACGTGCGTGCGGCGGTCGCTCGATCCTGTCGGGACTCGGAACTCTGCCGGGCAAGGAGAGCTCGCGCATCGAAGTGCTCGCCGGCGGGCTCACGGCGCTCGGGTTCGAGTGCCTCGCCACGCGCTCGACCCTCGCGATCGGGCCGGGGAAACCGTGCATTCCGGACGCTCCTCTCGATCCGCACGGCGACCACCGCATGGCGTTCGCGTTCGCGCTACTGGGCCTCTCGTCCGACGGAGTGCTCGTCCGTGACCCGCATTGCGTCGCGAAATCGTGGCCCGAGTTCTGGCGCGATCTCGAGCGCGCGGGCGCTTCGATCGCGCGCTGGAAGCCGTAGACTTCGGGGATGATCGAAGCGCACGCGAACCCGTCCGGCCCCGTCCTCGTGACGGGCGGCGCAGGCTACATCGGCAGTCACGCGACGCGGCTCCTCGAAGAGCGCGGCATCGAAGTCGTCGTCCTCGACAACCTCTCCACGGGCTGGCGCGCCGCGGTGCACGCTCCGTTCGAACTCGGCGACCTGGGAGACCGTGCGCGGCTCGACGAAGTGTTCGCGCGTCACCGTCCGCGCTCGGTGATCCACTTCGCGGCGAAGACGTACGTGGGCGAATCGGTCGAGAAACCCGCGCTCTACTACAAGGAGAACGTCTTCCACACCTGGAACCTGCTCGAGGCGATGCGCGCAGCGAACTGCCTCGAGATCGTGTTCTCCTCGACGTGCGCGACGTACGGCAATCCCGTACGCGTGCCCCTCGACGAGAGCCATCCACAGGATCCGATTTCGCCGTACGGCCGCACGAAACTGCACATGGAGCACATGCTGCAGGACTTCTCGCGCGCGTACGGTTTCAAGATCGCGGCACTGCGCTACTTCAACGCCGCGGGCGCGTCGCGCGCCGGCGACTTGGGCGAGGTCCACATCCCCGAGACGCACTTGATCCCGCTCGTGCTCCAAGTCGCGCAGGGGAAGCGCGAGAAGATCCAGATCTTCGGGGACGACTACCCGACCCCGGACGGGACGTGCGTGCGCGACTACATCCACGTCGAGGATCTCGCCGATGCGCACTTGCGCGCGCTCGCGAAGTTGCAGCGGGACGGCGGTCCGCTCGCCGTGAACCTCGGGACGGGGACCGGGTTCTCGGTGCAGGAAGTCGTCGAGACGGCGCGGCGCATCACCGGTCACCCGATTCCCGTTTCGATCGTGGCGCGACGAGCGGGCGATCCGCCCATCCTCGTCAGCGGCGGGACGCGCGCGCGCGATGTCCTGGGCTGGGTGCCGTCGCGCCCGTCCATCGCGGACATCGTCGCGGATGCCTGGAATTTCCAGCGCACGCATCCCGACGGCTATCCGAAGCCTTGATCCGCACTCGCGGGCTTGCGACAAGTCGGCGGGTCGTGGCCAGTCGCAAGAACTCGAAGGGAAATCCCGCGCGCGCGGCGCGGATCGCGCTGCTCCTCGCTCTCAACGGAGCGCTCCTCGCGGTTTTGTGGAAGGTAGGCGGTCTACGTTTGTTCGCGCGCGATCGCGGTCCGTCGGACACGACGAGCGTTGCCTCGGAGGGTTCCGAGGAAGCCGGAGCTCTCGCGGGCGCCATCGCGCTCCTCGACGAAGCCGCGCCTCGAGCCTTCGGGTCGCGGCGCGACCGTGCGCTCGAGGAGCGGATCCGCGCCGCGATCGGTGACGCGCTCACCCAGGCCGAGGCGATTTTCAAAGGCCGCGCGCGTCGTTCCGAGGTCCACGTCGGCGTGCATGTGCGTTTGGTGGCGGATGGCACGGAGATCGCGTCGATCGGCGCCGAGCGCGCGCAGCGTCCGGCTTCGAACCTGAAGCTCGTCACCACGGCCGCAGCCCTCGTCCTGCTCGGACCCGATTGGAAGTTCCGCACGACGCTCACGAGCGACGCGCGCATCGAGCACGGTGTCCTCGTGGGTGACCTCGTCGTGCGCGGCGGCGGCGATCCGCTCTACGACGCGCACTCCGCGGGCGATGTCCGTGAGCTGCTCGCGCCGGCGATCGAGGCGCTGAAAGCCGCAGGGGTGCAACGCATCGCGGGCGACATCGTGCTCGACGAAGGTCGGTTCCTCGATCCCGGGCCCGGGCCCGCGTGGCCCGCGGAGGGGCAGCATTGGAGCGAGTTCTGCGCGCTATCCGGCGCGTTCAGCGCGAACGCCGGTTGCTTGACCGCGCGCGTCGTGCCTGCGAAACCCGGTCATTCGGCATCCGTCGAAGTGCGACCATCCGGCCACGGATTGCCGACGAGGATTGCGGTCAAGACCGGCAAGGCGGGGAGCAAACTCGACGTGCGCGTCGCGGCCTTGGGCGGCACGGTCATCGTCGAAGGCTCGATTCCTGCTGGAATCGAGCCGTGGGAGTGCCGTTTCGCGGCCCCCGATCCGGTCCTGATCTTCGGAGGGGCAATGAGGCATGCCTTGAACGCGCGCGGCATCGCGATCACCGGATCGGTGCGCCGCGAACGGGTCGTCCCCACGCCGGGGACGCGCGCTTTGGCGACGATCACGACCCCGATCCTCACCGTGCTCGATCCGATCAATGCCCATTCGAACAACGCGGTCGCCGACCAACTGTACTTCGCGCTCGGCGACGCACAATTCGGGCAAGGGACTCGTGCCGGCGGCCAGCGCGCGACGTCGCTCGCGCTCGAGCGCCTCGGCGTTCCCGACGACGGCTTCGCACAGGTCGACGGCTCGGGTCTGTCACGAGACAACCGCGTGTCGGCGCGACAGATCACGGCACTACTCGCGGGCGTGTCGCGCCGAGGCGGGCGAGCGAGCGCAGCTCTGTTCGCTTCGATGGCCGCGCCGAAGGCGGACGGAACGCTCGACGATCGGATGCCCGGACTCGAAGGCCGCGTGCGTGCGAAGACGGGCTTCATCGGCGGCACGAGCGCGCTCTCCGGGATCGTGGAGACCGAGAGCGGGCGCATGCTCGCGTTCTCGATCCTCGTCGAGTACCCCGTGATGGACGGCCTCAACACGCGCGTGTGGAAGCCGATGCAAGATCGAGTCTGCAAGATCCTCGCCGGCGTGCGCGAGTGAACGCGCGCGACGTCACGCCGGACGAATTCACGCCGGACGAGTTCACGCCCGCCGAGTTCACGCCCGCCGGCCTGGACGCGATCCTCGTCGAGGTCGAGAGCGCCGCGCGCGCGGCCGGTGAAGTGTTGCTCGAGCACTTCGGCACGATCGACCGCGCCGACGTGCGCTCGAAGACCGCGTCGCGCGATCTCGTGTCGAAAGCCGACGTCGCAGCCGAGCGCGTGCTCGTCGCGCGCCTGCGCCGCGCCTTTCCCGGCCACGCGATCGAAGCCGAGGAAGAAGTCCGCGACGCGCCCGACGCTCTGCGACCGCGCTGGTTCCTGGATCCGCTCGACGGCACGGTGAACTTCGTGCACGGAATCCCGGTGTTCTCGGTGTCCGTCGGGCTCTACATGGGCAACTCGCCCCTCGTGGGGATCGTGCACGCGCCGAAGTTCGGCGAGATGTTCACGGCACGGCTCGGTGGAGGTGCCCACTTGAACGGTCGCCTGATCCGCGTCTCCACCTGCGACGGGCTCGCCGACGCCGTGCTCGCGACCGGGTTCCCGTACCGACGCAACGAACTCGCGAACAACAACGTCGCCAACTTCGACGCCCTCATCCTCGAGATCCGCGGCATACGGCGAATGGGCTCGGCCGCCCTCGACCTGGCGTACGTCGCCGCCGGCCGCTTCGACGGCTATTGGGAACTGCACCTGGAACCCCACGACGTCGCGGCCGGAGCACTGCTCGTCCGCGAAGCCGGCGGCATCGTGCGCGACGTGAGCGGCGGTGAGGACTGGTTGCGGGGGAAGAATGTCGTCGCGTCCGGCGCCGGGATCTTCGAAGCGTTGCGAGCGCGCGTACGGGCCTGAGCGAGCGGAGTTCGGGCGCTGATTCACGGGATGGTCGGATCGAGCGGAGCGCGCGGACAGCCTGTTTCCGGCGGCGGGATCGTGGCTCCTCCCGAGCGGCTGGCGGCGCACGGGCTGTTGCGCACGATCGAGGCGCCCACGAATCGGCCGCGCCGACCGCGGCTCCGCGCGCCTCCGTGACGACGATTCCGTACGCCAGCGAGGTCCGGCAGCCGTTCCCGCACCTCGCATCGCGCCTTCCTGCGATCCCGCGGCCCGGCTATCCTGCTTAGCTCGCCGTATCGCATTCGATGTCCGCCCAGACCCTCGACCGAGGGGCCCGCGGGCTCGACCTCGTGCGGCCTTTCGAGCCTTCCCGCCGCATGACCGATGGCCTGATCCGGATCCGCAAAGCGCGCCAGAACAATCTGGTCGGCGTCGACGTGGATCTACCGCGGAATCGCCTCATCGCGATCACCGGAGTCTCCGGCTCGGGCAAGTCGTCGCTGGCCTTCGACACGTTGTTCCGCGAGGGACAGCGGCGTTTCCTCGAGACGCTCTCGTCGTACGCGCGCCAGTTCTTGGGCGACATGGAGAAGCCCGACGTCGAGTCGATCACGGGTCTCTCGCCGGCGATCGCCGTCGATCAGAAGTCGATTCAACGCGGGCCGCGCTCGACGGTCGGGACCCTGACGGAGATCGTCGATCACCTGCGCGTCCTCTACGCGCGCGCCGGTCGACCGCACTGCCCGAACTGCAAGCTGCCCATTCGTTCGCAGACCCCCGAGGACATCGTCCAACAGGTGCTGCGCGACAGCGCGGGCAAGAACGTGATGCTGCTCGCGCCGCTCGTGCGCGATCGCAAGGGTCAGCACAAGGAGCTGCTCGACGGGTTGCGCAAGAAGGGCTTCGTGCGTGCTCGCGTCGATGGCCTCGTCGCGCGCATCGAAGACGTGCCCGAGCTCGAACGCTACAAGCGTCACACGATCGAGGCCGTCGTCGATCGACTGCAGCCGAGCGCGGACAAACTCCAACGCCTGCGTGAGACTCTCGAGCAGGCCCTCGATCTCTCGGGCGGCGACGTGATCGTGGCCGGCGACGGTCCGGACCACGCGTATTCGACGAGTCGCACGTGCCCCGGTTGTGGCGGCGATGTGCCGCCGCTCGAGCCGCGGCTCTTCTCGTTCAACTCGCCGCACGGTGCCTGCATCGATTGCGAAGGTCTCGGCGAGCGCTTGAATCCTTCCGAGCGCGCGATCATCGCAGACTCGTCCCTCTCCATCCGCGCCGGAGCGTTGGCGGTGACGCGCGCATCGGGCGGCGCGTTGCTCTTCCCACACGTGGACTTCGACTTCTTGGAGCAGGTGGCGGCTGCGTCGGGTTTCGACCTCGACACACCGTGGAAGGATCTGCCGCGCGCGGCTCAGCGCGTGATCCTCACCGGCAGTGGTGAGGAGCGATTCGAGTCCGAGTCCACTTGGTCGGGCAAGAAATTCGCAGGGAAAGTGCGCTGGATGAGGCCGTTCGGCGGCGTCCTGCCGGCCATCGAGAAAGCCGCGAAGTCGGGCGCGCACAAGAAGACGGCCGAGAGGTTCCTCGCGCGCGAATCGTGCCCCACGTGCTCGGGCAGTCGCTTGAATCCGGCTGCGAACGCGGTGCTCCTCGGCGATGTGGGGTTCGGCGTCGTCACCCGACTGCCGATCGAGGACTTGCCCACGAAGCTCGGTGCGCTCGAACTCACGAGCCGTGAAGCACGCATCGCCGTCGATCTCCTGAAGGAGATCCGGCGGCGCGTCGACTTCTTGCTGCAAGTGGGTCTGGGCTACCTGACGCTCGATCGATCGGCCGAGACGTTGTCGGGCGGAGAGGCACAACGCATCCGTCTCGCGGCGCAACTCGGCGCTGGATTGCAGGGAGTGCTCTACGTCCTCGACGAGCCTTCCATCGGCCTGCACGCACGCGACCAGAATCGTCTGCTCGGCGCGTTGCGATCGCTGCGCGACGCGGGCAACACGGTCATCGTCGTCGAGCACGACGACGCCACTTTGAGAGCCGCCGATTGGCTCGTCGACGTCGGCCCGGGCGCCGGGCGTCACGGCGGTCGCATCATCGCGCAGGGGACGCCGGCCGAGGTGGCGAAGCTCGACACGCCGACCGCGCGACTGCTGCGCGGGGAGATCGCGCTCGAAGCGCCGGCCACGCGTCGCAAGGGCAATGGCAAAGCGATCGTGGTGAAGGGCGCGCGCGCCTTCAACTTGAAGGACGTCGACGCGCGCTTCCCTCTCGGGACGTTGACCGTCGTCACCGGTGTCAGCGGTTCGGGCAAGTCGACGCTCGTGAACCGGATCTTGGAGCGCGCCGCGCGCCGCAAGCTCGGCCTCGAGAGCCCGGCACCGGAAGCGCACGACAAGGTCACGGGACTCGAGCACATCGAAGCCCTCGTCACGATCGACGCTGCGCCGATCGGCCGGACGCCGCGTTCGAATCCGGCGACGTACACCGGTGTTTTCGATTGGATCCGCGACCTTTTCGCCGGGATGCCCGAAGCGAAACTGCGCGGCTACACGAAGTCGCGTTTCTCGTTCAACGTGGCCGGCGGTCGCTGCGAGGCCTGCGGAGGAGCCGGCGCGAAGTACGTCGAACTCCAATTCCTGGCTCCCGTCACCGTGCCGTGCGAGGAGTGCGGCGGGCATCGATTCCAGCCGACGACGCTCGACGTCCACTATCGCGAATCCTCGATCGCCGACGTCCTCGCGATGACGGTCGAAGACGCGCACGCGCTGTTCGCCGACCATCCGAAGATCGCGCGACCGCTCGCGATCCTCGTGGACGTGGGCCTCGGTTACCTCACGCTCGGTCAGCCGTCGACGACGCTCTCGGGCGGTGAAGCGCAGCGCCTCAAGCTGGCGACGGAACTGCAGCGCAAGCCCGCGGGTCACGTGCTCTACGTTCTCGACGAGCCGACGACGGGCCTGCACCTGTCCGACGTCGCGCGGCTCGTGAAAGCGCTCCAAGCCCTCGTCGATCGCGGCAACACCGTCGTCGTCATCGAGCACAACCTCGACCTCGTGCTCGCGGCGGATCACGTGCTCGACCTCGGCCCCGAAGGTGGTGCCGGCGGCGGTCACATGCTGGCCGAAGGCACACCCGAGGCGATCGAGAAGGTCACGGGCTCGCACACCGGCGTTGCATTGCGCGCGTTTCGCACGGGCAAACACGTGACCCAAAAGCGCGAACTCGCACGCGTATCGACAGAGCGCACGGACATCTTGCGCGTCGTCGGTGCGCGGACGCACAACTTGAAGGACGTCACGCTCGACATCCCGCGCGACAAGTTCGTCGTCGTCACGGGACCGAGCGGTTCGGGCAAGAGCTCGCTCGCGCTGGACACGATCTATGCCGAGGGTCGCCGACGCTTCGTCGAATCGTTGTCGACGTACGCGCGGCAGTTCTTGGGTACGAAGGATCGCCCGCCCGTCGAGCGCATCGAAGGTCTGGGCCCCGCGGTCGCCGTGGAAGCGCGCTCCAGTCACGGACAACCGCGTTCGACGGTCGCGACGACGACGGAGATCCACGACCACTTGCGCGTCCTGTGGGCGCGCGCCGGCACTCCGCGTTGTCCGACGCACGGCGAGAAGCTCGAGCGTGCGGACGCTTCGAAAGTCGCGCGGAGGATCGTGGCCGACGCCGACGGACGGACGGGCTGGCTCGTCGCGCCGATCCTCGCCAGCGGGAACCACGACGACGTGGGGAAGCTGCTGGCGGCTCGCACTCCGGCCTGGAAAGCTGCTGGTTATCTGCGTGTTCTCGCCGACGGGCTCGAAGTGCGGATCGACGCGAAGGCTCCGGAGCTCGCGCAAGGCACGCGTCTCGACCTCGTCATCGACCGACTGAAGTTCACGAATGAGGTTCGCGCCCGCATCGCCGAGGCCGTCGAGCAATCGGAATCGGCCGGCGACGGGCGTGTGGCCGTCGTGTTCCGCGCCGAGGGTGGCGTCGTCGGCCTACGTCGTACGTACTCGACGAACGGAGCCTGCACGGAGTGCGGGTTCCGACTCGAGAGCCCCATGGAGCCGCGGCATTTCTCGTTCAACACGCACGCCGGTGCGTGTCCGGCCTGCGATGGCCTGGGCGAGAACGTGCGCGCCGTCGGCGACCTGCTCGTCGTCGATACCGACGCGACCCTCGAGGAAGGCGCGCTCCATCACAAGCTCGCGCGCTATCTCGTGAAGGGCAAGGGCTACTACGAGAACCTGCTGCGCACGGTGGCGCGCCAACACAAGGTTCGGCTCGACGTCCCGTGGCGCAAGTACACCGATGCCGAGCGCGCGCTACTGATGCACGGAACCGGATCGAAGCCCTCGTACAAGGTCGAGATCGAACGCTCGACTGCGAACGCCGATATCGAAGAGACTTTCACCGCCGCTTGGCCGGGATTGTGCGGACACGTCGACGCGTGGCACCAGAAGACCGAGGACCCGGAGTGGGCGGCGATCCTCGAGGGCGTGATGGAGAAGCGCACGTGCGTGCTGTGCGAGGGTGAGCGACTGCGTCCCGAGTCGCGCGCGGCCACGATCGGCACGAAGCGCTTGCCGGAGTTGCTCAGGGACAGCGTGGCCGAGGCGGCGCGTTTCGCGGCGGAATTGAGCTCGAAACGCACACTCGCCGACGAACTCTCGCCCGTGGTCCACGAGATCACCTCGCGTCTCGATCTCCTCGAGAGGGTCGGACTCGGCTACCTCACGCTCGATCGACACACGTCGACGTTGTCCGGCGGCGAAGCTCGTCGCGTGCGCCTCTCGGCGAGTCTCGGATCACAACTGGTGG
>Ga0163149_10000338_pt1 | contig 62497 bp, 47 predicted proteins | sample OliLakLV19MP5G1_FD_148604 | JGI IMG/M metagenome (GOLD analysis project Ga0163149, IMG submission 148604) | Freshwater microbial mat bacterial communities from Lake Vanda, McMurdo Dry Valleys, Antarctica - Oligotrophic Lake LV.19.MP5.G1 | ecosystem: Environmental > Aquatic > Freshwater > Lake >...
CTTGCGGCGGTTCTTATACCGAAACCTGGACGTTTGTGGATGCTTGTAGCAGAACCATTACGCATTCCAGAACCATTAACGTGATGCCAGCGGCACAGGCGGCATTTGCCAGTCTGCCGGGTAATACCAGCATCGCTTGTGGCTCGGCACCGCCAACAGGTTCGCCGTTGACTTATACCAACAGTGAATTGGGCGTTTGCCTCATCAGTGGTTCCGTCACCGGCGTCATCACGGGTGGCCCGCATACGGCTTGCGGCGGTTCTTATACCGAAACCTGGACGTTTGTGGATGCTTGTAGCAGAACCATTACGCATTCCAGAACCATTAACGTGACGCCAGCGGCGCAGGCGGCATTTGCAACAGCTCCGAATATTAGTGTTGAATGCGGAACCACTGCCCCGGCAGGAACTGCACTTAGCTACACCAATGGGGAAACGGGTGTTTGCCTTATCAGTGGGTCAACAACAGGGGTTGTCACGGGCACTTATACAGGCTGCGGAACGGTTTACACCGAAACCTGGACTTTCATTGATGCTTGTAGCCGCACGTCTACGCGGTCGCGCACGATTACGGCTTTTGACAATATAGCACCAACGGTCACAGCCGGTTCGATTGCTGCTTGTTATTCAAGCATTGCCGCAGCGGAAGCAGCGGCCATCGCAGCAACAACGGCAACGGATAATTGTATGGTGACCTTGGATTATGCGGTGGCGACTACAGGCACTTGCACGGCGTTTATTACGGTCTTTGTAACAGACGATTGCAGCAACAGCAGTTCGGTCACTTATACGACCCGGATTGACAATACAGGGCCAACGGTTACTGTCGGCACGATTTCAAGCTGCTATCCAACAGTAGTAGCAGCAGAAGCCGCAGCCATTTCGGCAACTTCCGCAACGGATAATTGCACCGGAACGCTCACTTATGCCGCTTCAACATCCGGAACATGTTCAGCAACCATCACAGTTACCGTTACAGATCCATGCGGCAATAGCAGTTCCGTTACTTACAATACCCGAATTGATAATGCGGGACCAACGGTTACTGCTGGTTCGATTGCTTCCTGCCATGAACTTGTTTCCTCAGCGGAAGCGGCAGCTATTGCAGCAACTTCAGCATCGGATAACTGCACCGGAACGCTGACTTATTCAGCAGTTACCTCTGGTGATTGTTTCGCAACTGTGACTGTCACCGTAACCGATCAGTGCGGCAATAGCAATAGTGTCCTGTACAATACCCGCATAGACAAAGATCCGCCAATCGTGACGACAGGTGCCATTGCAGCCTGTTATGCGACTGAAAATGCAGCCGAAGCAGCAGCCATTGCGGCAACTTCTGCAACGGACAACTGCCCGGGGACGCTGACTTATTCAGCAGAAACAGTTGGAACTTGCTCTGCCGTCATTACGGTAGCGGTAAGCGATCAGTGCGGCAACAGCAGCTATACGGTCTACACTACCCGCATAGACAACACCGCACCTACCGTGACTGCAGGAACAATTGAGGGATGTTATGCCAATGTGGCAGCAGGAGAAGCCGCAGCTATTGCAGCAACGCTGGCTACTGACAACTGCACCGGAACGCTGAGTTATTCAGCAGTCACGTCCGGAACCTGTTCGGCAGTGACTACCGTAACGGTGACCGATGGTTGTGGCAACAGCGCCTCCGTCATCTACAACACCCGCATTGACGGCGCAGGACCATCCATGGCTTGCTTAGTCAATACGGTGTATCTCAACACGCTGGGAGAATATACCTTGCAGCCGGCAGACGTTCTGAATCTGAGCGCTACGACCGACAACTGCGGTTCAGTTTCCGTGGTTAGCATCACCCCGGCCAGTTTCACTTGTGATGATCTTGGAGAAACCGTTATGGTAACTGTGGTCGCCGAAGACGAATGTGGCAACCAAAGCACCTGTATTGCACAGATCACGGTGGATCAGGGATCAATTCTGCCTGCGGAGTGGAGCAACGACGATGTTGGCACCGCGAATGGAAGTGCGACTTACGCTTCCTGTGCATCGAACGGCGTATTTACCGTTAATTCAACTGGCTTCTCTACGTCTTCTACGGACAAAATGCACCTCGTTTATCAGGAACTGTGCGGTAACGGCGAGATCATTGCGCGGGTACTGACCGTCAGCAATGCGGGTTGGGCTGGTATTACCTTACGGGAAACATTGGATCCGGGGTCGAAAAAAGTGGCTTTGAAAACTCAGTTGACGAGCATCATCCGCCGCGAGATCAGAAATATGACGAATGGAGCTGCGAGCATCCTAAACTTTAACCGTCCGCAGCACATCTGGTTGCGTTTGGTACGGGATGGAAGCGACTTTGTTGGTTATACCTCAATAAATGGCACTAACTGGGTTTTTGCTTTCGCGACAACGATCAGTATGGATGGCTGTATCTATGCAGGCATTTTTGCGGAGAGCATCAATAATTCGGTAACAACGACGGCTACGTTTGATAATGTTCAAATCATCGGAGATGTAGATCCGCTAATTCAGGTGCCTCAAACGCCTGTGGCCGCTTCTGATCTCATACCAGAAGTGTACCCGAACCCCACTACGGGCGAAGTGAATATTGACTTGCGCCAGTATGACAATCCACTCGGAATGGTCAGGGTCTTCGATGCTTATGGTAAATTGATGAGGCAATACCGCTTAGACGGTTCTCCGTTACACCGTATAAAAATAGACGGCGACGACGGCGTTTATCTGCTTTCTATTGAAGTGGAAGGTATGATGCCGGTGAGCAAGCGGGTGGTGATTGCGCACTAAGGAGCCATCAGGGCTTTGAGCTATTACCTACCTTAAACAAAGAGAGGGTGTCACTCCAAGTGGCATCCTCTCTCTATGTAAGCCTGGATCAAAACCTAAAAAATCCCCTGCACATCATACCATCCGCGCACGGAGGCAGCACTGCGTTCCTGGCATTCGGTTCCACCATAAATCAGGAAAGGACGCGCATAGCCAGGATCGTCAAGTTGTTTTTGAAAATACGAAAGGTTATCGAAAAAAGAGTTGTTGAGGGTCGAAGCTGATTTGATTTCGGCAATGGTGTATTGCCCGTTTTTTTCGGTGAGCAGGTCAATTTCGCGGCCGTTGCTCTTTTGCCAATAGTACAGTTCGGCTTGCCATCCGCTTTGAAATTGTTGTTTGACCATTTCAGCGACGATGAGGTTCTCAAATAAATTGCCTCGCGCAAAATGGCTATGCAGGTCGCTGGCAGCGGTAATGCCCAATAAGTTTGCTGCAAAGCCAACATCATAGAAGAAGAGTTTAGGGGTTTTCGATATGCGTTTGGAAAAATTTTTGAAGTAAGGCGGCAGTAAAAAACAGATATGACTGGCTTCCAAAAGCACCAACCATGTCTTAGCCGTCACCGGGGAGATGCCGGCATCGGAGGCAAGGGTCTGATAATTGACTGGCTGGCCAATGCGTCCTGCGCAAAGTCGGACAAAATTTCGGAACTGGATCAAATTATGAACCGCATTGAGCTGATGAACATCGCGCTGCACATAAGTTTCCAGATAGTTGGGATAAAAATCGCGGGGGGACAAGTCGTGGGTATAGATACATGGATAAAAACCCCGAAAAATGGCGGATTCTAAACTATCGGGCAGCCATAGGTGTATTTTGGAAACAATTCGCGCAGCAAGGTGGTCTTTCCGGACTGCCTTGGTCTTATAACAGAAATGATTGGAAATTTTTGGCACAATTCGAGTATCCGGCTTTCAATATGGCGGCGTACAAACATAAAGAGGCGATTTTTATGCAAAAAAAAGATTAAACTTTCGATTTGCATAAAACTTGAACCGATATATTCAATGCAACGGCTTCCACCGACACCTGCCCCGGCGCGGCGACGGTGACGAATATTTCGCCGGCGACGGTGAGTTGCGCTCAGCTCAATCATACTATAACGGTGACGATAACAGTTCAGGATGACTGTGGGAATTCGGCGACTTGCGCAGCTCAGATTACGGTGCAGAAAGGCGCTGCTTTGCCCGAGCCGGGCAAACCTATAAGGTTTTTGAAACCTTATAGGTTTTAGTCCGAGGCTGCATCGGAATTGCCGATGCAGCAACTTTTTTTTTAAGATGTACAGGGGAAGCTTCTTATCCAAAACCTCCATTTTATGTGAAGCCGCACCCAAATTTCACAAACATGCAACCACAGCAAACCATTTTGAAACCAGAGCAAACCCTCCCCTGCCCATATTGGCGTAACTTTGTAGCATCGGTTTTGAACCCTGTATTCCCTTATCCCAAAAATAATGGAACACAGCAAGGTGCCGGGTGGATGGCAAATTTTGAGCTGCCACCCGGCTTTTAAAAAAACAGGTTTACACGTAATATCGGCAGTCGGGATTCCGGCTGCCGTTTTTTTTTTGAGCGCGTGAATATTCACAGCGATGCGCCCCCTGCTTGACGAATGGTTTCTTTGCATTATTGCATTAACTTTGTTTCTGACAGGGAACCAAGATGGGACAGGTGTCGGACACCTCGGAGGTGTCCGACACCTGTCCCATCTTGGTTCCCTTCCACAAATAAAAAAGCAGCACATGGAAAACCAACACAACGAAGCACATCCGACTAAACCCCAAAATAGCTCTACAAGTTTTTTGACTTCCATCAAGCCTGGAGTAAAGCTATTGTCCCGTTTCTTCGAAATTTTGTGGAGTTCCCTGCTCGGACTGGTTTCCCTGATTTGGGAAGTCGCCACACAAGGTTTGAGGATGCTTTTGGATACCTTAAAGGAAATCCCGCCAATAGTCATTGGCTTAGTGTCGGCCACCCTGCTTTGCTGGTTCGGGTTGACCCTGCTGACCAGCAATGAGGCCATCCGCGTTATTTTTGCAGTAACCCTGTCCTTACTGGCGCTTGGCGCCATGGGGCTTGCTTATTTGCAAAAATGGTTCGAGTACAAAAAAAGCCTCCAAAAGGGGGATTGGGAGCGGGTGGATGCTGGCAATTCAAACAGCAATGTCTTACAGGAACAATTACTGGCTTTGGAAAAACTATCGGAGCTGCTCAAAAAAATCCCCGTTGAAGCGCCGGAAAATATTGCCAAATTAGAGGCCGCGACCACAAAATCATTGCTGGCTATGCTGGAGCAAATCGGTACTCCACCAATATTGCCCACAGCCGATAGTGAAGATTAAGGCGATTACGTGTCGGACACCTTCGGGGGTGTCCGACACGTAATCGCCTTAATACAAAAAACCCCGCTTTTTCCCTATTTTTGCGGAAAGTGGAGTTGGGGTTATGAAATACGGGTTGAGCCTTGCTTTGTGTTGTGTACTACACCTGAATGCGCTCCTGAGCCAGCAACTGGCACCGGAAAGCCTAACCATTGACGACGGGCTTTCTCAGGGCATGATATACGACATCCTTCAAACACAGGACGGGTTCCTCTGGATTGCCACCAAAGCTGGCCTAAACCGCTATGACGGCTATAATTTCAAAGTGTGGAGCAATGACACTGCAAACCCCTACTCGCTGGCAGACAACACCGTCAATTCCCTGTTTGAGGACAGTCGCGGCTGGTTGTGGATCGGTTGTGAAACCGAAGGCCTCCAACTTTTTGACCGCAAAACCGATCGTTTTTACCATTTCAACCTGCCCATCACTTACAACAAAGGCAATCAGGTTCCTTATGATGTCCGCCAAATTACGGAAGACCGGGAGGGCAATATCTGGGTGGCCAACCGGGGCAGCGGCGTTTTTCGCTTACAAATTCCGGAAACCTGGAAAAGTGCCTTACCCAACACGCCCGAGCTAAGTTCAATTGCAAAGCCTGTGCCCGTTTCGCTGCCGGTTTCCCAACAAACTGCGCCGGGGACGATTGAAGAATTCAGAACCTTGTTGATGGCCAAAGACGGCAGCATCGTGATAGGGACTTCCCAAAACCTCTACCAGATCAATCCGCGTTCCCTTGCTGTGGGCAAAATTTCCAAACCACAAGGGATACCGAAAGAATGCTGGAGTTTGCTGCAATTGGAATCCGGTGAAATCTGGGGAGCCACCAATATAGGCATATTTCGCTACCAAAACGGGGCGTTTGACTATTTTGCTTTGTTACCCCCGGGGAGCATATCAGATACCTATCCAGCTTTATCGGTCAGCAAAGACGGCGAGTTGTGGGTCTTATTTGAAAAAAAGTTATGGCGTTTTTCAAAAAAAGGTGCCTTCGACTTTCAAAACCCAGATTATTCGATGGATCGGTCGGGGAATGTACTTTTTCAAGATAATTTGGACAACATTTGGATCGGGACGCTGGGGTATGGCCTGCGAAAAATTATACTCCGCAAGTCGTTGTTCAATGCGATGCTCGAAGGCATCAGCATTTGGGGCTTATGGAAAACCACAAAAGGAGAAATCCTGTGCAAACTCTACAACAAAATTGTCCACCTCAATCCCACAACTGGCAAATTGTCAGAGCAATCCGCTTTCCCGGACGCTCCGCCTCAACAAAACGACTTGCTTTTCAATCCGGAAGGCGACCATTGGCTGCTTTGCGGCCTAAGAGAAGGCGATGTCAACATCAGCGAACTGCGCCACTACCGCGCAGACGGCATCCTGATAAAAAAGTATCCCATCAAAATAGGCCGGTACCCGTATGCACGGCTGATGAAAACGCGCGACGGCGCCATCTGGGCAACGGGAGCTTATGGGAAATTGCTGCGCCTTGACCCATCCTCGGGCAATCAGACCGTTTTTGATTTTGGCAAATTTTTCGGGGATCAGGTAGAGGCGTTAACGAGCTTCGCAATAGCTGAAGACGGGAACGGCCAAATCTGGATTGGCACCCAATTCGGGTTGGTAAAAGCAACCTTCAAAGCAGGCAAAATGGATTTTCGCCTGTTCAAATCCGACGGACAAACCACAAATGCACCCAGCAACAACTCAATTTCCTGCCTTTTGCCCGATCCTGAACATCCCGAACAATTGCTGTGGATTGGCACCAAAGGCGGAGGAATCAACTGCTTAGACCTTCGCAATGAAACCTTTTCGTACCTCACCACCGACCAGGGATTGCCCAACAATGTGGTGTATGGGATTGTCCCTGATGATTCCGGCAATTTTTGGTGCAGCACCAACCGGGGGCTGGCAAAAGTCAGGATTAGTGATCGGAAACAGCTACAAATTACGCCTTTTACAGCCGGGGATGGCTTGCAAAGCAATGAATTCAATACCCAGGCCTTTTACAAATCCCCCGACGGTGAATTGTTGTTTGGCGGCGTCAATGGCATCAATCGCTTTTTCCCCAAGACGCTGCAATTTAGCTCCAAACCAACACAAGTGTACCTCATCGGTTTGAAGGTCAACTACCTTCCGGCTCGCCTTTCGCAAGCCGGGAATAAGCTGACAGCGCCCATAGAATACCTGTCCCGATTGGAATTAAATTATGCCCACAACAACCTGTCGTTCGAGTTTGCTGCAATGGATTTTACCGATCCCCAAAAAAATCAATACCGGTATCAACTACTCCCGATTGAAAAAACATGGGTTCCCGCACACACGGAACGCTTTGCGCACTATACGCACCTGGCTCCGGGAACCTATATCTTCCGCGTGCAGGGCAGCAACAGCGTCGGGGTCTGGAATGAATCCCCGGTAGAAATGACGCTTGTCATTCACCCGCCCTGGTGGCTTTCCACGCCGGCTTATTTAGGGTATGCCCTGATGGTGATCTTTGCCGTGTGGCAAACTTGGCGTTTTCAGGTCAATCGGGTAAAATTGAAAGCACAACTGGCGTACGAACACCGCGAAGCCGAGCGGGTGAAGGCGCTGGAGCAATTGAAAACTAATTTTTTCAGCAACGTGACCCACGAATTTCGAACCCCGCTCTCCCTGATTCTCGAACCCGCCCGCCGCATCTTAGCCAAAACGGCAGACCCTGAAATCCGGGAAAATGCCCGCCATGTCGAAACCAATAGCCTGCGGCTTTTGAACATGGTCAACCAATTGCTCGATTTGGCAAAATTGGAAAGCAAAAGCATGGGGCTTGACCTTCGGCACGGAGATCTGGCTGAAACCATTCAAAAAATATTCCGCTCTTTTTTGCCGTTAGCCGAAAAACAGGGTCTCCACCTCACTTTGTCGCTAACCGAAAACATGGCGCTTTTCTATTTCGATTCCAACAAAATCGAATTGGTGCTCAATAATTTGCTTTCCAATGCCTTGAAGTTTACGCCAAAAGGCGGGACGGTGAAAGTTGAAACAAGTGTGAGCGCAAGTCAAATCCTCAAGTCCTCAAATTCCCGAATCCTCATCTCTGTTTCCGATACGGGTATTGGCATCCCGCCCGACGCGCTTGACAAGATCTTTGACCGGTTCTATCAGGTTGGGGAGGAGGTGACACCTTTCCAAAAAGGTGTTACCTCTGGGCAGTCGCTTCCCTCTCTGCCTCCGAAGGGGGAGGAGTTGGATACGGCTTCGGCGGATGAAGCGCATAAGCACCTATTGAACAACACGGCGCTCCGGGGGGAGGCCGGCACTGGCATCGGACTTGCCCTGAGCAAAGAATTTGCAGAACTCATGGGCGGCGGCATTTCGGTAGAAAGTGAAGTGGGCAAGGGAACCATTTTCAAATTTTGGTTGCCTGTTCACGATTTGTCAACCCCTTCTCAACCTCCCCCGAAAGGAGAAGCGTTGGATACGGCTTCGGCGGATGAAGCGCATACGACCCTATTGAGTAACACGGCACTCAACTCCTCCTCTTCGTTCCGAGGGGGTCGGAGGGAGGCTGGTCGTTCACTCCCCGTGGCCCTGGTGATTGAAGACAATCCTGATTTGAGAAGGTTTATCAAGCAATCCATCAGCGCGTACTGGCAAGTTAACGAAGCACCCAATGGCGAAGAAGGTGTGCAAAAAGCCATTGCGTTAATCCCTGATTTAGTGATTTCGGATCTTATGATGCCCGTTATGGATGGTTTCGCCGTTTGCGAAGCGTTAAAAAGCAACGAACTGACGGCACACATCCCGGTCATTTTATTAACGGCAAAAGCCGGGATAGCATCTAAGCTCACAGGTCTCCGAACCGGTGCCGACGACTACCTCACCAAACCTTTTCACACCGAAGAATTACTGACCAGGATGGAAAACCTGATTGAATTGCGCCGAAAATTAAGCGCGCATTACAGCAAGGTGCCTTTAGGGGTTGCTCTATCCGATCTTTCTGACAAAAACGACTTTTTATCTCCCCCGGATAAAGAATTTCTGCGCCGTTTCATTGCCGTGCTGGAGGATCACTTAGATAATGAACAAATGGGCATTGAGGAGTTTGCTCAAAAAATGTTCATCAGCCGGTCGCAACTGCACCGCAAGTTGAAAGCGCTGATCAATCAGAATGCGACGGATTTCATTCGCGATTACCGGTTAGACAAAGCCATGGAAATGCTCAAAAACCAGGAAGGCTTAGTGAACGAAATTGCCTCCCGGGTCGGTTTCAGTAACGAAAAGTATTTTTCTACCATGTTTAAAGAAAAATTTGGCATTTCGCCAAGTCGGGTAGATTAGGCTTAGGTGTCGGACACCTTTGGAGGTGTCCGACACCTAAGCCTAATCTTACTGCAACCACAGCAAACCTTTTTGCAACCAGAGCAATCCCTACCTGCCTCTGATTTGTCCCACTTTTGTGTTTGTAAAACAAAACTTAATCTAACAAATACAATTCAGGATGAAATCAACAACATTTATTGGCTTGTTCCTCTTCCTCAGCGCCTTCGCGCTCCTGCAATGCACGAATAGCAACACCGTTGAGCCTGCCGACCCCCAACCAGGCGAGGCAGACCTTGTGAAGCAAGGCAAATATTTAGTGGGCATATTGGGCTGCCACGACTGCCACTCACCCAAACGACTGGGGCCGCAAGGACCGGAAATTATCCCGGAGTTGCACTTGTCGGGTTATCCTGCCGATCGGCCAGTGGGAAAAATTGTACCGGAAGCCATAGAGAACGGCTGGATGCTGTTTGGCGGCGACGGCACCTCCTGCGCAGGTCCTTGGGGGGTCAGCTTCGCGGCCAACCTGACTTCCGACGAGTCCGGCATTGGCAGTTGGTCTTATGAACAGTTCAAAATTGCCCTCACCCAGGGAAAATACAAGGGACTCAACAATGGGCGCCCGCTGTTGCCGCCCATGCCCTGGTTCAACTATACCGCCATGAAGGAGGAAGACATTCAGGCGATCTTCCAATACCTGAAAAGCACACCGCCGGTGCGCAACCTAGTGCCTGCGCCTGTTCCTCCGGGAACCAATTAGTGCCCGTCCATTTACGACACGTTCCTAAACCTTGTATCCATCCCCTAAAATAATTTCAGGCAATAAAATTTGAAACGTAATTTTGCTGTTCCTGTGCCAATATATTGGCGCTTTCGTCCGTTTTTTGGCAGCATTACAAATCGTTTTCCAACGTATGAGACACCTCCCGGTATTGTTTTTGATTTGCTGCGCCCAGCTGTTATCTGCGCAATCCACCATTCGCACAGCAGATTCGCTCAGTGCGGCCAGCCGATATTTAGCCTCCAATGAACTGTTGAAAAACTACCTGCGCGACAACCCGCAACGGCTGCACGACCAGTCGAGGGCACTGTTTTTGATGAGTTACAACTACCTGCAACTCGGCAGTTTCAAACAGGCTGAGGATGCCAACGCCCGCTCGATGGCCCTGCGCGACCAACTTGTGAGCGGCGATATTGCAGAAAACTACATGCGCATCGGTGCCATTGCCCTATTGCAGGGCAACTACGAAAAAGCGCTGGATCATCTGTTCATCGCCACTTCGATGCCCATCGAAGAACCCAAACTGTACGCGTTGATTTACGGCTACATTGCCTCCGCGTTTGAAGGATTGGGCCAACCCGAAAAGGCGCTGAACTACTACCACCAATCGCTGGAAACGCTCCTTTCTGCTACCGAAGGCAGCGAGGCAGATGTGGCGACCAATCACTTCAACATCGGAAGGGTGTACCTGGGACAGGATAAATTAGAAGCGGCCAAAGCCAGTTTTCACCAGGCATTAGACATTTCCAGGCGGGTTCCGGGCCGGAAAGACCTGGAGGGCAATCTCCTCAATGCGCTCGGCGAAACCATGCGGCAGGATACGCCTTCTGTGGCGGCCATTTACTACCACCAGGCATTAGACATTTATCGGAGCGCTTACGGCGAACGCCACCGCGAAACGGCCCGCACCTACTTGAACCTGGGGCAGTTGTATTTCAACCTGAACGAAGCAGATAGCGCCCGGCATTATGCCAACAGCTCCATACGCAGCCTTTGCCCGGAGTTGCCCCGATACGAGCCAAAAATTGAATTCCCCAAAGACATTCTTCCTTTAGACCGCCCGCTGCTGGCGTTGGCGTTGCACCTGCAGGCGGCGCTTTTTCTTCAGGAAAATGACTTCAAATACGCCCTGAAATATGGTATGAGCGCTTCTTTTTTAATCGAGGAAGAAATCACTGCGCTGGGCGACGATGTATCGAAACTACGCCTTCTGGCCAAAACCACCGACGTATTTGAAGTGGCGGTAGAAGCGGCTTACCAAATGCGCCAGGATGCCGGGAAAGCCGCCGGGTCGGCCATCAGTCAGGCATTTGATATGGCCGAATTGGGTAAAGCGCTGTTGCTGCGCATAAATGTTGCCCATGCCCTTGCTGACGGCCTGCTGCCTGCCGAAGCAGCGCAACGTGAAGCAGCCTTGCAGGCAGCATGGCGCGATGCGGAAGCTTTAATGGTTTTGAATCCCGAAGATCCGACGCTGCGCAAAAAAGCAGCCGAATGCCGCACTGCCTACCGACGTTTTTTGAATCAGGCCGCTAAAGATTATCCTGCGTTCGATAAAGTTTACCAAAGGCAGGAGCATACCCCGGAGTTTCAACTGAGAACTAAGCTCGGCGATAACGACGTCCTCCTCTCCTACTTCATCGGAAAAACGGACTACTACATTTTTGCAGTGACCAAATCGGGCATCCTGTGCCGGAAAATCACCAAAGGGCGCGACTTCAAACCCGAAGATACCAAAGTAGAAAAGTTTGTCAAAAAAATGATGAACCTCCAGGGGAATCCAATCGGCACCGGGCCGGGCGTTTACAGCAAATTTGACCATAGCGGCATCGCTACGGATTTGGACGGCGCCATCAAAGGCTTTTTGCAAAGCATCAAAAAATCGGACAATACGCAGTTTCCGCATTACGCCCAGTTGTTGTATGACCGCCTCATTCAGCCGGTAGATTCGATGCTGAGGGGTAAAACCCGCCTGCTCATCGTGCCGCATAAAGCCTTGTTTTCCATGCCCTTCGAAGCCATCATTTCTGGCTTTACACCCGATGACAGCTCGCCCGGCCACCATAAATTGAACTACCTGATCCAGTCTTATACGATCCAATACAGCTATTCAGCCGCTATGGCTCCCGGGAAAAGTGCGCCTGCGCCGGTCTCCGGGTTTCTGTGCATGGCGCCGGTTTTTGACAACAATACCAGTCAGAGCTATATTTGGGACAGCAACCTGTTTGCTTTCGACACCACCTACCAGGGCAGCTACAGCATGCGTTCGGCAACCTTAGAAGGACTGAGTTTTCAGGCGTTGCCAGAGTCGGAACGCGAGGCGGTAGGCATTTCAAAACTGTTTGCCAAAAAGAAAAAAACGGCCTTGGCGTACCTGCGCATGGAGGCCGACGAGCCCACCTTCAAAGCCAATGCCAACCGCCACAGCATCCTCCATTTGGCTACGCACAGTTTTGTCAATTATGCCAACCCGGCTCTTTCGGGGATTGCTTTTGCGCAACCCAACATCAGCAAACCCAGTACGGACGATGGAATCTTGTACGCCGGTGAAATTGCCGGTTTGAATTTGAAAGGCGTTGACTTAGTCACGCTCAGCAGTTGCGAAAGCGGCAGCGGTCCGGCTTCCGGCAATGAAGGTGCCCTCTCACTTACCCACAGTTTTTTGTCAGCCGGCGCGCCCAATGTGCTCAGTTCCCTTTGGAAGGTTTACGATACCTACACCGCGCAGTTGATGCGGCTTTTTTACGAACAGACCTTAGACAACAAAAGCTATGCCACGGCTTTGCGCAATGCAAAACTCAAAATGATTAAAGACAACAAAAGTGCTGATCCCCGAAAATGGAGCGGCTTTGTGCTATTCGGTGCGTTGTAAGCCCATTTCTTCCTCGCGTTCTTCGGCTTCTTTTTGTTTCTCTACCCGACGCGAAACCACAATGCTGATTTCGTAAAGGATGAAAAGTGGAAAGGCGACCAAAAGTTGGGTAATGACGTCTGTTGTTGGCGTAATGACAGCTGCTAAAACGAGAATCCCCAATGCCGCATGGCGTCGGTATTGCCGCATTAATTTGGGGGTTACTAATCCTACTTTGGACAAGAAAAACACCACGATCGGCAGCTCAAACACGATGCCGGTGGGGATGGTAAAAATAACGAGGTAGGTAATGAAAGAACTAATCGTTGGTATATTTTCTACTCCCGGAATCGTAAAACCAATCAGGAAGTTAATGGCGAAGGGCGCGATGATATAGTAGCCGAACAGGATGCCAGACAGGAATAAAAAGGAACAAGCCAACACCACCCCACGGGCAGCACGCTGTTCTTTGGGATACAGACCTGGCCTCACGAAGCGCCAGAATTCCCAAAAAACATAAGGAAAAGCCACGATGAACCCGGTGGAGAAAGCAACCATGATTGCGGTAATGAAAGGTTCGCCGAAGCCGGTTGCCTGGGTCTTAAAAACCGGGGGTACAATACACAGGTTTTTGCCGAGTCCGATGCTTTCAGAAAACCAGCATATCAGCCGGTAAGAAATGAATTCTTTGCGCGAAGGTGCGAACAAAACCGACTCGAATAACCAGTTCCTGTAAAGAAAAAACCCGATGCCAAGCGAAACAACCACGATGAAAGAGCGGATGATGTTCCAGCGCAACTCCTCCAGGTGCTCCAGAAAACTCATCTCTTTGCCTTTTTTTTCACCCGCTTCCAACTCATCCACTTCAACCTGATCTAATGCCATGACTGATGTTTGTTTGCCTGTATGACTGCAAAAATGTTGCTGCGTTCAAATAAAGCGTAAAAGTAAGTTTTTTTTTGAAAAGCGATGGGACGGTTGACGGGAGACTTTCCAATATTGCCGAAGGCGATGAATACGGAGCAAACCAGGAGATGGAGCGCTTGTTGGAAATCCCGAACAAGCTCTTATTGAACGGGATATAATTTAATTTCCAGGATGCCTTCATCGTCCAGCTTTCTCAAAGTAGTCAATTTTTTATCATTTATGGAAACAGCGCCCGGATCGCCCGTGAAGTTTAGGCTCTTCATTTCTGCCGGTTGATCCTTTAGAAAACGGGCTAATAATAAGCCAGGTTTGGTTTCGTGGTAATATACTATGTTCATAGACTGGTCATCACAATAAATATCCCAGATAAAGAAGAATTCGTTCTTGTCTACTTTAACGTAAAAAGTCTGTCCGATAAAATCATGCAACGCAATCAGGTTACCGGATTTTAAATCAAGCACCTGGGCGAAATTTTTATACAAAATATAGTCTCCTTCTTTAAAGGAAAAATATTTAGGGCTATTGCCATAAGAATATTTCCTTATGGTTTCCTGCACACTATCAGGAAGCCCTGTTGTGCCAAAATTAAAATCCTTAAAGATTTCTATGCCAGATTCTCCGATCGAATAAATCCCTCCAAAATAGCTGTGATCAAGCTTTTTCCCGTCTATGTCCCCTGATAACAGGTTGTAATAGGTAAAATACCTTCCTTTGCTAATTTGCTGATGAGGGTAAAATAAAAAAGGCACCCATGTTTCTTTTCCTCTGGTAAATAGATTAACAGCGTAGCTGCCGAGAGATTTTGTTCCTTCTTTATCTATAAGTTGTTTTTCCAAAAAAAACATACCCGCGATTCGCAAGATTTTCCTCCTCCCTCACCTGATAGAAATAAACATTTTTATACTGAAATAAAGTATCGCCATTCACGAAATGCGAAGCAATGTCAGATAATGGCAGCTTAATTTTTTGATTTAATACAAGTGAAGAATCGTAGTCAAGAAGGTTTATTTTATTGGTTGAAGAAATATACGTCATTAATTTAATTGAATAAATACAAGCAACTACAGTAAGCCAAGTTGCTTGTATTCATTTTTTTAAGACATAAAATTACAACTCATTTTCAAGTACAACAACATGGTTGCCAGAATTGTAAGAAACCAAAACTCTCGTTACAGTACCAGGTGGGACATCAGAGTTTGGCCCTACGCCATAAGTTAACTGATGCTCATTCGAGGTAATTGGCTGAAGCGTGTAGCAAGTTTCAGAATAAAAGGAATTACAAAGAATGGTAGCTGTTGTCACAATTTTTGTGCCATCAGGCCTTGTTTCAGTAACCATTTATAGGGTAGTTCCTTCGTTTTTGCCGTAAACGGTTACACTAGTGGCCATTGTACTTCCAAAGGTAAAAATTCCCAAAAACAAAAATAATAACTTTTTCATAATTAAAAAGAATTAAAGAACGCCTACTTTCTTTTTATTTGCCTCACAAGGCTGAGTGTTCGGCATATCCCTATGATGATTATCAGGAACAAAATTATTGCTCAATACTGACAAAAACAGTCAGTCAAAAAAAAAACTAACTTTTAACATTCAATTAACTTGGTACCAAGCAATTATCCTGGTTAGTATGGAAATCTAACTTCGTCTTCGTCATAATAATAACTTTTCCGATCTTTGCAATATATAACTGGAAGCCCCATGTCTTTCATATCATTCAACAATCTATACCATTGGCGTTCGTTTATTTCAAGCCGTGCTGCCAAATCTTTAGGCGTTCCAGTAACCTTTCTGCGAATAAGCTCATGCACCCGATGTATCAGCATCATTTTTCTTTTAGCGTCATAGTAAGTAATATTTTAAACTTTGGCATAATAGAAAGATTATAAAATGGCCTTGCCACTAATACAGCGGGTATCTGTCTCGTTCATTATAATATACAAGATACCCGATATGGAGGCTTCATTACTGTGGCCGCCAAGCAGGCAAAGGGTAGGATATATATATTATTATACTTATCGCAAAATTCGGCTACGTATTGCAAAAAAAGAATTAACAATTTTTCGATTACTGGAAAGAGAAAAGGAGAGAAAGACCGAAATAAGCCACATTAATTTTCCTCATAGGTAGTCTTTGCGGACTCTTTTCTTTTATGTCACAGAGTTTCACGGAGTAAAAAGAGTCTCACAGAGGGCTTAACTCCGCGAGACTCTTTTTACTCCGTGAAACTCCGCGTCATCAGACCATGCGGCAAACAAACGCGGGACGTCTCCTCCGTTAGCTCGGGGCACAAAGAGCCGTCCACCGCCCTACTTATCCTGCTTCGCAAACACCTTCTTCAACAAATCGCTCGTGCGGGCAACTACATTTTCGCGGATGTTCAACTCTTCTTTTTGCACCATCGAAAACAGGCCCTTCAGGGCTTCTTTCGTGACGTATTCGTCCAAATTTGGGTTAGCTTTTTCGATGAACGGGATTTTGTTGTAGGTCGTCACCGCATCGCTCCAGTATTTTCGGGCGCTGAATTTATCGAGCGACTCCACGATAATCGGGTTGAATTCCTGGTACAACTGATCCGACGTGGTGCGCTCCAGATAGCGGGTAGCGGCATCTTTACTGCCGAACAGAATGTCCATCGCGTCGCCGAAAGTTATGCCCCGGATGGCGCTCACAAAAATCGGTTTGGCCTTTTTCGCGGCATCTTCCGCGCCGCGGTTGATTTTTTCCAGAATTGTATTTTCCACGCTCGAAAAACCCGGGACGTTTTTCAACTTGTCTGTGATTTTGCGCGCTTCTGCCGGCAGCAGAATTTTATACGGGCTTTTAAAATAGCCATCTATCTGTGACAGTTGGTCAGAGCCTTTGCTGATCCCGATATTCAGGGCTTCTTTCAGTCCCGCCCCGGCTTCCGCAGACGTCAGGGGCGAATCGAGTACCGTGCCCAGGGCTTGTTGTAATTGTGCAGGCGAGCAGCCTGCGGCAAAAAGGATCATCGAAAAAATAGCGATTTTTTTAAACATCGTTTGTTTGTTTTGCTGTTAGTACAAAATAGGGGTCAGGTTCCGCATCTATTGACTCGCGATAGAACGCACTCGTCACAAGAGGCGCTGTTATTAAAAAGTTATTTTTCAAACATCAATGAAGCGAGCCTTCCATTCCGGAGCTGGCATCAGGCAGGATTCCTGTTTCCCAAACCATCGGTAGCGGTTGCGTGCAATCCAGTTGTAGACCCAATTCCGCAAAGGACGCGGAATCACAATCAGCCCATAAAGCACCGGCCACAAGCCCGGCAATTGCCGCGCAATGCGCAAGCCGGCATCGGAGCGCAGGTACGGTTTTCCGTTTTCAAAAAGCACCACAGTTGATATCTCGCCGGTTGGAAGTCCGGCAAATCGAAGGAGCGCCTGCCCCGTGGGCGATTGCAGGGAGGCAAATCGAAACAAGCCCTTTGAGTCTCTTTTTAAAATAAATTGCACTGAGGCGTTACAAAGGTTGCAAACGCCGTCGAAGAGCAGGATGGAGCCGCCGTTGATCAATTCGGCAGAAAAATTGTTTTCCAGTTCAACAGCTTGCTTTGTCATGAAACATCGTTTAAGGAGCGTGTCGTAAATAACTTACCGGTTTGCGCGGTGGCTTTTTCCATCAGGCTGCGTTGATCGTCGGTCGCGCAGCTTTGGCTATGCTCCCTTCTCGCGCCTTGCCTGATGAAAAAATCCCCTCGCCCAATTCACGTAACTTATTTACGACACGCTCCTAAGGAGCTTATCGTAAAAGCAAGATACCTGCGGGCGTTACCGTCCAATGTCTTACTTTTGCCAAAATTAATGAACTGTCCTATTTGCGCCAAGCCCATGACCATTTTTAAAATCATGAACAAACTAAACTCCATCGCTGCGATCTGTTTCGCCCTTAGCGCGTCTCTGCTCACGGCGCAGTCCGGCATGCCCACGTCCAACGAATTTACGCCCAAGGGTAGCTGGAGCGGCGACACCGAAGTAGCAGTTGAAAAAACCATGAGTTGGGAAGAACAACTCCACATCCTTCTGTCAACCGCAATGGTGAATGACCGCAATACCCAACAAAAAATACGCCTCAACATCGAAGAAACCTTTCGTTTGCTGGAAGCCGATAACATCCGGCGGAAACCGGCCCGGAAAGCCATCCTGCAAATAGAGGAAACCCTGCGTCAGCTTTACTTCAAACAATACGAATCGAACGCAAGTTTTGAATCATTGTTTAAAAACGGTGCCTATAACGCCGCCACGGCCTCCGCGTTGTACGCCCTTTTTCTGGATAACTTCGGCATGTCCTTCGACATCCTGATTGAGCCGCGCCGCATTTATCCATCTGTCCGCGACGGCTCGGAGCAGGTCGCCCTGCGCACATTCGACCAGGCGGAAAGCGGCGAAAAAGCGGATGAACGCTACATGCAGGAATACCTTCGGTTTTTGGTGGAAATGAAATTATTAGATGCGCTGGAATTGAAAACCGGCTCGACCAAAACCTTGTTCCACCGCTACTACCTGCCGGCACAGGAGCGCATCCGGCTGCTGCAATTGGTGGGCGTGCTGCACTACCAGCAGGGGTTGTCCCTTTATCGCCGCAACAACTACCAAAAAGCGCTGGTCGAATTAGAAGAAGCGCGCCGGCTCTACCCCGCGCCGCGCCACGACTACGCCCGCTATGCCTGTTTATACCAATTGTCGGCGGTGGCCAACCTCGACCGTATGGAAACGCTCGACCCGCTTTTTGTGCTCTGCCGCGATTACCCCACGCGCGAAGTGCAGCAAAAAATCCTGGATTATTTTTCTGAATTAGCCACGCGGGCAGTGGCGGGATCTTCTGCAATGGAAAACCTGACGCGCTATTACGACCTGTTTCTCCAACGCCTGAAGGCCGAACAGGAACCTGCGCGGCAAATCAAAAAAATATACTTCCTGCGCAAAGCGCAATATCACGCCAAACAAGGCAACCAAAGCGAACGCGTGGCGGCCTGCATGGATAGCATCTACCGCCTCGACCCTGCCGACACAACCGCACAGCGCTTTTTTGCCAGCGCCATCCAACAGGTTCTGACCCGCGAACGCAATTACGAAAAAGGCCTGCCCTTGCTCCAAACTTACAAGCAGCGCTACCCTTTTTTGAAAACTTATCCTTACGTGTGCGACATGGAATTGTGCTACAGGGCGGATCGCATCCGGGCGCTGTTCGATGTACAAAATGAAAGTGAGGGTCTGACGGAGCTGAACGAATTCGAGCGCCTGCTTGGGAGTTTCGGCAAAACGCCCCGCCGCGACAGTTGGGTGACCACCGCCTACCAATCGGCAGCCTACTTTTATTTTCGCAAACAAAATTATGCGGCGGCTCGTAATATGTTCAGCCGCGCCCTCAATTTTGCACCGGATGATGATTTTTTGCAACACCAGCAGGAGTTGATGGAGCGGTATTAGGAATTCTTTTTTAAAAGAAACTACCTTCTGTCCAACCAAACCAACCATACCTTCAATGCTTGAACTTAGAAACGATTAGTTCCCATAAATTCAATACATTGTGGGGCAAAAGCCCTTCCCTCGGGCGATGAACTACATACCAAACAATTTGAAATACCAGGGCAATGAGCATCATGGCCACCATGGGATACCTGTCCCGAACAGTGAGCAGTTTTTTTACCGGTTTTATTGCATTGGCGGCGCTTTTCACGGGCTTGTATGTGTACCAAAACCGATGGGAAGAAGTATCCGGGCTGCCGGTATTGGAAGAACTGACCGATGCTTACCGCGAAGGCTTGAGCGTGTTGGGGCGGTATTCTAAAACGGCCATTCAGGATTTTTACAATTTTGAAGTTCCGGAAGGCGACGCCACGGAAATCCAATCGGGCAATACCCTTTTTAACAACAGCAAAGCCCTCACCGTCCAGCTTTCCTGGGACAAGACACAGGTGTTGGAAAAACTGCGCGAAGCCGGTTTCAACAAAGGCAAAATGCGGCAGGCCGTCCGCTATGTCCAGTACATAGATACTTATAAAAATTTAGCCCTCCGCGACATGTACCACTCCAAAGTGCCGGCCAGCATTAAACTGGCGCAAGGCTTGCTGGAATCGGCAGCCGGCCAGTCGAAACTCACCCGAAACAGCAACAACCATTTTGGCATCAAAGCCCGCCACCGCCCCTCTGCCCAGCAAAAAATTCGCGCCGGACGTTCGGGCGATCTGCACGACGGCGACTTCACCTACGCCCAACCCGCCGTGGGGGTATTCCGCTCCCACGATGATAACTTTTACGACCGTTTCGAGGTTTACCAATCCTCTGGCGACAGCTACAGCCGCCATACCCAATTGCTGACACGCAATTGCAAAATGGGCAACAAAGGTTGCTACGGCTGGATCTGGCAGGCTTTCCCCGTTGGCGGGCCCTGCGATATCCGGGAAGCTGCGCAATTGTATGAAAACAGCTCTGGGTTTTCGCCGGGAGATTTTTTTAGCGGCGAAACCTCCCTGCCTTACTACGCTGCCTGCGCTGCCGGCCTGCGCATGTCGGGGTACGCAACCAGCAAGCGGTACCATAAAAACATCTCGTACATCATTGAAACGTACGAGCTGTGGCGACTGGATTTTGATTTGATCCGGGCGATTAAGTGATTTGAGGATTTGCCGTAGGGTGCGACCCTCGCGGTCGCCCAAACAAACAACAAACAACAACAGACCAACATTCATTTACATTATAAAAACATTACACTCATGAGAGATCAGTACTATCAGCCGCCACGGGAACGCGGCAATAACCGGTTGTTCAGCGCATTGGGACTGCTATTTGCCGGCATTTTAGCCATCGGCTTAATGAGCAAAGCAGGTATAAAAATTGACTTGCCAGGTGCAGAAAAAGGTGCCGGTTCCGGCCTGATGAGCGCTTCTATGGATGATTCGGGTGCCTCCGAAAATGGCGGGGTTGTTGTCCTTCCGCCCAAAGGCGAAAAAGGGACGGAATACGACTCCGACTTCGTGCCAAAAACGCCGCGCGACAAGCCTTCCCGCAGTTCGGAACGGACGAGCAGCGGCGGTGATGTTGATGTTGAAGCCTGGATCGAGCGCTTTTCGGAAACGGCAGTACAGCAGGCGATCAGCAAAGGTATTCCGGCAGGCATCGCACTGGCAGTTGGCTTAATGGAAATACAGTCGGGTAAATCCATCAACAACTGGAACGACTTTATGAACCGCGTCATCAAGCCATTAGCAAAGCTAAAAGAACAGTCCGCTTCGGGCGACCTGCGTTCCTATTTCAAGTATTCTGCAAACAGCGACCGCTGGGCACAGGGATTAGATGAGGCCGACCTCTACAAAGCGACTGCCCTCAAAAAAACACTGTCGAGCTACGACCTGAGCGCCTACGACCACCAGGTGAAAGAGCGCTTGGCCCGGGAGGAGGAAATCGAGCGCCAGGCCGAATACGTCGCCAGCGAAGTCACCACGTCCATTCGCCATAAATCGCGCAGCGCGGCCGTGGAGGAGGAAAAAACGGCCAGGCCGCGTGCCAGCAACCAATACGAGGAAATTGTAGGTTCGGAGGTGGCCAAAGAAGTAGCCCGCAAAAAGCTAAAAAGCGGCCGCTACCTCAAAGAAGAAGACCTCAGCCGATTAGTGGAAGAAACGGATCAGGAAACGGCAAAAACGCTGAAGAGCAAACTCGCGTTCCCTGGCCGGAAGGTGAACCCAAACCACCCGGATGCCACAAAAAGATTGGACATCACCGATCGGAAAAATACGCAGGCACGGGAGGAGGTTTATCAAAAGAAATTGAAGGCGCAGCGGGAGAAGAGTTGAGGGCTTCCTGCCCATGCAACCCAAAAGAGCAGAGGGATTGGTTCTTTAGAACAGGAAACATCCCGAAATTTTCATCAGGTCGGTCTTGGCCTTCGACATGGCTCAGGAACCGGGGATCAAATGTCGGTAGACATGGAGCATTTCTGTATGGTTTAGCGTGCCGTTACTCCAGCACTTGCTTGGCACGTTGCGAATCAGGTACATAGCGCTTTTCTGCCCTGACGTCGGGGCAGAAGCTTTTCTGCCCTGACGTTGAGGCAGAAGCTTTTCTGCCCTGACGTCGGGGCAGAAGTTTTTCTGCCCTGACGTCGGGGCAGAAGTTTTTCTGCCCTACTCTTTTTCGTCTTTTTTGAAAAAATCGTCTTCTTTTGTCTTAATGACCTTGTCGCCTTGCTTCAGCACCCGGGAAATCACCGTGTACGGGCCTTTCACGATCTCGTCGCCTTCGTTCACCCCGGAAAGCACCTGGATATAGGTGTCGTCCTGGATGCCGGTTTTCACCTCCGACATGCGCACCGTATCGCCAGACATGATGAAGACCACCTCTTTGAGGTCTTTCGTAGTATCTTCTTCCTTAGCTTTTGGCGTCGCCATGCTTTCGTTATCCTCTTCCGTTTCCACGCTGACCTTTTTGGCTTTACCCGTTTTTTCATCGCGGGTGGTCACTGACTGAATCGGAATGCTCAGCGCGTCTTTGATGACTTCGCTGTTGATTTCCACCGACGCCGACATGCCGGGGTGGAACGGGTGTTTGCGGCCTTTAGTCAGCAGATCCTGGTAAGAAGCCGGATCCATGCTGATGCGGACTTCAAAGTTGATTACCTGATCGCTGGTGAGCGACGCGGAAGCGGTGAGGCCGGAGCCGGTCGCCGAGCTGGCGATTTGGGTGACGCGGCCTTTGAACTTTCGGCCAATATAGGCATCCACTTCGATTTCCGCCTCGTCGCCAATCGTTACCCGGGGGATGTCGTTTTCGCTTACATCCACGCGAATTTCCATTGCATTCAGGTTGGCGATGCGCATCAACTCCGTACCCGTCATTTGAATAGTGCCCACGACGCGCTCGCCTTTTTCCACGTTCAGCGCTGAAACGATGCCATTCATGGGGGCATAAATGGTGGTTCGGCGCAGGCTGGTTTGCAGTTCTTTCAAACCGGCCACCGAACTTTCCACAGAGAATTTAGCGGCTTTGGCGCTTTCTTCGCCCGAGCGGATGTTGGCCGCGGCAGCGCGCAGGTTGGCTTCCAACTGGCGCACATTAGCGAGAGATGCTTCGAAGTCGGCTTCCGAAATCACGCCTTCTTTTTTCAGCTTTTCGTTGCGCTTGTGGATCTCTTTTGCGTTGATCAACTGCGCCTCGATCTGCTCGCGCTGCGCTTTGGACGCCTCGATTTGGGAATAAGCATTCGCCATTTGCGCTTTGGAGCTGTTCACCCCGGCGAGACCACGCTCTACCTGCGATTCATAAGCATCGGGGTCAATTTTGGCTAAGAGCTGCCCGCTCACAACCGAGTCGCCTTCTTCTACATACAACTCCACCACTTCACCGGAAACGTCGGAGCTGATTTTAACTTCCGTTTGCGGAAATACCTTGCCGCTTGCCGCAACGATTTCTTTAATCACCCTGCGTTCGGCTTTTTCTACAAAAACCTTTTCACCCACAGGTTTCATTCTTTGCCGAACCGCCACTAAGGCGATCAGCGCGATAACGATAGCTACAAGAATGTAAATGAAGGTGTTTTTGCCTTTTCGCTTTGCCATTTTTCAGAATATTTTTGGTATTTTTTTTACCACATTAAGAACAAAATCAATTCAGATTCAGCGGCTTACCCAAGTAAAAGTCTACCACTTTCAAATTGAACAAATATTGATATTTAGCCTGAATGAGCGTCACTTGTGCCTGGTCGAGCAAATTGCGGGCATTCGTAAATTCCAGTGAATTGATGCCGCCCAGATCGAAGCGTTTTTGGGCATTGTCGTAAGCTGCCTGAGCCGCTTCAAGGCTGCGCTCGGAAGCTTGGTGCGACAGCTTGGCGGCGCGCGCATTGGCGATCGCCTGCTGGATATTGGTTTTCAGCGTTTGTTCTGCCTGGCGGTTGAAAACTTCCTGGTTCAACACACCCAGCCGGGCGCGCTCCACAGCAATGTTGTTCCGGTGGTTGTTGTAAATCGGAACCCTAAGGCTGATGCCCACAGACTGGCCGAAGTTCTCGTTGAGTTGACCGCCGTAGCTTTTATTTGGAAAAGTGATGCCGTCGAAAGAAAATTCCGTCAACAGGGCGTCAATGCCATTGATGCGGATCGGTTGGGGTGTACCCGGCACCAATGCAGCGTTATCTAAATTCGGATTCAAGAAATCCCGCGATACGCTGGAGTAATACGTATTCAAACTACCAAACAAACTCAAAGTCGGCAAGCCACCTGCGCGGGCAAGGGATTCGTCGAGCAGCACACTCTGCGAACGCAGCGCGTTGGCGCGAATATTGGGTTGTGTGCTCAACGCAGATGTGTATACTTCATTGAGGGTGAACCCTTCCGGGTTGGCGTCGGCAGAAATGACGACTTCCGGCCGCGCAATGCGGATGTCGGAAATGGGGTCAAGCTGAAGCAGTTGTTTCAGCGACAGGTAGTTGATCTCCACCAAATTGCGCGATTCAATGACGGCCTGCTCGTCGCGGGCAGTTTGAGCCACAAAATCGAAGCGTTCGTTGGCTGCGCGGGCGCCGGCTCGGATGAGTTTATCGGTTTGATCCAATTGAAATTGGGACAATTCGAGGCGCTTTTCTGCATTTTCCAACTGTTCTTCCGACAGCAGGATATTCAAATAAGCGTTGGCAACCTGCAAAGAGATGGTATTGATGGCATCTTCGGTATCCAATTGCGCGGCCTGGAAGTCTATTTTGCTCTGTTTGATGCTGTTGTTAATAAAATTGCCGTTGAAGAGCGTTACGCCGGCGTCTAACGAGAAGCTGTTGGAACCAATACTTTCGTTGTTGAAGGTGTTGGTCGTGGGGTCAATGGTGCGACCAAACTGATAACTCGCATTGCCGCCTGCATTGATGCTGGGCAAACGGTTATACTTGCTCTGCTTGTAGGTCAGCTCCGTCAAACTGGAGGTAAACTGCGCCTGCTTCACCGTCAGGCTGTTTTGACGGGCGTGAAGAATGCTTTTCTCCAGACTCCAGGATTCCTGAGCCAAAGCGTTGCCGGAGATTGCCAAAAAGGTTGTTGTGATAACAAAGAGGGTGATTCGCTGTAACATGCTGATCCAAATTTATTTTAAAAAAAACTCTATCCCGGAATAAGTGACTCAATTTGGCGAATCCAGGTTGCTCAACAATCTGTAAGCGCCGATGTTCTGATTTACTAACAGACCCCAATAGTAGATAAAACGACTCCATAAGGACGAATTATTTATATCAAGTTAGATTTCCGATGGATAAAGGATTTAATTTCGTTGCATCATGAACAAAACTGCAACCCGATGGTCGTCAGTTTTTGAACGCCCGAACTGGACCCAATGCCTACTCGCCGTCCTGCTGATTGCAACGACCAGTATCCTCGGTTACGGGGTGGAACGAACCGATACAGCCGCCCTTCTGGGATTATACGCGCTGCTTTTTGGCGGGTATGTTTACCTGCTGCTTCGCCCACAGCTTAGCGATGGCCATGTTCTTTTTTTTCTGATGACTGGGATCGCCATGAGGTTCGTATTGTTGCTTGCCTTTCCGAATCTTTCAGATGACATTTATCGCTTTGTTTGGGATGGAAGACTGATTGTCAATGGATTAAATCCTTTCGACCGCCTGCCTTCCGAGTACATGCACGCGGCTGTTCAAGTTCCGGGACTCACGCCCGAGTTGTACGCAAGCCTGAATTCACCCGGCTACTACACGGTTTATCCGCCCGTTGCACAAGCTATTTTCTGGCTGGCCTGCTATTTATCGCCCAACAGCATTGCCGGAAGCGCTATTGTGATGAAAATCATCCTGCTCGCAGCAGAGACCGGCACGTTGATCTTGTTACTCCGCCTGTTGCGCCATTTTGAGCTGCCGCTGTCCCGTGTGCTGATTTACGCACTCAATCCGCTATTAGTCATCGAAATAGCCGGAAACCTACATTTTGAAGGACTGATGGTTTTTTTCCTGATGCTGACTTTTTACGGGTTAGTCCGGGGTCGCTACCCTCAGGCCATAGCGGCCATGACCGGCGCCATCGCCACTAAACTCCTGCCCCTGCTGTTTTTCCCATTGCTGATTCGGCGTATGGGCTGGAAACGGGCGCTGGTGTTTTTTTCCCTGACCGGATTACTGGTGGCCGTGTCATTCGCGCCGTTGCTCAACACCGTTTTTGTATCCAACTTCGGTGCCAGCCTGAACCTGTACTTCAGGCAATTTGAATTCAATGCCAGTATTTATTACATAGCGCGTGAAATTGGGGAGGACTACTCCGGCCAAAACCTGATCCGCTACATTGGCCCGGCATTGGCTGCGCTGACGGCCCTGCTGGTGCTGCTCAAAGCCCTGTTCGAGCGCCGGGCTTCCTGGCAAACGCTGCCCCCTGCGGCCTTGTTTGCCATCAGCATGTATTTGTTGTTTGCAACCACCGTTCACCCCTGGTACCTCGCCCTGCCTTTGGTATGGAGCCTGTTCACGCGCTGGCATTACCCCATCGTGTGGACAGCCTTGATTTTCCTGACTTATGCCGGCTATGGCCCTGATGGGTACCGGGAACCTTACGCCTTCGTAGCGCTGGAATACGGGGGTGTGCTGGCCTGGTTGCTCTGGGAAAGTTGGTTTAAGAGCTTGTTCCGGAATTCCCAAGCAAGCTCTAAATCTTCGATTTCCACTCCGAAATAGCTTGCTCTATATGGCCCTTAGCATTGGCAAAAAAGCTGTCGCCGGTATTGTTTTTTCCGGCGTCTATGGATTTATTGGCGCTGCTGACCGCCTGGCGGTATTCCCCTTTTTTGGCCAGCACCTGCGCCTTCACCCACCAGTTCCAGGAGTGGTTGAGGAGGCTGGTGGAGAGGTTGGCGTATTGCAACGCCTGATCTAAATAGTTTTCGTCGCCGCTGTTGATTAAAAAATCAGCGGCCTGGGTATAGAGTTCCCACTTCCGTTCTTCTGCTGCATTGGAAATATTGAGTTCCATATTGTTGAGCACCTGGCGGATCACGTCTGTTTCGATGTGTACAAAAACCTGGCGCTTTTCCCACCATAATCGAATATAGCCCCTGCCCAGTCCGGCGTCCGAAAGGTGATAACTCAGGCGTTCTTCGCTGTAATCGGACGTATTTACCCGCACTGGCGTTCGCAGGGCATCCTGGCTTTCATCATAGCTGTAAGCGCCCCATTGCTCGACAAAGCGGTTAAAAACAGCCGTCCAGGTTTCGCGTTCCAGCGGAATGAGGAAAAAAGTATACTTGCCTTTCGGCAAAAACCGGCCCTCTATCTTGACGTCGGTGCTGAACTCGATGGTGGTTGCCTCGTTGGCACCCGCGCGCCAGATCTGGTTATAGGGCACTAAGGCACCCCAGATGGCGCGGCCGCTCACTGCCGGACTGGAATAGCGAATGGTGATGTCAGTCAACCCAACCGTGTAGGAAACGCTGGCTCTCGGGCTTTTTCTGGGCAATTCCACTTGTCCGGAAACCGAATATCCACTGAAAACAAAGGCAAGGAGCGCTATGGCGCATAAGGCGGGAAATCGTTTCATGAAAGGCGTATTTTTGTGCTGCAAAGATAAGGGTTTTTGATTTGAAAATTTGGGATGGGCGGGCGAATAAACAGCAATTTTCAAATCACCAAATTTTCAAATCATCAAACGCTCCTTCCGCACCGCCTCTTCCAGCCAGTCTTTATTCGACAGGGGTTGCATGCGTTGCACCTGCCCGAGCAGGTCGGCGCTACGCTGGTGGAAATTTCGTGCGGACACTAAGGCTTTGTATTGACGCAGTTGGTACAATTTCCGACTGAGTTTGACAAAATTGGCATTCGATTTTTTCTGGTAATCCGACAACTGGTGGTTGCGCGCCAGGAATTTTCGGGGGGCGTTTTTTGGTTCTAAATTCAAAACGAATAAAACGCCGGTCAGGAACCATCTTCCCAACCGGCGTCCACCAGTAACCAGTAACAGTAACCAGTAACAGATAACCAGTAACCAATAACCAACCTAAAGCCCGAAAACGGCCTTCACTTTATCTACATAGTCCAATTTTTCCCAGGTGAAAGTTTCCACCTCCATCGTTTTTTTCTGGCCGGAGCCATCCGTAAAGCTGACCATTTTTACGACCGGCTTGCGACCCATGTGGCCATAAGCCGCAGATTCAGAATAAATTGGATTGCGAAGTTTCAGGCGTTGCTCAATGGCATAAGGGCGCATGTCAAAAATCTCCTGCACCTTGTCGCCGATTTGGCTATCTGTGAGGCCAACTTTGGCCGTACCATACGTTTGGATGTACACATTGGTGGGTTTGGCGACGCCAATGGCGTAAGATACCTGCACCAGTACTTCGTTGCAAACCCCCGCTGCCACTAAGTTTTTCGCGATGTGGCGCGTTGCATAAGCAGCCGAACGGTCCACTTTGGAAGGGTCTTTGCCCGAAAACGCGCCACCGCCGTGTGCGCCTTTACCGCCGTAAGTATCTACAATGATCTTTCGGCCCGTCAGTCCGGTATCGCCGTGAGGCCCCCCGATGACAAACTTGCCCGTTGGGTTGATGTGGTACGTGATCTGGTCGTTGAACAGGGCTTGCACCGAAGGTTTCAGTTGGGCTTTCACGCGCGGAATGACCAATTCGATCATGTCTTTGCGAATTTGAGCCAGCATGCTTTCGTCTTCGCCAAACTCGTCGTGTTGGGTAGAAACAACAATCGCATCAATGCGCTGTGGCACGTGGTTGTCGCTGTATTCAATCGTCACCTGCGACTTGGCGTCGGGGCGCAAATAGGTCATGATTTTACCTTCGCGGCGCACTTCCGCCAATTGCTGAAGGATTTTATGCGCCAGGTCAAGGGCTAACGGCATGTAGTCATCCGTTTCATTGCTGGCGTAGCCAAACATCATCCCCTGGTCGCCGGCACCCTGATCTTCAGGATTCGTGCGTTCTACACCGCGGTTAATGTCAGGCGATTGTTCGTGGATGGCCGACAAAATACCACAAGAATTGGCCTCAAACATGTATTCCGACTTGGTGTACCCAATCCGGCGAATGACGTCGCGTGCAATCTGCTGCACGTCTAAATACACGCTGGATTTAACTTCGCCCGCCAAAATAACCTGTCCTGTGGTAACCAAGGTTTCGCAGGCAACTTTAGAGGTTGGGTCGAAAGCTAAGAAGTGGTCTACAAGGGCGTCCGATATCTGATCGGCAATTTTATCCGGGTGTCCTTCAGAGACGGACTCGGAAGTAAATAGATATGGCATGTTATTCGATTGAAAAACAAACAATTAAGGGAAATTGGATGGCTTACTGCCTAAAACAGGGGCAAAAATAGGAATTGTTTTTTACTTTATCTCCCTTGTCGCCAATTCACACGCAGACAAGCTCGCGAATGGCCGTACTCATGAGGCCTACGGAGGCAAAATGCAAGTTGGTAAACGGCCCGAAAACAAAATACAAGTTGGCCAATTCGCCATTTTAAAAGAAGCAAATTTCACCCAACCCTTCTTTTGAAACCCGCTGGGAAAGCATAAATTTGATGGCAAAAATAGAGGAGACATCTCGCCGCCCTAAAGCGGCAGGTGTCGTCTCAATTTTTGCGATTCGGGAACCGGTTTTTTGAGAGGTCACCTGCTTCGTGCCTCAGCAGATTACACCTAAAAAACCTTAAGTTGACGACAGTACACGTTCAAGTGACGCCCTCACTTGGACGTGTACTCATTTGATTTCACAAGCCAGCAACTGCCGTGTGCCGTCTTTTGCAACGATGAAACCTGCTAATTTGTCGCCAATTTGTACCGGGCCAACTCCTGCCGGCGTCCCTGTAAAAATAAAATCGCCGACCTGTAGCTTAAAATATTTGGAAACGTAAACGATGATCGCCTCGAATGGAAAAAGCAGATCGCTGGTATTGCCGTGCTGCACCACGTCACCGTTTTTTTTCAGTTGAAATTCGATGGCCGCACGATCGGGCAGATCCGACAAAGGCAAAAAACCGCCCATGACCGCCGAACCGTCGAAGCCTTTGGCAATTTCCCAGGGATGGCCTTTTTTCTTGAGTTGATCTTGCACGTCGCGCGCGGTGAAGTCTATGCCCAAACCGATCTGGTCATAGTATTCGGCAGCGAATTCGGGTTGTATGTGGCGGCCATTTTTGCAGATTTTCAGCACCACTTCGCATTCGTAGTGGAGGTCTTTTGTGAAGTCCGGATAGTAAAATGGCTTGCCATTCACCAGCATGGCCGACGGCGGCTTCATAAAAACAACCGGGTTCTCAGGGATCGGGTTGTTTAATTCTTTGGCGTGTTCGGCGTAGTTGCGGCCGATGCAGATGATTTTCATGATTCCTTAATTATACATTAATCAATCCTGCCAGTTCCTTCACCTCCCTCACCGTTTCCTGTGCCCTTTTCCTGATCTCCGCAGAACTCGCTTTCACCATCTCCTCCACCTCTTTTTTCTTACCGCTCAATTCCGCTTTGCGTTCGCGGAAAGGGGTGCTGACCGCCACTAAGGCATCGGCGACGGCTTCTTTCAACAAGGAATATTTCAGGTTTCCGGCGCGATAATCTTCTGTCAGCGAAGCGTGGGCTTCCAAACCGCCGCTTGCCCGCAGCAGTTCAAACAGGTTCTTTACGCCGGCGCTCATTTCCCCGGCAGGGGTATCGCCCGTGTCGGTGACGGCGGTTTTGACTTGTTTGCGGATCACCGCTTCTTCTCCAAAGACATTGATGTAGTGCTTTTCACCGGCGCTTTTGCTCATTTTTTTAGCAGGGTCGGCCGGGGATCGAATGATCGGGGTTTCCGTGTAAAGGGGTTCCGGCAATACGAAAAATTCTTTGCCTACCTGGTTGTTGAAGCGCTGGGCGATGTTGCGCGTCAGCTCCAAGTGTTGATCCTGGTCTTTGCCAACCGGCACATAATCGGCGCGGTAGATCAGAATGTCTGCTGCCTGTAGCACCGGATAGTCGAACAGTCCGGCAGAAATAAAGCCTTCTGCTAAGGTTTCGCTCTGTGCGCTTTTGTCTTTGAACTGCGTCATGCGGGTCAACTGTCCGTAGGAGGTGAAACAGTTAAAAATCCAACTCAACTCGGTATGTTCCGGCACCAGGGATTGGATGAACAGGTATTCCGGCTTGACACCAACCGCCAACAGGTTAATGATGAACTCCCACGTTACTTCCCTCATTTTCTGCGGGTTGTAAGGCATCGTCATGGCGTGGTAATTCACAACCCCGTAGAAACACTCGTAGTTGGCTTGTAAGTCCACCCAGTTTTTCACGGCACCGAAATAGTTGCCAAAATGCATGTCGCCCGTGGGTTGAATGCAGGAGAGTACGGTTTTTTTATGATCCATTTTATTTGAGTTGGCAGTTGTTCAGTTGGCAGCCTCAATGATTACTTAGGGTCGCTGAAATAATAACTATCCAGCCGCCCCTAAATAACTTATGATTTCCGACCTTGGAGAGGTCAAAGGTTTGTAGAAATGCATCGGGTTGACCTTAATTCCCGACCTCGGAGAGGTCGAACGTTTGTTTCAACGCTATTTTCTGCAAAACTTCGACCTCTCCGAGGTCGGGAAAACATTGAAATGCTACATTTCTACAAACCTCTGACCTCTCCGAGGTCGTATGGCAAAAAGCATTTCAAAGCGGCTGGATAGTTACAATAAGTCAGGTTGCCGAATTAAAGTTTCGTCATCAGGATTAATCAAGTGCCGCAATAATCGAAATCTCAATATTCACAAAACGCGGTAACTCTGCGACCTGCACCAATTCGCGGGCAGGAGCGGTTTCATCGTTGAAATATTGGCCGTAGACGGCATTGATGCGGGCAAAATTGTGCATGTCTTTCACAAAAACAGAACACTTCACCGCGTGCTCAAACGTGAGGCCGGCAGCTTCCAGAATGGCTTTGATGTTTTCCATCACCTGGCGCGTTTCCGCTTCAATGTTTTCGGTGACCAAGTCGCCGGTAGCCGGATTGATCGCAATTTGGCCGGAAGCATAGAGCATGCCGTTGCACACAATGGCCTGATTGTAAGGGCCTATTGGCGCAGGCGCTTTGTCGGTTTGGATGATTTTTTTCATGGACTGGTATTATATATAGATGTTAGATTTTTTAGACTGTCTATAAAGACAGACACAAATTAGTGTTCGTCCATTTAGTCCCGTGTCTGTTCTTTAGAGTTCGAGAACAAGGCGTGTTTTGCCCCAAAAATGGGAGTTTACTCGCGTAAATGACCAGTTTTGGGGCAAAATACATCGCAGTTATCGGACTCTAAAGACAGACACTAATTAGTCTTTCAACACAAAAAGCCCCGCATCGCTTTAGTTTTCGATGGGAGCTTGTTGCTTTTTTATCCGTTGAAGCGCGTTGCTATGCCTCTATCTCAGGGGCTTTCACCACAACTTTACCGCGATACAGCATGTTGCCGTCAGCGTCAAAATATGTGCGGTGAAACATGTGCTTCTCGCCTGTCTTCGAGCAAGTAGCAATTTGCGGCGTAGCTGCTTTGTGGTGCGTTCTGCGCGTACGTGTCCGTTGCTTCGAGTGTCTATGCTTGGGATGTGCCATTGTGCTTGTATTTTATGGATTATCCTGATCTAAATTTTTTAATGCTTCCCAGATGGAATTCTTTCCCTCCGGCTCTGTGTCCTGTTTTGTATCGCCCTGACTGATCAACCGAAGCATCTCCTGATTACAGGGACGCGGATCTTCGTCTTCACAATCGTACACTTTGATCATCGGCAAAGCCAGACAAATGTACTCATAGGCGTATTGCGCTACGTTGAAATGCGTGATCTCGGGGTTGACGTAAATCACTTCTGCCTCTTCCGGCATCACTTCGTAGCTGAATTTGACGAGCAACTGCTGCGCATCGGCAATTGGAAGATCAATAGCCGCCGTACAGCGATCACACTCCGTCCGAACTTTGCCTTCGAATTCAAATTCGAGGACAAACATTTCCGGGCGCTTGTCAAAATACAACGTCATTTCGACGTTCCCCTCCGCTATCGGAGAGGCTTCAAACTGCTCAAAAAAGGAACGATCAATCTGAAAATCAAATTGATGCAACCCGTGGTGCAACCCCTTCACAGGAATTGAAAAAGGTAATAAGGGATCCATTTTTCTGCTCGTTTGACCTTTGTCACTTCAAAAACGGATGCAAAGATATATTTTTTGGTAAGATTACCATAGTCATTTAAAAAAAATCAGGTTTTTCAGCGCAGTAAGGAGAACGAGCCAGAAAGCTGCTGGCTGAATGCCCCAGGCAAAGCCATTTCTGCCACAAAAACATACTCCCCTTCCGGCATGGGTTTGCCTTTAAATTTCCCGTTCCAGCCGCAAGCCGGGTCGTTGAGTGTTCCATTGAGGCATTCAAAAACCAACGCGCCCCAGCGGTCGAATACGCGCAGGTAACGGATCGGCGCGCCAACTTTCCCCTGAAGGTAAAACACATCGTTGATCCCGTCTGCATTTGGGCTAAAAGCATTCGGCGCATATACGTCTAAGGCAGGGATAACGGTCACCAATACACTGTCGCCAGTCTGGCAACCATCGCCGTCCGTGAGGAGGAGCCGGTAGTAGGTATCTTCCTGCGGTTGGCTTACCGGCCGCGCACAATCGGGGCAGCTCAGGGTAGTGATGCCTGAAGCCGACCAGGAAAATTGGAGCGCCCCCGTCGCATTGGTTTGAAAATCGGGTACAAACTGATCGCCCAGCCGGATGCTGCGGGCGGCACCCAAATCAACCGATAAAGGCTCTGTTGGTTCCAGAACATGCAATGTATCCCGGTAATTTGCGCACGCCGTAGACGCTTCCACCCAGTACAATCCGGGCGTCGTCACGTCCAGCGTGCTGCTGGTGGAACCGTCGCTCCATAAATAAGCGTCTGCACCCGCTGCGGCGTTCAGGGTCAGCGAGGCGCCTGCATAGCACAATACGAGGGAGGTATCGCTCAGCACGTCCTCCCGTTCTACCACCGTCACGAGGGTCGGGTCGTCGTTGCCCGGTGCCAAAGGATCATTGGACAAAAAAGGATCCGGGAAAGCTTTGGGAAAAGGGCCAAAAAACGCCTGGCTGCCGTACACACCCGGCGGCACATCCCCTACCCTTGCCCGCACCGTGATGATATTTTCACCCAGTAAAACGTGTAAATCCCGGATATACAGCACATTGCTTCCAACGCTGCTCAAAACCTGGCTAATGGCGGGTACCCCGTTCATTTGCGTGATTACAAATCCCGCTGGCAGGGTATCAATCAGGTCAACCTGGGTGTAAGCCGATCCGGATGTGTTGTAGATGCGATAGGTATAGGTCACTTCGCCGCAAGGCAATACCAAAAGCGGTGCGACGGTTTTTTCAAACACGATACGAAAAGGACAGGAGCAACCGTCAGTGAAATTTCCGGGGGGACCGGGACTTTTTTGGGTAACAATGGCACCATTTCGTTTGTCGAGCAAATAAAGCGTCGTCTCTGCACCGCCGGCAGCGCCATAAGTAAACAGGTTGCCGTGGCGATCGAAAAAAATGGCTCCCATGTAGCTGATGCCGCTCAGGGTTTGAAAGCCCACGCTCGTAACAACTCCGCTGGTGCTGAGGTTAACTAAGTGCCGGTTCCTGCTGTCGTAGCCGAACAGGGTTCCGAAAACAGGATCAAAAGCAATGTCGTCAATGCGGGTAGCGATGTCGCTGACGATGGTCAGCGAACTCGACATAAAACTGCCGTTTGTAAGGCTAATCTGATAATAGCGCTCGTCTGTTTCCGTCGTTTTGTTCCTTCCGATGAGCACCAGGGTATTGCCAAACGGATTAACGGTGCCCGCAAAATAACTGTAACTGGTGTCTAAGCCCGGCGGAATGCCCAAATCTGTTGCATTACCCCCGGCATCCATGCGATAAAGGCGGTAGGTAAACGGATCGAGTCCGTACAAATGATTGTCACCCACGCTGTATCCCAGCGCAACAATCCGGATGGTTTCGTCGAAGAAGAGCGGATCGTAATTCGGATAAAAGGCCAGCAGGGAATCCACCCGAAAGCGGTTAATAGCGCCCCAATTAAAGCCCCGCCGGGAAGTCGAAAGAAAAAATTCGTCGTCACACTGGAAAGGTTGTTGCGCTGTTGAGGCCAGACTGACCCAAAACAGGGCAATGAGCAGGGAGTTTTTTTTAAAAATGTGTGACGCCATAGCAGGATCGGTTTGCAGAAATGTAAAAACCGAAGTAAATTACCGTTTAATCCTGTTAGTTCAAATAATTTTTAAAATCAACGATGCAAACATCAGACACCCTGCTCGCCATTTTCATCATCCTGGGCTTTTTGATCATTTTTCCACTATTCTGGTGCGGAGTCGTTTACCTCATCAGTTTCTTTGGCTGGCAGCAACTGGCGGCCTCCTTCGCAACCCATCAACCCATGCCTTCAGACCTGCAAACCGGAAGCGGCATGATCAACCTTTCCCGATACAATTACACCCTCCGCTTTAAAGCAGATGACCGGGGATTGTGGCTCAGAACGATGCGTCTGTTTTCACCGGGCCATAAACCACTGTTTATTCCCTGGTCGGCTGTCGAGCACGATGAAGGTGGGGAGGCATTCTGGGGTTACCAAACAAAATTAAAGGTGAAAGGCGTGACCATCCGATTGAATCACAACATCAAACCACACTGAACGGCTTTTAAAAAAAAAGAAACATCGCCTAAAAATATCCCATTAACCCCACTTGCCACAACAATTTCCGTTCAATAATGCGGTCAGGATGGTTGATCTGAAAAATTTTTATTGTGGCAGCACCAATGTCCGTTTTTGGGTGGATGACGCCTGTTTCGGTTAATTCAAAATGAGTATTCCAATCATCGCCGCGGGGATTAAAAAACCTGATAAGAACGGAGCTATTATAGAGGAAGGTGCCTAAGTCAGACCCTTTGCTCCGATTGCAATCGGGGCAGGCGTAGGCGAGATTATCAAGGGTTGTTTCGCCGCCATGTTTGCGACTAATAATGTGATCAACATGGAAGCCGTAGAAAGAATCGCCGACGGTAAACGACAGTATTCGCAGCGATAGCCGGCACTTTGGGAAGCTGCTCTTCGGAGGGGTTCGGGAATTTTACGACTCATGCCCGCGCAATCCGAATCCGCGCATGCACCTTAGCCAGCCGGATCAACCGCTCAAGCACAATATAATGATCCAATTCATCTTTTTCCTCAGTCGTAAGCATCCCTTCTTTTTCTTTGTCTATCAAATCCTCCAGACGGATGCTCATGGCTTCGGGCGCTTTCATTTCCAGCACCCGTTTAGGATCCATACTGGCAATGAAATCGGCCACATGGTCATATACGGTTTGGACGCTCATTGTTGAATGATTTTATACAAAGATAACAAAATTCCCCTGCCATCGGCAAGTACGTTACTTATCCCTGCCTCCTGTGCTGACTCTAAGGCAACAACATCCTTCAATCTCCCTGCTTTAAAAACACCGCCGTATCATCATTCCTTGCCACAAAAATCAACTTATCTTTCCCTGCTTTCAAAGCAACCAAATCCCGAACTTCCCCGCCAATTTTTAACCCGGAAATCGCCGAAGGTGCCGCCCGGAATCCGTTTTTGCCGTCGCCCAGCAACAACGTGCCGTAGCTGGCGTCGTAGCGACCCATTTCGGGTTTGACGCGGAAGAAGTTGCCGCCCAGCAGGATATCTGTATGGCCATCGCCGTTGAAATCGTCGGCCAGGATTGCACAAACCGGCGAAAACTGCGCTTCAATGGGCAGGGCGATCATTTCAAATTCGCCTTTGCCGTTGTTTACAAACAGCGTGGTGGCCAAGTGATAGACTTCCTGCACCACGCAGTTTTTTAATTGTTCCGGTGTGAAGATGTCGGTCAGCGTCTGGTCTTTGTAGCTGGCGTATTGCAAGTATTTCTTTTTCAGTGCAGGCAGTTGGGCAACTAAGTCGTGGCGCAGCGCCAAAGGGTAAGCCTTGTCGCCGTTGTAGCTGCATATAATCTGTTCCACGGTGCCGTTTTGGTCGTAGTCGTTCACGTGCATCGAAACGGGGCGCTCGGGCGTGGCGCGCAGGCGGGAATTCCAGCCGTGATTGCCGCCGATCAGATCCACGTCGCCATCACCATCCACATCCGCAGCGACGAGGGTATTCCACCAGCCATTCGTTTTCAGCAGGCCGGCTGCTTCTGTGGTTTCTGTAAAATTGCCGTTTTGGTTTTTAAAAACCCGAACCGGCATCCAGTCGCCGGCTATAATGAGATCGGGGTCTTTGTCGCCATCCAGATCCGCCCAGATTGCCGTCGTAATCATACCAACTTCTTTCAATCCCGGAGCGATAGAAGGCGTCACATTGGTAAATTTGCCCTTCCCGTTGTTTTGCAAAATATAGCCGTTGCAAGGTACGCCATACAATTCCGGTCGAAGGCGAACGCCCACGAACAAATCGAGGTCGCCATCCTGGTCGTAGTCGGCAGCCGCTACGCAGGACGTGCTTTCTGCTTTGTTGGTTGGCAGAAATTGCGGCGATTTGGAAAAATTCCCGCGGCCGTCGTTCAAATACAGGCGATCAATTAAAGCCGAATGCCCGGCTACAAATTCGTTGCCGCCGGAAGCGACATACAAATCCTGATCTCCGTCTCCATCGGCGTCAAAAAACAGCGCGCCGGCGTCTTCGGAGAGTTGGTCGTTTTCAAATAAAGCCGGGTTGGTCGCTTGAAAGCGCCCGCTTAGTTTTTGAACAAACAGGCTGCCGGGATGGTCTTTGGCGCCGCCGATGTACAAGTCTTCCAACCCGTCACCGTTCACATCGCCTTTCGCCACTTTCGGCCCTTCCGCCGACAGCATGTGATAAAGCAGGCGGTCGCGGTCGAAATCCACGAAAATATTTTCTTCGTGGCGGTATTCAAAGGGAGGCGCTACCGTGGTAAATATTGTCGCCGAAGCTTTTTGTTGTGCCCGAGGCAGTTCCGTCGCTTCGTCTTGCGACAAGGTGAGCGATTGATTCGTCGGCACTTTCGTGCGCAGCGTGAATTTTCCATCCGGCCATTCCACCAGCAGCGAATCGGCCACTTCGATATTCCCCAGACCAAAAAGCAGGCGATTTTCGATGGACGACTGAAACCCGCGGGTTGGAATTTGCTCCAAATAGTATTGTTGCCCTTGGTAAAAAACTGCAGCCTTTGCGCCAACGGCGAACGGATTTTTACCGTTGCCTTTCAGCGTTAGTTGGAGAAAGTGGTTTCCAGGATGCTTGGTGTGGGTTTCATTCCGATAGACAAATGCCGGCATGTTGACGTTATTGACGACCAGATCAAGGTCGCCGTCGTTGTCTAAGTCAGCATAAGCCGAACCGTTGGAAAAACCGGGCGCGTCTAAGCCCCAGTCTTTGGCGCGGTTGGTGAAGCGAAAACCATTTTCGCCGCCTTCGCGTGAAAAAGCGTAATTGGAAACGGCACGCGACGGGATATAATCAATAAGCTTTTTATAGTCAACGCCTTCCTTACTAATGACGGCGCGCTGCACTTCTTCGTTGGCAATAAAATTGAGAAAATCCTGGTCGGTCAGATCCTGGTAAATGCCATTGGCTACAAAAATGTCCTTTTTCCCGTTGTTGTCCAAGTCCACAATTAGCGCCCCCCAACTCCAGTCGGTCGCCTCCACACCGGATAGCCTGCCGATTTCGCTATACGTGCCGTCGCCGTTGTTTAGGTGGAACATATTGCGCGTGAACTGGTGGTAGTAGCCATTTTTTACGCCGTATTGATAGCGATCCCAATTTTCAAAGGTGGTGGCGGTTTTCAGACGCTCGTTGGGTTCCGGGAGCATTTCGGTTACGAAAATTTCTGGGTAGCCGTCGTTGTTAAAATCGGCCATATCCGCGCCCATGGACGCGCCGCTGATGGAGCGGATTTGTTCTTCCAGCATTTCTTTGAACGTGCCGTTTTTTTGATTGATGTAGAGGTAATCGCGTTCAAAAAAATCGTTCGACACGTAGATATCCAACCAGCCGTCCCGGTTCACATCTCCTACCGTGACGCCCAGTCCAAAAGCGATGACACTGCCGTAAATGCCCGCAGCTTCGCTTACGTCGGTAAATTTGTCACCGTCATTGCGAAAAAGTTTATGGCCGCCGACGGGGTCGCGCACACCCCGAATATTTTTACGCAAATTAAAACTCCCGATGGCCTGGTAAGAATTGTTCAGCAGGTACATGTCCAGGTCGCCATCTTTGTCGTAGTCGAAAAACGCGGCATGGGTCGAATAGCCTTTATCATCAAGGCCGTATTCGGCAGCTTTTTCTGTAAAAGTCAGGTCTCCGTTGTTGATAAACAGCTCATTCTGTTTGTTGTCGCCCTCAATATCGCCGGAATTGCAAACATAAATATCTAAGAGGCCGTCGCCATTCACGTCTGCCATCGCCACGCCGGTAGACCAGGCCTTTGTGCCTCCTACCCCGGCTTTTTCGGTGATGTCTTCAAATTTGAAATTGCCTTTGTTGAGGTACAGGTGATTTTTACCCATATTGGCCGTGAAGTAGACATCCGGCAGACTGTCGTTGTTGAGGTCGCCGATGGCTACTCCGCCGCCGTTGTAAAAATTGCGGTAGGTATAAATGTTGAAAGCGCTGTTGTATTCGAGGTTATTGGCAAAATCAATGCCCGTTTTAGCAGCAGGCATCGTGGTGAACAGGGTATCTCCAACGGGCTGTTCGGATGGTTTGCAGCTTGTTGCTAAAAGGCAAAGAGCAATGCCTGTTCCGCACAAGCGGGAGCGCAAGAGGCAAAAGGCAAAGTGCAAAGCCTGTTCCGCACAAGCGGGAGGACAAGGGGCAAAATATGGTATGATCCGCATGATGTTTTTATTCTGATACCCGGCATTTCAAAATTCGAAACTCCTTAAGGAGCGTGTCCTAAAGATTAGCAACGCTCACTGAGTTTTCAGTTGGCAGTAGCTTACGTATTTTCAAAGTGTCGGTTACTTTCATCCGAAACGAAATCAATCCTGCCAACTGCTGCCTGCCAACTCATTTCTCTCCCCCGCTCTCCTTCTCCCTCTCTTTCTCCATCTCCGCAAGTTGCGCTTCCACAATCTTCTCCGTGGGCACATCCGTAATACTTGCCCGCACCCGCTGGTCGTCTTCTTTCCAGATGGTAATGCGCCTGTTTCCATCCATTTTCACGAAAGCAGGGCCACGTTGGGGGTGGGAGATTTCCATAAACCCTTCGCCATACCAGACCTCGAACATCCGGCGAACATCTACCTGAAGGCTGTCAGCAAACAACTCCTTATTCCATGGCGCCCAGGCATCATAGACAAAAGAAATCGGCATTTCATAGATTTTGTCTTCCCAAACCTTGGGGTAAAAATACATCTTGCCCGGGTGTTTCAACTCTTTGGGAATGTACTGAACGCTGGAGTTGTTCATGCCCTCTTTGATGAGTTCCTTCTTATTCATTTCCCAGCAATGGGCGTAGAAGTCTTTGCTGCTCATGCCCAAATAAATTCCGAGAAACAGCGAATCATGCCGCTCGCCGCTGGCCAATTCGCGCGCTTCCATGCGCTTGTATTCTGAAGTCTGGCTGCAACTCCAAAAAATAGTCAGCACACAAAAGAAAGCGCTATAAATCAGGTATTTCATGTTGTAGTGATTGATTTTTAAGTGTGCGAATATACGTGTAAAAGATCAATTTCTCTCAAACGCCGTCATCTTGTCGTTGTTCTTGGCCACCAAAACTACATGGCGCTTTCCAATGCGGATGTTTTGAATATCCCGGATTTCTCCTTTAACAAAGAACCCCGAATCTTCCGGTCGCATGGGCAAAAAAACGCCGTTGCCATTGCCACGTAAGGCTAACCCGTAGCTCGAATCGTAAATGCCAACCTCTGGTTTTGAGCGGCAAAAGTTTCCGCCCAACAGCAGGTCTGGCTTGTTGTCGCCATCAAAATCCTGCACCGAAATGGCGTAGACCGGCGCGATCTGGGCTTGTAGGGGCAAAGCCCGCCATTCAAACCGGCCTTTGCCGTCGTTGATCAAACAGCCGCTTTCTAAGCGGTAAGCGCTCAGGCGGATGGCCCGCTCCAATTGCTGGGGTGTAAAAATATCTTCGATGGTTTGCTCTTTGTAGGCCGCGTGTTTCAGGTATTTTTTCTTGAGGGAAGGCAATTGTGCGACGAGGTCTTGCCGCAACACCAAAGGATAGGAGCGTTCGCCATTGTAGGTACACAGGATTTGTTCCGCCGTGCCATTTTCATCAAAATCGTTGACATACAAGGTGGCCGGGCGCGTCGCCGAAGCTTTGATCCGGCTGTTCAAGCCGTGGTTGCCCAAAAGAAAATCCATATCACCGTCGCCGTCAAGGTCAACGGATTCCACACAGTGCCAAAACCCGTTGCTGCCGGCCAAACCAGCAGATTCAGAAACCTCAGGGAAACCGCCGCCCTGTTTTAAGTCATTCCTGAACATTTTCACCGGCATCCACTCCCCCACCACCGTGAGGTCGGGGTCGCCGTCGCCGTCAATATCCGACCAGGCCGCATCGGTAATCATGCCGCATTGCAACAGTCCCGGCGCCAATTGTTTGGTTCTATCCGTAAAATTACCTTTGCCATCGTTCTGCAACAAACAACCGCTGACCGGCACGCCATACAGGAAGGGCTTCAGTCGCGTTCCTACAAACAAATCGAGATCGCCGTCGCCATCAAAATCGGCAGCTTTCACACAGGAAGTACTTTCAAATCTGGAAATGCCGGGCGCTGGCGTCAGGCGTTTGAAATTACCCCGGCCATCGTTCAGGTAAAGGCGATCCAGCAGCGCATCGGAACTGGAGGGAAATTCATTCCCGCCGCTGGCTACATACAAGTCGAGGTCGCCATCGCCATCCACATCGAAAAAAAGGCAATCGGTGTCTTCTGAAATTTTGTCTGCTTCAAACATTGCCTGATTGGTTTGGCGAAACCGGCCATTTGGCAACTGAACAAACAGGGCGCCTGCTTGGTCTTTGGCGCCGCTGATGAAATAGTCTTCCCGTTTGTCGCCGTTCACGTCGCCCACACAAATTTTGGGACCTTCCGACGACACCATGTGAAAAATCAGCCGGTCTCGATCGAAATCAACAAACGAATTTTCCTGGTGCTGCCAGCCGATGCCAAAGGATACGCCGACTTCTAAAAAAACAGGTTTTGTGCTTTTTGATTTGGTAAGAACCGCTGCCTTAGCTTCGGCTTGTTTAATCGTCAAAAACTGATCAGCAGGTACATTCGACAGTTGCGTCATCCGACCATCCGGCCACAAAACGACCAAAGAATCCGCCTTTGTTGCTGCACCCATTCCAAAATGGAGGCGATAATCCACGCAGGATTGAAACCCGCGCATGGGCGCAATTTCCTGATAATGGTTTTGTCCGCCAGCGTAGACGCTGACTTGTGCGCCCAGGGCAAACCGGTTTTTACCTTCGCCGTCAAGCTTGATATTCAGAAAATGTTGCACTGGTTTTTTCTGTTTCGTTTCATTGCGGTATACGAAAGGAGGCATATTGACATTATTGACCACCAGGTCGAGGTCACCGTCATTGTCTAAATCGGCATAAGCAGAGCCATTGGAAAAGCCCGGCGTGCCCAAACCCCAGGCGGCTGCTTTGTTTTCAAAAGCAAGGCCTGTTGCAGTAGGGTCTCCGGCTATTGCTCCCTTGTTTACAAATAAATAATTCGCCAGCGGCTGCGACGGGATGGTGTCTATCATTTGTTTGATGACGGCATTATCGCGGCGCAGGATATTTCGGATGGTATTAGGGTCGGAATAAAAATTGATGTAATCCTGATCGGTGAGGTCTTTAAAAATGCCATTTGCAACAAAGATGTCTTTGTAGCCGTCGTTGTCAAAATCCGCGATCAAAGCCCCCCAACTCCAGTCGGTGGCGTGAACGCCTGCCATGCGGCTAATTTCGCTGAACTGGCCATTGCCCCGGTTTAGTTGCAGCACGTTGCGGGCAAACTGCTGGTAATAACCGTTTTGGATGTTGATTTGGTATTTGTCCCAATTTTCAAACACTGTTTTGGTTTTCATGCGGGCATCGTCTTCCGGCAGCATTTCGGTGACGAATATCTCCGGGTAGCCGTCGTTGTTCAGGTCGGCCATGTCGGCGCCCATCGAGCCCATGCTGATTTCGCGCAGGTGGGATTCCAAAGCTTCCGTAAAGGTGCCGTCCTGGTTGTTAAAATAAAGGTAATCCCGCTCGAAAAAGTCGTTCGACACATAGATGTCGGACCAACCGTCGCGGTTGACATCACCGATGGTGACGCCCAGGCCAAATCCGATGGCGCTGCCGTAAATCCCCGCTTGTTCGCTCACGTCACTGAAGCTTTCCCCGTCGTTGCGGTAGAGTTTGTTGCCGCCGGAAGGATCGCGTTTCAGGCGTTGGTCTTTGATGAGGTCATAGCCACCAACCGGGCGCAGCGAGTTATTCAGCAGGTACATGTCCAGATCGCCGTCTTTGTCGTAGTCGAAAAAGGCGGCGTGGGACGACAAGCCGACGTCGGCAATGCCCCAGGTTTTGGAAGCTTCGGTGAAAGTGAGATCGCCATTGTTGATAAATAGCTCGTTGTGGCGGTTTTCGCCAATCGGCGCGCCGGATTTGCACACATAAATATCGAGCAGGCCATCGCCATTTACATCTGCGAAGGAAACGCCGGAAGACCAAACCCCTTTACAGGCAACCCCGGCTTTTTCGGTAATGTCTTCAAACAGAAAATTGCCCTTGTTGAGGTAGAGTTTATTATCCGCCTGGTTGCCGCAAAAGTAAATATCCGGCAAGCCGTCGTTGTTGAGGTCCCCGATTCCAACGCCGGCACCGTTGTAAAAATTCCGATAGGTATAGGCATTGAATTCCTCCGTATGCTGAAGTTGGTTGAGGAATTCGATGCCGGTTACCCGGGAGGATAATTCCGTGAACAGGGCATCTTTAGCTGGAGCGGGTACCCCGCTTTTTTCCCCGCAGGAATTGAACAGGAGCGCCATCAGCGAGGTATAAACAAACAAGCGGCATGAATGCATAAGCGACGATCATTTGTGCAGAAAAGCAAACTCAACGGTTAAGAGCTTGATCGGATTTCCGTCAATCGGCTACGGACGGCAAATTTTATTTTATACTACGTTGATTTTTTTCGCCGTAACTGCCGGCTACGTCTGCAAAAATCGACTTGTCTAAAATAAAATTTCCTCGCCCTCGCTCGATCACGAAAACCCGAACAAGCTCTAAAATGACATGAGCCATCCCAAAAAATTCGGGATGACTCATGTATCATTTAGAATCTATACGGATTCAATAACGGCAATTAATAACCCGGGTTTTGCACCAGACGCGGATTAGCGTTAACTTGCTGTGCCGGAATTGGGAAAATCCGTTTGTTCGCATCCGAAGCCGGTTTGAACTGACGGGCATCCCCGTATTTTCCAAAGCGGATCAAATCCTGACGACGCCAGCCTTCGTAGAAGAACTCGCGGCCACGTTCTGCCAACAGGTTATCCGCAGTGACGCTTCCGAATTCTGCAACGCCTGCGCGCGTACGAACCTGGTTCACTAAAGCCGCCGGATCGCCAGTACCTTTACGGAACAGGGCTTCTGCTTTCATCAACACAACATCGCTGTAGCGCAGAATCGGGAAGTCGTTGCTCAGGTTCTGAGTAGCGCCTAAAGCATATTGGAACTTGCCAACCCGCGCGCCTGCCTGGCGGAGTGCGTTCGGGAAGTGTTCGTTGATTTCCGGCGTAAAGGTCAACGGTTGGCCATCCGGGTCGAGTACAGGGTCGCCGGTTTCAGCGCCTGAATCAATCGTGCGGGTACCGTCGGCATCAAACTGAGGGCCTGCATGGAAGTTGCCCCGGATGCTCTGGTTGCCCGAAACACCTTTGCGTTTGTCCGAATTTTCGTAAGACTCATAGAACTCCTGTAGGGTGCAATAACCATTCCAAGGCTGTGCCTGTAACTTGAAGGTAGCCTGGCTGGAGTAGTGCAACGTCATCTGGGCAATGTTAAAGCCCTGAGCATTCTGTTCATCGTAAGGAACCACAAAGATGTTCTCGTTGGAACCAGCGTTATTCGTATTGAAGTTCGTGAAGTAATCGCTTTCCAAAGAATAAGCTCCGGAGTTGACGACTTCATCGCAAGCTGCGATTGCCGCATCCCACTGTGCTGTGCCAGTGTAAACTTCAGCGTTCAGATACAGTTTAGCCTGCAGCGCTTTGCCAGCGTAGTAGTTCATACGAGCATAAGTAGAACCGTCTTTCTTACGGGCTAAGTTAGGCACGTTCGCATTCAGTTCGCTTTCAATGAAAGCATATACTTCTGCACGCGACTTGGTAGGCGGGTTGGGTTCTGCATCAGCGAAGCTTGATACGATGGGCACGTTGCCGTAAGCATCCAGCAGCCAGAAGTAGAACAACGCGCGCAGTACTTTCACCTCACCGATGAAGGCGGCAGCCGTTGCCGCTTCAACCTTGCCGTCGGCAACCAATTGATCGAACAAGTCAATCACGCGGTTACAGTTATTTACGCCACCGAACAGGAAGCCCCAGCCATTGTTGATGGACTCTTCGGTTTTCGTATACTCATGGCGGTGAACGCGCAGCCACTGTCCTCCGTCAAACCAGTCGGCGCCGCGGTGTGGGATCATCATCTCGTCAGAAGCAATTTCCTGCAGCGAGAAGATGCTGTTATGGTTCGCCCAACCATAAAGGCTGGTATAAGTAGCGCCCAGGGCAGAGATAAATTGCTCCTCTGTCGTTGGGAAGTTGGCGTCGGTCAACTGACCGTAAACCTCTTCATCCAGATTCGTACACGACTGGGTGAAAGGGGTCAGAAACGCCAACATCAAAAGCGCTTTCCCAAAAAAAGATGTTTTATTGATCATAACGTACATTTTTGAAAGAACTAACGATTGACATTAGAAACCAAGGTTCAACCCAAAGATGAGCGAACGGGTTCTGAAATAATTGTTCCGGCGGTCATGGCCTGGATACAGCGGATCCGGGTTGAATTCGCGGCCAGCGAAACCACCGTTGTCTGTTCCACCCGGGTCAGCATACCGAACCGAAGGATCTACGCCGGAGTAATCCGTGATAAAGAACAAGTTCTGTGCTGTCAGGTACAAGCGCAAGCTTTTGAAGCTGCCGCCTGCTGGCAATTTCAATTTGTAACCCAGCGTTGCGTTGTCCAACGCGATGAAAGAAGCATCTTCCACATAGTAGCTGTTGAACGCAGGCGTAGCGGTCAGGTTTTCATTGAAAAATTCCGTAACCACTAAGTTTTCAATAGTACGAGATCCCAGTGGCTCGTAGAAGGTACGGAAACTGTTGATCAGGTCGTGGCCAAATTCTCCACGCAGGAAGAAGTTGAAATCAAAATCGCCAAAAGTGAAGGAGTTGTTGATCCCCAGAGAGAAATCCGGCAAACCATTGCCAATTACCGATTGGTCATCAGAAGTGATTACCCCATCGCCGTTAAGGTCTTTGTAAACGAAGCTGCCGTCTTCACCTACGCGATCAAACGTAAAGCCCCACATCTGACCAATTTCCTGGCCACCCTGAACGACCATTGTTGGCAAGTTGTTCAGACCCGGTGCGCCCGGAGAAGTGAAATCGTTGAATACCTGGCCACCGCTCTGGAAAAATGGGAATTTAGATTCGCCACTTACTGAAACTGTATCCAATACGGTACTGTAAGTGGAGAACAGAACACGTGGCTCCCAGCTTACGCCATTTTTGTTGCCGAAGAGGTAGCCAAGGCTCAATTCGATCCCTGTATTTTTCAGCTCAACGTCTTCTAAGTTAGCCCAAGTGCGGGAAGCCTGATTTGGCGGAACGGGTACGTTTACTTCGTAGATAAAGTCACGGGTGCTGCGGGTGTAGTATTCAAAGGTGCCGGTCAGTTTGGAATCAGCCAAAGCAAAGTCCAAACCTGCGTTGAATTCGCCTTTGGTTTCCCACTTCAAGTCCGGGTTCGGGTTGCGATCCGGGCCGTAAGCTGGTACAAAACCACCATTGAAGAAGAAAGAACCACGCTCTACATAAGTCCGCTGTCCGAGGAGGCTACCCGGAGGGATAGCTCCCGTTTCCCCATAACCTACGCGGAGTTTCAGGTTGTCAACTCCGGCGATGTCTACCAGGTTACTCAGCGTAACACCGGCGCTCACCGCGGGGAAAATACCCCACTTGTTGCCTTCTCCAAAGCGCGTGCTGCCTTCACGGCGTGCAGAAGCCATAAAGAAGTACGTGTCGTCAATGTTCAAGTTAACGCGACCAAAGAAAGCGATGACTTTGTAAACATCACGTCCGTTACCAAGCGCTGCACGTCCGCGGTCTAAGTCCTGACCGGCACCGAGGCCGTAAAAGCTTAGGTCGTTGGAAATGAAGACACCATTCGTAGCGTTCGAGCTGTAGCTGTCGTTGTTTTGCCAGGAATAACCACCTAACAAAGTCAGTACGTTGTTGCCGCCAAAACCTGTGGTGTAATTGCCCGTTATTTCGAACAATTCATTCAGGCGGTCGTTGCTGCTGATGCTGGCCGAACCATCCGTGTTGAAGCCACGGAAATAAGCATCTTTGTCGTAGAAGCTGCCGAATTGTTCGCTTTCACGCTGCACTGCATAGGAAACGCCAGCTGTAAAGCCCTCAAACAACTGATAATCAGCGCGGGCGCCCATCACCAATTCTTTGATATCTCCATTATTGGTGCTCTGCTCGGCAATGGCCAACGGGTTGAAGAAGTCGAAGTTTTCTTCCTGGTAGTAGCCACCATACTTGCCTACCAATGGGTTAGTGCTGCCTTCCGGGAAAAACGCAGGCGCTGTTGGGTTGTACGTGACTGCGTAGCGGAATGCTTCGCGGAACGCATAAGTCGCCTTACGGTTGGTAGCCGATAGGTTTACCCCAATCGTTAGTTTGTCGTTCAACGCCTTTTGTGTCAGGTTCAAACGACCGTTGAGTTGACGAAAACCATCGCCCAAACCTACCCCCTCAATGTTACGAATGTTGAAAGAAGCGCGGTAAGCCGTGCCTCCAAAACCACCCGACAATGCGATGTTGTGTGCGTGAGAAATAGCGTCGCGTGTAACGAGGTCGAGCCAGTCTGTGCTGCTGCCGCGGTCAGAGGCCGGACGCAGGCGCTTGAATTCTGCCGGAGAAGCAACATCCACCTGATTGGCGATGGATTCAGAGCTGACGTAGGCATTGTACTCTACCGAAGTAGAACCTTTTGCTCCTTTCTTCGTGGTGATCAGGATCACCCCACTGGAACCGCGTGAACCGTAAATTGCCGCAGCCGAACCGTCTTTCAACACGTCAATTGAAGCAATGTCATTCGGGTCAACACTTTCCAGAGAAGCGCCGATCAGGCCGTCAATAATAATCAAAGGCTCGGCGTTGGCACCAAGCGTAGACAAACCGCGAAGCCGGATGGTAGAACCGCCGTTCGGGTCGCCACCGATCTTGGAAATGGACAAACCGGGCACTTTACCCTGCACCAACTGGAGTGGGTCGTTGATGTTACCCCCGTTGAAGTCTTCGGCTTTCACGCTCGTTACCGAGCCTGTTACTTCCCGTTGCTTCTGGGTGCCGTAACCAACCACCACCACTTCGTCCAGCAACTGGCCAGCCGACAGGGTGAAGTCCATCACGTTTGATGTACCGATCGCTACTGTCTTCGACGAGTAGCCTGTGTAGGAAATTTCCAGTTGGGTTGCGCCATCCGGAAGTCTCAACTCGTACTTACCGTCAAAGTCGGTGATCGTACCGGTGGAGGTTCCTACCACCAGTATGTTCGCGCCGATAAGCGGTTCTTTGGTCGCATCATCTGTAATGGTGCCGGAAATCGTGCGCTGCGCAAATGCAGACCCACATAATCCGGTAGCCAGAACGAGTAGCAACCATTTGGCAAAATAGTTGACTTTAAGCTTCATACAATACTCCGATTTAGTTGACAAAATGTAACTTCTTCTTTGTTTATCCTTCTTCGAGTGTTAAGTTGGGCAGTTAGTTTGGAACACCTGATGATTTAAGTTGTTCGTTTTGTTGCATTAGGTGTTCTTTTAACACTAACTCCAGAGCGTAAAAGTCCTAAATAAGTCTGAAAAAACCAAGAATGCAAAAAGACATTTTTTTAAAAATAGCAAGATACAAAATTATATTGCGACTTCAAATGTCGTACCTTATTCGTTATTTCAAGGTAAATTGTTGGTTAAGTTATCAATACTTGCTCAAAATGGCTTCATTCTCCCGACATAATATGACCCGATTCCTGCTGATCTCAGCTTTGATTTCGCTCTTTTCCCCTTTTGAATCGGGGGCACAGCGGCGCGACCTGATGCTTCCGAAGGGTTTGAAAAAAGTAGAAATCCCCTTTGAGTACGAAAACAATTTTATCATTGTCAGAATCGTCCTCAACGATATTTTTCCGCTAAGATTTATTTTCGATACCGGAGCCGAACACACCATTCTCACCCGCCGCGAAATCACTGACTTGCTCCAGGTTGACTACAAACGCCGTTTTCCCTTGCTCGGATCGGATCTGAAAATGGAATTGTACGCCTACCTCGCCAATGGCATCCGGATCAAAATGAATGATTTGTACGTGACCAACCAAGCCATTCTGGTGCTGGAAGAAGACTACCTCCGCTTTGAAGAATTTGCCGGCATCAACGTTCAGGGGATTCTTGGTGCCGACCTGCTCCGGCGTTTTGTCGTGAAAATTGACTACCGGATCCGGAAAATCACCCTCTACGACCCCGCTCATTTCCAGGCGCCCAAAGGAGAATACGTGGAAATGCCCTTAGAAATCAAACGGCATAAACCTTACCTCATCGCGCATACCCGCCTCGGCAGCGAAGATTCTACCGAGGTTAAACTACTGATGGACTCCGGCGCTAACCTCGCATTGATGCTGCATACCAACACCAATACCAAACTCCACCTGCCTGCACACGTCGTCCGAAGCAGCATCGGCATGGGACTGGGCGGTACCATCGAGGGTTTTATGGGCCGTATTCCCCGGCTTGGGCTTGCCGGGTTTTCTTTTGAAAGTGTAACCACCAATTTCCAGGAACTCTCCCCAGACATGGACTCCAGCTATCTCAACAACCGCAACGGCATCCTCGGGAATCAGATTCTGAGCCGGTTTACCATTATTATTGACTACGTGCGCAGCAAACTATACCTGCTCCCGAACCGGGCGTTTAAAGATAAATTTCAATACGACAAAAGTGGCATGCTCCTCGCTGTTTCCGGCCCCAACCTTGGCAGTTTTGTGATCCTCAACGTGGTGCCGGGCAGCCCCGCAGAGGAGGCCGGCCTGAAGGTGGGCGACGAAATCAAAACCCTCAATGGCTTGCCTGCCGCCCTCTTTACATTAGAAGGCATCGCGCATAAAATGCAAGGGCGAACGGGTAAAAAAATACACCTTAACATAAAGCGCGAAGAAGAGAAGCTGAAAGTAACTTTTAAATTGAGGGATTTGATTTAAACGCAGCTATTTAGTATTCGCCTTTTTAGTCCGGGTCTGTTCTTTAGAGTTGAGCTATAAAGAACAGACCCTACTTTCGGAATTTACTCGCCCAAACCGACCCCTTCACTACAAACCGCCAAGGCCACAAAGCGCATTCGCCCGCCGACTCCACGCCTACCCTCGGGCCGGTTAAAATATCGCTTTCGTCCACTACTTCCCCGCGATCTTCAATCCGGATGGGCGAAGCCAAATCCATCAGATTCATACCATTAAACGCCGTTTTAATGCCGAGGGCCTGACTCATGGCACCAGGGCCGGCGGTGAGTTGTGGCTTGAGCGCCGTCATATTCCGGCGCAATTGCATGATTTCTACATTTTGGATTGGTTCGATGGCCCGGATGAGTACGGCGTGGGCCATGCCTTTCGGGCCAGTCACCACATTAAACAAGTGGTGCATCCCATAACAAAGGTAGACATAAGCCACGCCACCTGTCTCGTACATGACGCGGGTGCGGTCGGTGAAGCGGTTGTTCCACGCGTGACAGGCTTTGTCGTCGGGACCGCGGTAGGCTTCGGTTTCCACAATTTTTCCGGCTGTCAATTGTCCATCAAATTCAGTGACCAAATATTTGCCCAGCAGGTCTTTGCTGATTTGAACCACGTCTTCGCGCTGGTAAAAAACGGATGAAAGTACCGGATATTCCATATTGATTTGCTCCTTGTTTTGTGTCCCCGCCTGCCAACTGCCCCCTAAAATCCTGCCAACTATTTATCAGAAACTACCCGATAAATTGCCTCCTGAATCCGCTGCCGAATCCGCATTTCAATCAATTTCCGGTTGTCGCGGGTCGGGTAGACGCGGTTGGAGAAAAAGATAAAAATGAGCTGTTCTTTGGGGTCCACCCACGCAAAGGTGCCGGTAAAGCCCGAATGGCCAAAACTTTCCGGGCTGGCAGCAGCGGCCGTATGGCTTTTTTCCGGATCATAAACCAACAGGGGTTTGTCAAATCCGATGCCCCGATGGATGCCTTCGCTTTCGTAAGGACGGCTGTTGAAAGTGCTCAGGGTCGCTTCCGACAGGTAGCGCTCGCCGCCGTACGTGCCCCCGTTCAGGTACATTTGCATCAGCTTGGCTAAATCGGTGATGTTGCCGAAAAGGCCGGCGTGCCCCGAAACCCCGCCGAGCATGATGGCACCTTCGTCGTGTACGACGCCATGAATCTGGGTTTTTCGGAAAAAAGTATCGTTTTCGGTGGGGATGATCCAATCTTTCGGATAATATTGCAATGGATTAAACATCAGGCTATAAGCGCCTATGCGGTGGTAAAATGTATTTTCCAGGTAGACCTCGAAAGGCTGGCCGGTGAGCGATTCCACCACTTCAGGATAGAGGTAAAAAGACATATCGGAATAAACGTAACCCGGTGCTTTGTTGAGTTTTGATTTTTTGATGGCTTTAAAAATTTTGTTGCGGTATTGCTCATGCAACCACAAGCTGTCCGTGATTTTTACATTAAACGGTGCAGTCGAATCGCGCTGAAAAGTATTCTTCTTAAAAGTTCCGTTTTTTTTGAGGGTATTGCGCCAGAAAGGAATCCAGGCTTTGATTTGAGCCGTGTGGGTGAGCAACCGGCGCAACGTGAGGTTCTTTTTATTGGATTTTTTAAATTTCGGATACCAGTTTTTCAAGGGGTCGTCCAAGCCGATTTTGCCTTCTTCAACCAACCGCATCAGCGCCGGCAGGCTGGCGGATATTTTGGTGAGGGAGGCTAAATCGTAAAGATCCTGATGCGCCACCGGGGGCGATGCGGGGTCGTACGTCTGATGGCCGAAAACCTGGTGGTAAATGATGTGTCCTTCTTTGGCCACCAGCACCTGAACACCCGGAAAGGCATGAGCATCCAAGCCTTCCATCAGGATCGTATTGATGCCGTTTCGCAACGAATCGCCATTGATGCCGATGGCTTCCGGCGGCGAAAAGCGCAGGCGCAACCCGCCCGGAATGTCCAGACCATCCCCTTTTCGGTAGGTATAGCTCAGGTCGGACGTCAGCCTGGAATCAATTCCGGCAGCGCCGAAAATCGCCTGGGCCGACAGCGATTGGGTGAAGCGGTCGTTGAAAGGGGCGTACAGCAACACGTCCGAATAATTGTGTACGGCAAGGTTTGCCCAGACTTCCCCCTGGCCAAAAACGACGAGGATAAAGTTGGTTTCCTGGCGCAAAGCATTAAAAAGGCGATCCATCATCTTGAAAGGCCCTACACGGTCGTCGCGGATGGCTTCCGCGTCCACGGCGGCGATGACCACATTATAGGTTTGTCCGATTTTTTTGGCTAAAGCCTGATAATCTGCTTCTTCTGAAACCCCTACGCCCATTTGCACCGTAGGGAGGTATTGATCGAGGGTAGCCTGAAAAAAATTGCCCTGCGGCAGGCGGATGGCGATACTGGCAACTTTTAAAGTGTCCAATCGCTGCAACGGTATCAGGTTTTTTTCGTTTTTTAGCGCGACAATCGAATTTTCGGATTCCTGAAACCAATTCAGGATGCCTGGTGTATTTGTTTGTGCCTGCGTTTCAGGCAGCAGCAAGGCAAGAAAAATGACGATGAGTGAAAATCTGTATTCCATGACGAACTGTTCTATGATTCCCGTGATCAATTTCAAACTGACCTGCAAATATCTGCTTTTCGCAGCATTATTTATGTGCTCCTTTGCCAGCTACAGCCAAACCAAAAAGCCCGCCAAAAGCTTTAAAACCCTGAAAATTTTAGTCGAAGAATCCCCCGTTTTTGCGAAAAGCTTCACCGGATTCGTCTTGTTTGACGCCGAGGACAAGCGCATGATTTACAACAAAAACGGCGATCTTTATTTTACCCCCGCCTCCAATACCAAAATTTTCACCCTCTACACTGCCTGGAAAGTGCTGGCCGATACCATTCCTGCTTTTTATTATAAGGAGCAGGGCGATTCGCTCATCATTTGGGGCAGCGGCAATCCGCTTTTTCTGAATCCCGATTTTTTCCCGGACAGCACTGCGTTCAGCTTTTTGAAAAATCACCAAGGCAGCCTGTATTTTTCACCCGCCAACTACAAAGACGAACGCTTTGGTTCGGGTTGGGCCTGGGACGATTACAGCGACTATTACCAGGTTGAAAAATCGCCATTTCCCATTTACGGGAACTTAGCGGCAGTGCGCAAATCCGGCAACGGGTTTGAAGTTTTTCCGGAGTTTTTCCGGCAGCGTTTAGTCTACAACAAAGACCTGCCGAATGAACGCGCCATTGTGCGGCGGGAAGAACACCGCAACTTCATCGAATACAATGAAATAGCTGGCAACGCCAACCGGCTGGATCGGCAGATCCCCTATCAGTGCAGCCCGGAAATGATTGCCAACCTGCTTGGTGATACGCTGGGGAAAGAAGTCCTGTTGCTGGAAAAATTCAGCTTACCGCAAAAATTCAAAACCTTGCACGTGAAGGCCACTCCGGCACTTTACCGTCGCATGATGCAGGAAAGCGATAATTTTTTAGCCGAACAACTGCTGCTGACGAGTTCCGGAAAAGTCTTCGGCGTGATGAATACTGCCAAAATGATTGACTATGCCAAGCGGAAGTTTTTCAACGAGCTACCCCGGGAATTGATCTGGGCCGACGGCTCGGGTTTGTCCCGCTATAACATGGCCACGCCGGGTTCAATAGTTCAGGTGCTTTACCAACTCTACCGCGATGTGCCGGCTGAGCGGCTGTTCGCCATGATGCCCGCCGGGGGTGTTTCCGGAACCATCAAAGCCTGGTATGCAGGCGACAACGACGATCCTTATGTGTTTGCCAAAACGGGTACCCTGCGCCACGTGCATTGCCTGAGCGGCTACCTTTGCGCCAAAAGCGGTAAAACGATGATTTTCAGCTTTATGCACAACAACCTGAGCGTGCCTGCCGACGATGTGCGCAAGGAGATGGAGAAGGTTTTGGAGTGGATTTATTCGAATTATTGAGTGCTGAAAATAACCCGACTAAAAAAGCCCCAAGAGGGCAAGACGTGTTGTTTTTCACGTCTCGCCCTGATGAGGCAGGATAAAATTGACTCTTGATTGGAGTAATCTATTGAGCTTGATCTTTATCCCTCATCGTCCTCTTCGTTGTCTATTTTTGAGCAGATAAACTCTCCATCAGCAGAAAACAAGGCATCAAGTACAACAGAACCATTTTTCAATTCAACTTCGTATTGTACGCTGCCATCCGCCCCGTCTAAACGCTCCGCTTCTTTGGTGGTAGCCCCGGAAAATTGGCTTGCAATGGCCGAAGTTACAGCTGTAGGCAACTCGCTGGTTCGGATTTCGCTTGCCGTAAACAACAAGTTCTCTTCCGCGCTGAAAACCAGCTCCAATTCTACGTCTTCCGAAACTTCAATCACAACCTCCAGCACCGCTTGTCCGGTACAGAGTGTGTCTGTTTCAACTTCTTCTATTTCAGCGCCTGGATGGTTTTGCTGAAGGTAGCTTTGGACAAACTCCGGCAAGTCGGCCAGCGCGATGTCGTCGTCTTCGCATTGAAAACACAACAGCAAGAGTAGCGCAGGCAGGAAAAAAATGGTCTTTTTCATAATTATTCTTTTTTGTAATGATTATTCGATTGCGATCAGGATTTCTTCTTCTCCGTCTTCCAGATGGATGGCCTTTATCAATCCTTTGCCCGGCGCATAAAACTTGTTTTCCACAGCAACCGGATCCAGTTCCGTCCAGTCGCGGGTTTTGATGCAATTGTTGAATGTGCCGAAGGCCGTGACCACCGTTTGCCCGATGGCCTCCACCTCTCCTTCGTCTTCCGCTTCATTGAAATAATATTCCTGGCGGTAAGACATTCCTGGTTGGGGGTTCGCCAGCATAACAATACCCGCCTTTGCCCCATCCACACCCGCTTCCCAAGAGCCTCCATGGTCTTTAAAACTTCCATCGGCATTGTAGTTGTCTACTTCTTCCCCAAGATACCAGACATTGCCTTCGTTGTCCTGAGCATACCAATCATCCGTATCTTCAATAAGGACGCCATTGAGCCATGCTTTGTCGTTAACGATCACACAGGTAATGCCCAAAATGTTTTTTGTCGTATTCAGGCGCTGCACTTCAACGCGTTCGGTGCCCTCGTCGCTGATTGCTTCAAAAATGTATTTTTTCCCCGGCTCCATTGGGAGATAAGGATTGGTCATGTTGGTGCTGTTTGCGAACCTTGCAGGACTCATGTCCGGTTGGTAAGATTCGTCAATTACGCGAATTTCGTCCTTTTTACAGGAGGTTCCCGCTACAAGCAGGAAGAGGATGAACAATACTGACTGTTTCATTTTTAGCAAATTTTTAAAGTAAAAAAATGAAACCCGGGTTTAGGAGCCTGTCGTAAGTAACTTACCGGTTTGTGCGGTGGCTTTTTCCATCAGGCTGCGTTGATCGTCGGTCGCGTAACTTAGGCTATGCTCCCTTCTCGCGCCTTGCCTGATGAAAAAATCCTCTCACCCAAATCCCATAACTTATTTACTACACGCTCCTTGATTATCTATACGGATATTGTCCGGCTAAATGCTGCGTCGTATCCTTCTTTTTTAAAATCGGTACAATAAACCGGTTTGTAAATCCCATACCTGCGGGAAATACTGCGCGGTTTTGTTCAGGGATGCCCGATAAGAGGCCATCATCTGCCAATGCCAGCGCCCGAAAATTTCATAATCGAACCCGGTTCGGACCAATAAAAATCCCGGCGTCAGCCCCTGCGGAGTCACCTGCTTGTCAATGCTCCATTCGATGCCTTCAGACGCTTTTACAAAGTCGTAAGTAATTTCGTAGGGCAATTTGGAGATTTGGCCAAGGCCTGCGCCGATTAATGGTTGAAACCGATGATCGGTTCGAAAATGCCAGGCAAGGCCAATGGCGTATTGCAAAGCAGGCAAGCCCGCTTCCGCCTCTAAGAAGCTGAAATCATCAGAAGGCGGCTGCACGATGGGGATTCCAATGTCTTCGCCCATCCGGTCAGCGGTGAAGTGAATATTGAAATACCCGGCATTTGCCCATAGCCAAATATGCTTAGAAAAACCTAACGAAGCCGTAAGACCAGCAGCATACCCGGACTGAGATTGCACCCCTTTTTGAACAGGATAAGACCCGCCGCCCTCTATTCCGGCAGCAAAAACTTTGGGTCGGAGGGTGTACAAGGTTTGTTTCAGATTTTTTTTGTGTTTGGAAGCCGGTAGCGGCAATAAAGTGAGCGCCGGCAATTCAGGTTTATCAGCACCCGACAAAAGCAAAACAGGAAGGGGCAAAGGCTTGAAATCGCTCCAAAAAATGCTATTTTGAACCGCGCTTACAGGCGTATTTTCAGTTAGGAGCAGCCCCGGGTTTGTGGCCAAAGATGGAGACCTTAAAAGCGTTGTGGTATCAAACACAGGCTGCGCACCTTCCTTCCGGGAAGCTAAAGGCGTCGCAAGCGCCCGGTAGTTGTCGTATGCTTGATTGCCGATCAGGTGTCTATGCCAAAAATGCGGCGTTTTTTCAAGGCTTAGTCGCTCCCGGAAAACAGTATCCGTTTGGTATTCCACACAGGTCATCCAAATCGTATCGCGTTGTTTTTCAACTGCTTTCAACGTCTGGCGCAGATGTTTCCACTCCATAAAAAACGCCATATTGGAAGCGGCCAGCAAGAGTACGAGCGGTATCCCGATTTTCCACCAGGGCAAAACAACAAGCCGCCTTTGTGGTGCTTGCCCGTCGAGGTCTTTTTGCAAAGCGTCCCAGTCTTTTTCGTCAAAAGGCGGCTCGGGGCGGTTTTGCCAGTTCGTCCTGAATTGTTTGAAAAAATCTTCCATACTCAATGCGTTTTTAGCAATTTGTGAGCTGTAGGCGTCAAAATCGCCCTAAGTTTTTCGACTGCGCGGGTCAGGTTCGAACGGGAAGCGCTTTCGGTAATGTCTAATAGTGCGGCTATTTCCCGATGGGAATATTCTTCCAGGACGTATAAGTTAAATACGATTCGATAGGCGGGAGACAATTGCCGTAAAATGGGTAGCAAATCTTCGTCCGGCGAAAGCACAGGTAGATCCTCGGCAGGCAGCTCTATCGTTTCGGGTAACTCCAGGGTCATGGAGAACCGGTGTTTTTTTCTGGAATAATCAATAGCTGTGTTGATGAGCAGGCGACGCAACCAGGGTTTGAATGGCTGCGCTGGGTCAAACTTGTTGATATTCGTCAAGACCTTTAAGAAAGCGTCGTTGAGGATTTCGGAAGCTTCTTCTTTTGAGGTGGAATAGCGCAAACAAATGCTCATAGCGTAGCCATAAAAGCATTCGTAAAGCTTTCGCTGGCTATTCCGATCGCCCCGCCGGCAGCCTTCGAAGAGGCGGATAAGGTGGCTTTCCCCGTTTTGCATTTTTCCTATACGCAAAACAAGTTACGAAACGCTGCGTGCATTACCAAAAAAATGAATAGACTTGTTGCGATGGGGCAGCGTGGTGGGAAAAATGAGCTACTACACACTGCTGGCGCATTCCTTCACTTGAATGCCCACTGGGCATTCCCCCTTCGGGATCGCTCAGTCATCCAGTCAAAGGCTTTTTGAGGGAACATAGCCCAGCTACGTGACCGAAAAAAGGCGAAGAGTGGGTGAAAAAGAGCCATTTTAGACCCGCGATGATCCCGTCGCAACAAGTCTATTCAGGTTGTCTCGAATTTCCGAACAAGCTCATAAAATTACACGAGGTTTCACAGAGTTAAAGGGAGTCTCACAGCGTTTGTCCGTTGTACGGGACAAGTTTTGCAGTCCCTTTTCCTTAATACACATCCTCCAAATACCGCCGTTGTTTTTTCAAATTGCTCAGGTATTCCGCCGCAAAAGCCTCGCCTTTACCGCTTTCCCGTGCAATGATTTGAAGAAAAGCCTGTTGCACATCTGCGGCCATGCGGTTTTTATCGCCGCAAACATAGCAGTATGCCCCGTTTTCGATGCGCTCGAACAATTGCCGCCCTTTTTCCAGCAGGCGGTGCTGCACGTATATTTTTTCCTGCTGATCGCGCGAAAAAGCCACATCTAAGCGGTCGAGCGCACCGGTTTTCAGGTATTGCAGCCACTCCCGCTGGTATAGAAAATCGGTTGTAAAGTTTGGATTTCCAAAAAACAACCAGTTCCTGCCTTGCTTCGGCGAACCGGAATCCCGCAATTCATTCCGCTCCTCCACAAATGCCCGGAACGGCGCAACGCCAGTGCCAGGCCCGACCATAATGATGTCGGCGCTGTCGTCGGCAGGGAGTTTGAAATATTCATTGCGCTCTACAAAAACCTCGACATGATCTCCAACATCCACCCGATCAGCAAGGAAGGTGGAAGCCAGGCCCTCGCGGTTGGTTCTTCCAAATTCGTAACGCAGCGCCGATACCGTGAGGTGAACTTCATCCGGATGTGCCGCTAAGCTGGAAGCAATGGAATACAGGCGTGGTGCGATGTTGCGCAGGATATCCGTCAATTGCTGCGGGGTCAGCGTGGCAGGGAATTCCCGCAATAAATCCCCGGCATTACGTCCCCAGAGGTATTTTTTCAACCGCTCATGGTCTGTCGTGATCGCTTTGAGGTTTTCATGACCCGCCTTCTCTGCATACTGTTCTAAAACGTTGCGGTTCAGAACTGACAGCTCTTTGTGGGTTTTTAAAATACTTGCTAAGCTAGCCGCTTTCCCGGCATATTCAACCTGTTCGGCACCCGAAAATTTGGCCGCAGCCAGCACCTGTTCTACCAGCCGATCCGAATTGTGCGCCAGAATGCCCAGCGAATCTCCAGGCTCATAAACCAGTCCCGAGCCTTCCAGTCCAAGCTCAATATGGTACGTTTCTTTGGCTGAGCCCCGCCCGTTGAGCCGAATTTTTTCCAGCACCGGCGCGTGATACGGGTTTTTCCGGTTGAATCCCGCCACGTAGGCTGGCTTTGGCAACTGTTCTTTCAACACCGCAGCAGGTTGCGCCCCGGCCACCGTTTTCAGGCGACTCACGACCGTAGCCGCCCATTGTTCAGCCATTTCTTCATATTCCAAATCGCAATCAATGCGCGGAGTAAGACGGTTGGCACCTAAAGCCTCCAGCCGGGCGTCGAAGTCTTTGCCCGTTTGGCAAAACTTCAGGTAGCTGCTGTCGCCCAGACTGCATACCGCAAACTGAAGGTCGGGAAGTTTCGGCACCCGCGCACTGTGCAGCCATTCGTAAAAGGATTCCGCAGCGGTTGGCGGCGTGCCTTCTCCCTGTGTACTGACCACAAACAATGCGATTTGAGCGGTCTTCAGGTTTTTGACCGCGTAATCGGCAAGATCCGTTACCGTAACGTCCCAACCTTGTTCGCCGATCAGCGCAGCCGCCTTTTGGGCTACTTTTTTGCTATTGCCGGTCTGAGAGCCATACAATAGCTGAACTTTCGGTGCCTGCACATGCGCCTGCTGCGCCGGAGCGATGACGGCCTCGGGTTGACCGGCGGTGGCCAAGCCATACAAAAAACCGCTGAGCCAAAGCTGTTGCTCAGCCGAGTGCTCCGAACTCAGCTTTTTTAAGAGAGCTTCATCAAACCGGCCAATCGGCGCCGTTGCGATCTTGGTCATGGTGTAAATGTTTTATGGTCAATAAGTTCTATATCAAACTTGCTCCTTGCAAACTTGCCCCTCGCCCCTTTAACAACCGGCCGACCACTTCCCCCACAACAATCACTGCAGGACTGCCAATGCCCGAAAGCGCCGCCTTTCCGGCAATGTCCGAAACACGGCCAACCAGCATTCGCTGTTGGGGCAAAGAAGCATTTTGAATGATGGCGACCGGAAGTTCCTGTTTGCCGCTTTGCGCGAATGCCTGTGCGATTTCGGGGAGTTTGGCAAGTCCCATCAGGACGACCGCCGTCGCGTTGGTGCGGGCGACTTCATATATTTCCGGGTTTAGTTCTCCGGTATCCGTCGTGGCGGTCAATACCCAAAAACCACGACTGGCTCCGCGCAGGGTCACCGCAATGCCTGCCAGACCGGGGGCTGCAATGGCGCTCGAAACGCCGGGAATATAAGACACGTCAAGGCCCTGTTCCTGTGCGTATTGCAGCTCTTCCATCCCCCTTCCGAACACAAAAGGGTCACCCCCTTTCAGGCGCACAACTTTTCCAAAAGCCCGCGCACAGTCTACAATCAGTTCATTGATTTCCGGCTGGGTATGGGATTTTTTGCCGCGCCGTTTCCCAACATAAATGCGGATGGCGTCGGCGGGTGCGTGTTGCAGCAATGCTTCGTTCACCAGCGCATCGTAGAGTACGACGTCGGCTTGTTGCAACGCTTTCAGCCCTTTGATGGTTAGCAATTCGGGGTCGCCGATTCCGGCACCGATAAGAATCAGTTCCGGGCGTTTGCAAGGATCGAACAGGGAAGCAGGTATTTGATGATTCATGATTTATTTTGTTGTTGTGGGTTAATCTTTTGATTTATTATTCAACAGAATCGAAGTCTGGTCGTACCCGCCGAACTGGAGTTCGGCGGTACGCGACACATCAACCGAACTGGAGTTCTGTTGTATATTCCAGCATTCCTGCCGCCACGGTATCATAGGTGTTTTCATTCACCAGAATGAAGCCGCCGCTGTGCCGGTTTTGCTTGTAGGTATCAAAAACCAAAGGTTGTGCCGTGCGAAGGCGCACCAGCCCGATGTCGTTGAGTTGCAGTTTGTCGTCCGGAAGGTGGTTGAACGTGTGTACATCTATGCGGTATTCAATGGACTTGACGATGGCTTTGACCGTGGCTGAATTTTGCCGCAACAGCAACTTGTCGCCGGGCTGTAGCGGGCGTTCGCTCATCCAGCACAGGGTTGCTTCCAAATCCTGAGCAACAGCAGGCTGGGCATCGGCGCGGGCGATGGTATCCCCCCGCGAAACGTCAATGTCATGGGCAAGGTGCAGCACCAAAGGTTGCGGGGCAAAAGCTTCCTCAACTTGTACCTGATTGACCTCAATGGCTACAATTTCCGTTTCGATCCCGGCAGGCAACACGACCACCCGGTCGCCCCGGCGAAAAACACCACTGCGCAGGCTTCCCGCATAGCCCCGGTAATCGTGCCATTCGCTCGATTTGGGACGGATGACGTATTGCACCTGAAAACGGGGCGCGTCGTGATCCGCTTCCGGTTCGATTTCTACCGTTTCAAGGTGTTCCAGCAAGGTAGGCCCGAGGTACCAGAGCATGTTGGCCGAAGGCAGTACTACATTATCGCCAGCCAGCGCGCTGATGGGGATGAAGGTGATGTTGCGCAGGTTCAGTTTTTCAGCCAATGTTTGATAGGCTGCTGCAATTTTGTAAAAGCGCTCCTCGCTGTATTCAACGAGGTCTAATTTATTGATTGCCAGCACAATTCGGGGAATGCCCATCAGAGAAGCGACTAAGCTGTGCCGGTGGGTTTGTTCCACAACTCCTTGCCGCGCATCCACGAGGATGATCGCCAGATCGGCATTGGAGGCACCGGTAACCATATTGCGAGTGTACTGCACGTGGCCGGGCGCATCGGCGATGATGAATTTCCGGCGCGCTGTGCTAAAGTATTTGTAAGCCACATCAATGGTAATGCCCTGTTCGCGTTCTGCGCGCAGGCCATCGGTGAGCAACGACAGGTCGAGCTCGCCATCTGCTTTGTTGCGGCTCTGGCGCTCCAGCGTTTCTAAAACGTCGTGCGATACTGCGTTGGAATCAAACAGCAGGCGGCCAATGAGGGTACTTTTTCCATCATCAACACTGCCGGCGGTTATAAATTTTAAAATATTCATGGTCAATTATTTGCAATTCATTTTTCTTTAAAATCCTTCCGAACAAGCGCTTAGGGTCGCTGAAATAATAACTGTCCACTTTTCCAGGAGGCTTTTGCTCCTACCCTGCGTTGGGGAACCGCCTCCCTTAGCTATGGCTAAGTTCGGGATTCC
>Ga0163149_10000345_pt1 | contig 60838 bp, 43 predicted proteins | sample OliLakLV19MP5G1_FD_148604 | JGI IMG/M metagenome (GOLD analysis project Ga0163149, IMG submission 148604) | Freshwater microbial mat bacterial communities from Lake Vanda, McMurdo Dry Valleys, Antarctica - Oligotrophic Lake LV.19.MP5.G1 | ecosystem: Environmental > Aquatic > Freshwater > Lake >...
CAGCGTGTGGAAGAAGCTCTCCTGCACAGCGTTGTCGTAGCAGTTGCCCTTGCGGCTCATGCTGCACACGATCCCGTTGTGATCGAGGAGCGCCTGGAAGGCGTGAGCGGCGTACTGCACGCCGCGAGCGGAGTGCTGGACCAGACCCGGCGACGGTGAGCGACGATCGATGGCCATCTCGAGCGCGTCGAGGACGAGCGTGGCCGGCATGCTCGCGCTCATCGACCAGCCCACGACCTTGCGCGAGAAGAGATCCATCGTCGCAGCGAGGTACAGCCAGCCTTCGTCCGTCGGGATGTAGGTGATGTCCGACACCCACACTCGGTTGGGCGCGCCGGTCGTGAAGTCTTGGTCGAGGATGTTCGGCGCGACGGGGTGTGAGTGCTTCGAGTCGGTCGTCCGCACGTATTTTGTGCCGTATTCTTGGGCGAATTCGGGCTTCGCGCACGAGGCGTACTACGCGATGGAGCCCGCAGACTTCGTCGCGTCGCTTCAGTGCGGCATGGATGGGCGGTGCACCGTAGGTCCCGCGGCTCTTCACGTGCTCCTCGCGGATCAACGCGGTCAGTCGAACATCCTCGAGCGTGTGCTTCGAGTCACCGCGACCGAGCCAGGCGTAGAAACAGGCGCGAGAGACCTCCAGCGTCGAGCTCATCAGACCGACCGGGAAGATCTCCGGGTGCTCGAACATGAACTCGAATCTCAGCTCCGCTCTTTCGCGAAGTAGACCCGCGCTGTTTTTCTGATGTCACGCTCCGGCTGAGCGCGTGCGAGGTCCCTGCGGAGCTGGAGGACTTCCTCGTCGGACGCCTTCGCGCGGCCGTTGCCCGGGAAAGCCGACGCGCCGTGCGCGTCGATCTCCGACTTCCAACGCTGCCGCTGGCTGCGGTCGAGGCCGAGGCTGGTGGCCACCTCGCCAACCGTGCGAACCGGCTCGCAAGTCAGCCGCACCGCGTCACGCCTGAACTCAGAACTGTGCTTCCATCGAGACCCGGCCATGGACAATTCCTCGTCTGGAGCATTTCTGCTCCTTGTCTGGGTGTCCACTTTTCCGGACGGAAGATCACTCTCGACGTGCGTCGGTCTCGAAGTGCGTCAGTCTCGACACGCGTTGGCCTCGACGAGCGCCGGTCTCGACACGCGTTGGCCTCGACGAGCGCCGGTCTCGACACGCGTTGGTCTCGACGAGCGCCGGTCTCGACACGCGTTGGTCTCGACACGACGGCGCGGCCCGCCGGAGGACGTCCTCCGACGGGCCGCGTCGTGCTCGCGAGCGTTGGCTTCAGGGCAGCCAGACCACCTCGAGCCCGTTCGTCAGGTTGAACGTGCTCACGGTGCAGAAGCTCGCCGCGTTGCGGTACCACGCTTGGTAGACGCGGATCGCGCCCGCGCCCGGCACGTTGCCCGCGACCGAGATCGGCGCATCGCCCGCTTGGGGAATTTGCGACGAGCCGCCGGGGCTCTGCTTGGTGCCGAGTCGCACGACCGTGCCGCCGACGCAGCGCAGACCGTCGCCGAAGACCGGGCCACCAAGGCGCGCCGTGCCCTGGAAGTAGAGGCAGGGAGCGCTGGCGAGACCGCTGCCGTAGAGCACGAACGAGTCGTTCGACACGCGTGCGTCGCCCCCGCCGAACAGGTTGCCGCCGGACGAGTTCACCGAGCTCGCGCACCCGTTGCCGAACGCACCGTAGTTGCCGCACGGGCACGCGCCCGAGCTGCCGTCGCCGGCGCAATACCCCGTCGGCGCGACGCTCACAGGCGTGTCGTAGAGCGCGCCGTGAATGTCACCTGTTCCACTGGTGAAGCGGCGCGTCCACGTGCCAGCGACGCGCCCGCCGGGCGTGCCCGCGCTGCCGATCGCCGCGATCTGCGGGTCGATGCTCGAAGCGCTCGAGAAGTCGAGGTTGTGGTGGCCTTCGGAGAGCCCGAGACGTCCGTCGACGAACCACATCGACGCCGCGTAGACGTCGTAGTCCGAGAGGTTGCCGTTGTAGCTCTCGGCGTACGCGACCACGAACTGCTGGCCGTCGGTGTCGATGTCGGGGTGCGTCTGGTCCTCGAGGCTCGTGCCGGCGGCTTCGAGCGAGGTCAGCGAGTCGTACGCGATCACGCTGGTTCCCAGGAGCACGTTGACGTTGATGTCGTGGTCGTACGTGCCCCACTCGTAGCGGAAGGCGACGGCCCACGGACGCGGACCGGAGCCGCCATCGAGCGGGGGTGACGCGACGGCGAAGTCCGTGTCGCCGGTGCTCTGCACGAGGAACGAAGGCGTCGCGACGATGCCGTCCCACGTGAGCTGCGCCGCGCGGACGTCGCGCTCGTCGCTGCCCGGGTTGTAGCGCGTCCACGCGACGTTCCAGCGCTGCGAGCTGAACGGCGGGTTGCCGTCGGTCTTCGACACGTTCGGCGCGTAGTCGAGCGACGCGCTCGTGTTGTCGATCAGGATCGTGCTCGAGCCGACGAGCGCGCCGTTCTGCGTGACGAGCCGCGCGTGCACGTCGCTGTCGAGCGCGTCGTAGTTGCGCTGCCACACGACGAGGAAGTACGTCGGCCCGACGAGTGCGGGATCACCGCCGACGTCCGCCGCGAGCTTGCCGCCGACTCCGCTGCTGACGACGAGGGGCGCGCTCATCGTCATCGAGTTCGAGGCGCGCGTGCGCACGCGGATCTCCGTCTGGTTCGCGCCGAAGGCGAGCACCTGGCCCGCCACGCAGAACGTGCTGCCGAGCGCGTTCGCCGCGACACGCGGCTCGAACCACGAGTCGCTCGACGAGTCGGCGTACGTGCCGAGAAACGACGCGATCGAGCCGTCGGCCTCGAGGACGTACCAGTAGACGTCGTGGTCCGCGGCGCTGAAGGGCTCCTCCATCACGACGCAGTAGCGGTTGGTCGTCGCGAGGTAGGCGATGTCGGGGACGTAGTCGTCGTACGAAGGCGAGTCGTCGACGACGAACGCGGACACGAACGGATCGACGACGAGCGGGTACGCGGCGTCGGCGAGGACGCTCGCGGGCACGTCGATCGCGATCGCGCCGCTCTCGAGCCTCGTCGCTAGCTCGCGACGCGCGCCGCGCGCGTCGACCGCGAACGCGCGGCCGTAGCGCACGCCGCCGAGCTCGTTCTCGAACGCGAAGCCGTCCGCGTCGGCGCGCGGGGCGAGATCGGTCGCGAACGCGACGCGCAACGCGAGATCGCCGGCTCCGGGCCGCGCTGCGAGCACGAACGTTTGTTCCGCGCTCTGCGGCGCGAGGTTCCACACCTCGTCGATCGCCCCGTGGTCGATCACGACGCGGTCGCCGTCGCGCACCGCACGTTCCGCCGCTTCGATCGCGACCGGCGCGCCGCCGACGCTCGCACTGGCGAGGCGCAGCTCGAGCGGGAAGTTCCGCGGTGCGCGCGCGCCGAGGTAGGGGATGAACGTCGCTCCGCTCGCGTCGAAGCTCATCTTCCAGCTCGCGCCCCGCGTCCAGAGCGTGCCGTCCGCCGCGACGTCGTGATGGAGGCGCGTGCGGTCGATCGGAGAGGTCGCGGGCAGCGCCGACGTGCCGTCCTGGAGCTTCGGCGGCATGCGTCGCGTGGGTTGCGCAGCGCGTTCGAGCTCGTTTGCCGCGATTGGGCCCGCCGGCGACGCGGGAGTCGCGACGGCAGACGTCTTGACGTCCTCCATGTGCGGCAGCGGACGCGGGATCTTCGTCTGGGCGAGGGCCAGCGGCGCAAGGAGCGTCGTGGCGAGGAGCGTGAGCGGGGAACGAGGTCGCATGGCGTATTCCGAGGTGGTGCGGGGGTCGATGGACGCGACAGAGGACGTCCGAACGACCGGGGAAGAGGCGGCGCGCGCGCGGCGCTTTCGTGAAGTCTGGAAAAAGAATCCGGGCGGCCTCGCAGGTGCGTGGGCACCGCTCGCACCGTGGTCGGGACACGAAGACGCCGGCACCCGAGGTTCAGTCCTCGGGGCATAGGACATCGAAGCGCATGACCCTTCGGTTCCCGGCCTGCCCTTGTGCTCCGCCGAGCCGCGTTGTGCGCGTTGGGCGTTGCTCCGCGGCGTCGACTTGGCCGCGAGGTGGCTGGAAGAGTTCATTGCGGAGTCCATGCGCTGGGATGGAATGCAGGTCGAGAATGGTTGGTCAACCAGACAGGGGGACACCCGAACGGGGATAGCGACTCGTTGGCTCACGTCCGCGAGATGGCAGAGGCCCATGCCCAGAGTTGGACATGCTGACGGATGAACTCATTCGCGGGTTGGAGAGCGAAGTGGAGACTGCTTCTGCTCCGGGGCGTTTCATTCGCAGCCTCTACACCACGAAGGGGCAATCGGTTTGGATCAGAACAAGCCGGTCGATGCTCGATGGTCAAGTCCGCCCGGACGTGAGACTCTGGCTGGCGAGCGCGCCAAGTCTGTGTCCGTACGTGACGCTCCGGTCCGTGATGGCGTAAACCTGATGTCGGAGCCAGGAGCGGTGAACAACGCGACTCCCTGAGGCACACTGACGCTGAAGAGTCCACGCCATGCCCGTCCACGTCATCACCCCGATCCTGCGCGTCGAGAGCGTCCCGCGCGCCTTCGCTTGGTTCGAGAGACTCGGTTGGAAACGCGGTTTCAGTTGGAACGACGGCGGCATGATTCCCGCCGGCGCGGATCGCAACGAACACGGTGAATCGAGATTCGGCAGCGTCGGTTCGGGCATGGTCGAGATCTTCTTGTGCCACGGCGGCCAAGGATCGATCGGCACGCAACGACCGAAGTTCCCCGGCGACGACTCGACCGACGGCACGTGGATGAGCTGGTTCCTGCACTCGCCGGCCGAAGTGGACGCGATGCACGCGCTGGCCCTCGAGAACGGCATGGATGTGTCGATGCCGCCCCGCGACGAACCGTGGGGCGTGCGCGAGTTCCACCTGCGCAGCCCCGACGGTCACACGTTCCGCGTCGGCGCCGGCATCGGCAAATGCCAGTGAGCGCGTGATCACGACCGTTCTCTTCGACCTCGATGGCACCCTGATCGATTCGATCGAGCTGATCCGACTTTCGTACGCGCACACGTTGTGCGTCCATCGCGGCGTCGAGCTCGATGCATCGACCTGGATCGCCGGCCTCGGACGTCCGTTGCGCTGGCAGTTCGCCCAGTTCACCGCCGACGAGCGCGAGATCGACGCGATGATCGCGACGTACCGCGTGTTCAACATGGAGCACCACGACGCGATGGTCGTCGCGTATCCCGGAGCCGTCGCTGCGGTGCGCGCGTTGAAGGAGCGCGGTGTCGCGCTGGCGATCGTGACCAGCAAGCTGAACTCGGGCGCGGTGCGCGGGCTCGATCACGCCGGATATCGCGAGATGTTCGACGTCATCATCGGCGTCGACGACGTCGTGGAGCACAAGCCGCATCCCGCGCCGGTCCTCGCTGCGCTCGCCAAGCTCGGTCGCGACCCGACCTCGGCCGTGATGGTCGGTGATTCGCCGCACGATCTCACATCGGGCCGCGCGGCGGGGACGCGCACGGCGGCAGTGTCGTGGGGGCCGTTCCCGCGCGAGGAGTTGGAGAGCATGAAACCCGACGTCTGGCTCGAGACTACGGCGGATATCACCCGCATCGTCGAAGCGCGGCTCGTTCCGCGGTGACGCGGAGCAAGTCGTGCGTCGGAACCGCGCCCCACGAGAGCTGCACGATCAAAGTCCCCAGACGATCTCGACCGCGTTCGTCATGTTGAACGCGCTCGGAGTGCAGAACGCAGCCGCGTCGCGGAACCACACTTGGTAGACGCGCACGCCCGGCTGCGACACGCCACCCTGCACCGCGACCGGCGCGTCGCCGGCCTGCGGATAGCTCGACGCGCCGCTCGAGCTCGCGACGATCGCGAGCCGCGCGTTCGTCCCGCCGGTGCAGCGCAGTCCGTCACCGAACGACACGCCCGCGCCGCCGGAGGTCGAGCTCGTGCCCTGGAAGTACAGCGCGCCGCCGGCGTTCAGTTGTGAGCCGGCCAGCTCGAGCGTGTCGACCGCGAGGCTCGGCCGTCCGCTCGCGCGCAGGCGTCCGCCGACCCCGACGTTCGTCGCGCAACCTTCGCGCGCACCGAGCACGGAGTAGTTGCCGCACGGACACACGCTGCCCGATCCATCGCCGAAGCACAGCGTCCTGCCGGTCTCGCCACAGCCGTCCCAGCGCGCGAGGTTGCTCGCGTAGCTCGGTCCCGCCGCCGCGAACCAGCCGCCGACCCACAGCTCGGAGCCCTGGCCGAGGTCCGCGGGCCGGAGCGCCCGCACCCATCCGTCGCCCCACGAGTTCACAACGCCGCCGGCTAGGTCCGACCAGCCCGCGCCGTTCCAGCGCGCGACGTTGTTGAGCGCCACGCCCGCCACGGACGTGAAGTCTCCGCCGGCGAAGAGTTCGGGCCCGCGCCCGGAGCCTGCGTCGAACGTGGTCAGCGCGAAGCACGATTCCGATCCCAGGGCATGCCGAGAGCCTGGAACGCGCTCCCGTCCCAGCGCGCGATCGGCCCGGTCGCGATGCCGCCCGCGGACGAGAACGTTCCGCCGAGGATCAGCCGCGCGCCGGATCCGTTGTCGAACGAGTGCAGCGCCTCGACGGTGCCGACTCCGACTCCCGTCCCGACCTGCGACCACTGCGTACCGTTCCAACGCGCGAGTCGGGTCGCCGGAGCGCCGCCGGTGCTCGTGAAATCGCCGCCGGCGTACAGCGCGGGAGCGCTGCCGTCGTCGTGCACTGCGAGCGCTCTCACCCGCCCATCGAGGCCGGCGCCGAGAGCCGACCACACGCTCCCGTCCCACTTCGCGATGTTCGAGGCCTGGACGCCGCCGATCTGCTCGAACTCGCCGGCGACGTACAGCGCCGGTCCGGTGCCGTGGTCGAACTCCGCTAGTGCGAGGATGACCGCGTCGAAGAACGACGAGGATCCGTGACCGACCGATGTCCACGCCGTGCCGTCCCAACGAGAGACGCTGCTCGGCGTCGGCCCGATGAGCATGTGGCCACCCGCGTAGAGCGCGCTCCCGGATCCGTTGCCGTGGACCGCCAGGCACGCGACCGATCCGTCGAGGTCGCCGACCTCGTCCAGGCTGGATCCGTTCCACCTCGCGACCGGGAAGATCGTGTTTGCGCTCCGCCAGAACGTGCCGCCGAGATAGAGCGCGCGCCCGGAGCCGTCGTCGTGCTCGGCCATCGCGTCGAGGCTGGAGATGTTCCCCGCGTCGACGACCGCGGACCACGACACCGAATCCCAGCGCGCGAGCCCTTGAGCGAGGATGCCGCCGGCCTGGTGGAACGGGCCGCCGACGTACAGCGCGTCGCCGCTGCCGTCGTCGTGGAACGCGAGCGATGCTGCCGAGACCGAGATTCCCGGGCCGGTCGATTCCCAATTGGTCCCGTTCCAGGAGGCGCAGTTCCCGACGTTGATCCCTTCCGCGAATTGGATCGAGCCGACGGGCTTGGGAATCGCACGACGCAGTTTCTTGGCCGTGCTCAGCCAGAGCGCGATTGCTTCCTCAGCCTGCTCGAGCGCCTTGCGAGATCCGCGGGATCGTCGATCGCGGCCTGAGGGTCCAGAACACGAGCGGGGCCGCAGCACGAGGGGACGCGCGACATGTCTCGCGTGCCAAGCTCTTGTGCCTCTGCTTGGCGCGGACGCGCTCGTCCTCTTGGATCAGCGCCATCCCGTGATGCCTGAGCAGGATCGGGCTGGCGGAGCGACGCGGCCACTCAACCAAATCGACTACGAATCGACCGGCCGCGTCCCCCCCACCAGCGTCGCAGCCAAGCCACGGACCGCACGGCGCGCTGCACGCGCCGCGAGACGCCCAGCACGGGTTCCGCGAACCTCGGGGAAGGCCGGGGACGGATCGGCCGTGCGCTTGTACGTCCTTTCCCCAATCGCCGCATCCGTCGCCAGCACCGCCGCCGTCGGGGCCGTGAGCGCGCGACAGCACAACTCGCGCTCCGGATGGACCCGTCGTGGCCGAACTCGCTCGACGCCGGGAGCGGGCGCCGTAGACTCCCGGTGAGGACAGCGAGATGAACAATCAGCGCGTCACTAGCTTACGGACAACGCTGACCCTGCTCGCGATCTCCGTGACCGCCCTCGCCGTGGTGCTGTCCGTCTTGCTGCTCGCGCTGAGCGGGATCCTGCAGCGCTCGACCACGATCATCCCCGAGGCGATGGAGAGCGTGCTGATCGCGGAGGCCGCCGAGGTCGATCTGTTCCTTCACGCCAGCGCCGAGAGCGAGATCGCCCGCGGCCACTTCGGCGAGGGCCTGCTGCGCAAGATCGATGTCGCGGGGCGACACGTCAGCACGCCACACGAGGCGCAGCTCCACGCCGTCGTCGCGAACAGCGCGCGGGCCTACCTCGCCGCGAGCGAGCTCGGCGAGCCGACCGAAGCGCCGCATGCCGCGGCGTACCAGGCGCTCGAGGCGCTGTCCTCGATCAACCTCGATCAAGCACACGACGCCCGTCGGTGGGTCGCGACGTGGCAGCGCATCGCGCAGACGGTCGCGGTCGCCGTCGCGGTCTTGCTGATCCTGATCGCCGGCGTGGTGATCGTGTGGGTGCGGCGGCGCGCGTTCCAGCCGGTGTTCTCGCTCGCCGACGTGATGCAGCGGTTCGCGCGCGGCGAACGTGACGCTCGCGCCGATGAAGTCGGGCCCGTCGAGCTCAAGCTGATGAGCGAGCGCTTCAACGAGATGGCCGATGCGCTCGCCGCGCAGCGCCAGGCGCAGACCGCGTTCCTCGGTGGCGTCGCGCATGACCTGCGGACTCCGATCGGAGCGCTCAGATTCGCGCTGTCGGCGATCGGCGAGCTCGATCCCAGCCCGGGCAGCCGCCGGCCGCTCGAGATCGCGAACCGCCAGATCTCGCGCCTCGATCGGATGGTCGCGGACTTCCTCGACAGTGCGAAGATCGATGCCGGTGAGCTCGAGCTGCGCTGCGAGGTCATCGACACACGATCGCTGGTCACCGAGTTCGTCGAGCTGATGCGCGGTAGCAGCGACAAGCACGAGCTCGTGGTCACGCTCCCCGGCGACCGGGTCCCGGTCAGCTGCGATCCGCTGCGCGTCGAGCAGGTGCTGTCGAATCTGGTGTCCAACGCGATCAAGTACTCGCCCCGTGGCGGCAAGATCCTGATCTCGCTCGACGTCACCTGCGACCACGCCACCCTCCGCGTGACCGATCCGGGGATCGGGATCTCCGACGAGGATCAGCAGCGCCTGTTCGAGCCGTTCCGCCGAGTCGGACTGTCGCAGGGGACGATCCCCGGGATGGGGCTCGGGCTGTTCGTCGTGCGCCGGATCGTCGAGGCCCACGCGGGCCGGATCGAGGTCACGAGCACGCCGGGAAAAGGCTCGACGTTCAGCGTGGTGCTCCCGCTCGCGACCGCCGCGGACGCGGGCATCCGCCGCGGGCAAGCGGCGCAGGCGAGCCTCGACGTCGCGGGCACGAACTGATCGTCTGCGCACGTGCGACCACAGCAGTCCGAGTGTGGCGGGCGACACGCCCAGATCGTGGAGCTCGGGAAACACCAGGCAGCACGCGGTCGCGAGCCATGGATGCGCCCTGAACTGCCGGGCCGAAACGGTGACCTGCGGCGCGATCGTGGGCATCGCGCCGCGTCGGCGCAGGCGACGGGACATATCGAGTCCTCCTCAGTGCTCGGTTGCGAAAGCTGTCCGAGCGCCCGCCAGAGCGTCCTGCGAGTGTGTTACGCCAAGCTCGCCAGGCGCTCGACGGATTCGTCGCGGCGCGAGATCCGCGGGATCGTCGATCGCTGCCTCGGGGTCCAGAACACGAGCGCGGGCCGCAGCACGAGCGACCGGCTCGCCGCTGATTCGAGTGCGTGCCGAACGAGGACGACGCGCGCGTCGCACGTCGCACTCCCGCTCGAACGCTGCGCGTCAGCGCGCCGAACGCGCGAGCCACGGCTCGCACGCCGCGCGCACGGAGCCCGCGGTGAACGGCTTCTGCAGCCACCCGTTCGCGCCGTCCTCGAGCGCGGAGGCAGCGAGCGTCTGCGCATCGGCGGCCGTCAGGAGCAGCACCGGCAGCTCGGCCTTCGTTCGCCTCTCGCGCAGCGTCCGCAGGAAATCGAGCCCGTTCATCCCCGGCATGTGGACGTCGGTCAGCACGAGGCCCATCGACGAATCCGTGCCGATGCGCCGCAACGCTTCGAGGCCGCTCGCCGCTTCGACGATGCCGTCGTCGCCGAGTCCGGCTTCGCGCAGGACGCGGACGACGATGCCGCGCACGATTGAGGAATCGTCGACGACGAGGAGCTTCTGCATGGTGTGGTCGACGCTCGAAGGCGCCGGACACGGGGATAGGATTTCCAAGCGCATGTCCCTTCGGTACCCGGCCCACCCCGAAGTCCCGCGGGAACCGTGCTGGGCGTCTCGCGGCGCGGCGCGCGCGCCGTCCTGTGTGTGCCTCCGTTGAAATCTCATTGATCATGCGCCGACCGAAATACGACGGACAGGAACCCGGGCCCTTGCAGGAGAACTCCACCAGCTCGTCACGACCGCCGTTGGTGCAGTGCACTCGGGCGAAAGCGCGTTGGCGGCCAGCGCGGGTGCGCGCATCGAACTTCATGCGACGCGGCGACACTTGCTCGTCGCGCGCGCGACCGAGCGCGTCGATCCCGCGGGGCCCGTCGTGTGGCGTGACGACGAGCCGTTCTACGCGCGGCCCGAAACGGGCGGACTCCTGAAGTCGGCCTACGACGAGGAACCGATCACCGTCGCGGCGTTGACCGCGTAGATGCGCGAGCTCTACCGGACGTCGGAGCGTGCGCGCTAGCATCTGCGCGTCGACGACGCGTTCGAACCGGCGCGCTCGAACCGACGCGTTCGAACCGGCGCGCTCGAACCGGCGCGCTCGAACCGGCGCGCTCGAACCGGCGCGTTCGAACCGGCGCGTTCGAACCGGCGCGATCGAACCGACGCGTTCGAACCGGCGCGTTCGAACCGGCGCGTTCGAACCGGCGCGTTCGAACCGGCGCGTTCGAACCGGCGCGCTTCTGGGCCGGTATTCGGACGCACGCCGAGGACTGGCGCTTGCTGATCGGCCCCGATCCCGACGTCGCCCGCTTCGTGTGGGCGGGGGCACTCGGCGCGCACGGGATCACGTGCGCCGAGCCGGTCGGACGGATCGCGGCCGAGTGGGTCGTCGACGGCGCGAGCGCGCACGGACCGGCAGCAGCGCTGAACCCCGATCGACAACGGATGTGCGCGGCACCATCGAGGTCGAGGCGCGCGGATCGAGAAGTCGTGTCTTGGTGCCGCGCGGTTCCGGGCCCGGACGTGCTCGATCGCGCGCGATCGCGGCCCGATATCCGGAATCGCTCCACGGTGTGCGCGGCGGCTGGAATTCCCTGCTCGCGGCGGCCGAAGACCGCGCAGGCACGCTGCAAGGGCGTTCGCGGTCCCGATTCGCGCGATCCCGCAGCGCCACCCCTATCCAGGCCGCGGAGACGCGCGTCATCCCGCAGAACTTCGGGAGCACCGGATCGCACCGGCAGGCGTACCCTGGACGCACAGGTCGCCCTCGCGGGCGGCCCGTTGATAGTCGGTCGCCATCGAGCAGTGCACCCGGGAGCACTGAGAGGAACTGCCGCGATGGAAAAAGCACCACACACCGACAACCTTCCGAGCTACGCGCAGGACATCGTCGACACGGTGCGCGAGCCGCTGCTGGTCCTCGACGCCACGCTGCGAGTCCGCTCCGCCAACCGCGCCTTCTACGACACCTTCCAGGTCTCGACCGAAGAGACCGAGGGCCGCCTCGTCTACGAGTTGGGCAACGGTCAGTGGGACATCCCCGCACTCCGCACTTTGCTGGAGCAGATCGTCCCGCGCTTCACGGTCTTCGAGGACTTCGAGATCGAGCACTCGTTCCCGGTCATCGGCCGCAGGGTGATGCTGCTCAACGCCCGAAAACTCCGGGCTGGCCGCCACGACGAGCTGATGGTCCTCGCCATCGAGGACGTGACGGAGCGCAAGCGCGCGGAGCAGACGCTCCTCGAAGCCGGGGCATTGCAGCGCGCGATCTTCGACAGCGCCAACTTCTCGAGCATCGCCACGGACGAGAAGGGCGTCATCCAGATCTTCAACGTCGGAGCCGAACGCATGCTGGGTTATTCGGCCGCCGAAGTGACGGACAAGATCACACCGGCCGACATTTCCGATCCAGCGGAAGTGATCGCCCGCGCGAAGGCGCTGAGTGCGGAACTCGGCACCACGATCATGCCGGGCTTCGAGGCTCTCGTCTTCAAGGCCTCACGCGGCATCGAGGACATCTACGAGCTGACCTACATCCGCAAGGACGGCAGCCGATTTCCCGCGATCGTCTCCGTGACGGCGCTGCGCTCCGCCCAGGGCGGAATCATCGGGTACTTGCTGATCGGCACGGACAACACGGCGCGCAAGCTCGTGGAGGCCGAGCGCATGCTGCTCGACCAGCGCTTGCGCGATCAGCAGTTCTACACGCGCTCGCTGATCGAATCGAACATCGACGCGCTGATGACGACCGATCCACGAGGCATCATCACCGACGTCAACAAGCAGATGGAAGCGCTCACGGGTTGCACGCGCGACGAGCTGATCGGCGCCCCGTTCCGGGACTATTTCACCGATCCGGATCGAGCGGAGGCCGGCATCAAGCTCGTGCTGGCGCAGGGCAAGGTCACGAACTACGAACTCACCGCGCGGGCGCGGGACGGCCAGGAAACCGTCGTCTCGTACAACGCCAGCACGTTCCACGACCGGGATCGAAATCTGCAGGGAGTATTCGCGGCAGCCCGCGACGTCACCGAGCGCAGCCGCTTCGAAATGAAGATGCGCGAGCAGGCGGCCAAGTTGTCGGATCTGCACCACCGCAAGGACGAGTTCCTGGCGATGCTGAGCCACGAGCTCCGCAGCCCCCTCGCCCCCATCGCCAACGCGCTCCAGTTGCTCGGCCTCGCGCACGGGACCGAGACTCCGATCCAGAAGCAGGCGCGCGGCGTCATCGAACGTCAGGTGGGACAGCTCCAGCATCTCGTCGACGACCTGCTCGACATGTCCCGGATCACATCCGGCCGGGTTCAGCTGCGCCAGGTGCCGGTCGTCGTGAGCGGCATCGTGGAAGTCGCCTTGGAGACCTCGCGCCCCCTGGTCGATCAACGTCGGCACGAGATCACGGTCTCGGTCCCGCCCGAACCGATCTGGCTCAACGCCGACGCTTCGCGGCTGGAACAGGTGCTGGTGAACCTGCTCACCAATGCCGCCAAATACACCGAGGAAGGCGGTCGCATCTGGCTGACCGTCCAGCGCGAGGGCGAGGAGTGCGTGCTGCGGGTGAGGGATACCGGCGTCGGCATCTCGCCGGCACTCCTGCCCTACGTCTTCGAGCTGTTCACGCAGGCGGAACGGTCCCTGGACCGCTCACAAGGCGGACTTGGCATCGGGTTGGCGCTGGTGCAGCGGCTCACCGATCTGCACAAGGGACGGGTCGAGGCTTACAGCACCCTGGGATACGGCAGCGAGTTCGTGATTCGACTCCCCGTTCTCGTGCCGGGCACGATGCCTCCGCCGGTGCTCGCCACAGTCGCCATCCAGCCGATCACTCGGCCGTTGCGCGTGCTCGTGGTGGACGACAACGTCGACACGGCTGTCAGCATCTCCATGCTGCTCGAGATGTCGGGGCACGCGGTCCGGACGGCACACGACGGGCTGACGGGAGTGCAAGCGGCCATTGACTACCGACCGGACGTGGTGTTGCTGGACATCGGCCTACCGGGTCTGACCGGCTACGAGGTCGCGAAGCGGATCCGGAAGATTCCGGCGCTCGAGTCCGCGGTCCTGATCGCCATGACGGGCTACGGCCAGGATTCGGATCGGCAGAGGTCGCTGCAGGCTGGCTTCACGCACCACCTGGTGAAGCCCGCGCGGTTCGAGGAGTTGCAGAAGATCCTGGCAGCGGCCTCGGAACAACTGATCTGAACTGGCGGCAGCGGAGGACTCCGGGGTCGCGACGCGGGCGGACTGCTGACGTCCTCCCCGCGTGGGCGCGAAAACGGCGCAGTTCTGTTCGATGTGCGGCCCGAACTTTTGCTCGATGCCCCGCGGTCAGAGTTCCATGTAGCACACGCGCGAGAACCGTCGGATCGGCTCCGTCGCATCGGCGTTCACCCTCGCCGCAGTGGTCGTCGCCGCGCGACCTGTGCTTGCGCAAGGTGGTTCGCTCAACTCGTCAGCGTCAGCTCCGAAGGCGCTCGCGGGAACGGCGCGAGCTATGTCGCGGCGACCTCGGCGGAAGGACGCTACGTCGTGTTCCTGAGCACGGCCTCCAACTTGATCCCTGATGACACGAACAACAGCTCGGACGTGCTCGTGCACGACGTGGTGGGCGGATCGAAACGGCGCGTCAGCATCGCCACGGGCGGAGCGCAGGTGTACGGCGCGCTGAATGGCAGCTCGATCTCCGCGGACGGGTCGGTGGTAGTCGGGGCGGTGGTGAGTCGCAATCCGGCGTGCTCAGGCGCGCCGACCCAAAAGGGGCGCTGGTTCGTGCGCGGCCTACAAGCCGCCTCCAGCGCCCGTGCTCGCCACGATCACGAAGCTCGGGCGCGACGCGGATCAGGCGCGTTTCGAGGCCTTCTTGCGCACCGCGGGCTTCTGCGCGGGCTTCGTCTTCGTCGCCGGTCGCGCACCCGCCGCCTTCTTCTTCGCGCCCTGCAGCCGTGGATCCAAGGCGCGATACCGATCCAGGTAGAGCTTCACCGGCAGACGGCGGATCGTCTCGCCCACGACGTCGAGCGCCACGTCCTCGATCTTCTTGAAGCGCACGCAGCCCTTGCCCATGTCGAGTTTCCGACCCGTCTTCAGCCACGCGTCGCGGAAGGACTGGCATTCGGGCGGGGCCTTGCCGTCCGGGCCGATGTAGAGGCCCATCAAGTAGAGCGACATGTGTCCCTTCTGCGAGGCGAGGCCCGCGAAGGGCAGCGCGACCTTCGGATCGCAGTGATAGCCCTCGGGGAAGAGGCGATGCGGGACGTAGTAGCCGATCATCCCGTACTGCATGCCCTCCTCGTATCCGGCGTCGAGGTTCTTCTTGATCACGACGCGCACGGCTTCGAGCGCGGCGCGGCGATCAGCGGGCAACGCAGCGAGGTACGCGGCGACGGTGGTGGATTTGGGCTGGACCATGGTCCACGGATCCTATCGCCCCCGTGACCCCGGAGGGGCCGCGTACGCTCTCGCCCGAAGACCCTGCTCTGCCCGGAGCGCCCGAGTTCTTCGATGCGGCGATCGAATCGTCGGTCGATCCGCGGGACGTCGAGTATCGTCGCGCACCATGCGCACGTCGATCGCGTCCGTCCTCGCGCTCGCGGTTGGCTGTGGGTCCACGGAGGCTGTGGAACCCGCCCAGGATCGTCCGGGCCTGGCGGATTCGCTCGAACGATCCGTCGCGCCGATCACGCCCGGTCCGAGTGCGATCCGTCCGGCGGCGATGCGACCGACCCCGCCGCAGTGGATCTGGTCGAGCCCGATGCCGCGCGAGCGCGAGATCGTGGCGCTCGAGCGGCGGTTCGACGTGCCGCGGCCGATCGCGCGCGCGACGTTGCGCGCTTCGGCGGACAATCGGCTGCGCGTGTGGTTGAACGGCGAGCTCATGGGCGAGCACGCGGAGTGGTCCGATGCGCTGGTCGTCGATGCGGGTGCGTACGTCCGTCGCGGCGAGAACGTGCTCACGCTCATCGCGGCGAACGACGGTGGCGCGGCCGGTGCCTGGGCCGAGCTCGTCGTCGAGGATCCGTCGGGCAGGCGCGTGCGTGTGGCGACGGACGCGAGTTGGGTCGCGGTCTCTCGCCCGGACAGCGTCGCGTTCGACGCGATTCCGCCCAGCGCCGAGCGGATGTCGCGCGCCGGTCCCGCGCATGCATTCGGCGCGTTCGGCATCGCGCCGTGGAGCGCGGCGATCGACGGGCCGAGGACCGCAGCGCCGGCGACACAGCCGACGCCGCAACGCGCGCTGGCGGCCGAAGCGATCCAGCTGCCGTCCGGTTTCCGCGCGGAGCTCGTCCACGAAGTGTCGAAATCGAGCGAGGGTTCGTGGGTCACTCTGTGCGAGGACCCGCGCGGTCGTCTCTACGTCAGCGACCAACACGGGAAGCTCTACCGCGTGACGCCGGCGCCGCGCGGACAGCCCGCGAGCGAGACGCGCGTCGAGCCCGTTGCGATCGACATCGGCAGCGCGCACGGACTGTGCTGGGCCTTCGACGCGTTGTACGCCGTCGTGTCGGAGCGCGATCCCGGCCGCGTTCGTGGGCTCTATCGCTTGCGCGACACCGATGGCGACGATGCGCTCGACGCGAGCGAGCTCTTGCGCGAACTCGACGGCGACGGCGAGCACGGGCCGCACGCCGTGCGCCTCGGTGAGGACGGCGCGCTGTGGATCCTGGCTGGAAACCACACGAATCTGCCCGAGTTCGCCGCCACTCGTCTGCCCACCACGTGGGGTGAGGATCTGTCGCTCCCGCGCATCGACGACCCGGGTGGTCACGCGGTCGGTCGCATGGCGCCCGGTGGTTGGCTCGCGAAGACCGACGCGAACGGAGAGAAGTTCGAGCTCTACGCCGCGGGTATGCGCAACGCGTACGACTTCGCGTTCGATCCGCGCGGCGAGGTGTTCACGTTCGATTCCGACATGGAGTGGGACGTCGGCGCGCCGTGGTATCGGCCGACACGCATCCTGCACCTCGCGAGCGGGACCGATTTCGGTTGGCGGCACGGATCGGGGAAATGGCCCGAGGATTCGATCGACACGTGGCCGGCGGCGATGGGACTTGGACGCGGCTCGCCGACGGGCGTCGAGTTCGGCACGCACGCGCGGTTCCCGAACCGGTGGCGCGACGCGATGTTCGCGTGCGATTGGACGTACGGCACCATCCACGCCGTGTGGCTCACGGCGGAAGGCGCGAGTTGGCGCGGGACTTCCGAAGTGTTCGCGCGCGGTGAGCCGTTCCAGGTCACGGACCTCATCGTGGCGAACGACGGATCGATGTACGTGACGACGGGCGGGCGGCGGACGCAGTCGGCCTTGTATCGCATCACTTTCGAGGGCGTGATCGACGAGATCTCGAAATCCGCGGCGCCGCTCACCGATCCGCAGCGAGCGCGGCGCGAGCTCGAGAATCTGCACGAACCGCAGGCGCGCACAGACGTCGAGCTCGCGCGGATCGCGGAAGCTCTGGGCAGCGACGATCGCTTCACTTCGGGAGCCGCACGCATCGCGCTCGAGTGGACGCCGGCCGAGCAGTGGGACGCGGTATGGGCGCGGTGCGTGTCGAAGCGCGCGGTGGCGGGGATCGTGCTCGCGGCGATGCACGCCGGCCACCAGGATCGCGGGCGCATCGTCGAAGGACTGTGGAAGACGATGGATCCGCCTGCGCACCGCGCGTCCGACGAGGTCGCGCGCGCACGAGCCGAAGGGCTGCGTCTAGCCGAGGTCGCGCTCGCGCGGGGCGTCGTGACCGTGAACGAGCTGAAGCCGTTCGCGACCCACTTCGCGCGCGAGTTTTCGCATGGGGAACGTCGAGGGTCCGCGCTGCTCGCCCTCCTCGGCGCGCCAGGAAGCGTCGAGACTTTGCTCGGCCGCATCGACTACGTCACTGCGCAGGAGGACGCGATCCACGAGGCCTACTGCCTGCGAGTCATCGAATCCGGCTGGACGCTCGCGACGCGCGAGCGCTTTCTCGACTTTCTCGAAGGCCGCGCGAGCGAGTTCCGCGGCGGTGACAGCTTGACGAAGTACGTGCGCCGGATCCGCGAGGACTTCGTCGCGCGCATCCCGGAGAGCGAGCGCGCGGAGTTGGCGCATCGACTCGCATCCGCGACAAAGCCCGCGGCCGTCGCGGCGGTGCCCGCGGCGTTCGTGCGGCGATGGACGCGGCCCGAGCTCGAGGCGCTGCTCGCAGCGCCTCTCACAGGTCGCTCGTTCGAGCGCGGTCGTGACGCGTTCGCGAAGTCGACGTGCGTCGTGTGCCACCGTGTCGGCGACTCGGGCGGCGCGACGGGGCCCGACCTCACGACCGCGTCTGCGCGCTTCGGAACGGCCGACCTGCTCGACGCATTGCTCGATCCGTCCGTGACGATCTCGGATCAGTATCGCGATGCGGAGTTACGCACGGTCGACGGTGATCTCTACGTCGGCCGCATCGAGTCCGAGAAGGACGGCGTCATCGCGCTCCGCCGCACGCCGAGCGACGAACTCGTCGAAATCGAGGCCGAGTCCGTCGAAATGCGCCGGCCCTATCCCTTGTCGCGCATGCCGACCGGGCTCGTCGACGTGCTCGACGAGCAGGAAGTCCTGGACCTCTTCGCGTACCTGCGCTCGGGCGGGTCCGCGTCCCATCCGTCCTTCGCGCACTGACCCACGCTCCCATGCGAATCGAAATCTGTGTCGCGCTCGTCCTCTTCGCGGCGATCCCCAACGCGCAGAAATCCGAGCGCGGCCCCGACGGCTACGTCACGCGCGAGATCGAGGGCTTCACGGTCCAGATCGAACGCTCGCTCGCGAATCCGAAGGACGAGCTGGGCCGCGAGGCGATCCTGTTGCTCGGCGCGAAGTTGCTCGACGTGCGCCGCGCCGTTCCGAAGTCCGCGCTCGTGACGTTGCGCGAAGTCACGATCTGGCTCGACCGCAACGATCCCCAGTTCCCCTGCGCCGTCTACCACCCCTCCGTCGATTGGCTGCGCGAGAACAAGAGCGATCCGCGCAAGGCGCGCGCCGTGCACATCTCGAACGCGAAAAACTTCTTGGATTGGACGCGCGAGCAGCCGGCGATGGTGCTCCACGAGTTGGCGCACGCTTTCCACGATCGGATGAGCACGAACGATCGCGCGCAGGTCGACGCAGCGCACGCGCGCGCCGTCGAGTCGAAGACCTACGACGAGGTCCTGCGCGCGAACGGCACGGACGCTCGTCACTATGCACTGGAAAACCCGGCCGAATTCTTCGCCGAGTCCAGCGAGGCCTTCTTAGGGACGAACGACTTCTACCCGTTCGTCAAGGCTCAGCTCACGCGGCACGATCCCGCGACCGCGACGCTCATGGACGAGCTCTGGTCGCGCTGATCGTCGTCGTCACTTCGGCGGCGCGCCGACATGCTCGAGCTGGATCGTCCGCCGCACGATCTCGTTCGAGACCACGGCGACACTCGGCGAGTCCTCGCGGTCGGCCGCGTTCACCTGGAATCCGGCTGCTGCTGCGCCGAGCCAGAGGTCCGGATCCGGCGGCACTTCCTCGAAGCGCGCGACGCCGCTCGCATCGGCTTTCGTCTCCCAGTGGCGCCACGGCCGAGCGTCGAGCCGTGGTGGGGGACGCTGACGTTCGGCGACGCGTAGACGTCGGCGTGCGGGATCGGAGCTCCGTCCGGCTTCGTCACGGTGACTTCGACGACGCCGGTTGCGCACATCTCGATCGTCGTCGCACGCTGCAACGGTACGAGTTCGATGCGCTGGAGCTGTGTCTTCAGGTTCGCGAAGGTCTTCCACGCCTCGGCCTCGTCTTCACCCGTGGCTCCGTCGGGCAAACGGATACCGGCCTCCGCCAGCGTGGGCGCGCGCACCTCGCTCGACACGTATCCGCGGCACGCTGCGAACACGTACCCGCGACCGGGTGGCAGGTCGGCGATCGTGAACGACCCGTCCGGCAGGACCTCGGTCTCGAACGAATTGGACAGACAGCCTGAGGCGTCCGGTCCCTCGAAGTGGTCCACGAATGTGAGTTGCACGCGGCCATCCACGACGGGCCGCGGGACGGAATCCGCGAGCTTGCCCGTCCAGGTCAGCGCCGCGTGCAATTCGACCGAGAGGTCGAGGCGCTCGTTCGGGCGGACTTCGAAGGACTCGGGCTCGCTGTGCAGAGATCTGCCGCCGGGCTGCGTGCGACCGCTCTTCACGCCCAGTACATGGCGCTCTGCAGCGATACGTGTAGCGACCATGCGTCCGTCGGACTCGCGCGTCCACGCGTTCGCACCGAGCGCCGCCTCGCGCTCGAGCTCGATCGAGATCCCCTCGACGACTTGGTCTGGCGATCCGTGCCACGCGCGCACGGAGACCACGGCTCCGCGTCGCAGCACGATCGTGCGTTCCACCGGACCGATCTCGAACGAGTCGTCGCGGAGCGGGACGAACTCGGCGTGCGTGACGGACACGTCGACCGAGATCGTGCGCCCGTGGATGTCGACCCAATCCCACACGTCGAGCTTGGCGCGACCTTTCGGATCGGTGCGCGCGACCACGTCTCCGCCGCGGAACTCGTACCAAGATCCGGGATCGCTCGCGGAGCGCATGCCGGTGATGCGGATCACGGCGTCGAACACCGGTTGCCCATTCGAGTCGACGACGACGATCTCGAACGGCGTTTTCGCTTGGAGATCGGGTTGTTGCGGGGTGACCACGCTCGGCGTGGGGGCGACGAGTGCACTCGGCGTCGGAACCGCGACGGCCTCGGCTGCGACCGAGCGCGCTGTGCGTTCGTCCGCGAGCGGAGCGGACTCGGCTTCGACGGATCCCGTGAGACGATCGACCGAGACCGGCTCCACGAGTCCGGAGGCGACGTTGTGCGGCTTCCACATGACCAAGCCGACGGCGGCGAGGAGGGAGACGACGATCAGGACAGCGAGGGTCGTTCGGCGCGGCATCCAAGACGTCGTAGCGCCCGCTGAGTGCTCGGAAGCCGGTGACCTGCTCCGCCGGTTGCTTTGGCGGTCGGCGATCCGACTTCCCGCGGTCCCGCGCCTAGGCCGATGCGTCGCCGGAACCTAGACTGTTCGCCCGCTTCACCAGGGGGTGCGCCACCGCGGCGACCCTCAGCGAAGCCTCGAGAGTCCACCGTGGAGCCACGCCCGTGAGAGACGTCGTCATCGCCGCAGCCTGCCGGACCCCGATCGGCAAGTTCCAAGGATCGCTCAGCGGGTTCACGGCGCCGCAGCTCGGGGCGCTCGCGATCCGCGAAGCCTTGACGCGCGCCAAGATCGCGCCCGAGCTCGTGGACGAGGTGATCATGGGCAACGTGCTCGCCGCGGGGCTCGGTCAGAACCCGGCGCGCCAGGCCGCGATCGGGGCCGGCGTGCCGAACACGGTGCCGAGCTTCACGATCAACAAGGTGTGCGGCTCGGGGCTCAAGGCCGTGATGCTCGCGGCTCAGGCCATTCGGGCTGGCGACGCCGAAGTGATCGTCGCGGGCGGTCAGGAGAGCATGACGAACGCGCCGTACCTGATGCCCGAAGCGCGCGCCGGCGTGCGTCTCGGTCACGGCAAGTTGATCGACTCGATGATCTGGGACGGGTTGTGGGACATCTACAACGACTTCCACATGGGGCAGACGGGCGAACTCGTCGCGAAGAAGTACGAGATCAGCCGTCGTGAGCAGGACGAGTTCGCTGCGAAGAGCCACCAGCGCGCCGGTGCCGCGACCGCGGCCGGCAAGTTCGACGCCGAGAAGTTCGCGCTGAAGATCCCGCAGAAGAAGGGCGATCCGATCGTCTTCACGACGGACGAGACCGTGCGCGGCGACACGACGGCGGACTCGATCGCGAAGCTGAAGCCGGCGTTCGATCCGGCGGGCACCGTGACGGCGGCGAACGCGAGCTCGATCAACGACGGCGCCGCGGCGATCGTCGTCATGAGCGCGGATGCAGCGAAGAAGCACGGCGTGAAGCCGCTCGCGCGCATCACGGGCTACGCGGCCGGCGGCTGCGCGCCGGAGTGGGTCATGATGGCGCCCGAGAAGTCGATCGGCGCGTGCGCCGCGAAATTGGGCAAAAAGCCGCGCGATTTCGACCTCCACGAGATCAACGAGGCGTTTTCGGTCGCGGCGATCGCGCTCGTGCGCGTGCTCGACCTCGATCCCGAGCGCGTGAACGTGAACGGCGGCGCGGTGGCGCTCGGTCACCCGATCGGCGCGTCGGGCGCGCGCGTCCTGACGACGCTGCTCCACGCGATGCAGCAACGCGACGCGAAGACCGGCATGGCGTCCTTGTGCCTCGGCGGCGGCAACGCGGTGTCACTCGCCGTGGAGCGCCTCTGATCATGGGGAAGTGCACTCTCGAGCGCGTGGCCGTCGTCGGCGCGGGCACGATGGGCAACGGGATCGCGCAGACGTTCGCGTCGTTCGGCGCGGAAGTATTGCTGGTCGACGTCCACGAGGATGGTTTGAAGAAGGGCGTCGCCGCGATCGAGGGTTCGCTCGCTCGCTTCGTGAAGAAGGGGACGCTCAGTGAGGCCGACGCGCAGACGATTCGCGCGCGTTTGCGGCCCAGCACGCGACTCGAAGACGTGCGTGACGTCGCGCTCGCGGTCGAAGCCGTCTCCGAGCGCATCGACGTGAAGAGGAAGGTCTTCACGCAGCTCGACGCGCAGTGTCCGGCCGCGACGATCCTCGCCACGAACACGAGCTCGATCTCGATCACGGAGATCGCCGCGTCGACGAAGCGCCCCGATCGCGTGATCGGCATGCACTTCATGAACCCGGTGCCGCTGATGAAGCTCGTCGAGATCATCCGTGGCCAGGAGACGAGCGACGCCACCATGCGCGCGATCCACGCGTGCACGGAATCGCTCGACAAAACGCCGGTCGAGGCCAGTGACTATCCGGGCTTCGTGTCGAACCGCGTCTTGATGCCGATGATCAACGAGGCGGTCTTCTGCCTCATGGAAGGCGTCGCCACGAAGGAAGGCATCGACACGGTCATGAAGCTCGGGATGAATCACCCGATGGGGCCGCTCGCGCTGGCCGACTTGATCGGTCTCGATGTGTGCCTCGACATCCTCGAGGTCCTGCACACGGGGCTCGGCGACGACAAGTACCGTCCCTGCCCGCTGCTGCGACGCTACGTCGCCGCCGGGCGCCTCGGCAAGAAGTCGGGCAAGGGCTTCTACGACTACGACGCGGTTCCGACGAAAGCCTGAGAGAGACAACCTATGGACTTCTCACTGGACGAGGAACTGACGCTCGTGCGCGACATGGCGCGCGGGTTCGCCGAAGCGGAACTCATGCCGCGCGCGACGAGACACGATCGGCAAGGCACACTCGATCCGGAAGTGTTCGCGCTGATGAAGGACCTCGGGTTGTGGGGGCTCACGATCCCCGAGTCCTACGGCGGTGCCGGTCTCGGAAACCAAGCGCTCGCGGTCGTGCTCGAGGAGATCAATCGCGCCTGCGCGTCGACCGGCGTGACGCTGTCCGTGCACAACAGCTTGATCGGGGCTCCGCTGCAGAAGTTCGGGAATGAAGCGCAGAAGCGGGAGTGGTTGCCGCGCCTCGCGACCGGCGAGGTCATCGGTGCTTACTGTTTGACCGAGCCGAACGCGGGCTCCGACGCGGGATCGTTGCGAACGACCGCACGCGTCGACGGCGATCACTTCGTCGTCGATGGCACGAAGGTGTGGGTCACGAACGGCGGGTGGGCCGGGCTGTTCTTGGCTTACGTGCGCACCGAAGCAGGCACGTCGCGGTCGAAAGGCGTCAGCGCGCTGCTCATCCCCGGCGACACGCCCGGCATCCGCGTCGGCAAGCCCGAGAAGAAGTGCGGCATCCGCGGCAGTTCGACGACCGAGATCGAGTTCTCGAACGTGCGCGTGCCGCGCGCGAACTTGCTCGGGACGTTGCACGACGGCTTCAAGATCGCGATGGACACGCTCGACGGCGGACGCATCGGCATCGCGAGCCAAGCGGTCGGCATCGGACGCGCATGCCTCGAGGCCTCGATCAAGTACAGCAAGGAGCGCGAGCAATTCGGTAAACCGATCGGCGAGTTCCAGGCGATCCAGTGGAAGCTCGCGGACATGGCCACGCGTCTGGACGCGTCGCGCCTGCTCGTCCAGAAAGCCGCGTGGATGCGGGACCGCGGTGAACGCTGCTCGCAACAAGCCGCCGAAGCCAAGCTCTTCGCCAGCCAGACCGCCAATTTCTGCGCCGACGAATGCCTGCAGATCCACGGGGGTGCCGGCTACACCGACCACTTCCAAGTCGAACGCCTCTTCCGCGACGCGCGCATCACCGAGATCTACGAAGGCGCCACGGACATCCAACGGATCGTGATCGCGCGCGCCGTCACCGCCTGACAGGTTGACATCGGTGTCAGTTGAATCCGTCCAACGTGCGCCGAGGAGTGCGAGCCGACGATGCAGCCTCCCCGCGCTCGAGCTGGCGCCGGGCCGGGCCTGGACGTGGATGGATCCATCTGACACCGTCGTCAACGTGAGGCGCGCGAACGTGTTCGGAATCGTCCACCGGGAGGAAGACTCGGAGCTGCGGCGTCACCGCGAGGTCGTCCTCGAGAAGAGTCGCGCGTGGCGAGTCATCGTCGTTCTGTGCGCCGTGGCGGTGGGCGCGGCCTTCGTCGCGGCCCTGATCGAACTGTTTTTCGCCTGACCCATGCCGACGAACTCCGTCGAAGGTAGCCAGGCACGGCTGGAAGCAGTTCGTGCTCTCGTCGCGCGGTTCCGGGCCGGGGAGAAGTCGGCTCTTGCGCGGGCGATTTCGTGGGCCGAGAACGCCGAGCCGGCCTACGCCGACTTCGCGCGGTCCGTCTACTCGTCGGTCGGTCGTGCGTGGCGCACGGGAGTGACGGGCCCGCCGGGTGCAGGCAAGAGCACGCTCGTCAACGAGATCGCGCAGGTGCTGCGTGCGCGACAGAAGACGGTCGGCATCCTCGCCGTCGATCCGTCGAGTCCGATCACCGGCGGCGCGTTGCTCGGCGATCGCATCCGCATGGAGGAACGAACCAGCGATCCGGGCGTCTACATCCGTTCCATGGCGAGCCGCGGGAGCCACGGCGGGCTCTCGCGCGCGGCGACGGATGCGTGCGACGTGATCGATGCGTTCGGCATCGACGAGGTCGTGCTCGAGACGGTCGGCGTCGGACAGGCCGAGTACGACGTCGTCTCGGCGACGGACACGGTCCTCGTCGTCTTGTGTCCCGGCGCAGGAGACGGGATCCAAGCGATGAAAGCCGGCATTCTCGAGGTGGCTGACGTGCTCGTCGTGAACAAGGTCGAGCTGCCCGGATCCGATCGTTTGCTCCTCGATCTCGAAGAGGCGGCGCACGTGCGCCACGCGGGCAAGAGCCCGTGGGTTCCCCCCGTCGTCGGGTGTAGCGCGGGGAAGTCCGAAGGTATCGACGCGGTCGTGGATGCGATGCAGAGCCATCGCGAACATCTCACGAACGTCGGTCTCGCATCCGTGCGCGCGAAGAAGCGTGTCGCTCAGGTCCAGCGCGTGCTCCAGGAGCGCATCGCTCTCTACTTGTGGGGGCCCGGCGGTCAGGGGGAGAGAGCGCGCGAACTGCTCGAAGCCGGACGCACGCCCTACGACGTGGTCGACGAACTCGCCGCGATGTTGCTCGAGTCACTGCGCAAGCGCGGCTGATCGTCGCGAGCGTGACGGGCTCGCAGTGTCACTCGCGGCCACGCTGGCTTTCGCGGCTGCGGTGTGGCTCGCAATGCGTGGGCGTCGCAAAGCGCTGGCACGTTCGATGGACCGCGTGCGCGACGGCTCCTCGAACCGTCGACGGAATCGAGATCACTTCGGCGCGAACTCGCGCCGGACCTTCGCCGACGCCGAGTGCCCCGCGATCCTGACTCCGAGCATCGCCAACGCGAAGATCACGAACCCGAGCACGAGACCCGCGCCCAGGTAGTAGACACGCGCCTCGGTGGTCAAAACGGCGGTCTGCATCCCGGCCGGGACTTTCGCCTGGAAGATCCAGAATCCACAGAGTCCGGCGCCGATGCCGAGCACGAGGCTGCACGCGAGGAGGATCCAACGACCGACTTTGTTCCAGTTCATGCTCTTGGATGGAGTCTCGACTTCGGCGTGCTCGCACGGTCGACCGCGCGGCTCTGTCCGGGGCACGATATCCGCCGACGCGCTGCGCCGGCTAGCGGCAGATCGCGTTCCGATGCGTAGCCCAAGTGGCGCTGTCCACGGACTCGCGTTTCGTGAGCTCTAACCGCTACTGCGGCCGACATCGGGTCGCGCGTCGAAGATTCTCGCCTGAACCTCGAAGCGCGCGAGCCCGATCTGGCGATGACGATCCCGACCGACTCCTCGAACGGGGCAGTCGAAGCCCGACGCGAGCCGAAACGGACGATCGGATTCGGCCTTTCGTCACCCGCGCGCCCGACGTGCTGTCGGGGTCGAAGCGCATCGCGCCGGGCGTCGCCTCGGTCGGTGTCGGCGGCGGACTCGCCGGAACCGGAGCGGCTCGATGCATCCGCTGGTGCGCCCAAACGGGAGCCAGAGATCGCCGCGAGCGTGCACCAGTGCGAGATACTTCGCCAACCGTGCGAAGGAGTGCCGCGGGGTTGGCCGACACGCTCGCATCCGGGAGTCACGACCACGCTTCACCCACCTTCATCGCGTGATGGAGACCGATCAGCGGTCGACGGCTACACTTCGAGGATGGGTCGCCAATGGCTGCAGAAGAAGCGCGGGATCAACGCGGAAAAGCGCGCGAAGATCACCTCGAAACTCGCTCGTGAGATCGTGGTCGCCGCCAAGATGGGGGCACCCGACCCGGCCTTCAATCCACGGCTGGCGCTGGCGATCGAGTTCGCGCGGAAGCAGTCCGTGTCGAACGAGGTGATCGCGCGCGCGGTGAAGAAGGGCAGCGGCGCGACGGGGGAGACGACCAACTTCGAGCTCGTCACCTTCGAAGGCATGTCACCGCAGAACGTGCCGGTCATCGTCGAGTGTTTGACCGACAATCGGAACCGCACTGCGCCGGACATACGTTCCATGTGGAAGGACGGCCGCTTCGGCGCGAAGGTCATGTTCTTCTTCGATCACGTCGGAATCATCGAAGCCACGCACGAAGAAGCCGGGCTCGATCTCGAGACGGCCGCGCTCGAAGCCGGTGCGCAAGACATCGAACCGCTCGAGGACACTCCCGAGGATTCCAGTGGCGGCCGTTTCTACACGGCGCCAGGAGATCTCGATTCCGTGACGAACGCACTGCGGGCCGCGAAGTGGAAGGTCAGCCAGTCCGAAATGGGCTATCGCCCGAAGGAACGTGCAATGGTCACGCCCGAGCAGCGGCAAGCTCACGAAGACTTCCTCGAGCGCATCGACGACCACGACGACTGCCATCGCATCTACACGGGCTGACTGCGCTCTAGACCCTCGTCGGGCGCCCGTGGCTCCGTCGGAACCAAAGTGGATGCGCGCGATGGCGGATCCAAATCGCTTTCCCAGTGTCTCTATGGGGCACCCAGGAGCGCGGACTCCACACGTCGATCGGACTCGGATGAACTCGAGGCTCGGCCTCGCCACAGCGAAACCGAGCCTCGAATACGCTTCTGCACACGAACCCGTCAACGCGATGTGACAGGTCCATTCACGTCACGGCGTCCAAATGATGCGCACACCGTTGCTCGTGTTCGACGTGGTCGGCGAGCAGAAGTTCACCGCGTCGCGATACCAGACTTGGTAATAGCGCGTAGCACCCGAGACGGGCACCTCTCCGATGACGGCGATCGGTATGTCCGTGAGCACGTCACGTCCGTAGGCCATGTTGCCACTGGATGCGTAACGGATGCCCAAGCGCTTGATTGCGATGTTCACGCACAAGAGCCCGTCACCGAACGTCGTACCCAGACCGCCGAGCTGCTGCGCGTTGCCTTGGAAGAAGAGGCCGACCGCGTTGGGTAGCACGCCGGTCGCTCGCAGCGACACGGAGTCGGCCGTGACGTCCGGATTCCCGACGGCGACCAAGGCCGCGCTCGTTCCGAACGAGTTCGAGCAGCCCGTGCCGGGCGATCCCGCTTGTCCCGGATCGCACGGACACGCGGCGCCCGTGCCGTCGCCGAAGCAGAAAGGCGTACCGGCGATTTCGCACTCGTCGAGTGTCCCGTCGAGATCGAGGTCGAGTGCGCCGCTGCCGGCGATCTCACACGAATCGATGACGCCGTTGTCGTCACAATCGAAGGACTCGGTGGGGGCGAGGTCGCACTCGTCGGGGATACCGTTCGCGTTGCAGTCGGGGCTCGCGCCCAGCGTGATGTCTCGCGGGTCGTCGACTCCGTTGGCATTGCAGTCGCGCGAGAGCTTGAGCACCGTCACGGCCTTCGCCGAAAGGCTCGTCGTGAACGCCAGGTCCGCTCGGCCATCACCCGTGAGGTCTCCAGCGGCTGCGCCGACAGTGCCATCGCCTACGAAGAGATCCTTGGGGCCGTCCAGGAATCCACCATTGCGCTGGTAGTAGATGACCGCGCTGTCGCTGCCGAAGCACGACGTGATCAAATCGTCGCGTTGATCGCCGTCCATGTCCGCGGCGATGCACGCGATCGGCTCGAATCCGGCCACGATTGCGGGTCCGACGAGAAAACTGCCGCCGCCCGTGCCCCACCAGATGCGCAGGGAGTTGTCGAGCCGATTGGGGATCGCGAGATCGACGAAGCCGTCGAGGTCGATATCGCTGACGGCGACGCGCCCAGGCCCATTGCCGCGTGCGAGGAGAGCACCTGTGATGAACGTGCCGTTGCCCTGGTTGTAGTAGAGCCCGACGTCGTCGGAATCGAAGTTCGACACGACGAGATCGACGTCGGAGTCCCCGTCGATGTCCCGCGCAGTCACGAAGTTGGGCCGCGAGCCCGTTGCATAGAGTGCGGGAGTCGCGAAGGTGGCACTCCCTGAGTTCCGTAGGACGACGAGACGGTCCTGGGTCTCGATCGTCGTCACGGCGAGATCGAGATCACCGTCGCCGTCGAGATCCGCCGCTGCGAGGCCGTGCCCTTTGCCCGAGAGCGTCACTGTGCTCCCGAGGGTGAACGACCCGGAGCCGCTGCCCAGAAAGATCTGGATCGCGGATCCATCTCCGCAAGCGACCACGATGTCGGCATCCGTGTCGCCGTCGAAGTCACCGACGACGGTCGTGCGCGGAGTCGCGAGAGTCGTCAGATTCTGGAGTGTGCCGAACGTTCCGTCTCCATTGCCCAGGAGGTACGAGACGCTGGCTGCCCCCGAATTGGGAATCACGAGATCGAGCTTCGAGTCTCCATTCAAGTCACCGAGCGCGAGGTGCGCGGGCTGCGCTTGCACGGAGATCGACGCCGGAAGCGTGTATCCGGCGCCCGGTAATCGGTTGATCTCGACGAGACCCGTGAACGACGTCGCGCTGGGGGCTGCATCGCTCCATCTCCACGCACTTCCAGGATTCAGGTGCGCGGCATCCTCGACGCCACTTCCATTGTTGGGCTCGCCCGGCGCCCAATTCGTGTACGGGAAGGACTCGCCGCTCGACCACACGAAGGAATTCTCGGTGGCGATGTCATTGAATCCGATCCAGAACCCGAACGGATTGAATCCAGTGAAGGTGCTCTGGACCCACGAGTTCTCCGTGCTGCTGCTGATGGTGGCCAAGTGCCCACCTTCCACGATCGCTTGAGCCTCGCTGGCGCTCCACGTCGTCGGTTGGCGGGAGATCCCGTACCAGTGTTGGTTCGCCGGGTTGCGTGCCCATTGCAGGTCCTGCCCAACGGCGAACGATCCGATCCAAGTGCTCGAAAGCACGTATATGAGTCTGCGCACGAAGTCTCTCCACGATGTGCCGCGATGACGTTTCTCAGCAGGAGCTCTCGCGGCGAGCCGAGCTCGAGCGCGCGCAATCTAGCAGCCCGTGGTGGAAGTCACTAGTGCGGCCGAGCACGCTCGAGCGTTGCGGCGTCAGGCTAGGAAAGTCGTGCTCAGTGGCCCGGGGAGGCCACCTCCGCCGTCTTTCCGTCGCCTTTCTTGCATCGCTCGAGCGTGCTCGGCGTCGCGAAGTGACTTTCACCACGGACTGCTAGCAAGACAGAGTCGTCAAGGAGAGGACGATTCGGGCACGCGATTCAGCGCGGTCGAGCCAAGCCCGTCGACGTTGGGCGACGGGTTCCATCACCTCATGGCGTCCAGACGATCTGTACCCCGTTCGTCAGGTTGAACGTCGACGCCGTGCAGAAGGTCGCCGCGTTCCGATACCAGACTTGGTACTGGCGCGTTCCGGGAGAACTCACGAGCCCCTTCACCGAAACGCTCGGGTCGCTGATGCGCGGGTAGGACGAAACGCCCGCCACGTTCGTCAGCGTTCCGAGTCGCGTCACGGTCCCCGCCACGCAGCGCAATCCGTCGCCGAAAACGGCCCCATTGCCGCCTGCTTGTTGCGACGTGCCTTGGAAATACAGCGCGGAGCTGTTGGGCATGTTGGAGCCGTTCAGGTCCACTTGGTCGTTCGTGAGGCTCGATGCGCCGACAGAACGCAGTCGACCACCGACTCCGAGCGAGCTCACGCACCCGGCTTGATCCAAGACTGGACTGTTGTTGCCGCAAGGACACGCGGTGTGCGGCGTGACGCCGTCGCCCGCGCAGTAAACAGTTCCGGTCTGCACCGGCTGACAATCGGCGCGCAGCAGGAAGTGGTACGTCTGTCCGTTCGGCGCCTGGAACGGCGGCGTCGAATTAGCGAGCAGGTTGGACGAGTTGAGGTTCCCCGGCTCGTTGCCGAGGAGCCAGCCGACTTCCGTCCGACCGCTGCAACCGAGGATGTCGCGCGGCACCGGGAAGCCGTTCGTGTGCTCGACCCACGCTCCGATGAAGAAGATGCCACTCGCGACTACAGGCGCCGCGAGGGGAATCGTTTGCAGTGCGTCCGTGTGCGCGCCAACCATGGGGGCCGCAGCCTTGTCGAGCAGCACGGCATCCGACGGATCGCCGTCGTCGTTCGGGTCTTCCCACACGGCGACTTCGCCGGTCAGTCCCGGTGCGAGCGGCGTGCCGGTGCTCGTCCAGCCCCATGCCGAAGAGACCGAGGCGATCTGAGTCGCGGTCCCGATCTCGCCCATGCGGTACATCCAGGCCGACGCACGTTGAATGCCGCCCGTGCCGATCTCGCTGGCGTAGTCCGTCGTGCCGTCGTCGTATTGACACGTGACGCCGCCGACGTGTTGGATCGTGAACGAGCCGGCACCGCCGAACGCCGCGAGCGGATAGAGGCCGAGCTGGATCAAGTACGTGTTGCCGGAAACCACGTCGAATTCGAGGCGCGATTGCAGATTGCCCACGCCCGAGGTCGTCATGTCGTCGTTGCACGCGACCGCCGTGGGGCTCGCGCCAGGACACGTCGAACCGGCGTACACCGCGATCTTCGTGTCGACCGCCGTCTGACCGCAGGTCGACAGGAGCACGCGCCCGTTCTGTGTCGCTGTCCATGCGAACCAGACGTCCTGGAGGATTCCGTTCTGCGCGTAGAACAAGCAGTTGCTCGTCGTCTGTCCGTCGACCCCAGTGGTGGCCGCACTGTTGTCGAACGCGAACGGTCCGGAGCCCGTGATCGCATCGGGCGTCGCGCACGAGTCCGAGCCGTTCACGAGCACGGTCGTCACGCGGGCATGGAGCGGGGCGGCGAGGACGAGTGCGACGAACGCGACGCGCGGCAGGTGCTGGGTCGACATGTGGGGGCCTTACCGAGGTTGGAACGGGAGCAGGGCGCGAAACCTCCGTGCGCTGTGTGCTCGAGCCGACATCGTCGACTTGCGCAGGGAGCGAGCTCCGTGATGCGGAGACCCGAAGCCTATTGGACGCCCGAACCGCGCGGATCGGAAGGCCTGGCTTTCGCTTGCGCACCAAATCTCGCCTCGAACGACACCGTGCACGAAGCGCAATCCGAGAGGATCGCTCGCTCGTCACGCCCGCTTGGCTGCCTGCCGGGCGCTGCATCGCCGACGAGCGCTCGTCCGATTCGGAGCGACTTGGTCGAGGGATCGCGAGAGTCACGCACCGAGTTCTCTCGTGTGACGCCTCGTGCGCTAGAAACCGAAGCCCGCGAACAACGCGAACTGACCGTAGTCGGCGTCCGTGTCCACGCCTGCGAGTTCGAGGTCCGATCCGAACAGGCCGCGCAGGTCGAGCCCGAGGGAGAATGCCGGCGAGATGTCGAACCGCACTCCTCCGTGGGCATAGAGCGCCAGCGAGGCGTCGTCGACGTCGTCGAAGCCCTCGACTTCGAACGCCGAGCGGATGAAAGAGAGCCCGCCGCCGATGTAGGGTCGCACGGTTCCGGACCCGCACGACTTGCGGGCGCCGCCGTAGATCTCGCCCGTCGCGGCCTCGACGTCGAAGGCGCCGAACTCGCCCTCATCGGCCGAACCCATGAGCCCGACTTCCCAGCCCACGACACTGTCCGGATGTTCGTGCGCGAACTCGAAGCCGATCGTGACCTGGTCCTCGACGGGCTCGTAGTCGTCCTCGTCGAGGCTGCGCTGGCCGATGTAGATCGCGATACGGTTGGCGTGGAACTCGCTCGAACTCGCGTCGGCCATGGAGCCCGCTCGGGTGGTGGACCCCGCATCGGTATGCGACGGCGACGCGGCGCACGAGGCGAACACCAGAGTGAGAGCGAGGGCGGTGAGCTTCACTGGGCCTGACTTTCTGCGGAGGAGTTGGACGGAGACAGAGCGCATCAGCGAATCCGGGCTGAAAAGCTAGCGCTAGCGAATCGACGACGCCAGCCGACTCGTTGGTTCCGCGATCGTCCGCGACATGCGCATCGCGAACCGCGAACGTGCGGCACGAGCCGGGCCGACTAGAACGCGAACTCGAGTCCGAGGATGAAACCGCTCACATCGAGATCGACTTCGTCGATGCTCACCAGCGAGTCGACATCGTTCAACTCGTAGTGCGCATAGCGCCAACCGATGAAAACGGCCGCGGGATCGACGACGTGGATCCGCGCGCCGAGTTCGATGCCGATCGTCGAGCTGATGTCGGGGAGTTACGCCGTCGCGTCGGCGCGCGCGTAGGGTTCTAACCGCACACGTAGAGGCGCGAATCGTGCCCGCACGAGGGCTTCGCCCGGCGCTCGGAAAGGCGAACCGACACGCAACCGCCGCACGCGGGAGCATCCCGGTCGGAACGAGCGCACCGTATACTGAGCGGTCGAGGTCACCGACTCACCGCACTCGCGGACGAACGGTCGGCCGTATCGGAGCCCGAACCGCATGAGCCTTCAGGACGTGATCCGCACCGACGCCACCAGCCATTGGCGACAGGCCTTCGCCAAGGCCGAGATGCGCGACGCCGAATTCACGACGGTGTCCGGCACGAAGCTCGAGCCGCTCTATGGCCCCGAGGACGTCGAGCTCGATCCGGAAACGGACCTCGGATATCCCGGTCAGTTCCCGTTCACGCGCGGCGTGCATCCGACGATGTACCGCGGTCGCTTGTGGACGATGCGGCAGTTCGCGGGCTTCGGCTCGGCGAAGCAGACGAACGAGCGCTTCAAGTACTTGCTCGCCCACGGACAGACGGGGCTCTCGACCGCTTTCGACTTCCCCACGTTGATGGGCTACGACTCGGATCACGAGCGTTCGCGCGGCGAAGTCGGCCAGGTCGGCGTCGCGATCTCGTGCTTGCGCGACATGGAGACCCTGATGGAAGGGATCCCCATGGCCGACGTCTCCACGTCGATGACGATCAACGGCCCGGCGCCGATCCTGCTCGCGTACTACATCGCGTGCGGTGAGCGACAAGGCGTTGCGCCGGCGAAGCTGCGCGGCACGGTGCAGAACGACATCTTGAAGGAGTACCAGGCGCAACACGCGTGGCTCGTTCCCGCGGAACCCGCGCTGCGCATGATCACGGACGTGATGGGGCACTGCGCGACGCACGTGCCGCAGTGGAACACGATCTCGATCAGCGGCTACCACATCCGCGAGGCGGGCTCGACGGCGGCGCAAGAGCTGGCGTTCACGCTCGCTAACGGGATGGAGTACGTGAAGCGCGGCGTCGCGGCCGGGCTCGACATCGACGCGTTCGCGCCGCGCTTGTCGTTCTTCTTCGACAGCCACATCGACTTCTTCGAGGAGATCGCCAAGTTCCGCGCGGCGCGCCGCATCTGGGCGCGCAAGATGCGCGACACGTTCGGCGCGAAGGATCCGCGCTCGTGGATGCTGCGCTTCCACACGCAGACGGCCGGCGTGACGCTGACGGCGCAGCAGCCCGAGAACAACATCGTGCGCACGGCCTACGAAGCACTCGCGGCGGTGCTCGGCGGCACGCAGTCGCTGCACACGAACTCGATGGACGAGACGCTGTCCTTGCCGACCGAGAAGGCGGTGAAGATCGCGCTGCGCACGCAACAGATCCTCGCGGAAGAGACGGAGATCGCGCACGTCGCGGACCCGCTCGCGGGCAGCTACTTCGTCGAGGCGCAGACGAATCGACTCGAGCAGGACGCCGAGCGCTACTTCCAGGAGATCGACAAGCGCGGCGGCGTCGTCGCCGCGACCGAAGCCGGTTGGATCCAGCGCGAGATCCACCGTTCCGCGGTGGCGTACCAGCGCGCGACGGAGCAGGGGAAGAAGAAGATCGTCGGTGTGAACTGCTTCCAGGAAGACGAGAGCGGCGGCCCGACGATCGAGATCCACAAGATCGACGCGGCGGTCGAGCGCGAGCAGCATGCGCGCTTGGCCGAGGTCCGCAAGAAACGCGACGCGGCGAAGGCGAAGCGCGCGCTCGACGACGTGCGCGACGCGTGCGTGGGCACGGACAACTTGCTGGCGCGCTTCGTCGCGGCCGCGCATGCCGAGTGCACGCTCGGAGAGATCACGGACGTGCTGCGCGCCTCGTTCGGCGAGTACCGCGAGCCGAAGATCCTGTGATGCCGGGTATGGTTCCGCGATCTCCCTCCTCGTGCAGAGGAGGATCGGCCTCGCGATCGTCCCTGCATCGGCGGCTGGGGCGGCCCTCCTCGACTCCAGGTCGGTGACCGGGACGCCCGCGAACCTCCACGATCCAGACCCCGTTTCCGGCCCTGATCCGGTGTGTTTGGACTGTGCCTCTTGGTGAAAAGGGCACCGCGCGTCAACATGTCCGCTCCGAGGTCCGCGCGCGGTGCGCGAACTCGCGCCACGACCAGATCCCGCAACCCATGACCTCGCAGAAGATCCGCGTGCTCGTCGCGAAGCCGGGCCTCGATGGTCACGACCGCGGCGCCAAGACCGTCGCGACGATCCTGCGCGACCGCGGCATGGAGGTCATCTACACCGGCCTCCACCAGACGCCCGAGATGATCGCGGAGGCGGCGATGCAAGAGGACGTCGACGTCGTCGGCCTGTCGATCTTGTCGGGTGCGCACATGGAGCTCTTCCCGCGCGTGCGCGACGAGCTCACGAAGCGCGGCATGGGTCACGTCCTCCTCGTCGGCGGTGGGATCATCCCGAAGGACGACATGATGAAGCTCGAGGTCGAGGGCTTCGCGAAGTTGTTCGGGCCCGGAACGCGCACCGACGACATCGGCGTGTACATCGAGTCCGAGATGGCGAAGCGCCGCGCGCAGAAGGTCTAGAGACATGGCCGAACGCGAGATCCTGAACATCGACGAGGCCGCCGAATTGCTCGGCGTGTCCGTGAAGACCTTCAACAAGGTCCTGCACAGCGAAGACCTGCCCGCGCGCAAGATCGGCCGCGAGTGGAAGTTCTCGCGCGCGGCGCTGATCGCGTGGGTCGGCAGCGGCGAGAGCCGTCGCTTCTACCGCGAGGCCGACGCGGGTGAGCGCGACGACGCGATCACACCGGCGCCGCGCGCTGCACGACTCACCGAGAACGGCACGCGCGAGAACGCTGCGTCCGAACGTGCCGCGCCCGACAGGCCTCGCGCTCGCCGCACCGCCGGTTGGCAGATCGAAGACTGAGCGAATCTCCATGCAGACCGAAGCACCGACGACCTACGCACTGCCGCCCATCCAGCACGGGTTCGACCTCACGCAGGATCAGCAGATGATCCAGGACACCGTGCGCGAGTTCGCGCGCGCCGAGGTCGCGCCGATCGCGCACGAGATCGACGAGAACCACCGGTTCCCGCTCGAGACGTGGCGCAAGATCGTCGACATGGGTCTGCCGGGGATCCCGTTCCCCGAGGAATACGGCGGCAGCAACGGCGGCACGCTCGCGTATTGCCTCGCGGTCGAGGAGATCAGCCGCGTGTGCGGTTCGACGGGACTCACGCTGGCCGCGCACGTCTCACTGGGCACGTTCCCCATCTACAAGTGGGGCAGCGAGAAGCTGCGCAAGGCCTACGTGCCGAAGCTGATCGCGGGCGAGTACATGGGCGCGTACGGATTGACCGAGCCGAACGCGGGCTCGGACTCCGGCGGCACGCAGACGACGGCGCGGCTCGTGGGGGACCAGTACGTTCTCAACGGCGCGAAGTGCTTCATCACGAACGCGAATCACGCCGGCACGTTCATCTGCACGGCGGTGACGCACCCCGAGCTCGGCGCGAAAGGCATCAGCGCCTTCGTCGTGCCGCGCGACACGGCGGGCTTCACCATCGAAAAGGGCGAGGAAAAGCTGGGGATGCGCGGCAGCGACTGGGCGAGCCTCGTGTTCCAGGACGCGAAGATCCCGCGCGATCACCTGCTCGGGCCCGAAGGCGAGGGCTTCAAGACGTTCATGAAGACGCTCGAGGGCGGGCGCATTTCGATCGGCGCGCTGAGCCTCGGGATCGCGCAAGGCGCGCTCGACGTCGCCATGAAGTACGCGCAAGAACGCGAGGCGTTCGGCAAGAAGCTCAGCGATCAGCAGGCGGTGCAGTTCAAGCTGGCGAACATGGAACTCGACTGCCAAGCCGCGCGCCACCTCGTCTACCACGCGGCGCGTTTGAAGGACGCGAACTTGCCGTACGGTCCGCAGGCGGCGATGGCGAAGCTTCTCGCGTCGGAAGCGGCGATGCGCTGCACGTACGACGCGATCCAGATCCACGGCGGATACGGGTACTCGCGCGAGTACCCGGTCGAGCGGATGTGGCGCGATGCCAAGCTGTGCGTGATCGGCGAGGGGACCAGCGAGATCCAGCGGATCATCATCGCGCGCAATCTGTTGCGCGGTGGGTCGGCGCGGAGTTGAGCTCGTCGGACAACGTGGAATCGCACGAATATGTAGGAGTTCGCGGTAGGCAAATCCGTTGGGGCGGGGGTAGGGTCGGGATCTACAAGCAAGGTTCGCCCGCCTTCTCTGCATCCTTCTGACTTCCATCTCTCAGCCAACGCTCGAACGAAGCCACACCAATGAGGCTCTCAGTCAAACTTCACTTTCCGCTCGTGCCCTTTTCTCGGGCGGTTGGCGCACTTCTGCTTCTCGCAGGGTCAGCGCTCGCCCAGTCCGGCCCCAAGTGCGCGACCACAACCGTCATCGACACGTCGACGTTCCCTGCCACAGCCTCGTATGACTGCAGCGCAAATGGATGCAGTACAGGCTGCTTGCCCTTTCAGGAGATGACGCCCTATGGAATGGGCACGACGTGCTCTTGTTCTTCTGTACTCCCGCCGCGCTGCTGCCACTTGATCCTTGTTCCCAATGGCTCGCAGTGGATCGTTGTGGCTAGCGGCAACTGTGGTACAGCGAGCGGATGCCAGAGTGGAGACGCTTGCGGTATCCTGACCCTGATCGACGAAGATCGGTTTACCAGTACCGCTAAGTGCGCCGGTGACGCGTAATCATGAGGTGGCTTTTCTGGGGCCTCGGAACCGTGCTCGTGTTGGCCATTCTCGCCCTATCTATGGGTTGGTCGACTGCGTTCACGGAAGCTGACCCTGCAAGACCCAAAGAAGTCGGATCTGCGAGCGGATTGCGCGATTCGACTCCATTGGTCCGGCCTGACAACGCTTCGGACGCTCGCCATGGCGTCCCATCGTCAGCCGCCAGCCCTGCAGTGCCCGACTTGCGTTGCACGATTGCCATCCGGTGCGAGGGAGAGGATGGAAGGTCTCTAAGTGGTGCGAAGTATTGGTTGCTGCGCGAACGTGCCGAAGCGGTGGCGCCGCTCGAATCCAGCGACTCGGGGGACGTCTTATCGCTCCCGTCCATCGTGGAAGGCGACATCATCGCTGTGCGGCTCGCAGGATTCGCAGATGCGATACTGCCGCTTGCCAAGTGCTCAGATCGGACGTTGCTTGCGCGAATGGTGAGCGAGTCTGTTTTGAGTGGACAGGTTTCGACCGCGGACGGGAATCCGCTTCGCGACTTCACCCTGGTCGCGTGGCCCCGACAGATACCCTTCAAGTCAGGACTTCTGAACCTAGAGGATCCGAGTCAGTGGCCAGCGGGCGTCTTGACCTGCAAGACTACATCAGACGGACGCTTCGCGTTCGTAGGTGCACGCGCACGCTGCGTCTATTCGATTTATGGCGGTGGTTCCGGCTCCATTCTTGCGCAGGCAAATATCCGAGTCGTAGCACCTCGGGAGGATCTGACTTGGAGGGCCGAATCACTCTTTGCTGCACTGGTCATGGTTACCGATCTGTCGGGCGCTCCAATGTTGATCCAGCCAGGGAGGGGGATCGGCTTCGAGTTCGGCGTCTTGAGTGCGGACCACCAACCCATGATTGGTCGCGATTTCGACGCTGTACTAGCCGGATTGCCCGCCAGCGCGCTGGTGACGGAGCGGAACCATCTACTGGCGCTTGTCGTCGGTGCCGGTGATGGTGATTCTGCGGGTCCGTGCAGAGTCTCCATTCAGGCACCGGGGTACGAGTCGTTTCAGCGGGAGTTCATGACGGACAAGGTTCGCTTACCGCTCAACACGGTCAACTGTGTCCTAGTTCCGACGGCTACCGAGTTTGGTTCGCTCACAGTGCGGTTCACTTCTTCGCACGCTGCTCCGGCGGGTGGTCGCTGGCCTGGAGGGCTGTTACGCCTTGCTGGCAGCACAGGCGACGCGATCTTGTATAGACATCCCGGCGGCGATTCCGCAGAGGTCATATGCGATCGGGTACCTGCTGGCCAGTACGCACTGACCTTTCAGGCGGACATCGGCGCGTTCAAGGTGCCTGCTGTTGGTCTTCCGCCGCTGCAGATCTCAATTTCTGCCGGGGGGGCCCTGATCGACATCCCTTTGCCAGGCCTAGGCTGGATTGACTTGGATGTTGTGGCTGACAAGGGGACGGACTATTTCGGGCCGCTCGACCTCATGACGTGGCGCACGGCAGACGCACCTCCAGACAATGGGGCGCGTGTGGCCATCGGCTTGTTTCCATGCTCCTTCAACGGGCCACCTTACTCGATCCCAATTGCGGAGGCCGGTACGTACGGCCTGAAGGTGACCTGGCCCGAGCGCGACTCGACGGTGCATGCCAAAGGAGGCGACATGGTGGAAGTCAGAATTGGCGAGCGGGTTCGTCACCTGGTCTCGGTTCTACCTTGATGCATGTGGAGTTCGGCTGCGAGTCTCAGCCCATTCGTATTGCGGACGGTGGTCCGGTGCGAAGCTGTGCGTGATCGGGAGGGGAGCAGCGGTATCCAGCGCATGATCATTGCGCTGGATCGTGCAGGGCGGGCGGCGCGCGGGTGATCCTCGTACGGGGCCGGACATCGACGAGGGCTGGCGCTCCCGTTCGGAAGAGTGGAGCCTGCTCCGTGCACGGGGGGTCGCCCGTTCACCATTGGCCCAGGGTCTGGAGGATCGATCATGAGTCGTCACGATTCGTCGCGTCGCGATTTCCTCCGCGTGTCCGCGCTCACCACGGCGGCGGTGTCGCTGCCCTGGTTCGCGAGATCGGCGCGCGCGGAGGATGCGAAAGCTCCGACCCCGACCGCACTCGAGCGCCGTCGCTTCGGCAAGACCGACATGATGGTCACCGTGCTCGGATTCGGCGGCGCCGAGATCGGGTACGAGAAGACCGAGCAGGCGACGGTCGACAAGCTGCTCAACACGGCTCTCGACTCGGGGCTGAACGTCGTCGACACCGCCGAGTGCTACATCGACTCCGAGGGGCAGATCGGTACGGCGATCGGCCATCGTCGCAGGGAATACTTCCTCTTCACGAAGTGCGGTCACGCGACCGACGTGACGGGTGCCGGCGCCGAATGGTCGAAGGCCGGCGTGATGAGTTCCATCGAGCGCAGCTTGAAGCGCTTGAAGACGGACGCGGTCGACCTCGTGCAGCTCCACTCGTGCTCGCTCGAAGTCCTCGAGCAGGGCGAATGCATCGAGGCGCTGGAACAGGCCAAAAAAGAGGGCAAGACGCGCTACATCGGCTACAGCGGCGATTCGAAGGCCGCGCGTTATGCCGTCGAGTGCGGGCGCTTCGATTCGCTGCAGACCTCGGTGAACATCTGCGATCAGGAGTGCATCGAACTCACTCTTCCGCTCGCTCGATCGAAGCAAATGGGCATGATCGCCAAGCGTCCGATCGCGAATGCGGTGTGGCGCTACGAAGAGGAGACCAAGAACGGCTATCACCTCGAGTACTGGAAGCGACTCCAGGCCTTGAAGTACCCGTTCGCCTCAGGCGAAACGCGCACCGCGCAAACACCGGACGGCGCCGCGGGCATCGCGATGCGGTTCACGGCGATGCAGCCGGGCGTCCATGTGCTGATCGTGGGAACGACGAAGCCCGAGCGTTGGAAGCAGAACGCCGAGCTGTTGAAAGCCGGTCCGCTGTCGAAGGAACTCGCCGAGTCGATCCGCGCGACGTGGAAGAAGTCGAAGAAGGACGATTGGACCGGCCAGACGTGACCGCGGGTCGGTCAGAGTTGTCGGCGCAGGAGTGACGCGGACCACTCCCCGAGCTTCTCTTGCCACGGACGGTCCTCCCATTCCTTCAACGTGACGATCTTTGAAACGTTCGAATCCTGCGCGAACACCTCGACCTGCTCGCGCGCCAGCGTTTCGTCCAACACGTTCAGGTTCGTTTCGTCGTTCAAGCGGAACGATCGATCGTCGAAGTTCGTCGAGCCCACGGACAGGAAGTAGGAATCGACGATCATCACTTTCGTGTGCAGCATCGTCGGCTGGTACTCGCGGATCGTGACGCCGGCCGCGAGCAGATCTCCCCACAGAGAACGCGATGCCTTCTGGACGACCTTGACGTCCATGATCGGACCCGGGAGGAGGACCTCGACGCGGACACCGCGCTTCGCCGCGGCGGAGAGAGCCGCGACCGAAACATCGTCGGGGACGAAGTACGAGCTGGCCAAATGGATCGAGTCCTTGGCGGCCGCGATCGCGAGCAGATAGAGGAGCCGCATCTTCTCGCTGCCGCCGTCCGGCGAGCTGCTGAAGACTTGGGCCTGCATCTCGCCCGTCGGCTGGATCTCGGGGAAGTATCGCGCGTCGTGCAGGACCTCTGGCCGCAACTCGAGCCAGTTCTCCATGAACGCCGTTTGCATCTGCGCCGCAGCCGGCCCCGTCACACGGAAGTGCGCGTCGCGCCAGTGCTCGGGCGAATCCGCGTCGCCCATCCACTGGTCCGCGATACCCACGCCTCCGGTGAACGCGATCCGACCGTCGACGACCAGGAGCTTCCTGTGCGTGCGGTTGTTGATCCGGTCGATCGTGTACCAAGTGATCGGGTGGTACTTCTCGATCTCGACGCCCGAGGTGCGCATGGCTTCGAGCAGCGCATCGTCCATCTTGCCCGCACCGGCCCAGTCCATGAGCACGTGGACACGCACACCCGCCTTGGCGCGAGCCGACAGCGCTTCCGAGAACTGTCGACCGATCTCTCCCGACCAGTAGATGTACGTCTCGAATGTGACGCTCTGTTCGGCGCCGCGAATCGCCTCGAGCATCGGCGGGAAGATCTCGACGCCGTTCTGGTAGGCGACGACTTCATTGCCGGGCAGAACGGCCGGGCCGAGCAGGCTGCCGAGCGTTCGCGCGAACTGTGGGTCGCGGACGCCGTAGTCGAGTTCCACGCGATGCTCGATCTTCTTCCCCCCGCCCATGACGTTGATCGTAACGACGGTGCCCACCACGGTCAGGAGGACGGCGAGAGCGATGGATTTCTTCTTTTTCACGCAGAGTCCCTGGAGTCGGCGAGCGCGCCGATGCGTCCGGGGGGGGACCAGCGAACGGTAGCGTGCGACGTCCGCGCGTCCACCCTTCTGAATGAACTCGCCCACGCGCAGTGTCCGGTGCGCCCTTCGGCCTCGTTTCGAATACGGATCCACCACGGCTCGCGGACCCGGGGTTACCGTGCATCGCAGTCATCCGCTCGGACGTCAGGAACCGCACAAAGCTCGCCCCACTTCGATGCTCGCCCACATCCTCCTCGCCGTGACCGTGATCGTGCCGATCCGTGCTGCGGCCCAGTCCCAAGTCATCTTCGCCGAGTACAAATTCAACGATCCGAAGCTTGAGGTCATGAACCTCGATGGCACGGGTCTCGCGAACCAGTTCGCGCCGGCCACGCCGTTTCCGATCGCCGATTGGCTTCCACTGGGCCTCGCCATCGACGCGAGTGCGGGACACGTCTACTGGTCGCACGGATCGTTCAACGATGGACGCATCCGTCGCGCGAACCTCGATGGCAGCGGGCAAGTGCTCCTCGCGTCCGGCTTGAAGCTCGCGCGTGGTCTCGCGCTCGATCTCCCGGCCGGAAAGATGTACTGGTCCAACTCGCCCGCTGCCGGCAACGCGGGCGGCTTGATCGAGCGCGCCAACCTAGACGGCACGAGTCGCGAGACCGTGTACGCGATCCAACCGTACGACCCGTCGTTCTCGAAGATCGGGCAACCGACGGTGGACGAAGTCAACGGTTGGGTGTGGTTCGGCGTGGACAACACGATCGTTCGCGTCAACACGGATGGCCCGCCGTTCGTCGCGCGCACGATGATCACCGGCCTCTCGACGCCGACGTGCGTCGAAGTCGACGTCGCGAACGGTTGGGTCTACGGCATCGACTCGAACACGATCAGCGACTGCGTGTGGCGCGCGCGCTTCGATGACTCCGAGTTCGAGGTGGTCGTCGATTCCACACCTGGCTCGGTCGAGTCGTCGGGTCTGCTCGACCTCGCGCTCGATCGCACGAACGGCCGCTTCTACATCGCCGACGAGATCGGCAACGACGTGATCCAGCGCGCGAACCTCGATGGTTCGGGTCTGCAGACGATCTTCACGTCGCTGAGCGGATGGTCGCCGGCCGCGATGGCGTTCGACACGAGCGCGCCGCAGGCACTCGAGGACTGCAACAACAACGGGATTCGCGATCTCGGCGACATCGCGGTCGGCACGAGCGCCGATTGCGATCTCGACGGCATCCCCGACGAGTGCCAAGGCGTGAACGCGTGCGCGGTCGAGCCCAATCTGCTGCTCCAACCGCTGAATCTCGCTGGAACCGCGCGCGCGCTCGGCGGCACGATTCCCGGCACCGGTTGGATCGTCTACCAACCCTTCGACGTGCCCGCGGGCGGTTGGCAAGTCGGCGAGCTCGCGTTCGACGGATACACGACGAATTACGACGCGGCGGGTTTCCAGGCGACGTTGCTGCCGGACACCGGCGCGAACTATCCGAACGAATCGCTGCCGATCGCGAGCGGATCGGCGCGCTTCCGGTTCTCGCACAAGGAGGTCGTGGTCGCGCTCGACGTGGCGCTTCCCGCCGGACGCCACTGGGTTCGACTGAACGGGAACGGGATCTACACCGGCGGCGTGCACACAGCTATGAGCGGCCTGCCGTCCTTCAGCCGTTCGAACCTGGGCAACGACTTCCCCGGTCAACTCCCGATCGCTCTGCGCATCCGCGAAGCGCGCCGCTTCGAGAGCACGTGCGCGGGCGACGGCAGCGGAACGAATTGCCCGTGCTCGAACCTCGGCGCGGATGGACGCGGGTGCGCGAACTCGTTCCCGACGTTCGGCGCGCTGCTTTCGGGCACTGGACTCGCGAGCGTCTCCGCGGACACGGTCACGATCACGTCATCGGGGATGCCGACCTCGAGTCCGGTGCTCTTCTTCCAAGGCACGGCGCTGCAGAACGGCGGACTCGGCACGCTCTTCGGCGACGGCTTACGTTGCGCGAGCGGAACGGTGATTCGCCTCGGCACGAAGATCGCTTCCGCTGGGACGGCGTCGTATCCCACGGGTGGCGACGCATCGGTGTCGGTGCGCGGCGCCATCCCGCCGGGCGGGGGAGTGCGTTACTACCAAGCTTGGTACCGAAATCCCGCCGCGTTCTGCACGGCGAGCACGTTCAACCTGACGAATGGTCTGCGGGTGACCTGGGGCGCGTGATCGACCCAAGGTGAAGTCGTGCCTCACACCGTATGAGCGGTGGAATCGGACACGCTGATCGCGGCCGACTTCGCGATCACTTGCCGAATAGGACGTCGGCCTCGGCCCGGAAACGCGCGACCTCCGGCTCGACGCCGGTCTGGAGCGCCATCCATTCGACTGCGCGCCCATACCAGCCCCGGGCTTCGCTCGCGTGTCCGAGTTCGTGGTGCGCCATCGCCAGGAACAGCCAGTCGACGATGCCGCCCGCGCCCAGCAAGCGAACGGAGCGCATCAGAGCCTCGACTGCTTCCTCCAGTTCACCCGCGTAGAACAGAGCGACACCCAGTGTGTTCCAAGCCGCGTCGCCCTCCACGAGCTCGATCGAACGCCGCGCGAGGCGGATGGCCTCGGGCAGATCGCGCATCTTGACGTCCGCCGCCGAGGCGAGCGGCCAAGCCAAGTTGTTGTGCACGGCGGCGTCGTTCGGGAAGCGCTGGAGGTACAGGCGCAAGACGCGCTGCTGCTCGTCGATCGAGCCCGACGCCGAGGCGGCGTCGAGCAGGCCCGCGTAAAACAAGGACTGCGTCGAGTCGGCTTGCAGTGCGCGCTCGAAGTACACCTTGGCTTCATCCACGCGGCCTTTTGCCAAGAGGCACCGTCCCGCCCCGAGACACGCCCAACTGCTCACCCAAATCGGATCTGTGCGATCGACGAGCCCACGGAGGATGTCCAGCGCCGCATCGAGTTGCCCCAGCCGGTACCGAGTCGAGCCTAGGTGGTACAGGATGGCCCCGTCGTCCGGCCGTTCTCGCACTGCGATCGTGTGCTGCTCGAGCGCGCGGTCGTGCTGCTCGAGCTTGGAATACAGTCGACCGAGGTAGAAGCGCACGATGACGCTGTCCGGTCGCAGCGCGAGTGCAGCGCGGTAGCACTCGACGCCCTCCTGCATATCCTCGCGCACGCCGCTGTCGAGCTCGGGCGGCGTGAGCAGCTGGCCCAGCCGGTACGCGAGCGAGAAGTCGTCGGGGAACCGCTCGATCCCACTGCGGTAGACCTTCCGCGCCAGCTCGCGTTTCTTCAATTGCTCGAGGGCCGAGCCCAAGAGCTCGATCGTGATCGCGGGCTGGTCCTCGTATCCCGAATCCACGATGCCGCGCAAGACGTCGAGCGCTCCGGCAGCGAGCGCCTCGCGCAAGTCAGCGCGCAGAGGATCGGGGTCCACGGCGTGCGCGACGTCCAGAGCCCGCGTGGTACCCGCGTCGTCGCGGCTCTTGCGACGAACTTCGGTGAGGGAGTCGAAGAAGAGCGCGATCTCGGAACCGAGCCCGCGCTTCCTCAAGGCCGAGGCCACGTCCGCGGGTGTTCCGGCGTCGATGTCGATGCCGTTCTCTGTGAAGACCTGCTCGTAGCGCGAAGCGGCCTGTTGCGGATCGTCGCGGCCGGGACCCCAGATCGGCTCGCGCGCTTCGAGTAACCCGGCGAGGAGCCTCTCGTTGGCGGACTCGCGCTCGGCCTCGATCCGCGCGCGATCGAGCTCGCTGCGCAAGCGGATCAGCGTGGCGTCGACGCGGCCCATCAAATCCGTGCCCTGTTCGTCGCGCAATCGCGTCAGCGCGCCATCCGCGCCTCCGAGAGATTCGCCGCTCGTGGCGCCACTCTGCGCCAAGGCTCGCGCGCGTTCGGCGGCCTGGATCGCTTCGGTGAAATGGGAGGCACCCTCGTGCGTCGACGCCTCGCTCAACGCGTCGCCGACTTCGGCCGAAAGCCGCGCATCGCGCCGGGCGACTTCGCGCATGCGCTCGACCTGTTCGCGTTCGCGCGCCGTGCGCTCGTTCTGGACGAAAGCCCATCCTCCGCCGCCGACGAGCAAAATCGCGACGATGGCGGCACCGAGTGCGAGCGTCAGCCGTCGAGCCTTGCGCTCCTCCTCGGCGCGCACTTGCGACGCGGCGCTCGCGACCTGCGCTGCGTGCGCGCGCTCTTCGACCGAGATCACGTACGCGTGGACACGCTCCGCGAGCACGCCGGCGTTCGCCGGTCGCGCTGCCGGGGCCGGCATCAAGCACTGTTTCGTGAGCTTCAAGAGCTCCAGATCCGCGCCGCAGGCGTCGAGCCGCGCGATCGCACCGTCGCATTCGGCCTGCGCCGCCGCCGCGATGATCGCGTCGCGTTCGCCGACGTAGGGCGGCAGACCCGTGAGGATTTCGCAGAGAATCGCGCCCAAAGCGAACACGTCCGAGCGCTCGTCGAGTCGATCGACGTGACCGGACGCCTGCTCGGGCGGCATGTACGCCGGCGTTCCCATGACCGAGCCGACCATCGATTCCGAGCCCGTGCTCGAGCCCTTGTTCGAGCGCACGGTCTCGAGGATCGTGAGCTTTGTGTGCGCGACCTTCGCGCGTTTCTCGTCGGCGGTGCCGCCGCGCGCCATGACCTTGGCGAGGCCCCAATCGACGACCTGCACTTCGCCGAACGCGCCGACCATGATGTTGGCCGGCTTCAAGTCGCGGTGGATCACGCCGCGCGAGTGCGCGTAGCCCATCGTCTGGCAAATCGATTCGAAGATGTCGATCAAGCGCGTACGGTTCGACGTCAGCGACTCGCGTTCCGTGAGCAGCGTCGCGAGCGTGCGCCCCTTCACGAGCTTCATCGTGAAGTAGGGTCGCTGGTCCTTCATCGTGCCGAGCTCGTACACGGGCACGATGCCCGGGTGTTGGAGCTGGCCGCCGATCTGCGCTTCCTCGACGAAGCGTTGGATGACTTCGGGTCGATCGGCGAGGCGCTTGTCGAGCACCTTCACGGCGACGTCGCGGCCCAAGTCCGTGTCGTGACCCTTGAGCACGACGCCCATCCCGCCACGCGCGATCTCACCCAGGAACTGCAGGTTGCTGCGTCCGAGCGGGATCGCGGCCTTGTCCTTCGAAGAGGGATCGATGACCGGCGACGCGCTGACGGCGGAGTCCTCTTCGCGCAACGTCACGCGCGGCGCGTCGCCCGTGAGTCGTGCGACGAGATCGAGGACGGACGGGGTCGGTTCCTCCGGAGGAGAAGGGGATCGGTCGGGTCGAAGCGCGTCGTTCACGGTGAGGCCATCACGGGGACTCGGGTCGCCCACGCCAGGGAGCGTGCGGGGATCCGCGACGGGCTTGGCCCTGGAAATCCCGACGCGGACGATACCCGAGGTGCAGCGTCCGATCGCGAGTCCCTCGCGGCAGAGGAGATGCCCGCGCAGGCACGCTCATCCCCGCGCGTCCGGTGCTACGCTCACGTCTTCAGGACCGCCCTGCCCCCGTTCCGGATCGCGAACCGCGAGACCACGCCCTGTCATGATCGTCGCGCTGATTTCGAGCGTCCTCCTCCTGCCCTGCCCCGTTTCGGCCCTCACTCTCGTCACGCCGCCGATGTCCACCCAGGACTCCGGCATCGACGCGAAGATCGCGGCGGCCGGCACCGATGTCCCGAAGTTGCTCGAGCTCGCCGCGTCGCTCGTCGGCGGTCCGATGCAAGCCTCGGCCGACAAGGTCTACAAGCGCATCATCGAGCTCGACGCGAACAACGAAATCGCGCGCAAGGGACTGCGCCACCAGCTCTACGACGGCAAGTGGTACGAGAGCTTCGCCGAGCTCTCGAAATGGAAGCGCGAGGAAGCCGCGAAGATGAAGGCCAAGGGCCTCGCGCGCTTCAAGGAGGAATGGGTTCCCGAAGGCGACCTGCCGTACCTCAACATGGGTTGGGTGCGCGGTGAAGGCGGCGCGTGGGCGGATCCCGTCGAAGTCGCGCAAGCGAAGCAGGTCGAGGAGTGGAAGGCCGCCGGTCACCAGTTCCGCGCCGACGACAATAGCTGGATCGCGCCGGCGGACATGGAGCAGTGGACGGCGCTCCTGTGGAAGTGCGGCGACGCGTGGGTCGATACGGCGAAGGCCAACGAATACCACGCGAAGCTCGAGAACAACTGGGAGCTCGTCGGCGAGCACTTCGAGGTCTGGACGACGATCGATTGGGACGGCGCGAACTTGGCGCGCTGGAACGCGGACAAGACGCACGCGGACCTCGTGCGGCTCTTCGGCGTGGCGCCGAGTTCGAAGCCGCACTTCTTCGTGTTGCCGAACCTGGCGGACTACAACGCGGCGGCGGGCAACGGCACTCTCGACGAGGCCGAGGGCTACTCTTCCCTCCACGGCGCGTACTTCGCGGACGCGTTGCTCGACGGATCGAAGCCGCCGCGCTTCATCGGTTGCGGCGTGAGCTACTGGGATCGCAAGGATCCGAAGCTCGCCGTGTGGGGCCCCTATTGGGTGCGCTGGGCCGCGGCGCAGAGCTTCGTGGACGCGATCGATCGATCGTGGATCGCGGTCAGCGAGCGCATCGCGGCCGCAGGCGGCGGTGATCTCGCTGCGTACGCGACCGCGTTCTGGAAGGAGAAGAAGATCCCGCGTTGGTTGCGCTACGGCGCCGCGTCGTACGCCGAGCGCTTCTTGAAGAATCCCGAGGCTGCCGAGGGCGCCGATCCGTGGACGTTGCGCTCGTTCGCGTTCGCCGAGCTCAAGAAGGCTGGAGGAATGCGCAAGCTCGATGACGTGTTCGCATTCGGGCTGACCTTGAACGACGTCCCGGGTTCAGGCCGTTACTACAACGAGGCGGGACTGCTCGTGTCGTTCATCCTGGACGGTGCGGCGGGCCAGAAGGACGTGACCGCGGCGCACGAGGCGTTCAAGACGGCGCTGAAGTCGGGGACGAAGGCGGATGTTGCGACGAGTGTCACGGCGTTGCAGAAGGCGCTCGTGAAGAACGAGCGCGAGATCAAGAAGTACGCGGGGTTGTAATCGTACGGAGCCAGGCACGACTCCGCCGTTTTCGATGCGACCCCGTGAACGGCCGAAGCCGTTCACGGGGTCGCATCGAAAACGGCGGAGTCGTGCCTGGCTCCGTACGATTACTTCACCAACGCCGCTTCCGCTTCGCGCCGCCAGCGCATGACGTCCGACTTCTCCCACGCGTCCGGGTTGCCGGCGGTGACGACCTTCCATTCGGCCATGGCGCGTGAGTAACACTCGGACGCCGCCTCGGCGTTCCCGAGCTTGCTGTAGATGAGCGAGCGCAGAAAGTCGAAAGCGTTGGGCGTCACGAGCTGCAGCTTCGACTCGTAGTAGCGGCCTTCGAGAGCCTTCAACGCGCCCGGCCAGTCCTCGGCGCGAGCGTGCGCGACCGCGTCGAGGATGAAGTAGAAGTCGTCCTGCTTCAGCTTCTCCGCGCGCTCGCCGATCACGCGCAGCACGAACTGCGGATCGCGCTGCGACGGATCGTGGTGATCGATCAACGGGTAGAGCGAGTTGACGAGGCCGACCGACGTGTTCGCGACCGCCGCCAACGCCTTCATGTCGTCGCGCGACGCGAGCCCCAACGCGAACCGAACACCCATCTGGTCGGCGCGCAGCTCGAACTCCTCCTTGATCTCGAGCGCCCGCGTGAAGGATTCGAGCGCCGCCACGCGCTCACCCAACTGGCTCTGGACGACACCGAGGCTCCAGGCGGCCTGCTGGTCACTCGGATCGACCGTCGTGCTCGCGCGCAATGCACCCTCCGCTTCCGTGAGCCGGCCGAGGAACGACAGGCTCTCGGCCAAGCGGAACAGGGCCCCCGCATCGCGCGGACGAATGCTCAGGGCGGACGCGCGGCACATCAGCGCGGACTGCACGCGACCCGCGGTGCCGTAGATGTTGCCGCCGACGGACTGCAAGACGTAGTCGCCGGGATGGAGCTGCAGCGCTTGGTCGTACACTCGGTACACCACGGGTCGCTGATCGAGGTGGCCGTCCCAGAGGGCCGCGCTCAAGACGAAGATCGAGCCGGGGGCGAGTTCCGGCAAATTGTCCGGGGCGACGAGTTCGAGCAGGGCGGACAGGTCGTCGTCCGCGATGGCCTGCCGCATCCTCTGACGCACCGGATCGGCGTCGAGGTCCATGGCGAGGTAGAACAGGTTTTCGGCCTTCTCGGACTTCGCGCCGTGGACCTTGCGGCGCACGCGCGCCCAGTCGTCGAGCGCCAGCGCGACGTCCGCGGCGATGTCGCGCTCGCGGATGCGCTTCAGGGCGAGCACGAGGTCGGCGCCGTCGAGGTCGACGCCGTACTCCTGGAACGCCTTCGCGAATTCGGCGTCGAGGGCGACCTGGCGCTCGCGGTTGTCGAGCGAGGCGACCTGCTCGATGCGCAGCTCGATGAGGCGTTCGCGCAGTCGCTCGTCCTGCTCGTGCATGGTCCGCTCGCGTTCGGCGGTGCCTTGGTCGAGTTCGGCTTGGACCACGAAGCCCTTGGCGCGTTCGATGAGCGCCGCATCCGAGCCGTCCGTCTCCGCGAGCCCCAACGCACGCCGGGCGGACGCGAGTGCGCTTTCGAATCGACCTGCGCGACCGAACTCGATCGACTCGCTGTGCGCGGATTCGACGGCCGCGCGCGTCTGCTCCAAGCGCTGCGTGCGTTCGCGATTCACCCACCAGAAGCCGCCACCTCCCACGGCGAGTGCGGCGGCGACCGTTCCAGCGAGAGCGACGGTCAACTTGCGCCGTCGCCGTTCCTCTGCGGCCTTGATGCGTGACTCGACGGCGGCGACCTCGGCCTTCTGCGCGCGCTCCTCCGTCGAAGTCAGGAACGCGTGGATGGCCTTCGCGACCTCGTCCGCGTTCGCGGGGCGCGCCGTTCGCGCGGGGCTCAAGCATTCGAGGCACAGTCGGACGAGCGCCGGATCCGCTTCGCACGCTTCGATGGCCGCGCGCGCCGGATCGAGCTTCGCGCGCGAGGCTTGCGAGAGCACCGATTCGCCGTCGATTTCCACGTATGGCGGTCGCCCCGTGAGGATCTCGCACAGGATCGCGCCGAGCGAGAACACGTCCGCGCGCTCGTCGAGCTTCTCGATCTCGCCCTGCGCTTGCTCGGGCGCCATGTACGCCGGCGTACCCATCACGGATCCGACGAGCGAATCGGACCCAGTCGATCCGGGACCGCTGCGGACGGTCTCGATGATCGTGTGCAGCGTCTCCTTCGCGCGCCGCTCGTCAGCTATGCCGCCGCGGTGCAGCACTTTCGCGAGTCCCCAGTCGACGACCTGCACCTCGCCGAACGCGCCGACCATGATGTTCGCGGGCTTGAGGTCGCGGTGCAGCACGCCCTTCGAATGCGCGTAGGCCATCGTCTGGCACACCGACTCGAAGATGTCGAGCAAGCGTCCGCGGTTCTCCGTCGGTGACTTGCGCAGTTGCAAGATCGCCGCGAGCGTGCGGCCCTTCACGAGCTTCATCGTGAAGTATGGACTGTCGTCGGCCATGAGGCCGAGCTCGTAGACGGGCACGATGCCCGGATGCTGGAGCTGGCCGCCGATCTGCGCTTCTTCGATGAAGCGCTGAACGACCGCCGGACGCTTCGCGAGTTCCGGATCGAGCACCTTGACCGCGATGTCGCGACCGAGATCGGTGTCGTGACCTTTCAAGATCACGCCCATGCCGCCGCGCGCGATCTCGCCCAGGAGCTGATAGTTGCCGCGTCCTTGCGGCACGAGCTTCGTGGTCGCCGAACTCGGATCGACGAGGGGCGACGCGCCGTGTTCGGACCCGGCGTCGGTCAGCAAGACCTTCGGCGCGATACCCGTTCGTTCTCCGATGAGCGCGAGGATCGAGCGGTGTGACTTGTCGTCGGGCGGGGGCTTTGGGGACAACGGGCTCGCCTCGTGAGGTGGAACGGACCGGACTGCGGAGTCGGAGTGTAGATCGACATCCGGCGTGCGCGCGGACGAATACGCCCTGTTCCGCCGCAGAAATCTAGAGGTCTACCGCGTCAGCGCCGCTTCGGCCGCGCGCTTCCAGAGCATCGCGTCCGAGCGTTCCCACGCGGCCGGGTTCGAGACCGTGCGCGTCTCCCACTGGAACACCCCGCGCTCGTACCAGCCGTGGGCTTCGACGTCGCGACCGAGATGGCTGTAGATCAGTGAACGAATGAAGTCGTACGCGAGTGGCGGGAGCAGCATCAGGCTTGGAAACCTGCGGATGCTGTCCATGGATTCGAGCGCGCCGAGCCAATCCTCGAGCCGGATCTTCGCGATGGCGACGAGGAGGTGGCGCCACGGCCACGTGCCGATCACGGCGTCCCTCTCCGCGATCGTGCGGAGGACGAGATCCGGGTCGCGCTGCGCCGGGTCGCGGTGCGTGAGCAGCGCGTACAGGTACAGGGCGTAGATGTTCGGCTGACTCTCGCTCGCGAGGAGTCGCTCGATCTCGTCGCGCGTGGCCATCCCCAGGAAGAAACGCACGACGTCGAGATCCGCGCGCCGCGCAGGCTCGTTCTCCAGCGCGAGCGATCGTTCGAGGCTCGAGAGCGCGCGCGCATGATCACCCAGCAAGAACTGTGTGCTCCCGAGGTTGTACCAGGCCTCGGCGTTCGTCGGCGCGAGGTCGATACAGGCTCGGCAGGCTTGCTCGGCCTCGGCGAGTCGACCGACGAAGAACAGTCCGTCCGACCAACGCATGCGCGCGCCCAAGTCGTTCGGTCGGAGAGCCAGTGCAACCGTGCGCCACGCCAAGGAATCCTCGCTGCGCGCGCTCTCCTGGAAGTACGTGCCGCCGGCCGAACGCAGCACGTAGTCACCCGGATAGAGGTGCTGAGCCTGTTCGTACATGCGAATAACGACGGGTCTCTGCTCCAAGAATTCGTCCCACAGCGCGGCGCTCAAGGCCCAGATCGAACCCGGCGCGAGCTTCGGCAGATTCTCGGTGGACGCGAGTTCGAGCAACACGGACAGATCGCTCTCGTGGATCGCTTGGCGCAAACGCATGCGGCCCTCGTCGGGGTCGAGATCCATCGCGAGGATGAGCAGGTTCTCGACCTTCTCCGATTTCCGTCCGTGCACGTGACGGCGCACGCGACCCCAGTCGTCGAGCGCGAGCGCGACTTCTTCCGCGATCGCTCGCTCGCGGATGCGCTTCATCGCCGGCACGAGGTTCGCGCCTTCGAGGTCGACGCCGTAGTCTTGGAACGCTTGGGAAAACGCCGCGTCGATCTCCTGTTCGAGTCTCGCATTGCCGACCGCGCCGATCTGTCCGAGGCGCAGTTCGACCAGCCGTGAACGCAGCGTTTCGTCCTGTTCGTTCAGCACTTTCTCGCGCGCCGCGGCGTTCACGTCCCATTCGGCCTGCGCGACGAAGCTGCGCGTGCGCTCGAGCATTCCGGCGTCCGCCGCGCCCGATTCGGCTAGCGACAGGGCGCGCCGCGCCGACGCCAACGCTTCGGCCGGCTTGCCCGCGCGCGTGAACTCGATCGCCTCGCCGTGCGCGGTCTCGACGGCCGAACGCGTCTGCTCCACACGTTTCGCGCGTTCCCGCGTCACGTAATAGAAGCCGCCGCCGCCCAGGATCACCGCCGCGGCGACAGCGCTCGCGAGAGCCAGCGTCAAACGTCGCGCGCGACGTTCCTCGGCCGCCTTGATGCGCGACTCCGCCGCGTCGACCTCGGCCTTCTGCGCGCGCGATTCGACTGAAGTGATGTAGCCGTGGATCGCCTTCGCGACCTCATCCGCGTTCGCCGGACGCGTCGCGCGCGCCGGCATCAAACAGCCGAGACACAGCCGTTTCAGGGCCGCATCCGCATCGCTCGCTTCGATGCGCGCGCGCGCCGGATCGAGCATCGCATGCGCCGCTTGCACGATGACCGCGTCGGGCAGTTCGTCGCCGTACGGCGGACGGCCCGTGAGGATCTCGCACAACATCGCGCCGAGCGAGAACACGTCGGCGCGCTCGTCCAGCTTCTCGATCTCGCCGGCAGCCTGCTCGGGCGCCATGTACGCCGGGGTGCCCATCACGGAACCGACGATCGAATCGGAACCCGACGAGCCCGGCCCACTGCGCACGGTCTCGATGATCGTGTGCAGCGTCTGCTTGGCGCGCTTCTCGTCAGCTATGCCGCCGCGTTGGAGCACTTTCGCGAGGCCCCAATCGACGACCTGCACTTCGCCGAAGGCGCCCACCATGATGTTCGCGGGCTTCAGATCGCGGTGCAGCACGCCCTTCGAATGCGCGTACGCCATCGTCTGGCACACCGACTCGAAGATCGCGAGTAGACGGCCGCGGTTGTCGCTCGGCGACGTGCGCTGTTGCAGGATCGCCGCGAGCGTGCGGCCCTTCACGAGCTTCATCGTGAAGTACGGCCGGTCGTCGGCCATGAGGCCGAGCTCGTAGACGGGCACGATGCCCGGATGCTGGAGCTGACCGCCGATCTGCGCTTCTTCGACGAAGCGCTGCACCACGGTCGGCCGTTTCGCGAGCTCGGGATCGAGCACCTTGACCGCGATGTCGCGGCCGAGATCCGTGTCGTGACCCTTGAGGATAACGCCCATTCCGCCGCGCGCGATCTCGCCGAGCAGTTGGTAGTTGCCGCGACCTCGAGGCACGAGCTTCGACGCGGCTGAGCTCGGATCGACTACGGGCGACGTGCCGTGCTCCGAATCCGAGTCGGGCAACAGGACCTTGGGCGCGAGTCCCGTCCGCTCCGCGATGGATGCGAGGACGGACCGGTGGGGGTTGGATTCGTCCGGCGTGCGGTGTTCCAGGGGAAAGTCTCTCGTCTACGGGCTGCGGTCGAACTCGCGCAGTATAGACGGCTACACGAACGCGACTCGCGACGAGAAGTTGTCCCATCGCTGAGAATGACCCGAGTCGCGCGGCCCTCGAACGAAACGGTCTCCGCCGTGCGATCGATTCAGGCGCCGGAACCGAATCCGTTGTCTCTCGCGACCTGAGAGCGCGTCGGGGCCCTCGAGCGCTCCGCCCAAGCCTCGATCCGCGGGCGAGCTTCTGCGAATCCGGCGTCGTCCTGGAACTCGAGACCGACGCGCACGCGCGCGCTGCCCTGCTTGGCGCCGCGCACTGAAGCTCGCAAACGCATCGTGCCCCCGGAACCGGGGAACGCGAGCAACACGCCGACCTCACGCGCGACGACGGCCATGCGCGCGGATTCGAGATCGAGTTCGACGCCGAGACCCGCGACGGACGCGTCGAGGACGCGACCGCGCGCTTCACCTCCGCGCCACGAGACCGTCAGCGTCGCCGCGAGTTCCGCGCGCGGCTCGAAGCGCGGCGCGCGTCGACGGCTGAACCAACGCCGCCACTCGGGCGTGACTTGTCGGTGCAGCTCGTCTTCGTCGAGGAACTGCAGTCCGTAGCGCGCGCCACCGCTCCCGAGAGGCTCGGCGCTCGCGACGCGCGCGCGCAACGTGATGTCCGGCATCCGCAGCGAAGTCACGATCACGACTCCGACTTGATCGGGACGGATGCGCGGATCTTCGTTGTAGCCGAAGCGCACGGCCGCGCCGGCCCAGGCGCAATCTTCGACGATTCCGCGCAGACGCGTGCCGTCCGGACGGCGTACTTCGATGCGCACGCTCGGTCCGTTCACGAGAACGACGCGGTGGAATCGCCTTCGATTCTTCGCGGATCCGCCCGACGAAGTGTTCAGCGCGCCCGCGCGCAAGAGCGGGGCGAGCGGTAGGGGAATCGTGCGCGTCGGCCCGGGGATAGGCTCCATGTTCGTCCTGACCTTCGGCCGGGAAGCCCTCCCGAGTTGAAGGTCAATCGAGTTCGGCGTGCGCCACCGCGGCCTAAAGCACGAGGATGTCGAGGGACGGGCTGGCCTGTGCGCGCACCTCCCGCGGCGCGCGTGCGCGGCTTCGCCGCTGGGCAGCGCGTGGAACCTGTCGAACGGAAAGCTGGTGCGCTGGCGCCCGAGTCGGCGGCGGAGCGGCCGCTGTTGGGCAACTTTGGGTGACGCCCCCGACCCGTGTGCGCATCTTCGAGGTCTACCGTGTCCCCGACGGATCCTTCCGAAGCTCGCGCTCGCCAGACGATCGATGCGATGCTCGCCCGTGCCGGGTGGGTGGTTCAGGATCGCAAGGCGATGAACGTCCGTGCCGCGCGCGGAGTCGCCGTGCGCGAGTTCGCGCTTGCGACCGGTCACGGCTACGCCGACTACCTGCTCTTCGTCGACACGCGCGCCGTCGGCGTGCTGGAGGCGAAGCCCGAGGACCACACACTGAGCGGCGTGGAAGTCCAAGCCGACCGCTACGCCCGCGGACTGCCCAAGGAGCTCAAGTCAGCGGTGCGGCCCTTGCCGTTCCTTTATCTCTCGACCGGCGTCGTCACGCGCTTCACGAACCTGCTCGATCCGGACGCGCGTGCGCGCGAGGTGTTCGCGATCCATCGTCCCGAGATGCTTGCCGACTGGGCGAAGGCAGAGACGCTCGACGCGTGGGTGCGTTCGACCGGTGCGTTCACGTCCGCCGATGCGACGAAGCCGTCGTCGCTCCGCGCGCGGCTGCGCGCGATGCCGACGGTCACGCCGACGGGACTGCGGGCCGTCCAGTTCGAGGCGATCACGAACTTGGAGCAGTCTTTCTCGCTCGGGCATCCCCGCGCGCTGATCCAGATGGCGACCGGTTCCGGCAAGACGATCGTGGCCGTCGCCGAGAGTTATCGCCTACTCAAGTTCGCGGGCGCGCGGCGCGTGCTGTTCCTCGTCGATCGCGGGAACCTGGGCGAGCAGGCCGAAGGTGAGTTCAAGAGCTTTCGCATGCCCGACGACAAGCGCAAGTTCGACGAGGTCTACAACGTCAATCGACTGACCTCGAACAAGGTCCCGAGCTCGAGCGCGGTCGTCATCACCACGATCCAGCGCCTGTACTCGATGCTGCGCGGCGAGCCGGAAGCCGCGATCGTCGACGAAAACGGGACGGAGCACACACCGGAGCGATCGGTAGAGGTCGCCTACAACGAACTCGTCCCGCCGGAGTTCTTCGACGTGATCTTCGTCGACGAGTGCCACCGCTCGATCTACTCGAGCTGGCGCGGGGTGCTGGAGTACTTCGACGCGTTCCAGGTCGGCCTGACCGCGACGCCGGCCGCGCACACGTACGGGTTCTTCAACGGCAACGTGGTCATGGAGTACGGCCACGAGCGCGCCGTCGCCGACGGTGTGAACGTCGACTTCGACGTCTACCGCATCCGCACCAAGATCACCGAGCGCGGTGCAACGATCGAACCCGACACCGAGCCGACACTCGGCAAGCGTGACCGCCGCACGCGCGCGACGCGCTGGCGCGTGGATGTGATCAAATCACGCGAAGCGTTCGAGGCGCTGAAGTTCGTCGGCAAGCGGCCGCCGCTCGAGATCTGAAGAGGCGAGCCGGCGTGGCGCACGTCGGCCACTGGCCGCGGGGCACGCTCTCCGATCAGGAATTCCGACTTTGGATGCGACCCGGCGCTGGACCGAACGTCCTCTTGGCGGGCAGCTCGCAGGCGCCCCGGTCGTTTCGTACAAGCTCATCGCGCCCCATGCCGACCGAACTGCCCACCTTCGACCGACCGCCGCTGACCGAGGTGTTCCTCGCGGCGCAGTTCGCGCCGTTGCCGCAGCTGCGCACGGCGCACCTGGGAGAGTTCCTGAGCGCGCTGGGACCGACTTGGTCGCCGCTCCCGGACGCTCCGGCGCTGGGGCAGACGCGCGAACCGGTGGACTCGACGCCCGAGTGGCTCTTGCCCGGCACGCTGGAGATCGATCTGCGCACCGGCACGCGGTTGCGAGCCCAGTCCGCTGGGGCGGACCGCATGCTCCAGGTCGAGAACGGGTGGCTCGCGCTGAACTGGGCCGGCGGGCCGGGGCGTGACTACCCGCGGTTCGCGGCGTTGAGCGCGGAGTACGAGCAGCAGTACGAGCGCTGGAGCTGCTTCCTGGCCGAGCGTGGGCTCGGAACCGTCGTCCCGAACCTGTGGGAAGTGGGGTACGTGAACGTGTTCCCCCGCGGAGAGCTGTGGAACGAGTTGGGCGACATCGTCGGGCTGCTTCCGAGGCTCCTCGGTTCGGGGCCGGGTTCGGCGGGCGCGCTCCAGACCATCAGCGGCCGGTGGGCGTACCTGATCGCGCCGGGAGTCGGTCGCCTGCAGGTGTTCGTCGAACATGCGCTGCGTCACACGCCCGAGCTGGGCGAGTGCGTTCAGTTGCGTCTGATCGCGCGCGGCCCGGTGCGCGAGGGTTTTGGGTCGGCGCTGTGGCAGGGACTGGCGATCGGTCACGAAAGCATCGTGCAGACGTTCGCGGAGTTGCTATCCGACAAGGCCAAGAGGCATCTCGGATATCGGCCATGAACGCGACTTTCAACCAAGGTTGGACGACCGGGGGTCGGACGTACGACTGGATCGATCCATCGTCGCGCTTCGCGTCGCCTCAGCTGCGCGAGTGGCAGCAGCGAGAGCGTGATCGCTGGCAGGTGATCGTGGACCTGCTGCTCGGCTGGCGGTCCGATCCGTCGCCGCTGCTGGAAGAGGAGACTCCGCCGCCGGAGATCGCCGTGATCGACCATGCCTTGCGTGTCTGCGAGGGGTGGCAGCGCGTGGGGCAATCCTTGCCGGACCGAGTTCTGCCCGACGGCGCCGGCGGGATCGCGTTCGAGTGGTACCGGGAGCCGTGGTTCTCGGACGTCGAGTTCGAGAGCAACGGCCAGGGGACCTGGCGCGTGTATCACGACTCCCGCCCCGTCGATCGAGGCCAGTTCCGCTGGAAGCCGCAGTGGGTCGAGCTGTGATCCAAGCGCTCATCACGACGTCCGGCGACGGGACGGAGGCCGTCAGGCCGGAGGAGACGATCCTGCGTCGCGTCCTCGAGTCCAACATGGAAGGGGCGCGTCGCGACCGCATCAGTCCGCGCGCGTTCAAGCCGCGGGCCGAGAAGGACAAGGACGGTCTGTCGTGCTTTCGCGAGAAGTACCACGACCCCGCGAGCGTCGCCTGCGCGCCGCCGGACTTCGTGCGCCCGCGCGTCGCTCGCCTCCGCGTGCGAGAGCTGTTCGAGCTCAAACTCAGCGTTAGAGCGGACCCCTTCGAGCCGAATGGAGTCGGGCATTGCCTGATCCCGGAGCTGACGTCGCTCAACCGATCGGAATCGTGGGCGGGGGACCTACACGTGCGCCTTGCGCACGAACTGTCCGAGTGCCTCGGCCCGTTCAACTGCGGCGACGAGAAGAGTGCGGCATGAGCGACGTCTCCAACCGCATCGTTCAGAAGCTGTGGAGCTACTGCAACCTCCTGCGTGACGACGGACTGTCGTACCAGGACTACCTCGAGCAGCTCACGCAGCTCCTATTCCTCAAGATGTCCGAGGAGCGCGCGAGCGCGGGACCGAGCAGTCGGTGCCGAAGGGTTGTCGCTGGAGCGACCTCGCGGCGCCGCAGATGGAGGGCGCGCGCCTCGAGGAGAAGTACCGCGACATCCTCAAGAAGCTCGGTGAGAGCGGCGGGATGCTGGGACTCGTCTACAGGAAGGCGCAGAACAAGATCCAGAACCCGGCGTTGCTGCGGCGCCTGATCGTCGAGTAGATCGGCACCGAGGACTGAAGCTCGAAGGCGTCGGACGTGAAGGGCGATGCGTACGAGGGCCTGCTCGAGAAGAACGCGCAGGACGTCAAGGGCGGCGCGGGCCAGTACTTCACGCCGCGTGCGCTGATCCAGGCGATCGTCGAGTGCATCGACCCGCGGCCGGGCGAGGTCGTGTGCGATCCGGCGTGTGGCACGGGTGGGTTCCTGCTGGCGGTGCACGATCACATCTCGCACCGCTATCCGCTCGATCGCGATCAGAAGAAGCACCTGCGCTTCGATGCGCTGCGCGGAGTCGAACTCGTCGACGGCGTCAGTCGCCTGTGCGCGATGAACCTGTACCTGCACGGCGTCGGGCCGGACGACGACGAGCGCGAGCCGCCGATCCAGACGTCGGACTCGCTGCGCAATCCGCCCGGACATCACGTCGACGTCGTGGTCACGAACCCGCCGTTCGGGAAGCAGTCCTCGATCACGGTGGTGAATGAGGAGGGCGAGACCGACCGTCAGACGTCGACGTACAACCGGCCCGACTTCTGGACGACGACGTCGAACAAGCAGCTCAACTTCGTGCAGCACGTGCGGTCGATGCTCCGCATCGGCGGACGCGCGGCGCTCGTCCTGCCCGACAACGTGTTGTTCGAGGGCGGCGCGGGCGAGATCGTGCGGCGCAAGCTCCTGCACGAGTGCGATGTGCACACGTTGCTGCGCCTGCCGACCGGGATCTTCTACGCGCAGGGCGTGAAAGCGAACGTGCTGTTCCTCGAGCGGCGAGCCGGATCCGAGAAGCCGTGGACGAAGGAGCTCTGGATCCACGACCTGCGCACGAACCAGCACTTCACGTTGAAGACGAACCCGCTGAAGCGCGCGGACCTCGACGAGTTCGTGAGCTGCTACAAGCCCGGTGCGCGGCACGAGCGCGTAGCGACGTGGTCGGCGGAGAATCCGGGCGGTCGATTCCGCCGCTACGGCTACGACGAGATCGCGGCACGCGACAAGTTCAGCCTCGACATCACGTGGCTACGCGACGAGAGCCTCGAGGACTCGGCCTCGCTGCCCGCACCGAGCGTGATCGCGCGCGAGATCGTCGACGACCTTCGATCGGCGCTGGAGCAGCTCGAAGACGTGCTGGCCGACCTCGAGCGGCGCAAGGTCTGAGAGTGCGTAAGTAATCGGGCCACACATTCACAGAATCTCGTGGTGCCGATCCGCGGCGGCCACGAGCGCCGTGATTGCTTCACACGCTCTGATTCCCGTGGAGTGGTCGCTCCGTGGTCCGAGATGCCGTGTCTTCGTACGAGTCGGGGCGGAGAACTCGCGCGTCACGCGGTGTTCATCGGTACGCTCGGAACCTCATGACGCTCCCGCCCGCTTCGTCTCATCCGCCTGCATGGCGACCGCGACGCATCCGCGCCGTGATC
>Ga0163149_10000346_pt1 | contig 60818 bp, 61 predicted proteins | sample OliLakLV19MP5G1_FD_148604 | JGI IMG/M metagenome (GOLD analysis project Ga0163149, IMG submission 148604) | Freshwater microbial mat bacterial communities from Lake Vanda, McMurdo Dry Valleys, Antarctica - Oligotrophic Lake LV.19.MP5.G1 | ecosystem: Environmental > Aquatic > Freshwater > Lake >...
GGATTGCCGGCGTGGCTCTTGAAATCACCGGGGGCTATCCTGCAGGCGTGGAGGACAAGCCAGGATGCTTCTTCGCGGGCGTTGAAAGTCCCGTGCCCATAGGTAAGTCCAGCTGCCTGCAAGCGCCGTGCTGCTGCCGCAACGACGCTGCGTACTGTTTGGGTCTTGTTGGCCCTGGACAAGACTTGGCCTAGGAAATCGGCATGCGCAGGACCTCGAAGTGGATCCGAGGCATTGGTCGGGCTTACCCGGCTGTAGCGTCGATCTTGATCGAGTCGAACGAAGTCGGGGCACCGCCGGCCGGCGCGAAGATCGACTCTTTCTTCTCTCCCTCCTTCTTTGGCTCCCCGGGGGGCGGGGCGGCCTTAACCCCGGTGATGTCGCCCGCCGTGGCCTGGTTGATCAGCCAGAGCATGTTGGTGGCCGAGTCGGCGTTGGCCATCGCCTCTTCCTGGGAGATCTTGCCGTCCATGAAGAGCTTGAAGAGGGCCTGCTCGAAGGTCTGCGAGCCCGGCGACATGCTCTTTTCGAGCGCTTCCTTGATCTCGTTGATCTCGCCTTTCTCGATCAGCTCGGAGACGTGGCGCGTGTTGAGCAGCACTTCCACGGCGGCCATGCGGCCGCCGGACTTGGTGCGGATGAGGCGCTGCGAAATGATCGACTGGAGCGCGGCCGACAGGTCGAGCAGCAGGCTCGGGCGATTCTCGAGCGGGTAGAAGTTGATGATCCGGTTCATCGCGTGATAGCTGTTGTTTGCATGCAACGTAGCCAGCGTGAGGTGTCCCGACTGCGCATACGCCAAGGCCATGCCCATGGTGTCCTTGTCGCGGATCTCGCCGATCAGGATGATGTCGGGCGCCTGGCGAAGCGCATTCTTCAACGCGACCGTGAAGCTCTTGGTATCGGTGCCGACTTCGCGTTGGTTGACGATGGATTTCTTGTTCTGGAAGATGAACTCGACCGGATCCTCGAGCGTGAGGATATGTCCGGCCTTGCGCTCGTTGCGGTAGTCGATCATGGCCGACAGCGAAGTGGATTTGCCGGAGCCAGTCGCGCCGACCATCAGGATCAGGCCGCGCTTGGCCATGATGACTTCCTTGAGGACTTCCGGGACCCCGAGGCTGTCCAGCGGCGGGATGCTGCCCGGAATGAAACGCACGACGACCGCGGGTGAGTTCTTCTGGCGGAAAGCGCTGATGCGGAAGGCGCCGACGCCTTCGAGCGCGAACGCGGTGTTCAGCTCGAGCTCATCCTCGTATTCCTTGATCTGCTTTTCATTCAGCACTTCGTAAAGCAGCGTCTGCACCGCGTCCGGAGTCATCACGGTCTGGTTGACCGGGACCGCATTGCCGTTGATCTTGATGTTGATCGGCGCGCCGACGGAGAGAAAGATGTCCGAGGCCTTCTTCTCGGCCATCAGCTGGAACAACCTTTTCATCGCTGACATGGTGAATCCCCCGATCCGTTCGGCGCCGGCCTAGTCGCCGCGCAGCAATTCGTTGAGACTGGTCTTGGCGCGGGTCTGGGCGTCCACCCGTTTGACGATCACTGCGCAGTACAAGCTGTACTTGCCGTCAGGGGAGGGCAGCGAACCCGGCACGATCACGGATCCCGACGGTACGCGTCCATACGTGACCTCCCCGGAGGCCCGGTCGTAAATGCGGGTGCTCTGGCTAATGAACACGCCCATCGAGAGGACGCTGTTCTCCTCGACGATCACGCCTTCGACCACCTCGGAGCGCGCACCCACGAAGCAATCGTCTTCGATGATTACGGGGTTCGCCTGGATCGGTTCAAGCACTCCACCGATCCCGACGCCACCCGAGAGGTGTACGTTTTTCCCGATCTGTGCGCAAGACCCGACCGTTGCCCACGTATCGACCATCGTTCCTTCATCGACATAGGCGCCGATATTCACATAGGAAGGCATGAGGACGACATTCTTGGCAATAAACGAACCGCGCCGCGCCATCGCAGGCGGCACCACGCGAAATCCCCCGGATGCAAAACGTCCCGCGTCATAGTCGGCAAACTTGCTTGGCACCTTGTCGTAATACTGCGTGCCTGCGCCGGGCACCACGCCATTGTCGGCAAGCCGGAAGGACATCAGGACTGCCTTCTTGATCCACTGGTGCGTCGTCCAGACGCCATTGATCTTCTCGCACACGCGCAAAGCGCCTGAATCCAGCCCTTCAATCACGTGCTCGACCGCTTCGCGAACTTGTGCTGGGGCGGATGACGGGCTGAGGTTGGCGCGGTCTTCCCACGCCGGGTCGATGATTTTTTGTAGGTCCTGCATGTCCTATCGGCTTTCGGAAAAACGCATCATGCGCTTGGTTGCTTCAACACAGTCTGCGAGCGGTTGCACCAGTGCGACGCGGACATAGTTCCGGCCGGGGTTCGTGCCATTCATTTCGCGGCCCAGAAAACTCCCCGGAAGGACGAGCACATTATAGTCGCGGTACAAATCCCTCGCGAACGCCGCGTCGTCGTCCGGCGTGCGTATCCAGAGGTAAAACCCGCCTGAGGGCATGCTCGTCGCCAGGGGCGGGCGGAGCAATGGCAAGACTGATTTGTACTTTTCGGCGTATTGCGCGCGATTCGCGACCACGTGTGCCTCGTCGTTCCACGCCGCGATGGAGGCCCGCTGCAACGTAACGCTCATGGCGCTGCCGTGATAAGTACGGTAAAGCAGAAAACTCTTCAGCAATGCGGCATCGCCGGCGACAAAGCCGGAGCGCATGCCCGGGGCATTGGACCTTTTCGAGAGGCTTGAAAAAACCACGAGGCGCTCGAACCGCGGCCGTCCCAGCATGGAGGCTGCCTGCAATGCGCCCATTGGGGGAGCGGATTCGTCGTAGTAGAGCTCCGAATAGCATTCATCAGACGCGATTACGAAGCCGTATCGGTCGGAGAGTTCGAAAAGCGCCCGCCAGTCGTCCAGGTCCATGACCGCGCCACTGGGGTTGGAGGGAGAGCAGGCGTAGACGAGTTGCACGTCGCGCCAGACCTCGTCACCCAGCGACGTGTAATCCGGCTTGAACCCATTCGCCTGCGTGGCATCGAGGAAAACGGGAAAGGCACCCGCCAGGACAGCCGCACCTTCGTAGATCTGGTAGAAGGGATTGGGGCACACGACAAGCGCTTTCCCGCGAGTGGGATCGATCACGGTTTGCGCAAACGCGAAAAGCGCCTCCCGAGAGCCATTGACAGGCAGTACCTGTGTAGCGGGATCAACCTGGGCAATCCCGTACCTTCGCACCAGCCAGGCGGCGATTGCCTCACGCAACTCCGGTAACCCTGCGGTCGCGGGATACGCCGCCAAGCCGTCAAGGCTCGCAACGAGGGTCGAAGTCACCACCAGCGGCGTTGCGTGCTTCGGCTCGCCGATAGACAGGTTGATTGCTGAATGAGCGGGACTAGGAATAACGTCCTTGAGCAAGAGCCTGAGTTTCTCGAACGGGTAGGGCTGGAGCTTCGCGAGCAGCGGATTCGAATGCATTCCCGCCGGCTGGCTAGTTCCCGGCATGCGGATCCCCGGGCACCAGGGCATCAAGCGGTACGTGCGCGGCTGGTCGCCACCCTCGCTTGCGATGATCGACGACGACGGTCGTAAAAATGCCGCCCCGAACGTTGAATCTTGCGGTGAGCCTCATGTACCGGGGCCTCGATGCCTTGACCAGGTCCCCGAGGATCTTGTTGGAGACGGCCTCATGGAAGGCGCCCTGATCGCGATAGGACCACACGTAAAGCTTGAGCGATTTCAACTCGACGCAGGTCTTATCAGGCACGTAGTCGAGAAGCAAGGTCGCGAAATCCGGCTGTCCCGTCATAGGGCACAGGCAGCTGAACTCCGGAATCTCCATGTGGATCCGGTAGTCCCGCTCGGGATTCGGATTCGGAAATGTCTGCAGTGTGCTGCTCGGACGGGAAGGCATCGAAACGCGCGGGACCTGGCGGAGGAGGGGGGAACAGGAGCGCGAAAATGGTATCATAGCGCACTCGCTTTCCATGGCGGAATGTCGATTGAAACGAGCGAACTCCGATCCCGCCACGCCCAGTCAAAAACTCCGAAAACAGCTTCCGTGCGTCTGACCCAGATCAAGCTCTCCGGCTTCAAGTCGTTCGTCGAACCTACTTCGATTCATGTGCCCGGCCATCTGGTCGGCATCGTAGGTCCCAACGGTTGCGGCAAGTCCAACGTGATCGACGCCGTACGCTGGGTGCTCGGCGAGTCGCGCGCTTCCGCGTTGCGCGGGGATTCGATGATGGACGTCATCTTCAATGGGTCGGTAAACCGCAAGCCGCTCGCACGCGCTAGCGTCGAGTTGATCTTCGACAATACCCTTGGCCGTGCCGCCGGGCAGTGGTCGCAGTACGCGGAAATCTCCGTCAAGCGCGTTCTCCAGCGCGACGGGGAATCCTCGTATCACATCAATAACACGCATGTCCGCCGGCGAGACATCACCGACATCTTCATGGGCACGGGCCTGGGACCGCGCGCCTATGCGATCGTCGAACAAGGGATGATCTCGCGGGTCATCGAGGCAAAACCGGAAGAGCTGCGTATATTCCTAGAAGAAGCGGCGGGTGTCTCCAGATACAAGGAGAGGCGTCGCGAAACGGAGAACCGGCTTTCGGATACGCGCGAGAACCTTTCGAGGGTCACCGATATCCGTCTCGAACTCGGAACGCAGATCGAGAAGCTCGAGAAGCAGGCCGAGGTGGCCGGCAGGTATCAGGAATTCCAGTCGGACCTGCAGACGAAACAGCAGCTTCTCTGGTTTCTTCGCCGCCGGGATGCCGCTGCCGAGCGGGAGCGGCATTCACAGGAGATCCTGCGGACCGGGAACGAGCTCGAATCGGAAACCGCAGATCTCAGGGAAACCGAAAGCCGGATCGAGTCGGCGCGCAGCGCGCACTACACGGCCGGAGACGGGCTCAACGCCGCGCAGGCCGCCCTGTATGGAGCGAATACTGAAGTCGCCCGTCACGAGTCCGAGCTGCGCCACGTGGAAGAAACGCGGCAAAGGCTGGAAAACAGGCACATCGAGCTGCGCGCTCAGCTCAGCTCCTGGCGCGAGCAGCGCTCGCAACTGACACAGGCGTTGCACATGTGGGCGACGCGGCAGGTGGGCGCCAGGCAGCGGGTTGAAGATTCCCATGGCGCCCTGGCCGGTGAAAACGAAAAGTTGCCCCATGCCGAGCGGGCATTCCGGGTCGCGCAGGATCGGCTCAACGAAGTCCGCAGCCAGGCGATGCAGACGGAAAGCCGGTTTCAACTCGAGCAGACCAACCTCGGACATATCGAACGCTCCGTCCAGGGCCTGGATCAGCGCAACCAGCGCCTCCAGGCTGAGCTGGAAACCCTGGATCGACCGGACGCCCAGGCGCAGCAGGATCAGGAACGTCATGTAGAAGAGCTCGGTCGCAGAATCGAGTCGGCCCAGGCTGATACCGCGGCCTTGCAGGACACCTGCAGCGAACTCGACCGCGAAAGGCAGGCTGCAGTCGGGCGCCTGAACCAGGCGCTACGCGAGCACAGCGCAGCAGAGGCGCAGCTCGCAACGCTCAGGCAGATCCAGGAATCGATGGCGGAAGACGGCAAGCTCGTGGAATGGCTCGAGCACCAAGGCCTTGCCGACGCACCGAGGTTCTGGGAAAAACTGCGCATCGAAGGCGGATGGGAAACCGCAGTAGAGGCTGTGCTGCGGGAGCGACTGCATGCTCACGAACTAATCAGCAGTGAGCGCCTGGCGGAACTGGCGTCTGCCAGGCCACCCGCGAAAGCCAGCTTCTATTTCCCGGCCTCGAGTCCGGAAGCCGTCGAAGCTTCCGGATTCGAACCGCTGGCCAGCAAGATCGTTACAACAGACGCGGGCGTGTCAGGAGCGGTTTCCGACTGGTTTTACGGAGTGCATGCGGTTGATGGCATGCCTTCTGACGAGGCACGGGCCGGATTGCCGCAAGGGGTGATGCTGGTGAACCGAGAGGGTCACCGGTTTTCGCGCCATACAATCTCCTTTCATGCGCCGGATGCGACGGATTCGGGGCTTTTGGTGCGACAGGCGGAAATCGAAGCGTTGGCCGGCAGGCATGATGCGCTTCGTTCGCAGCTCGATGCCGCCCGGGACGATGTAGCGAAGACCGAGCAAGGCCTTGCAGCCAAGCAGTCCGAGCTGGCATCGAGCTGCGAAGCAGCGGCGGAACTGCAGGGCAGCGCGCACGAAGCGAATATCGAGCTCCTGAAGATGGTCCAGGTTTCGGAGCGCTATCGGGAACGCAGCGGGCAAATCGAGGCCGAGCTCCAGGGCATTGCGGTCGAGTTGCAAAAGGCGAGCGGCAGGAAGGCCGAGCTGGCCGGGGCGATCGACCGCATTGGAAGCGAGATCGCCGAACTCAAACGAACGCTGGAAGAGGTCAAGAGTACGCATGGCGCGACGGAAATTGGCCTGACCGAGCAGCGCAGGGCACTGCAGCAGGCTGAGCGAGCAGCGCAGGAGGCGATATTCGCCGAACGCGAATGCGTTTCCAAGATCACCGAAATCGACAACTCGGTCAAAATCGTCGACCAGCAGATCGAGCGAGCCGAACTCGATGTGGTCAAGTTGACCGAGGAACTCGCGGTCGATCCGATCCCTGAGGTTCGCGAATCCCTCGACGCGGCGATCGAGTCCCGCATCGGATGCGAGAAAACCTTGTCCGAAGCACGTAATACCGTCGAAGCGGCGGCCGCGGCACTTCGCGCGTTGGAGCAAGAGCGCTCCCAGATCGAGGCCAAAATGGAGCCGCTGCGTGAGCGCGTCGGTGAGTTGAGGCTCAAAGAACAAGCCGCGAGGATCAATCACGAACAGTTTGCCGCGCAGTTGTCAGAAGCCGGAGCCGACGACGCAAGGTTGCTCGTGGAAGCGGAAACGGCGCCACGGCCCTCGGCGCTTCAATCCGAGATCACGCGCCTCAACCAGGCGATTTCCGAGCTGGGTGCGGTGAACCTGGCGGCGCTCGAGGAGCTGAAAACGAGCAGCGAGCGCAAGGGGTTTCTCGATTCGCAGTCCGCCGACCTTGAAGAGGCGGTGAAGACTCTCGAAGACGCGATCCGACGGATCGACCGGGAGACGAGGGAGTTGCTGCGCGACACGTTCGAAAGCGTGAACCGGCATTTCGGCTCGCTGTTCCCGATGCTCTTCGGGGGGGGGGAAGCAAAGCTGATCATGACAGGTGAAGAAATCCTCGACGCCGGGGTGCAGGTCATGGCGCAGCCGCCCGGCAAGCGCAATAGCAGCATTCACCTGCTCTCCGGCGGGGAGAAGGCGCTCACTGCGATTTCGCTGGTCTTTGCGTTGTTCCAGCTCAATCCGGCACCGTTCTGCCTGCTCGACGAAGTGGATGCACCGCTGGATGACTCGAACACCCAGCGGTTTTGCGACCTGGTCCGGAAAATGTCGACACAAACACAGTTCCTCTATATCAGCCACAACAAGATCACGATGGAGATGGCTAGCCAGCTCGTGGGCGTGACTATGCAGGAGTCCGGGGTTTCGCGCGTCGTGGCCGTCGATATCGACGAAGCGCTTCGCATGCGCGAAGAGCTCGCGGCCTGATCGGCCCGGCGCCATGAGCGAATTCCAGACCGGCCTCTTGCTCATCGGCGCCCTGGCGGTCGCAGCCGTGTTCGGCTACAACAAGTGGCAGGAACACCGCGCAGGCCAGGCGGCTGACAATTCTTTCAGGTCGCGGCATCCCGACGTGCTGGTCGAGGGTGCGCCGGCCACAGCGCCTCGAGTGTCGGCGACGGCTTCTGCTGAGGAACCACGGATCGAGCCGGTTATTGCGCCTCGGTCCCCAGTCCTGACCGTAAATCATGGCGCCGCCGATGAAGAAATCCCAGACGCGCGCGTCGACTATGTCATCGAACTGGGTGGGCATGGCGAGGTCAATGCCGCTTTGCTGGCCGAGTTGTGGTCGGGCGTGGAGCGGAGATTTCCACGACGGGCACGCCTCGCGGGTTTCGTGGACGGCCAATGGGTTCAACTCGCTCCGGGTGCAACCAGCCAGCAAATGGAAGCCGCGCTCCAGTTGGTCAACAGGCAGGGCGTCCTGAGCGAGGGCGAGCTGCTCGAGTTCAGGTCGGCGGTCGAGACCCTTGCGTCCAGGCTTCAGTACACCGCGAAGTCTCCGGAGATGCGCGATGCTTTGGAAGCAGCGCGAGCTCTAGACGGGATCTGCGCCGAAGCTGATATCCAGGTGGCATTCCATGTCGTTGCCGCGCCTGGGGCGGCCTTTGCCGGTACCAAAGTGCGAGCTGCAGCCGAGGCTTCGGGGTTCGTCCTGGACGCTCGCGGTCGTTTCGCTTTGTTCGACGAAGACGGCCGCGAACTCTACGAGTTGGCGGACCGTGACGGCACGAAGTTCATTCCCGCCACCATGAAGGACGCGGCGCCCCAGGCTCTCACCCTGTCCATGGACGTCCCGCGCGCTCCCGACACGCAACGTACCTTCGACGCCATGGTGAGGTTTGGCAAGCAACTCGCCCACTTGCTGGCCGGCGGCTTGGTCGATGACAACAACCAGCCTCTCGATGAGCGCGCGGTATCCGCAATCAACGCGCAGCTCGTCGTCGTCCGGCGCAGCCTCGAAGCCCAAGGAATCGCCCCCGGAAGCGCGCTCGCGCTACGGCTGTTTTCCTGAGGTTGCAGATGGCGATTCCGAAGTCGGTGCGCGACGAGGCAACGGCCTTGCGGCGCGACATCGACAACCACAACCGGCAGTACTACGTGCTGGACCGGCCCAGCATTCCGGACGCCGAATACGACCGCCTCTTCCGGCGCCTGCAGGATCTCGAAGCCCTCCACCCGGAACTTGCGGCGGCGGACTCGCCCACGCGGCGCGTTGGCTCCGATCCGCTGCCGCAGTTCGCGCAAGTCACCCACCGTGCCCCGATGCTGTCGCTGAGTAACGCCTTCACCGAGGAAGAAGTCCGGGCTTTTGACGAGCGGGTGCGCAAGGCATTGCAGGTGGAAAGCGTGGCCTATGCGGTAGAACCCAAGTTCGACGGACTGGCGATCAGCCTGACCTACCGTGACGGGGTATTCGTGCAGGGCGCAACGCGTGGGGATGGGGAAACAGGCGAGGACGTAACGCCAAACCTGCGTACGGTGCGTTCGATCCCGCTGGGCTTGGGCAAGTCGGCGGCGCTCGAGCCCGAGCTGGAAGTGCGCGGCGAAGTCCTCATGTTCCGGCGGGAGTTCGAAAAGCTGAACGAACGTCAGCGCGCGGCCGGTGAAAAAGAGTACGTCAACCCGCGAAATGCCGCGGCCGGCGGACTGCGCCAGCTCGATTCGCGCATGACGGCCCGGAGACCGCTTAGGTTTTTCGCATACTCCGTAGGCATAGCCGGCCCGGCCGACCGCACGCAATCCAAGATCCTTGATCGCCTCGCAGAACTCGGCTTTCCTGTGGCCGGAGAGAGGTCGACGGTGGTTGGCGTGGAAGGCCTGCTCGGCTATTACGCCCGCATCGGGGCGCTGCGCGAGAAGCTTCCCTACGCGATCGACGGCGTTGTCTACAAGGTCGACCGTCTCGACTGGCAGCAGCAACTCGGGTTCGTCTCCCGGGCTCCGCGATACGCGATCGCGCACAAGTTTCCAGCCGAGGAAGAACTGACGCAGGTGCTCGGTATCGACGTACAGGTGGGGCGCACCGGCGCGATTACCCCCGTTGCACGACTCAAGCCGGTGTTCGTCGGCGGAGTGACAGTCACCAACGCAACCCTGCACAACGAAGACGAACTTCGTCGAAAGGACGTTCGAGTCGGCGATACGGTAATCGTGCGGCGCGCGGGCGATGTCATCCCTGAAGTGGTGTCAGTTGTCGTCGAGAAACGCCCGTCGGGGAGCGAACTGTTCTCGATGCCTGCTGAGTGCCCGGTCTGTGGCTCCGCGGTAACACGCTCCCCTGATGAGGCGGTAGCACGGTGCTCCGGGGGACTGTTCTGCGCGGCGCAACGAAAGCAATCATTACTGCATTTCGCGAGCCGAAGGGCGATCGACATCGAAGGGCTCGGCGAGAAACTGGTCGATCAGCTCGTCGATGCCGGGCTGGTGCAGACCCCGGCCGACCTTTACAGGCTCAGGCTTGACGACGTTGCCGGCCTCGAGCGCATGGCGGAGAGATCCGCGACCAACATCCTTGCGGCACTTTCCGATTCCCGGGCGACAACGCTCCAACGCTTCATTTACGCGTTGGGCATCCGTAATGTCGGGGAAAGCACGGCGCGCGACCTCGCCGCGCACCTCGGCAGCCTCGATCGCCTGATCGGGGCCGGGCTGGATGTTCTCGAGTCCGTTCCGGATGTCGGGCCGGTCGTGGCCAAGTCGATCCGGCAGTTCTTCGACGAGCCCCATAATCTGCAGGTGATCAAAGGCCTTCGCGAGGCCGGCGTGAACTGGAAGGAAGGCGAGGGCCGCAAGGTTGCGCCCGGCTCCCTCGTCAGGACTTTTGTTTTGACTGGCACGCTGCCCACACTGACTCGAGACGACGCCCGTGCCATGATCGAGGCCCGGGGCAATAAGGTTTCCGGGTCGGTTTCAAGGAAGACTGACTATGTTGTCGCCGGATCTGATGCCGGCAGCAAGCTGGCAAAGGCCACGGAACTCGGGGTCAAGATCCTCGACGAAAAGCAGTTTCTCCAACTAATGGAAGGCACCGAATGACGATTGCGCGACCGCTGAGGAAAGCGGTGTTCCCGGTAGCGGGTCTGGGGACCCGCTTCCTGCCTGCCACCAAGGCGAGCCCGAAGGAAATGATGCCTGTCGTGGACAAGCCGCTCATCCAGTATGCCGTGGAAGAGGCGGCGGCAGCGGGCATTACGGACATGGTTTTCATTACCGGACGGAACAAGCGAGCCATCGAAGACCATTTCGACAAGGCCTACGAAATGGAGAGCGAGCTCTCCGCCAAGGGCAAGCAGGATCTCGTAGACGTCATCCAGCAGGTGCTCCCTCGAGGGTGTCGCTGCATCTATATCCGGCAGTCCGAACCGCTCGGGCTGGGTCATGCCGTGCTTTGCGCCCAACCGGCTATCGGTGACGAGGCATTCGCCGTGATCCTTGCCGACGACCTGATCGCCGCCAACCCGCCCGTAATGGCGCAGATGGCAGCGCTCTACCAGCGGGAGCAATGCGCGGTGCTAGGGGTAGAGGACGTGCCTGCGGACAAGACTGCAAGTTACGGGATCGTCAGCCCCGAGGAATCCGGAAGCGGGCTCACGCCAATCAAGGCCATCATCGAAAAGCCCGCACCGGATGCAGCTCCGTCTACGCTCGCCGTGGTGGGCCGCTATGTCCTGACCCCCGGAATATTCAAGCATCTAGCCGCAGCGAAGCCCGGGCGGGGGGGGGAAATCCAGCTGACGGACGGCATTTCTGCGCTGCTCGCGGAGGAGCGCGTCCTGGCCTATCGATTCCTGGGGGAGCGCTTCGACTGTGGCTCAAAACTCGGTTATCTCAAGGCCACCGTCGAACTCGGGATGCGGCATCCTGAAGTCGGGGCCGAGTTTGCCGCCTATCTCAAGCGGCAAAAGTAAATGCGCGATTCCAGTGAGGCGTGGGCACTGCTGCGCAACGCGGACCTGATTTGCGGTGCGGACGAAGTGAGTTCCGCAATTCGCGAGATGGCGGAAGTAATCTCCGCCGATCTCGCCGAATCCTACCCGCTTGTCCTTGCGGTCATGGGCGGGGCGGTCGTTTTCGCTGGGCAGATCCTGCCGTTGCTCAGGTTTCCGCTGGATTTCGATTACATCCATGTAACGCGTTACGGACCTTCGATTGTCGGTGCACAGGTCGACTGGAGGGTGTCGCCCCCCGCGTCGGTAAAAGGCCGTACCGTCCTGGTCCTGGACGATATCCTGGATGGCGGCAACACAATGGCCGCCATTCGCGAACGCATCCTGCGCCTTGGGGCGGTTGCATTCCACTGCGCGGTTCTCACCGAGAAAACGTTGGGCGGAACCAAACCGATCATCGCCGACTATGTCGGATTGCGACTCCCGAACAGGTTTGTCTTCGGCTGCGGCATGGACGCGCGCGGCTATTGGAGGAACCTGCCCGAGATCTACGCATTGAAAGGGGAATGAGTTGCTCGCGATCGTCGGTGGCAGCGGATTTTCCCGGCTGGCGAATCTCAAAGGCGTCCGGACGGAAGCCGTAAGCACACCTTATGGCGAGCCCTCCGGCCCGATGACTTTTGGCACCGTGAACGGGCGGCCGATGGCGTTTCTGGCCCGTCATGGGTACGAGCACACGATTGCGCCGCACGAAATCAACTATTGCGCAAATATGTGGGTGCTCAAGGAGAAGGGCGTCGATAGCGTGATTTCGATCGCGGCTGTCGGGGGCATCCGCAAGGAATTCGGGCCCGGCGTACTGGTCGTTCCACACCAGATCATCGACTACACGTGGGGGAGGAGGGCAACCTTCTTCGAAGGCCGCGGCAAGCCCGTTACGCACATCGATTTCACCGAACCGTACACCGGGGAGTTGCGCGAGCGAATTCTGGCCGCCGCCGCCGCTTGCTCTCAGCCGATTGCCGAGCGCGGCGTGTACGCGGCGACCCAGGGCCCGCGCCTCGAAACCGCGGCGGAAATCGACAGGCTCGAGCGTGACGGGGCCGACCTCGTCGGGATGACCGGCATGCCGGAAGCCGCGCTCGCGCGGGAGCTGGGACTGAAGTATGCCGCCATTGCCGTTGTGGCAAACCACGCGGCGGGACGCGGCGACAGCGAGCACCAAGTTTCGATGGAAGCGATCATGGCGACATTGGAGGTGGCGATGGGCAAGGTGTGCGGGATCATCGAAAGGCTGATGGCGCAATGATTCGGGGCGTGCTGAAAATGGGCGACGAAAGACTGCTGGAAATCGCAAAGCCGATCGAGAAATTCGATACGCCCGAGATGCGAGACCTGCTGACAGACATGCATGACACCATGGCGCATCTGGATGGTGCGGGTCTTGCCGCGCCGCAAATCGGCGTCGGGCTGCGCGTGGTGGTCTTCGGCGTCCAGAACAATCCCCGTTATCCGCAGGCGGAGGCTGTCCCCTATACGGTCTTGATCAATCCCTCGATCGAGCCGCTCTCCGCGGAGATGGAGGAAGGCTGGGAGGGCTGCCTGTCGGTTCCGGGCCTGAGGGGGATCGTGCCGCGTCACTCGCGCCTGCGCTATCGCGGTTTCGATGCGCTAGGCGCGCCTATCGACCGCGTGGCCGAAGGCTTTCATGCACGGGTTGTGCAGCACGAATGCGATCATCTGGACGGCATCCTGTATCCAATGCGGATCCGCGATTTCACGCGCTTCGGCTTCATTGAGGCGCTTTTCCCGAACCAGGAGATCAAGGACGACTAGGACGCTGCCGCAAGCGACGCTCGAAAGGGCTTCAGACGTGGAGCTCTTCGAGCAGGTCCTGTTCGAGCATCAGCACCACGCGCTGGTTGGAAAGCGATTCACCGGCAACGAGGAACACGTCTTCGGCGCGGTCGCCGAGCGTATTGATCTTTGCGCTGCGCAGGTTGATGTTGTAGCGCGCGAGCACGCGGGCGATCCCGTACAACAGTCCCGGCCGGTCGCTTGCCACCAACGAAAGCACATACAGGGTGCCGCGCTCGTCGGGGCGGATGTCGACCGAAGGCGTCACCGGGAAGTGCCTGACCCTGCGCGAGATCCGTCCGCGGACGGGTGGTCCAAATGCCGTGTCTGCTTCGAGTTCTTGTGCAAGCTCGGTTTCAATGAGGCTGATCATGTCGCGATAGTGCGCGGCCTTACCGCGTCCCATGATCAGGAAGGTATCCAGGGCGTAGCCGTGCCGCGTGGTGTAGATTTTCGCTTCGACGATGTTGAAGTTGGCCCTTTCGAAGTAGCCGCAGATCCGAGCGAAGAGTTCCTTGCGGTCGGGCGTGTAGATCATGACCTGCAAGCCCTCGCCGAAGTTCGACAACCTCGCCCGCACAACGGCCTTCGGCGAATCGACCCGGTAGTGGAGGTTGCGGGTCTGCCAGGCGATCTCCTGCGCGTCGTGCCTGAGAAAGTAGGCCGTATCGAGTTGCGCCCAGAAGCGATCCTTAACCGAATCGGAAAGTGCGTAGAGGCGCAGCAACCGCATGGCTTCTGCCTGCGTATCGGCCACGGCGGAATCGAGCTTGAGCTCGCCGCCGGTGAGTAGGTGCCTCGCGGAGCGGAACAGGTCTTCGAGCAGCTTCGCCTTCCATGCGTTCCAAACCTTCGGGCTGGTGCCGCGCACGTCCGCGACCGTCAGCAGGTAGATCGCCACCAGGCGGCGCTCGGTCTGCACCGCCGCAGCAAACGACTTGATGACGTCCGGATCTGAAATGTCCTGCTTCTGCGCGACGGACGACATTGTCAGGTGATGGGTGACCAGGAACGTTACAAGGTCGATATCGTCGGGCGCCAGCCCATGGACGCGGCCGAAGCGGCGCGCATCGACGGCGCCCAGCGTGGAATGGTCGCCGCCGCGACCCTTCGCTATGTCGTGATACAGCGCTGCGACATAGAGCAGCCACCTGCGGTCGAATCCGCTCATGAGCTGGCTGGCCAGTGGAAACTCGTGCGCGAGTTCGGGCATGGTGAAACGCCGGAGGTTTCGCACGACCATCAGGATGTGCTGGTCCACGGTGTAGACGTGGAAGAGGTCGTGCTGCATCTGCCCGACGATCCTGCCGAACTCGGGTATGTAGCGACCGAGAATCCCGTACTGGTTCATGCGCCTGAACTCGTGCACGATGCCGCGGGGCTGCTGGAGGATCTGAAGGAAAAGCAGCTTGTGCAAGGGATTGCGCCGGTACTTTGGATCGATGTGGCGGCGCGCCCGCCACAACGCGCGCATGGTCGGCGCGGTCATCCCGCGCAACTCCTGGTGCTGCTGCATCAGAAGGAAGCTTTCGAGGATGGACGAAGGCTCGGTGTCGAACAGCTTTTCGCTTCGTGCGTCCAGAAGCTCACCGCGCACCTGGAAGCGTTCGTTCAGCACACGCGGCTGGGGAAGCCGCCTCTCGGACAGGCGAGCCCCGAGGTTCTGCAGCAGGATCGTGTTGAGCTGGGTAATCGCCTTGGCAGCGCGGAAGTAGCGCTGCATCAGGACCTCACTGGCGCGACGCGTCCCGGTGGCAGTGCATCGCATCTGCCCGGCCAGCGCGGTCTGGTAGTCGAAAACGATGCGGTCTTCCCGGCGGCTGGCGAGGTAGTGCAACCTGATGCGCAGTTCCTTGAGAAGCTCCTCGTTGCGGCCAAGCTCGACGGCTTCGGCCCTCGAAATGAGTCCATGCAGCTCAAGGTCGCTCCAGCGCTTGCCTATTCCGGAGGCCGAGGCGATCCACTGGATCGTTTGGAGGTCGCGCAACCCGCCAGGCGCCTCTTTCAGGTTCGGCTCCAGCGCATACGGGGTGTCCTGGTGCTTGGCATGACGATGCTCCTGCTCGAGCCGTTTGGCGCCGTAAAAAGATTCGCTGTCCAGGTTTGCCTGCATCACCGAGGCCAGCTGGCCGAATAGTTTCCGGCTCCCGCAGATCAGGCGCGCTTCGAGCAGTGAAGTCTGCACGGTGATGTCCAACGTTGCGGCTTCGACGCAAGCCTCGAGCGTGCGCACGCTATGGCCGACTTCGAGGCCGACATCCCAGAAAAGGCCAACGAGTACCTCGAGAAGCTCCTTCTCGCGGGGCTGGGGTTCGCGCTCGATCAGGATCAGGATGTCGACGTCGGAATACGGGAAGAGCTCACTTCGCCCATACCCGCCTACCGCGACGAGCGCCGAGTCCCGCGGCATACCGGCGCTCTTCCAGAGCGACGTCAACGTTCGATCAATCAGGCGCGCGTGGGCCCGCAGCATGCGGGAGGGCGAGGAGAGCCTGGAGAACTGCGCGCGCAGGTCCCTGCGGCCCGACTGCAGGAATGCGCGAGTCTTCTCGACGGGGGACTGGGCCGCGAAGTCTGCCGCGACCACGCGTTACCCGATTACAGGCGGAGGGAGCGGCGCGCCGGCCGACCTCGTTAGCACGTCGTAACCGGTGTCCGTAACCAGGACGGTGTGCTCCCACTGCGCGGACAAGCTGTGATCCTTGGTCACGATGGTCCACCCATCGGCTAGCTCGCGGATCGCAGGCTTGCCGGCGTTGATCATGGGTTCGACCGTAAAGGTCATTCCCGCTTCGAGTTGCAAGCCGGTACCGGCCCTGCCGTAGTGCAGGATCTGGGGATCCTCGTGGAATTTCCTGCCGATGCCGTGGCCGCAGAACTCACGCACGATCGAAAAGCCGTGCTTCTCCGCATGGACCTGGATTGCGGAACCGATATCGCCAAGCCTGGAACCCGGCCGCACGTGCGAGATTCCGATCCACATGCATTCATAGGTTATGTCGCACAAGCGACGGGCCTGAATGCTCGGTTCGCCGACGTAGTACATCCGGCTCGAATCGCCGTGGAACCCATCCTTGATCACGGTTACATCGATGTTCACGACATCCAGGGCCTTCAGTACTCGGTCGCCGGGAATCCCGTGGCAGACCTGGTGATTGACCGAAGTGCAGATCGACTTGGGAAATGGCTTGTAGCCCGGCGGGGCGTAATTGAGTGGGGCGGGAACGGTTTTCTGCTCATTCACCATGTAGGCGTGGCAGAGGTCGTTCAGCCTGCCCGTCGTCACTCCGGGCTTGACGTACGGCAGGATGAAATCGAGCACTTCGGACGCCATGCGCCCCGCTACTCGCATTTTTTCGACTTCTTCCGGGGTTTTGAGGGTTACTGCCATGGCAATCGTGCGAAAAAGAGGGGGTTTCGGAAAGGGCGCGAGGATACGGGAAACACGCCCCAGAGGCAACGGATCGTTGAGTCTTGAGCCCTGATTATGCTAGAATTTCAGGCTGGCTTTGAGGAAGGGATTGCCTGCCATTTCTGGAGGTCCCCCCCGATCGATGAGCCAAATTTCCCGCCCGACGTCTTAGGGTGCCCCGGACGAATTCTGTTTTGTCGGGGTTTCGCGACGCACGGGTGGCAGTGATCAACCCTAAAAAGGAACTGTCGATGTCGGTAACAATGCGTGAAATGCTCGAGGCGGGCGTCCATTTCGGACACCAGACCCGCTACTGGAACCCGAAGATGGAGCAGTACATTTTCGGCCACCGCAACAAGATTCATATCATCAATCTTGAAAAGACCCTGGTCATGTACCTAGGGGCTCTCAAGTTCATCCGCCAGCTGTCGGCTAACAAGGGAAACCTCCTTTTTGTCGGCACCAAGCGCCAGGCGCGCGAGATCGTCCACGAGGAAGCCTTGCGCTGCGGATCGCCTTTTGTCGATCACCGGTGGCTCGGCGGGATGCTCACGAACTTCAAGACCGTCAAGCAGTCAATCAAGCGCCTGAAGGAAATGGAGCAGATGACGGAGGACGGCTCGTTCGAGAGGATCGCCAAGAAGGAGGCCCTTGGCCTGCAGCGTGAAATGGACAAGCTTCAGCGAAGCCTCGGTGGCATCAAGGATCTGGTGAGCCTGCCTGACGCGCTGTTCGTCATCGACGTCGGTTATCACAAAGGTGCGATCACTGAAGCGAACAAACTGGGCATTCCCGTTGTCGCAGTAGTCGATACCAACCACACGCCCGAAGGCATCGACTATGTGATCCCGGGCAACGACGACTCGAGCCGTGCGATCAGGCTGTATGCGCGCGGCGTGGCGGATGCGGTGCTCGAAGGGCGCACCCAGTCGGTCGAGCGGGTGATTGCGGCATCGCGGGATGAGTTCGTCGAGGTCAACGACGAGGCTGCCGCCTGACCGGGCGTGCAAGCGAAGCGAACACAAGGGGCCGCGGGCCCCTTTTTTAAATCCAAGGCAGGAAAAACGGCGGGAGCAAGGTAATGGCAGAGATTACGGCGGGCCTGGTCAAGGAATTGCGCGAGATGACCGGGCTGGGAATGATGGAATGCAAGAAGGCGCTGCAGGAAACAGGTGGCGATATCGGCAAGGCCGAGGAATTCCTGCGCATCCGCAGCGGCGCGAAAGCCAGCAAGGCCGCAAGCCGAATCGCGGCGGAAGGCGTGATCGGCGTCTACGTGTCCGAGGACGGCAAGCTGGGCGCTCTGGTCGAGGTCAACTGCGAGACCGATTTCGTCGCGCGAAATGAAGACTTCCTCGCGTTCTCCGGTGGTTTGGCCAAAGTGGTTGCGCAAGAGAATCCTGCGGACCCGGCGGCGCTCGCGGGACTGTCGATCGACGGCGCCGGCATAGAAGCCAAGCGCCAAGCCCTGGTGCAGAAGATCGGCGAGAACATTTCGATCCGGCGATTCCAGCGCCTCGCTGCAAAGGGAAAGCTTGCGCAGTACGTTCACGGCAGCAAGATCGGCGTACTGGTCGACTACGAAGGGCCGGAGGAAGCAGGCAAGGACGTCGCCATGCACATCGCCTTTGCCAAGCCGCGCTACCTTCGCAAGGACGACGTGCCCGCTGAAGCGGCGGCCAAGGAGCGCGAAATCCTGGTCGCGCGCGCAAACGAATCCGGCAAGCCGGCCGAGATCGTGGCCAAGATGATCGAAGGCGGGATCAACAAGTTCCTCGGTGAAATTTCCTTGCTCGGCCAGCCGTTTGTGAAGGACGACAAGCAGACCGTCGAAAAGATGCTCGCCGCACGGAAGGCCAGGCTGCATGGCTATGCGTTCTTCGTTGTGGGCGAGGGAATCGAGAAAAAGCCCCCCCCCGACTTCGCGGCCGAAGTGGCCAGCATGGCCCGCTAAACGATGCGCCCTGCAGCCGTGCCGAAGTACAAACGCATCCTCCTCAAGCTTTCGGGCGAGGCTCTTATGGGGGAGGATGCGTTCGGCATCAACCGGCAGACCATCAACAACATCGTGAGCGAGATCGCCACGGTGGTGCGCATGGGCGTGGAAATCGGCGCCGTCATCGGCGGCGGCAACATCTTTCGCGGTGTCGCGCCTGGCGCCGCGGGAATGGATCGGGCGACTGCGGACTACATGGGCATGCTCGCAACGGTCATGAATGCGCTTGCGTTGCAGGACGCCATGCGCCATGCCGGCATCGCAAGCCGAGTGCAATCGGCGCTCAATATTGAACAGGTCGTCGAGCCCTATATCCGCGGCAAGGCCATCCGTTACCTTGAAGAAGGCAAGATCGTAATTTTCGCCGCAGGGACCGGAAACCCGTTTTTCACGACCGATACGGCGGCAGCCTTGCGCGGCAGTGAAATGGGGGCCGAAATCGTCCTCAAGGCGACGAAGGTGGACGGCGTGTACACGTCTGATCCCAACAAGGACCCGTCGGCCCGCCGTTACAGCAGGATCAGCTTCGATGAGGCGATCCACCAGAACCTAAAGGTGATGGACGCGACTGCGCTCACGATGTGCCGCGACCAGAAACTGCCGATCAACGTGTTCAGCATCTTCAAGCCCGGCGCCCTGCAGCGCGTTGTGGCCGGCGAAGATGAGGGCACACTGGTGCACATCTGAGATCGATGCCGGAGGCAACATGATGATCGCTGAGCTGAAAAAGAATACCGAGTCGAAGATGAAGAAGTCGCTCGAGGCCCTCAAGAACGACTTGGGCAAGGTAAGGACTGGCCGCGCTCATACGGGGCTCCTCGACCACGTCATGGTCGACTACTACGGCACGCAAACGCCCCTGAGCGGCGTTGCAAGCGTTTCCCTGATCGATGCGCGTACCATTGGGATCTCCCCTTGGGAGAAGAAGATGGTGGCGGCAATCGAAAAAGCGATTCGCGAATCCGACCTTGGCCTCAATCCCGCCGCAATGGGAGATACGATCCGCGTGCCAATGCCTGCGCTAACCGAAGAGCGCAGAAAGGAACTCGTCAAGGTCGTCCGTGGCGAGAGCGAGAATGCCCGCATAGCGGTCCGGAACCTGCGGCGCGATGCGAACCACGCGCTGAAGGAAGCGTTGAAGAAGAAGGACATTTCGGAAGACGACGAGCGGCGCGCCCAGGAAGATGTGCAGAAACTGACCGACCGCCACGTCGCCGAAATCGACAGGATGCTGCAGGCCAAGGAAGTCGAACTCCTCGCCGTCTAGAGACACGGGAACCGCCATACATGCATAAAAGCTCGACAATTTCGGTGCCGGAGTCCGCGGAGGTACCGCGGCATATCGCGGTGATCATGGACGGCAACGGACGCTGGGCAAAGCGCCGGCACCTGCCTCGGTTCGCCGGCCACCAGCGCGGCGTCGAAGCGGTCCGCGCGACGGTGAAGGCCTGCGTCGATCGCGGCGTGGGTTATCTCACCTTGTTCGCGTTCAGTTCCGAGAATTGGCGCCGCCCCGCCGAGGAAGTGGCGTTGCTGATGGAGCTGTTCACCGGCGCGCTCACAAAAGAAGTCGTCAAGATGCATCGCAATGGCGTGCGCCTGCGGGTCGTAGGCGACCTCGGACGCTTCGGCTCGAGGATCCAGGCGCTGATTTCCGAAGCGGAGCAGCTCACTTCTACCAATGATCGCCTGACGCTTACGATTGCCGCGAACTACGGCGGACGCTGGGACATGCTCCAGGCGCTCAGCCGGTTGGCCAGGGACAGGCCGCACGCGCTCGGCTCGGACCTGACCGAGGCCGACCTGGCGCCCTACCTTTCGATGAGTTACGCACCCGAGCCGGACCTGTTCATCCGGACCGGTGGCGAACATCGCATCAGCAATTTCCTTCTGTGGCAGCTCGCTTATACCGAACTCTATTTCACCGACGCCCTTTGGCCGGACTTCGGCGCCGAATTGCTCGATGAAGCAATCGCGTGGTACGCGGGCAGGGAGCGCAGGTTCGGCCGCACGAGCGAGCAGGTCGAGGCCGGCAAGGAAATTCGCAAGGGCGCGGCCGCGCCTGCGGACCCGCCGCGCCGTACACGGGCGAATGCTTAAGGAACGCGTCGCCACCGCAATCGTATTGCTGGGAGGTTTCTTGGCGGCGTTGTTCCTGCTGCCCACCCGCCAGTTCGCAATCCCGGTCGCCGCCATCGTTGCACTCGGTGCCTTCGAATGGGCGACGCTGGCAAAGATTGCCCGGGCAGGGAGGTACGGGTATGCGGCATTCGCGATCGTGCTTTTCGGCGCCATCGTGTGGGGATTCCAGGCGATAGACCCTTCGCGAAGGGAAGTCGCGCTGATCTATGCCGTGCCGGCGGCCTTCTGGGTGCTCGTCGTCCCGGTCTGGCTAGCCCGCGGATGGGGGATGCCTTCAAAATCGATTGCGCTGATCGTCGGCGTTCTCGTGGTCATCCCCGCGGGACTCGCGGTAGTCAGCTTGCATTCGATATCACCGTACGTCGTCCTTATGCTGCTCGCATTTGTCTGGATTGCCGACATTGCGGCTTACTTTGTCGGACGGGCGATCGGAAAGCGCAAACTTGCTCCCAGCATCAGTCCCGGCAAGAGCTGGGAAGGCGCGCTTGGCGCCCTGGCCGCAACTGCGATCTACACTATTATTTGCGCCATGGTGCTGCCGCAGTTGAGCGTCATCGTCAAAGGCGGGCTCTGGATCATTTACCTGGTCATTGCGGCCCTTCTCTGGGCGCTCAGCATCGCGGGCGACCTGTTCGAGTCCCTCCTCAAGCGGCGGGCCGGTGTCAAGGACAGCGGCACGTTGCTCCCCGGTCATGGCGGAGTGCTCGACCGGATCGACAGCATCACCTCCACGCTTCCGGTAGCCGCGCTGCTTTTCTACCTTATTGTCGGGGGACCATGAATACGGATCCGGCAAGGCAATCAAACTCCAAACCGCGTGAAGTGGCGATCCTCGGTGCGACGGGCTCGATAGGCCGCAGCACGCTAGACGTGCTTTCCCGTCATCGCGATGCGTACGTTGTTCATGCCCTCACCGCACACACGTCATCCGAAGCGCTGATCGAACTTTGCCTGCGTTGCCAGCCGCGCATTGCCGTGCTTTCAGGCATCGAAGAGGATGATTCATTACGCCGCCGGTTGCGCGATGCGCGGTGCCGGACCGAATTGCTTTTCGGCCAGGAAGCCTTGTTGCGCGCAGTCGAAGGTTGCGACATCGCCATGGCGGCGATCGTGGGGGCTGCGGGGCTTCCACCGACACTGGCCGCTGCGCGAGCGGGCAAGCAGGTGCTGCTCGCAAACAAGGAGGCGCTCGTCATGGCGGGGCCACTTTTCATGCGCGAGGCGCGCGCTGCCGGAGCAGTGCTTCTCCCGATCGACAGCGAGCACAACGCAGTGTTCCAGTGCCTGCCGACCGACGCCTTCGGGCGGGCGGCAATGTCCGAGGTCCGGAGGATCGTCCTCACCGCGTCAGGAGGCCCGTTCAGGACCGCAAGCCCGGAAAAACTCAGGTCGGTCACACCAGACGAGGCCTGCGCGCATCCGAACTGGGTAATGGGACGCAAGATCTCTGTCGACTCCGCCACCATGATGAACAAAGGGCTCGAGGTCATCGAGGCCCGCTGGCTGTTCGACGTCGACCCTTCACGGATCGAAGTCGTCATCCATCCGCAGAGCGTGATCCATTCCATGGTCGAGTACGTCGATGGGTCGACGATCGCCCAGCTTTCGAATCCCGACATGCGCGTCCCGATTGCCCACGCGCTTGCGTACCCCGCACGCATCGATTCCGGCGCGAGCCCGCTCAACCTTGCGGCGATCGGCCGGCTGGATTTCGAATCGCCCGATGTGCAGCGGTTTCCTTGCCTGGCCCTCGCGTATTGCGCCCTTGAAGCGGGTGGCACTGCGCCGGCAATCCTCAACGCGGCCAACGAAGTTGCGGTCGAAGCCTTCCTGGACGGGCGACTTGCGTTCACCGGCATCGCGCAGGTCGACCAGGAAGTGCTCGGTCTGGTGCCCTCTGGAGAGGCCGCATCCCTCGAAGTGGTTCTCGAAGCCGATCGCGCGGCGCGGGCGCGCGCGCGCCAGTGCATTCAGGGTCGATTGGAGCGAGCGGCATGATGCTCCTGCAGACCATAGTGGCTTTCATCGTAGCGCTCGGGGTGCTCATCGTCGTGCATGAGTTCGGGCACTACCTGGTTGCGCGCTGGTGCGGGGTGAAGGTGCTCCGGTTCTCGGTCGGTTTCGGTCGCCCGCTGCTGGCGGTGCGGAGTGGGGCCGACCAGACGGAATGGGTGCTCTCGGTGGTGCCCTTCGGCGGGTACGTGAAGATGCTCGACGAAAGGGAGGCGCCCGTAGACCCCTCGGAATTGTCGCGCGCCTTTAATCGCCAAAGCGTTTGGCGCCGCTTCGCCATCGTCATTGCGGGCCCGCTGTTCAATTTCCTCTTCGCAATCTTCGTATACGCGGGCTTGTACATGCATGGGCTGCCCGAAGCGCGTCCCGTAGTCGCGGAGCCCGTCGCCGGCTCGCTTGCGAAAGCCGCGGGCTTCCGGGGCGGCGACACGGTTCGGAGAATCGACGACCACTCGATCTCGACGTGGCAGGAACTCCGCTGGCGATTGCTTCAGGGGGCATTGCAAAGGCAGTCTCTCGCTGTCGAGGTCCTTAACGCCAAGCAGCAGATTTCGGTGCTGCGAGTCGACCTCTCCGGTTTTTCCGGAGACGACGTCGAGAGCGATCTCCTGGACAAACTCGGGTTCCGCCTGCACCGCCCGCAATTGCCGCCGGTGCTAGGCAAGGTAGTCGCAGGCAGCGCTGCAGACCAGGCGGGACTGAAGCCCGGCGACCGCGTGCTCGCAAGCGATGACCAGCCGATTGGATCATGGGACGTGCTGGTCCAGGCGATACGCGTGAAGCCCGGCAAGCCCATCGAGCTCGCCGTAAGCCGGAACGGCCAGCAGATGACGGTAATCGTTACGCCGGAAGCGGTCACCTCGAACGACCAGCGCATCGGACGGATCGGCGTCGCGCCCGAGGTTTCTGCGCAGCAGTCCGAACAGGTTTTCGTGCGCATCAGCTATGGGCCGCTCGAGAGCCTCTCGCGCAGCATCGAGAAAACCTACGACATCTCGATCTTCAGCCTGAAGATGCTCGGGAAGATGCTCGTAGGAGAGGTTTCTTGGAAGCACCTCTCGGGCCCCGTCACGATCGCCGACTTCGCCGGGCAGTCGGCGCAGCTGGGCTGGATTTCCTACCTGACGTTTCTTGCGTTGATCAGCATCAGCCTCGGAGTACTGAACCTGCTTCCGATCCCGCTGCTCGACGGTGGGCACTTGATGTATTATTGCGCCGAAATACTGAAGGGCAGCCCGGTATCCGAGCGCATCATGGAGCTCGGGCAGCGTGTCGGTCTTGCGCTGCTGCTGGTCATGATGGCCTTCGCCTTTTACAACGACCTAAACCGCCTCTTCTCCAGCTGAATGATTCGCCATCGGTTATGTGCCGCGGTTGTCGCTGGTTTGCTTGGCGTTTTCGTCAGTATCAACGCGTTCGCGTTTGATCCTTTTACCGTCAAGGACATCCGGGTAGAGGGCCTGCAAAGGACTGAGCCAGGCACTGTCTTCAGCTACCTGCCGGTCAAGGTCGGCGAGACCATGACCGAGGAGAAGGCGCAGCAGGCGATCCGCTCGCTCTTCGCCACCGGGTTTTTCCGCGATGTGCGCCTCGAAGTCGAGAACGGCGTCCTGGTGGTCATGGTCGAAGAACGTCCGGCAATCGCGCAAATCGATTTCTCCGGGATAAAGGAATTCGAGTCGGACACGCTGCGGCGCAGCTTCCGCGAGCTGGGCCTTGCCGAATCGCGCATTTTCGACCGCGCCCTGCTGGAGCAGGCCGAGCAGGAACTCAAGCGCCAATACCTCTCCCGCGGCCTTTATGGCGTCGACGTCCAGACGACCGTGACGCCGCTCGAGCGCAACCGAGTCGGCATCAACTTTGCCGTGAAAGAGGGCGATGTTGCAAAAATTCGCGGTATCAATATCGTGGGCGCTTCGGCCTTCAGCGAGAAAGACCTGCTGGACGAATTCGTGCTGCGCACACCCGGGTGGATCACCTGGTACACCAAGCACGACCAGTATTCGCGCCAGAAGCTGGCAGGAGACCTCGAGTCGTTGCGCTCCTTCTACCAGAACCGGGGCTATCTCGATTTCAACATCGATTCCACCCAGGTCTCGATCACGCCGGACCGCAAGGACATCTACATCACCGTCAACATTTCCGAGGGTGAGAAGTACTCGGTGTCCGACGTCAAGCTGGCCGGGCAGCTCCTGATCCCCGAGGACGAGCTCAACAGGCTGGTCAGGCTCAAGCCCGGCGACGTATTCGCGCGCGACAAGCTTACGGCGACAACGAAGGCCATTGTCGACCGGCTTGGAAACGACGGGTATGCATTCGCAAACGCCAACGCGGTCCCGCAGATCGACAAGGACAAGCGCGAGGTCGGCTTCACGATCTTCGTCGATCCGGGCCGCCGCGTTTACGTACGCCGCATCAACGTCGCAGGCAACACCAAGACGCGAGATGAAGTCGTCCGGCGGGAGATGCGCCAGCTCGAGGGCGGGTATTACGACGCGTCCAAGATCCAGCTCTCGCGCCAGCGCGTAGACCGGACGACCTACTTCAAGGAAGTCACGGTCGAGACGGTGCCGGTGGCGGGGTTGGCGGACCAGGTTGACGTCAACTTCACGGTGGAAGAAAAGCCGACCGGCGCACTCCTGCTGGGTGCGGGATTCTCGACGGTGGAGAAGGTCATCCTTTCGGGGTCGATCTCGCAAGGCAACGTCTTCGGCAGTGGAAAGTTCCTGTCGACACAGGTGCAGAGCGGCAAGATCAACCGGGTGTACTCGATCTCCTATACCGATCCCTACTACACGGTTGACGGCGTCAGCCGGGGATTCGACGTCTATAAGCGCGACACCGACGCATCGGCGCTCAGCATTGGCCCTTACAAGACCAAGACGTTCGGTGGCGGCGTCCGTTACGGATATCCGCTCTCGGAGCGAGTCTCGCTCTCCTTCGGCCTGAACGCGGAGAACGTCAACCTGGAGACGTTTACCACCAGCCCGGCGAGCTACATCCGCTTCGTCAATGCGTTCGGGAACAAGTACTCGTACGCTGCGGCCACGGCAGGCTGGATGAGCGACACGCGCGACAGCCTGATCCTGCCGCGTGTAGGCAGCCTGCAAAAAGTAACTACCGAAATCGGCGGCGGAGACCTGCAATACTTCAAGGTCGGCTACCAGCACCAGTACTTCCGTCCGATCACGCGCACTTTCACCCTGTTCCTGAACGGCGACTTCGGCGTTGCGAACGGCTTGGGCGGCAGGCCGTTGCCATTCTTCAAGAACTTCTACGCAGGCGGTCCGGGCACCGTCCGCGGTTACAACTTTTCCGCACTCGGGCCTCAGGACGGGCTTGGGAACGTCCTCGGCGGCACCCGCCGCATCGTGGGGCAGGCCGAAGTGCTTTTCCCGGTTCCGGGCGCGGCGCAAGATAAATCCCTGCGGCTGGCGGTGTTTGTCGACGGTGGCCAGGTGTTCGGCCAGAACGAGAAAATCTCGCTCGGCGACCTCCGATATGCCACCGGGCTTGCGCTGAGCTGGAATTCGCCGTTCGGGCCTTTGCGCTTGTCCATCGCCCAACCCCTGAATGCGACGTCTCAGGATCGCGTCCAGAGGTTACAATTCACGTTTGGCACGGGCTTCTGATTGGCATCGACCTTTATGCAACGCAACAAATTCGTCATGGCTGTCGCAGCTTCGCTCGCTGCAGGTGCAATGCTCGCCGGACCGGCGTCGGCCCAAGCTGAAGGACGCATAGGCTTCGTCAACACCGAGCGCATCTTGCGCGATGCCGTGCCTGCGCAGCGCGCCCAGAAGAAGATCGAGGCGGAGTTCGCCAAGCGCGACCAGGAACTCTCCAAGACGGCCGACCAGCTCAAGCGCATGCAGGACGAGCTCGAGAAGAACGGCGTCACCATGGCCGAGACGCAGCGGCGCAACAAGGAACGCGAGTTCGCCGACGTCAATCGCGAGTTCCAGCGCAAGCAGCGTGAATTCCGGGAGGATCTCAACTCGCGCCGCAACGAGGAACTCGCTCAGGTGGTCGAGCAGGCCAACCGCGTGATCCGCCAGATTGCCGAGGCCGAGAAGTACGACATCATCTTCCAGGACGCCGTCTACGCAAACCCGCGCATCGACATCACCGACAAGGTGATCAAGACGCTCGAAGGCAAGCCGCCGGCGCGCTGATCGCCGCGCGACGACATGCGCGCTACACCGGGCAGGGCAGGTCCGCTTTCGCTCGCGGGCATCGTCGAGAAGCTTGGCGGGCGGATTTCAGGCGACCCCTCCACAGTTGTAAGCCAGGTGGGATCGCTTGAGAATGCGGACGGCAGCAGGATCGCGTTCTTTTTGAATCCCCGCTACAAATCGAAACTCGAGAAGACCAAGGCCGGCGCCGTGGTCCTCGGTCCTGAAGCAGAAGGGTTCACCTCAATTCCGCGCATCGTTGCGCAGAATCCCTACGCCTACTTCGCGAACCTTTCGCGCCTGTTCAACCCGGACTCGGACTGCCCGCCCGGCATCCATCCGCAGGCGATGGTAGCCGCAGATGCGCGCGTGGCGGCCACAGCGCATGTCGGCGCTGGTGCGGTGATCGGTTCAGGGGCAGCCATCGGCGAGGGCACGCGCATCGGGTCGGGCTGCCACATCGGGGACGGCGCCCACATCGGCGACTCCGGCAGGCTCTATCCGTCGGTGGTCGTGTATCCCGGATGCCGGATCGGCTCGCGCGTCATCCTTCACTCCGGCGTAGTCATCGGCGCGGACGGCTTCGGGATCGCACAGGACGGTGGCCGCTGGATCAAGATTCCCCAGATCGGCCGGGTCATCCTCGGCGACGATGTCGAGGTCGGCGCAAACACCACGATCGACCGCGGCGCGATCGACGACACGGTCATCGAAGACGGCGTGAAGCTCGATAACCAGATCCAGATAGGGCATAACTGCCATGTGGGCGCGCACACGGCGATGGCCGGCTGCGTCGCAGTGGCCGGGAGTGCGAGGATAGGCCGCCACTGCACGTTCGGTGCAGGCGCGATCGTGCTCGGCCACCTGTCCATTGCGGACAACGTCCATGTGTCCGCCGCCACCGTGATTTCGCGCTCGATCGGGAAGCCGGGGACTTACACTGGCATGTATCCGTTCGACGAGAACGCTTCGTGGGCGAAGAACACAGCCTGGGCGCGCCACCTTTCCGGGCTCGCGGATCGCGTAAAGGCGCTCGAGAAGCGCCTCGCGGCAAAGGAGAGCAACGATGACTGATGCGATGGATATTGGCGAGGTGCTCGACCACCTCCCGCACCGATACCCCTTCCTGCTGATCGACCGCATAAGAACGCTCGAGCCGGGCAAGCGCATCGTCGCGCTGAAGAACGTCACGATCAACGAGCCGTTCTTCCAGGGCCATTTCCCGCAGCGCCCCATCATGCCCGGCGTTCTGATCCTCGAGGCCATGGCGCAGGCCGCTGGCATCCTCGTGTTCCGCACGCAAGGCAACAAGCCGGACGCAAACTCGATTTATTACCTCGCAGGCATCGACAAGGCGCGCTTCAAGCGGCCGGTCGTCCCCGGCGACCAGCTGGAGATCGAGGTGATGATCGAGCGCGGCCTGCGCGGGGTGTGGAAGTTCTCCTGCAAGGCTCATGTGGATGGCGCGTTGGTCTGCGAGGCCGAAATGCTTTGCTCGGTGAGCAAGGCCGCGGAAGCCTGAGCGCAGGCGCGTGACGATCCATTCCACTGCGCTCATTCATCCCGGCGCCCGCATTGCACCGGGCGTGGAGATCGGCGCCTATTCAATCGTCGGCGGGGAGGTTGCGATCGGAGAGGGCAGCTGGGTAGGGCCGCATGTGGTGCTCGACGGTCGCATGACCATCGGGCGCAACAACCGCATCTTCCAGTTCGCCTCCCTTGGCGGCCCGCCGCAGGACAGGAAGTACTCGGGTGAGCCGACCGCCGTTCAGATCGGCGACGGGAACACGATTCGAGAGTATGTGACGATCAATCGCGGAACCACCCAGGACACAGGCGTGACGCGAATCGGTGACGACAACTGGATCATGGCGTATGTTCATTTCGCCCACGATTGCCGGATCGGCAGCCACACCATCTTCGCCAACGCGTGCCAGGTGGCGGGCCATGTCGAAGTGGGCGACTGGGCGATCCTTGGCGCCACTACGCTGGTCCACCAGTTCGTGAAGATCGGCGCGCACAGTTTCACCGCGATGGGCACGTTCCTGCAGCAGGACCTGCCGCCCTACGTGACCGCGGCCGGAAACACGGCCAAACCTTACGGCATCAACAACGAGGGGCTGCGCCGCAGGGGATTCACGCCCGAGGCGCTGAACGCGCTGAAGCGGGCCTATCGCACGCTTTACCGATCCAGCCTGTCCCTCGAAGAGGCAAAGGCCGAATTGCAGGCGCAGGCCGCGGACTGCGCGGAGGTGAAGTTGCTGCTCGATTTCCTCGGCGCTTCCACGCGCGGGATCGTGCGCTAGGAATGACCGGCGCGCAATGACAAGCGCGAGGATTGCCATGGTCGCCGGGGAGGCATCGGGGGACTTGCTGGGCGGGCACCTGCTGACCGCCCTGGGCACCCGCCGCAGCGGACTGTCCTTCGACGGAATCGGTGGCCCGCGCATGATCGGCCGGGGATTCGACAGCATCTACCCCATGGAGAAGCTCTCCGTCCGCGGCTACGTCGAAGTCCTGCGCCACTACCGGGAGATCATGGGAATCCGCCGCTCACTGCTCACACGCCTCTTGAAAGAGCGCCCGCAGCTCTTCATCGGTATCGATGCGCCGGACTTCAACCTCGACCTGGAATACCGCCTGAAGTCGCGCGGCATTCCCACCGTGCATTACGTAAGCCCCTCGGTATGGGCCTGGCGGCGAGGCCGGGTCCGCCGCATCGCCCGCTCGGTCTCCCACATGCTTGCGCTGTTTCCGTTCGAGACCGAGATCTACCGCGAAGCCGGTGTCCCCGTCACCTTTGTCGGCCATCCCGTGGCCGATACGATTCCGATCAAGGTGAACAAGGCCGCGGCGCGTGCGCATCTTCGCCTGCCACCAGGAAAACTCGTGGTCGCGCTGCTTCCCGGCAGCCGGCAGTCCGAGCTGCGCTACATGGCCGACACGTTCGTGCAGGCCGCAAAACAGCTCCATGCCGAAGTCGGTGAGGTCCAGTTCCTTTGCCCAACGGCCTCGAGGCCGACGCGCGACCTGATGCGCGACGCGATTCATCGAAACGAAGCCGGCGACCTCCCGATTACGCTCATGTTCGGCCATTCGCACGAGGCGCTGGCCGCGGCGGATCTCGCCCTGGTCGCCAGTGGTACCGCGACGCTCGAGACCGCGCTGCTCAAGACGCCCATGGTGATCGTCTACAAGATGTCCCCGATCACGTGGAAGATCATGCGGCGCATGCTCTACCTGCCTTACGTCGGCCTGCCCAACATCCTTGCCGGTGAATTCCTGGTGGACGAGTTCATGCAGGACGCCGCGACCCCGGAGGCGTTGTCCGGAGCGCTCCTCGCGCTGATGCGGGATACGGCCCGGCAAGGCCGCCAAGTCGAGCGATTCGCCGAAATGCACGAGACGCTGCGCCAGGACAATGCGACCAAGGCCGCGGAAGCAGTTCTGCAGGTGCTCGACAGTGCCGGTGCGCGCGGAACCAGGTGATCCTGCAATGAGCGACCCCGGCATGGTCAAGCTGAGCGTCTGCGGCATCGATGAGGCCGGGCGCGGCCCGCTCGCCGGCCCGGTGTACGCGGCGGCGGTGATCCTCGATCCCGGGAAGCGCATCCGCGGACTCAAGGACTCGAAGCTCCTGTCGCCCGAGAAGCGCGACACGCTGCTGCCGATCATCAAGTCCAGGGCGCTCGCCTGGTCGATCGCGTTCGCCACTGTGGAGGAGATCGACCGCATCAATATCCTGCAGGCTTCGCTGCTCGCGATGGAAAGGGCGGTAGCCGGCCTTCCGATCGTTCCCGACGAGGCCTGGGTCGACGGCAACCGGCCGCCAAAACTGGGTGTCCCGGTCCGCACCATCGTGGGAGGCGACCGCCTTCATCCCTGCATTTCTGCAGCCTCGATCCTCGCGAAGACGGCACGCGACGCCGAGATGGTGCGTTTGCACGCCCTCTATCCCCAGTACGGCCTCGACCGGCACAAGGGCTATTGCACGGCGGCGCACCTCGCCGCGATCAAGCTGCACGGGGTTTGCGAGATCTATCGCAACTCCTTCCTTCCGGTGCGCCTGGCACGCAGATGAGCGTCATCCGCTCGCGCGACAACCCGCGGGTCAAAGCGTGGATGCGCCTCGCGGACGATCCGCGCGAGCGCCGCGAGCACGGGCTGGCGCTCATCGAAGGCGTTCACCTCGTCGATGCTTACCTTCAGGAGGGGGGCGAGCCCAAAACCCTGCTCGTGTCCGAAGAGGCGCTGGCAAAGCCTGAAATCAGCCGGATCATGGGGCGTTCGTCCACGGTGCCGGTGATCCTCGCGGATGCGATTTTCAACCGGATTTCGGACGCGCAAACGCCTTTCGGGATCGCAGCCGAAATCGAGATCCCGGCCAACCTCATCGACCCGGCGTCGAGCGACGGGTGCGTTTTTCTGGACGGGCTCCAGGACGCCGGCAACGTCGGCACCGTGCTGCGAAGCGCGGCTGCGTTCGGCATTCGCGACGTGTTCGTCGGCCGCGGGTGTGCGGACCCGTGGTCACCCAAGGCGCTGCGTGCGGGAATGGGCGGCCATTTTTTCCTGCGGATCGCGCTGTCTGCAGACCTTGCAGCCGACGTGAGCCGTTTCGGACGGCACTCGGTCTGCGCTGCGGCCCACGGCGGAGAAGTGCTCGATTCTCTCGATCTTCGCGGACGCATCGGCTGGATCTTCGGCAGCGAAGCCAAGGGCACTTCCGAGATCGTCGCCGCCGCGGCATCTTTCAAGGCCACTATCGAAACGCCGGGTGGCGCCGAGTCCCTCAACGTCGCCGCCTCGGCGGCGATCTGCTTCTACGAGCGGCAGCGGCAGCTCAGGGGTCGAATCAATACACGTGCCGCTCGATCTTGATGTCGCGAAGGATCGTGGTCGCGATCTCCTCGATCGACTTGGTGGTCGAATTGATCCAGTGGATGTTTTCCCGCCGCATCATGAGCTCGGCCTGCTCGACCTCGTACCTGCAGTTCGCGAGCTTTGAATACTCACTGTCCGGCCGCCTTTCCTGGCGGATTTCGCGCAGCCTCTCCGGGGCGATCGACAGCCCGTAGAGCTTGCCGCGGCAGCCCTTGAGCACTTCCGGCAGCGACCGCCGCTCGAAGTCTTCCGGGATCAGCGGATAGTTCGCCGCTTTCACGCCGAACTGCATCGCAAGGTAAAGGCTCGTAGGCGTCTTGCCGCTGCGTGAGACGCCGACCAGGATCACGTCCGCATCGGCAAGGTCGCGGTGCGATGCGCCGTCGTCGTGCGCCATCGAAAAGTTGATCGCTTCGATGCGTGCCTTGTATTCCTGCTTGTCGGCCGAGCTGTGCGATCGGCCGATCGTATGGTTGGACTTGATGCCGAGGCCCGCTTCGAGCGGGTCGATGAAGGTCTCGAAGAAATCGAACACCAGCGCGCCGGAGGTGCGGATCACGTCGCGCGCCTCTGGATTGACGAGCGTCGAGAAAACGATCGGCACCCCGTTGCCCAGCGCAAGGGCTTCGCGGATGCGCGGCATGCACTCGTCTTCGGCCTTCTGCTGGCTGTCGATGAACGGCAGCGTGATCTCCTTGAAGTCCAGACCCTCGAACTGGGTGAGCAGGCTGTGCCCTAGCATCTGCACCGTGATGCCGGTGCCATCGGAAACGAAAAGTACGGTGCGTCTTCCGCCCATTTTTGATCGTTTAGAGAGGGGGTTTGTGCTGCGCAACAATAGTCGACTCGCTACAATAGGGACTTTGTTGGTGCAGGGCAACCGAGGGCTGTAATGGGGTCAAGCAAGTACGTCGCCTGGCTGCGCGATCTGCGCATGTCGGACCTGGAGCAGGTGGGCGGGAAGAATGCGTCCCTTGGCGAAATGATCGGCGGGCTTGCCGGGTCCGGCATCCGGGTTCCGGGCGGATTTGCTACGACGGCCGACGCCTATCGCGAATTCCTGAAGGCAACCGGCCTTGATGAGAGGATTTCAAAAAGGCTGGCCGGGCTCGACTCGAACGACGTCACGGCGCTTGAACGCTGTGGTGCTGAAATACGCCGGTGGGTCGAGGAGACCCCTTTCCCGCCTGAAATAGAGGAAGCAATTTGCTCTATTTACAAAGCGCTTACGGATTCTTCTTCCAGTGAAATGTCATTCGCTGTGCGCTCCAGCGCAACTGCCGAAGACCTGCCTGACGCGTCGTTCGCGGGCCAGCAGGAAACCTTCCTGAATATCCGCGGGGTGGGGAACGTCCTCACCGCCATCCGCCATGTTTTCGCCTCGCTCTATAACGACCGCGCAATCTCCTATCGGGTCCACCAAGGCTACGACCACGGGCAGGTCGCGCTTTCCGCCGCGGTCCAGCAGATGGTGCGCAGCGATCTCGGTGCCGCCGGAGTGATGTTCACGCTGGACACCGAATCCGGTTTCCGCGATGCGGTGCTCATCACCTCGTCCTATGGGCTTGGGGAGCTGGTCGTGCAGGGCGCAGTCAACCCGGACGAGTTCTACGTGCACAAGCCGATGCTCGCGGCCGGCAAGCCGGCGGTGATTCGCCGCAACCTCGGCTCGAAACTGCAGAAAATGATCTTCACCGAGGCGACCGCAGCCGGGAAATCGGTGCGGACGGTCGATGTGCCCAGGGCGCAGCGGCACGCCTTCTCCCTGGGCGACGAGGACGTGCTCGAGCTTGCGCGCCACGCGGTTTCTATCGAGAAGCACTACGGCCGCCCCATGGACATCGAATGGGGCAAGGATGGCAACGACGGCAAGATCTATGTGCTGCAGGCGAGACCCGAGACGGTCAAGTCGAGGAAGCAGCCGGACGCGCAGGAGCGTCACGTCCTCAAGGCTCGCAGCACAGTGCTCGCCACCGGCCGCGCGATCGGCCAGAAGATCGGCAGCGGGGCGGTGCGGCTGGTCGCAAACGCCTCCCTGATGTCGAGCGTGCAGAAAGGCGACGTGCTGGTGACCGACATGACCGACCCGAACTGGGAGCCGGTCATGAAGCTCGCGAGCGCCATCGTCACCAACCGGGGCGGGCGCACCTGCCACGCCGCCATCATCGCCCGCGAGCTCGGCGTTCCAGCGGTCGTCGGGTGCGGAGATGCAACGGGCACGCTCAAGGACGGCGCGCCGGTCACGGTTTCCTGCGCTGAAGGCGATACCGGGTTCGTCTATGCGGGCTTGCTGGAAACCGAGATCCAGAAAACCGAGCTTGGCGAAATGCCCGAGATCCCCGTCAAGATCGCAATGAACATCGGCAACCCGCAGCTCGCTTTTGAATTCGCCCAGTTGCCTAACGCGGGCGTCGGCCTCGCGCGGCTCGAGTTCATCATCAACAACATCATCGCGGTGCATCCGCGTGCGTGCGTCGACTACCCGAACCTGCCTGGCGAGCTCAAGGCTAAAGTCGAGGAAGCCGCTCGCGGCTATGCCGACCCAAAGACCTTTTTCCGGGAGAAGGTGGTCGAGGGCGTGGCCACCATCGCGGCGGCCTTCTGGCCCAGCCCGGTGATCGTCCGCCTGTCCGACTTCAAGTCCAACGAGTACAAGTTGCTCGTCGGCGGCGAACTCTACGAACCCGACGAAGAAAATCCGATGCTTGGCTTTCGGGGGGCGTCGCGTTATATCTCGCCGGACTTCCGCGAATGCTTCGAGCTCGAATGCTCCGCGATGCGCAAGGTGAGGGATGAGCTGGGCCTTACCAATGTCGAGCTCATGGTGCCTTTCGTGCGCACGCTCGGCGAATGCCGCCAGACCATCGACCTGCTTGCGGCCAACGGCCTCAAGCGCGGCGAGAACGGCTTGCGGCTCATCATGATGTGCGAGCTGCCTTCCAACGCCATCCTCGCCGACGAATTCCTCGAGTACTTCGACGGGTTCTCGATCGGCTCCAACGACTTGACCCAGCTCACGCTGGGCCTGGATCGGGATTCGGGGCTGGTCGCCGGCTCGTTCGACGAGCGCGATCCCGCGGTCCTGGCGATGCTGCGGCTCGCGATTTCGGCATGCATCCGGCAGGGCAAGTACGTGGGCATCTGCGGCCAGGGTCCTTCTGATCACCCCGATTTCGCGCGCTGGCTGATGGACGAAGGCATCGAAAGCCTCTCGCTGAACCCCGATACCGTCGTGTCGACATGGCGGGCGCTTGCCGGGCAGGCCCCGCCGCCAAAAGACAAGTTGCGCAGCGCGGCGCGCTGATCGCCGCGGGCCTCAGCGGTTACGGATCAGCCTTTGCTTGTCGCGCTGCCACTGCTTGTCGCGTTCGGTGGCGCGCTTGTCGTGTTGCTGCTTGCCTTTCGCAAGGCCGATCTCGAGCTTGATGCGACCGCCCTTGTAGTGCAGGTCGATCGGGATCAGCGTGTACCCGCGCTGCTCGACTTTTCCGATCAGCTTGCGGATTTCGTCCGCATGCATGAGCAGCTTGCGAGTGCGTACCGGGTCGGGAGTGACATGGGTGGACGCAGTAGGCAGGGGACTGATGTGCGCGCCCAGCAGCCACAGCGCCTCCTTGCGGACGACGACATAGCCTTCGGTGATGTTCGCCCGGCCGGCGCGCACCGACTTCACCTCCCAGCCCTCGAGCACCAGCCCCGCCTCGAAGCGCTCCTCGACGAAATAATCGTGAAACGCCTTGCGGTTCTGGATGATGGACATGGGGGGGCGCGCCTGGATGGGCGCGAAAAGACGGGGAGAAATTCTGCGGGCGCGCGGGAATTGTAGCGCATGGCTGCGATCGTCCGCTCCGCACTCGTCGGCTACAGCGCCGCGCAAATGTACGCGCTGGTCGAGAACGTCGAGGCCTATCCGAAGTTCCTGCCGTGGTGCCGCTCCAGCGAGATCCTGTCGCGGCGGGAGGAAGGCACGACCGCCAAACTCTCGGTGGGGCTGAAAGGCATCCAGCAGTCCTTCACGACAGAGAACGTAAATCGTCCCGGCGAGTCGATCGAGATGAGGCTCGTGCAGGGGCCGTTCCGCTCCTTCCGCGCCGAGTGGAAGTTCCATTCTCTGGGAAGGCATGCCGCCAGGATCGAATTCTCGATGGATTACCGGCTCTCGGGCGGGCTCCTCGCGAAGGTGCTCGGCCCGCTTTTCGATCACATCGCCGATACGATGGTCGATGCATTCCATCGCCGTGCCCAGGCCGTCTATGGTCCGCCTGAACATTGAAGTAATTTGCGTCTGGCGCAATCGTCAGGAGGTTGTCCAGGTCAGCCTGGAGGAGGGCGCAACCGCGCTCGACGCGCTCAGCGCGAGCGGCCTCCGGCAGCGCCATCCCGAAATCGACGCCGGCGAACCGGCGCTCGGAATTTTCGGCCGGCGCGTCCCACCGGGCACCACTCTCGTGCAGGGGGACCGGGTCGAGGTCTACCGCCCGCTGCTGGTCGACCCCAAGGAATCACGCCGTGCCAAAGTCTCGGCAAAGCGTCGCCTCAAGCGCTGACCCACCCGGCACCCGCGGCTAGAACACGGCCGACATGCGCGTATAATGTGTATTTGCAGGAAAGGCAGCCTCCATGCGCGTGATTCAACGGGCGCTCACTTTCGATGACGTACTCCTCCTCCCCGCCCATTCGCGCGTTCTGCCGCGCGACGTCTCACTAAAAACCCGCCTGACCCGCAAGCTTGCGCTGAACATCCCGCTGATTTCCGCGGCGATGGATACCGTGACGGAGGCTCGCCTCGCCATCGCGATCGCGCAGGAAGGCGGCATCGGCATCGTCCACAAGAATCTCGATCCCCAGGCACAGGCGGCCGAGGCCACCAAGGTCAAGCGCTTCGAGTCGGGCGTGCTGCGCGACCCGGTCACCGTCGCCCCGGACCTGTCGGTGCGCGAACTGCTCGAGCTGACGCAGAAATACAAGGTTTCGGGCTTCCCCGTTGTGGACAAGGGCAAGGTCGTCGGCATGGTCACCAACCGCGACTACCGGTTCGAAACCAACCTGGACGCGCCGGTCAGCTCGATCATGACGCCGAAGGAACGCCTGATCTACGTGAACGAACAGGCGAGCCCTGAAGAGGCGAGGGCGCTGCTGCACAAGCACCGGCTCGAGCGCGTCCTCGTGGTCAACGAATCGTTCGAGTTGCGCGGCCTCATTACCGTCAAGGACATTCTCAAGTCGACCGAGCACCCGAACGCATGCAAGGACGAGCAGGGCAAGCTCCGGGTCGGCGCGGCCGTGGGCGTAGGCGAAGGCACTGAGGAGCGCGTCGATCGCCTCGTTGAAGCCGGTGTAGACGTGATCGTCGTCGATACCGCGCACGGGCATGCGCAAGGTGTGCTCGATCGCGTCGAGTGGATCAAGAAGCGCCACGCGAAAATCCAGGTCATTGGCGGCAACGTGGCCACGACCGCCGGCGCCAAAGCGCTGGTCGATGCGGGCGCCGATGGCGTCAAGGTCGGCATCGGCCCAGGGTCGATCTGTACAACGCGCGTCGTTGCCGGCGTCGGGGTGCCGCAGATCACCGCGATCGACAACGTCCGCCAGGCGCTCGAGGATGCCGGCGTGCCTTTCATCGCGGATGGCGGTGTCCGGTACTCCGGTGACGTCGCCAAGGCGATCGCCGCGGGCGCAACCGCAGTCATGATGGGCAGCGTGTTCGCGGGGACCGAAGAAGCCCCGGGCGAGACGATCCTGTTCCAGGGCCGCTCCTACAAGTCCTATCGCGGCATGGGGTCGCTTGGCGCGATGCGGGATGGCGCCGCCGACCGCTATTTCCAGGATCCGACCAACAACGTCGACAAGCTCGTGCCCGAGGGCATCGAGGGCCGCGTGCCGTACAAGGGCAGCGTGCTCAGCATCATCTACCAGCTGGTCGGCGGCCTGCGCGCGAGCATGGGCTATTGCGGCTGCGCCACCATCGACGAGATGCGCACCAAGGCGGAATTCGTCGAGATCACCTCGGCCGGCATGCGCGAATCCCATGTGCATGACGTGCAGATCGTCAAAGAGGCGCCGAATTATCGTGTGGAGTAGGTAGTTCGTGCACGACAAGATCCTCATCCTGGATTTCGGCTCGCAAGTCACGCAGCTCATCGCGCGGCGCGTGCGCGAGGCCAAGGTCTACTGCGAGATCCACGCCTGCGACGTCTCGGACGAGTTCGTCCGGAACTTCGGCGCCAAGGGCGTGATCTTGTCCGGCAGCCATGCCAGCACGTACGAGGACCAGGGATTGCGAGCGCCCAAGTCCGTCTACGAACTGGGCGTCCCGGTACTCGGCATCTGCTACGGCATGTTCTCCATGGCCGTCCAGCTCGAGGGCGAGGTCGAGCCAAGCGCAAAGCGCGAGTTCGGCTACGCGGAGGTCAGGGCACGCGGGCACACGAGGCTATTCGAAGGCATCCAGGACTTCGAGACGCCCGACGGCCACGGCATGCTCAAGGTGTGGATGAGCCACGGTGACAAGGTCACTGCGATGCCGCCCGGGTTCAAGCTCATGGCCTCGACCGAGTCGTGCCCGATTGCCGGCATGGCGGACGAGGCGCGCCGGTTCTACGGCGTGCAGTTCCATCCGGAAGTCACCCACACGAAGCAGGGCAAGGCGATCCTCAATCGCTTCGTGCACGACATCTGCGGCTGCGGCAGCGACTGGAACATGCCGGACTACGTCACCGAGGCGGTGGCGAGGATCCGTGAGCAGGTGGGCAAGGAGGAGGTGATCCTCGGGTTGTCCGGCGGCGTGGATTCGTCGGTCGCGGCGGCGCTGATCCACAAGGCGATCGGCGATCAGCTGACCTGCGTATTCGTCGATCACGGCCTGCTGCGCCTCAACGAAGCGACGCAGGTCATGGCGACGTTTGCCGAACACCTCGGCGTCAAGGTCATCCACGTCGATGCGACAACCGAGTTCATGGGCAAGCTCGCCGGCGTCTCAGACCCCGAGGCCAAGCGCAAGATCATCGGCAAGGAGTTCGTCGAGGTATTCCAGCGCGAGTCGGCGAAGATCAAGAATGCGAAGTGGCTCGCGCAGGGCACCATCTACCCCGACGTGATCGAATCCGCCGGCACCAAGACCGGCAAGGCCACCACGATCAAGTCGCATCACAACGTCGGCGGGCTGCCGGATACGCTGCACCTCAAGCTGCTCGAACCCTTACGCGAGCTGTTCAAGGACGAAGTGCGGGAGTTGGGTCTCGCTCTGGGTCTTCCGCGCGATATGGTCTTCCGCCACCCATTCCCCGGCCCGGGGTTGGGCGTTCGCATCCTCGGCGAGGTCAAGAAGGAATTCGCGGATCTACTCCGCCGGGCCGACGCGATCTTCATCGAAGAATTGCGCAAAACAGACGATACCGACGGCGTGTCCTGGTACGACAAGACCGCGCAAGCCTTTGCTGTTTTCCTACCGGTGAAATCGGTGGGCGTGATGGGCGACGGGCGGACATACGAGTATGTGGTGGCGTTGCGGGCGGTGCAGACCTCGGATTTCATGACCGCCGACTGGGCGCCGCTGCCGCACGAACTGCTCGCCCGGGTGTCGAGCCGCATCATCAACGAGGTGCGCGGAATCAATCGCGTGGCTTACGACATCTCTTCCAAACCGCCGGCGACGATCGAGTGGGAGTAGTCGCTTCCCACGCCGGGGTTCGCATGAACAAGTTGTCCCTCAGGCTTTTCGAAATACTGCCAATATTTCGCTAGACCCCGCGCCCAGAGCCATTCTTCTGGCGATTTGCTGCCATCTTAAATGGTGCTCTTGCGTTGGCTTTCGCCCGGATTGCCCGATATCGGTCCAGCAATGGCGCGCCGCCGCGACTACTCCCAGCTCGAGGGCGGGCCTGCCGACCGTTGCACTGACCCGGCTCGTGTCCGCCGGACAGCTGGAACGCGTGGGACGCGGCCTCTACAGTCTCCCAAATCAGGCGATCAGTGAAAATCGCTCGCTCGCCGAGGTGGCGATCCGGGTGCCCCGCGGGGTGATCTGCCTGGTTTCCGCGCTGCGCGTGCATGACATCGGCACCCGAGCGCCGCATGCGGTCTGGCTTGCCATACCCCACCATATGCTCTCGCCTCGGCTCAGCCAGCCCGCACTGCGCGTGATTCGCATGTCCGGACCATCCCTGAGCGAAGGAATCGACCGGCTGACGGTAGACGGCGTGGAGGTCCTTGTCTTCAACGCCGCAAAAACTGTCACCGATTGCTTCAAGTTTCGCAACAAAATCGGTCTGGACGTCGCGCTCGAAGCTCTGCGCGAGGGCTGGAGCAAGCGCAAGGTCACAATGGATGACCTGTGGCGCTACGCCGGCATCAATCGAGTCGCAAATGTCATGCGCCCCTACCTCGAATCCATCGCTGCGTCATGAGCAAGAACCGCGCGGCCTCGATCCGTGCCCGACTGAAGAACCGCGCGGACACAACGAAGCAGGACTTCAATCTCACGCTCACGCACTACGGCCTGGAACGGCTGCTGTACCGTTTGTCGGTATCCACGCACGCGCCGAACTTCCTGCTCAAGGGCGCGTTGCTGTTCATGCTGTGGTACGACATCCCGCAACGGCCGACCCGCGACGCCGACCTGCTCGGATTTGGCCCCGAGGACACCAATTCGGTGGCGGCTGTATTCCGCGACATGTGCGCGATTGAAGTGGATGACGGCATTGCTTTCGATGCGGGCTCGGTCAAGGCAACGGAAATCCGAAAGGGGGCGGGTTTCGGCGGCGTGCGCGTCGAGTTGCGCGCGATGCTGGACGGTGCGCAGCATTACGCTGCAGGTGGGCTACGTTCACCCGCCGTCGTACCGCGCTGCCGGAAGGTGTCCCCGCGGGGCTGAGCGATGATTTAGCCATGGATGCCGGTAAGCAAGCGCAATGGCGGGCTTTCGTGCCAAGAACAAGCTCGATGCCATTGCGCTGGGCGAGTTGGTGTTTATGTTGCCAACTGGTGTTCGTGCTGGCTGTTCCTGCGGGTGCCCAAGGTCACATTGGATACCAGAACTCTCAAGGCCTTTGGAACCGAATTCGCTTTCACGGTCGATCGGACAAATACGCACTGGATACTTGAATGGGCGCTGAACGAAAGTGAAAATTACGACCGCTTTGGCGAGGAGGATGGCCGGGGCTGGATGGGCCGATTGACACCATTGCGCGATGAACTGCTGCGTGGCGATTTGCGCCCACTGTATCTCGGTTGGCTGGCTGGCGTGAGCGCCCGCGAAGTTGACGAAGAGGCCATCGAGCCCCCGCGGCCGCCCGGGCTTTCTCGACTCACTGCTGCCCAGCAGTCGCTGGCGGAATTTCTCGAAATCAATCCGGACTTGCTAAGGGCGGTAGAAATACCTGACCAGCAAACGCCCGATTTCGATGCTAAGGGTGATGGGGACCTCGATGCCTGGTTCGCCGAACTTCCAACGTCAGAGAAGGGAGCGACACTCAAACTTCTCCTGACCGGGCACGCGCAGCAGGCGGAGCGTCGGCTCAAACTACGCTTCCTTGCCTGGCAGCGCGAACAGCAACCGATCGGAAGGCCTGGACCACCGCGGCGTACCGTCGCGGAACTTCGGAAGTTGGCTGCGTCCGCTGCTGAAACGAGAAAAAAAGCAGGAAGCGGTGCGGTGAGTCAAACAATCCCGACTCTTGATCTGCCATTGCCCAAGCCGCGGCCGAAGGGGGCAGAATGGATCGATGCTTATCAGCGCTGGCACGGGACCTAAGTGGGGTTCGAGTCGGAATACATGCCGCCCATGACGGGACCGTCGATGGCGTGCCATGCTTCGTGCACGACTGGTTAGTTGGCCGCGGTCCAGGGGTCGACCACGGTTAGGCCAGCGGCCGTAAATGCGCTGGAGTCACGGGACGCCACAGCGAAATCGCGCGAGGCGGCGATCGCGGCGATATAGCCGTCGGGCGTTGGAAATCCTCTTCCGGCAGCGCGCGCGTTGACGGCCAAATCGGCATAGCGGCGCGCCGCATTCGTGTCGAACGCCAGGATCCGATCAGCGAACAGCGTGAGCACGCCATCGAGCGCGGTCGTCAACTTATCCTTGCGCTTGCCCTTGGGGAGCGCCGCGATGCCGAACATCAACTCGGCGATTGTGACGCTGGAGAGATAGAGCGTCTCCGCCGCCTGTTCGTCGAGCCAATTGCGGACCGCCGGATCCGGCTCCGGCTTCATCGCCTCGGAGACGACATTGGTGTCGAGCAGAATCATTAGACACTCAGCGGCTCGGCGGGTGTCTTGTCGCGGGTTTGATCGAGGGCTTCGACATCAGCGTTGGTGAGCCCGATCTTCCGGCTCATGTCCGCCAGCGAAGTGCCGATACGCAGCCGCCCAGCCGGACGCACGGCAGCCTCCAGAATTGCGCGCATCTCCGCTTCCGCGCTGCGATTGTGCTGCGCCGCGCGGACCTTCAGGGCACGATGCGTCTCTTCCGGGAGGTTGCGAATGGTGACGGCAGCCATGATGGCGGTTCTCCATACTTTGATTGCAATGCTGGCACTATAGATTGCATGCCATCAAAAGGCAATGACCGCACGCGGCGGGGTTGCAGCGACCTTCGCAAAATGTCAGTTGGAGAGCCCGGCGAGCTTTTCGACGAATGCCGTGTGCGCCGCCGCGTCATTCGCCAGGTGCCATGCGGCCTCGTCGCGAATCGCCGCGAATCGCCGCGAAGCCCTTCTCGCAGCTCAGCTCGAAGATGTCGCGGAACTCGGCGTCCATCTCGTTCCGCTTTCCGTCAGGCAAATCATTGACGGAGTGAATTGCAATGCTCGATGGCAAGACCACGGCCACCGCCCCCGCGCGGAACAAAGGAAGACGCTTAAGCGCCCCGCCGCACAGCCACCGGTGGGGCTGACGCGCTAGGCTTTCAAGTATCCAAGCAGTTTGGGGATTCCGGAATGTCCGCGCACGAAACCCAACCTGGCCAACAGCGGGCCGTTGCGTTGCTGTCGAAGCAATGCAATGTGCCGGTGGCCGAGGTCACCAGGCTCTACGAGCATGAATGGGCAAGGCTGGCCGTGGGCGCGCACATCACGAAGTTTCTCCACATTTTCGCATTACGCAACGTCCAGGAGATCCTGCGCAACCCCATCCTCGACAAGGAGGCCCTGCCGTTGAGAGGCAGCCTTTCGCTGCTTGCTACCTGATGCTCGTTGCGGCGCGGCGCGAGTTCAGAAACACGAGGCGCAGCATGACGATACGTAGACGAGTTTTCCTACGCGCAGCCGCCTGCGGGGTCGTCGCGCCTTACTTGGTCGGCTGCTCATCGGGTGACGGCGAACAAGACGCCGCCCGCGCCCTGCGGCGCTCCGTGTCGCTGGCAAGCGGCGAACGGGGCTCGCTGATGCGCGAACTGGTTCGCTGCGCCACACTGGCGCCATCGAGCCACAACACCCAGTGCTGGACTTTCCGGCTTCAGGATCGCACCGTGACGATCGGTCCCGATCTGTCGCGGCGCTGCCCGGTGGTTGACCCGGACGATCACCACGTCTATGTGTCCCTCGGCTGCGCCACGGAGAACCTGGTGCAGGCCGCGCTCGCCAGCGGGCTCAAAGCCGATGCCCGCTTCGACGCGACCGGCGTAGGTTCAATTGCATTGAGCTTGGAACCAACGCGGGCGTTGGTCTCACCCCTGTTCCAGGCAATTGCCGAGCGGCAATGCACCCGGGGAGACTACGACGCCAAGCCGCTGTCGAGCGAAGAACTACGCCTGCTCGAACAGGCGGGCACCGGCAACGGCGTGCGCGTCGTGGTGCTGACCGGACGGCAAGCCATGGACGGTGTGCTGGAGTACGTCGTGGCCGGCAACACCTCGCAGATGGGCGATCCGGCGTTCGTCGAAGAACTCAAGACCTGGATCCGCTTCAGTGCCGACGAGGCCTTGAGCACCGGTGATGGCCTGTTCGCTGGAGCCACGGGCAACCCGGCAATGCCGCGCTGGCTGGGCAGCCGGATGATGGGCCTGTTCCTCACACCGAAGTCCGAGAACGAACGCTACGCGCGGCAGATTCGCAACTCGGCCGGCATCGCAGTGTTCGTCTCCGAGCGCAGTGACGAGGCACATTGGGTCGAAGCAGGCCGCTGCTACGAGCGCTTTGCGCTGCAGGCCACGGCACTGGGCCTCCGCAATGCGTTCCTGAACCAGCCCGTCGAGGTCGGCGCAATCCGGCCGCAGTTCGCCTCATGGCTCGGTCTCGGGCCGGGCGCCTCCAGGCCTGACCTGGTGGTGCGCTTCGGGCGTGGCCCCGCCATGCCTTATTCGATGCGGCGGCCCTTGCAGGCGGTCCTCGTCTGAAGACGGGATGCCTGGCGATGGTCTCGCCGCCGCGCGTCCCGAGCCGATTGGCTTCGCAAAAGGAACACTCAAGATGAAAGCAATGGAATGGACGGCAGTGGGCGTCGGCCTCGCAGTGGCCACCGGCATCGGGCTGGTCGCGCTCGGAAGCTCGCGCTGGCGGGCCTCGACAAAGGCGCAGATGGCGCGGCTCGAAGCCGCCCGGGTGCCGACGCCTGCGGGTCGCTACGACGCGCGCGAAATCGAGGATCTGCCCGCACCGGTTCAACGTTATTTTCGCGCGGTGCTGAAGGACGGGCAGCCCCTCATCGCCGCCGCAGAGTTCGAACTCGCCGGCACCATCAACTTGTCAGCCACTGACGTGCAATGGAAACCTTTCACCTCGACGCAGCGGGCCGTCACCCACCGCCCGGGCTTCCTGTGGAACGGCCGGGTGTCGATGCTGCCCGGCCTCGATGCGCGAGTGCATGACAGCTATATCGCCGGCGTTGGCGCGCTGCACGCGGCCATGCTGGGCCTGTACACGATGGCTGAAGTGCACGGCGGCGGCGAGATTGCCCGCGGCGAACTGATGCGCTACTTCGCCGAGATGGCGTGGTACCCCACCGCGCTGCTGCCCAGCCAGGGCGTGCGCTGGGAGGCGGTGGACGATCGTTCGGCCAAGGCCACGCTGGTGGACGGACCGATCACCCTGACCTTGCTGTTCAGGTTCGACGCGGCCGGGCTGATCACGTCAGTGCACGCCGACGCGCGTGGCGCCGGGGTGGGCAAGGATATGGTCATGCTGCCCTGGGAATGCAGCGTTTCCAACTACCAGCTGCGCGACGCGATGATGGTGCCGACCTGCGGCGAGGCCGCCTGGATGCGGCCGGAAGGGCGCAAGCCGTATTTCATCGGCAGCCTCACTTCGCTGGTTTACGAGTTCTCGTCTTGAACCACCTGCTGGACTGGTTGGCACCATGACCTGGCTGTACGCAGTTTAGTTCGCCGCGCGCCATGACTAGTCCGACGAGTGCCGCGCAATGAAACGCATCCTCGTGACCGGCGCCACGGGTCAAGTCGGCTCGGCCGTGATTGCGGCGCTGCGTGCCTTTGACCGCATCGTCGTTCGCGCGGCTGTGCGCGATGTCGCAACGGCGACCGCGAAATGGAGAGGCGACGCGAGAGTGCAGCCGGTGGGCTTCGACTTTCTCGACCGTGCCAGTCAAGACGCTGCGCTGGCCGATTGCGACAGTCTCTTCCTGCTGCGTCCACCGCAACTCACTGGCGATTTCGGTGACTTGATCGCGCGGGCGCGGCAACACGGCGTCACGCACATCGTTTTCTTGTCGGTGCAGGGGGCGGAGCACAACTGGTTCATCCCTCACCACAAGATCGAACGGCTGCTGGTGTCCGGCGGCGTGCCGTACACGCTGCTGCGGCCGGCCTACTTCATGCAGAACTTCACCAGCACGCTCCACGATGAATTGATGCGCCGGCACCGCATCTTCCTGCCGGCAGGGAGCGCCCGGTTCACAATCGTGGATGTCGATGACATTGCCCGTGTGGCAGCCCGGGTGCTGACGCAACCTGGCACGCAGCACCACGGGCAGGCCTACACGTTGACCTCGCAAACGCCGCTGAACTTTCGGCAGATGGCCGCTCAGTTGACGACAGGTTTGGGCACGCCCATCACCTATGTCTCGCCCGGCCCATGGCGTTTCTACCGTACGCTTCGGCGCGACGGTCGCGAGCCCGGCTTGATCCTCGTGATGCTGCTGCTCCACATGCTGCCGCGATTCACGGGCACGCCGCCCGTGACGCGCGTCGTGGCCGACTTGACGGGCAGCGCGCCGATCGGGTTTGCGCAATTCGTGGCGGCCCATCGCGACGAGCTGCTCGTTGCACCGACTCGCTGAACAGAAATCGCCTACATGTTGCCCTTCACGCGTGAGCAGTTTCCGGCCGTCTTCGTCGCCTACAACGAGGCGGTATCGCCCATCCAGTTACTGGCGTCGATCGAGGCGGGTGTTCTGCGTGGGCGCCTCGCCTTTGGCCGCTGCGAGGACTGGACCGGGTGGATGGGCTGGGCGCTGGTGGCCAACGTAAGCGTCGGCTATCCGCTGCTGGGCCAGATCAGCGGATCTGCAAGTTTGGTGCCAAATGCAGCCAGATCTCGTTGCGGCGCATGAACCAGGGCGTAAAAGGCGCGTTGTAGCGCGCGTAAACAGGATCGCCCGTCCAGGCCTCGTTGGCCGCGCGCAGCGCCGCCTGCAACTTGGTCAAGTGTTCGTCGTAGTTTGCTGTCGACCAGAAGCCCGAATAGCGGATGACAGCCACTTGACTGGGCACTACCTCGCGCAGCCGGACGCGCGCATCCAGGGGTTCGGGCGCACTGGCCACCGTCACGCCTTTGGGCAACACGAACTGCACCACGAAACCGTCGGGAGCGGCGGTCTGGGTGACCGGCGCTGTCATCTCCATCTTCACCGGAACGGGCGCCTGCGTCACTGGTGCCGTCATCGCGAATTTGCGCTCGCCCTTGTTCTTGCCAAAGATGTAGCCCGCCAGAATCGGGAACGCCTGGTTGCCCGCGTCAGCCGCTGGGCCAGCGACCACGACCTCGGCCACGGCGTAAGCGGCGTACTGGCGTACCTCGACATCGCCGATCTGGCGAACGACTCGATACTCAGGCTCTTCTGTGGCTTGACTGGTCATAGCGAACGAGGTCAATGTGAGGGCCAAAAAAACCGCAGTCCAAAATGTTGTGGCCGGACCGAAAAATTCGAACAATGAACGGGATTGCATGGGCTGGTCAGCTACGGGCGGACGGATCAACCGGCTCATCGCGAGCAATTTTTCCATCCACCAATTCGACTAGTCGGTCACAGCGCGCACCTAGCCGCGCATCGTGAGTGACCACAATGAAGGTTACGCCAAGCTCGGCATGCATGCGGCGCAGCTGGACAAAAACCTCGTCGGACGAGGCCGTGTCCAGGTTGCCGGTGGGTTCGTCGGCCAGCACCAGCGGCGGTTCCTGCACCAGGGCGCGGGCAATCGCCACGCGCTGCTGCATGCCGCCCGAAAGTTCGGCGGGCCGTTTGTCCATGGCTTCGGCCAGGCCTACAGCGGACAGCAGCTCACGTGCGTGCGCCAATTGTTTGGCGCTGACACGGCCTTCGCGCATCAGCGCGGGCATGGTGACGTTTTCCAGCGCGGTAAAGGCGGGTAGCAGGTGGTGAAACTGGAACACGAAACCGATGGTGCTACGCCGCAGCAGAGTCAGCTCCGCGTCGTTCAAGCCGTTCACTTCCTGGCCCTGCAAGCGGTAGCTGCCGGCGGTCAAGTGTTCGAGCAAGCCAATGATGTTGAGCAAGGTACTCTTGCCCGAACCGGACGGCCCCATCAGCGCGACAAATTCGCCGTGGTTCACCCGCAGGTTCAATCCATGCAAAATTTCGGCTTCGCTGGGCAAGCCCTGGTTGTAGCTTTTGCGGATGTCCGTTAACTCAATCAACGGGGCGTTCTTGTCGTGGGTGATCTTGTCGCGGGTTGCCTTGTCTGGGTCCATAGCCTGCGCCTTAAATCCGAATGGCTTGAGCCGGGTCCATCGCAGCCGCGCGGCGTGCGGGCGCAATGGCGGCCAGCACGCTGCAAACGGTGCAAATCACCGCCACCCGCACAGCAAGGGCGGGTGACAGACTGATGTCAAACAGCGGCAAACCGTCCGCGCCGCGCACGAAGCGGGTAAAGAGCCAAATCATGCCCACCGCCATCACAATGCCCAGCACCGAGCCCAAGGCACCCACCACGGCACCTTGTACCAGAAAGAGCCGCAAAATTTGCGCACGGGTGGCACCCATGGCCCGCAAGATTCCGATCTCGCGCTGCTTTTGCACGACAGACACCACCAGCACGCTGGCAATGCCCAGGACCACTACGACCATAACCACGCCACGAATCAGCGCCGTGCTGACCGACTGCGCATTGAGCGCAGACAACAGCTGCGCGTTATTTTCCTGCCAGCTTTCGATCTTGTAGGGAAACTGGCCACGCAAACCTTGTGCGAGTGTTTCGGCCGCCCACACATCGTTCACTTTCAGGTCGATACTGGTCGCGCCGCCCGGCAAGCCCAGTAAGTTTTGGGCAGAACGCAAAGACACGATGACGGTGCGCCGGTTCAGGTCTTTCACACCCAGATCAATCAGGGCCGTTACGCGGGCCGCGTCAGTCACGGTGCCGGTTTGCAGGGTCAGACGGTCGCCTACGCGAACGCCCAGGTCACTGGCCAGTTCGCGGCCCACAATCGCCTCGCCCGGCAACAGCCGCGCGGTGCCGCTGACCACCTTGCCGCGCAGGCCAATGATGCCGTCATAGCGGTTCAGCTCCACACCCTGCAACGCGATGGCCTGCGTCGCTTCGCCGCGCAAGGCCAGGCCGCCGCCCGCTACCATGGGCGACACGGTGGTGATGACAGTGTTGGCTTCCAGCAAAGGCACCAGCGCTTGCCAGTTGGCAATTGAGCGTAAGCGCTGGGCACGCGGCTGCGCTTCGCTCAATACATAGGTACCCGATGGGTGGGGCATGGCAGGCGTCACGACATCGTCGGGCACGCGCACGCTGATGTGCGCCTGCGTGCCCAGTGTTTTGGCTATCAAATTGGATTGCAGGCCACTGATCAGGGCCGATATGTAGGCGACCACGGCCACACCAGCTGCCACGCCCACGATAATCAATACAGTCTGCATGCGCCCCTCGCGCAAAAAACGCACTGCCACCCGCCATTCAAAACCCAAGTTGAATGTCATGGCCATGCAGCCTGTCAGCGCCCGATGGCGTTTGTCATGGCAGCCCCGGCATCTGGCGCGCGCGCACCGGGCACGGCCGATGCACCTGGCGCTACCAATACGCCTGGACCTGCTGACACGCTGGGCTGCCAAGCTTGCATTTTCACGCGTACGTGTTTGCCCGGTTTGGGTTCGCCACCCAGCAGCACTATGTCGCCTTGCGCCAAGCCTTCCAGCACTTCTGCCGCATCCAGCGTGCGTAAACCCAAGCCCACGGGCCTCACTTGTGCACGCCCCTCTTGCACGATAAGCACGGTAGCGCTGGTGCTGCCAGCCTGGCTGCGCAGGGCACCCAGCGGCAATGCCAGGACGCGCTCGCGTTTGGCGGTGACTACTTCTACCGACAATGTCATGTCTTCGCGCAAAAAAGCAGGCGGCTCCTTGTCCAGCGAAAACTTCACTTCGATCGCGCCCCGCTGCGCATCCACTGCGGGCGCAATCGAAAGTACACGCGCGGTAAAGCGCTGGCCGGCAAACGCATCTGCCACCACGCTGGCGTTTTGCCCGGTTTGCAACTGCTCCAAAAAGCGTTCATCGACCTGCGCGTTCAACTGGGTCGGCCCAGCCAGCGCCAAGCTCATCAGTGCCTTGCCCGGCTGCACAATCTGCCCCGGCTCGACCTGGCGAGTCAGCACACGGGCGTTGGCTGGGGCGATTACCTGCGTTTGTGCCAGCCTGGCCTGCGCCGTGGTGATGGCCGCGCGAGCCTGGTCCAGCTGTGCCTGGGCCTGCACGACATCGGTTCCCGCATCTGCGTTGGCCAGCGACTGGGCTTGCGCGCTGGTTTGCTGAGCGCGGGCCACGTCCACGGTGCGCTGCACCTCGTCCAGCCGCGATGCGCTGATAAAGCCTTTCGCCACCAGTTGCAGGCTGCGAGCCAACTCTGCCTGTGCAGCCCGCAGAGTGGCGTCAGCTTGCATCACGGCGGCGCGGGCCGATGTTCTGCCGGTGCTGCGCAGCCCAGCCAAGCGCGCCTGGGTCTGGCCGGCGCTGGCCTGGGCCTGGGTGAGTGCTGCGCGCAGCTCGTCCGATTCCAGCTGCACCAGCACATCGCCCTGACGCACCGCCGCCCCATCGCGCACCAGCACCTTGACCACGCGGCCGGTGATGGTGCTGCCAACATCCACACGCGACAAGGTCGCCACGCGGGCTGAAAACTGCAAGCTTCGCACCAAGGGCGCATAGTGCATTTCCATGGCGGCAACTTGTGGGCTGCGCAGGCTCGACCATGCCAATGCCGCCGCTGCAATGACGACAACGATCCCGCCAATCCATATCCAGCGACGTTTCATGGTCTGTCTTTACTTCGTAAATTGTTGCTCAGTGCAGCCACGTTGCCGATCGGGACTTCGCTGTTGAAGGTCATCGTCTGATCGCTTGTATGCATCGCCGCGAAGTTGCCAAATTGTCGCGAGGTTGCACTGGAAGCGATTCCATTGAGCAATCGAGTAGCGCGCCAGCCTTCTCAAAGGCTTCGACGGTGAGCTTCCAATACTTCTTGTGCCCAACGTCGAGCGGATTCGAGGCAATCATCGCCGACCGGTAGTAGGTCGAGGCTCTTGGATAATTCTCTCTGGCTCTGGATAGGTCTTCGCGGGCCTCAGCGGCAGTTGCTCGTTCTGAGTTCAGGCAGGCCATTGAATGCCATTCTCTGGTAAGTGATTCGTAGTCGCCATTCTTGGTGTTTTGCACGACATATCGCGACCGCGAACCTTCTCGACCGCACGGCGACGCCGATCCTCAACCAACGGTAAGACGCATCAAGCAAGCTGTCTGTACGACATCGAACACAGGAAGGGACGGCAGAGGCACACCGAACTCCGAGGCTTCCAGAGTCAGCGCATGGGCGCGGCCACTTGCCGCCGGTTGAACCGCTGTCACCACGCAAGGTCAGGCAGATCCGCGTATAACGTCATATTTTACCACTTTATAGTATATTTGGTGTAATATATGACACATTATGTCACGAATCTCACCGTTCCTCCTGCCGCGTCTTTCTCGCCTCTTGGTGAACACCGGCGCCAATCTGAAGCTCGCCCGATTGCGCCGAAAATACTCGGCCGCAACCGTATCGCAACGCGCCGGGATCTCGCGCAAGACGCTATATAGAGTCGAGCAGGGCGACCCGGCCGTAGCGCTTGGAATCTATGCGCGGGTGCTGCAGGTACTGCGCCTCGAGCAGGACCTCGCGCTCCTGGCCGCAGACGATGAGTTGGGGCGAAAACTCCAGGATGCCGGGCTCGTTACCAGGCAGCGTTCTCCAAAGCGTCGAGCCGCCTCGCCTCGAGAAGTCGAGCCCAAGAGCGGCTGATGACCGGCTTCACGACGGTGGAGGTATGCGCCGATCTGGAAGGCTTCACCGAGCCCGCGCTCATGGGCTCCTTGCATCGCCAGGCCGCAGGCTCAGGGGAGATTTTCTCGTTCGAGTACGACCGCTCGTGGCTGCAGCGCGACGAGGTCTTCGCGTTCGATCCCGATCTTGCCCTGGCCCACGGCCCGCAGTACCCCGCGCCGAACCGCGCGACGTTCGGCATCTTTCTGGACTCCTCGCCAGACCGATGGGGCAGGGTATTGATGCAGCGCCGGGAAAACATGCGGGCGCGGCAGCAAACTCGAAGGCCTCGTGCCCTGACCGAGTGGGACTTCCTGCTCGGCGTGCATGATGAAACCCGGCTTGGGGCGTTGCGCTTTCGCACGGCCCCCGGCCAGCCGTTCATCGACAGCGACGCGCGCGCTGCCGCGCCACCGATCGCGTCCCTGCGTGAGCTGCAGGGTGCCAGCCTCCAGTACGAGGAACATTTCGACGACGAGAACCACCCAGACTTCGAGCGCTGGTTGTCACAGCTTTTTGCGCCCGGTACCTCCCTTGGCGGGGCAAGGCCCAAGGCATCGGTGCGTGATGAATCGGGTGCTCTGTGCATGGCCAAGTTCCCGAGCCGGCAGGACACCCGGGATGTCGGCGCCTGGGAACTACTGGCCCATCGCCTCGCGGCCAACGCCGGCATCGTCGTGCCGGAGGCGCGCCCATTGCGATTAACGGGCAGCCCCTATACGACCTTTCTAGTGAAACGGTTCGACCGCACGCCGCGCGGCGGTCGGCTGGCCTTTGTTTCGGCCATGACACTGACGCAGCGAACCGACGGCGAGGCCGGTACCAGCTATCTCGAACTGGTGGATATGCTGCAATCCCGGGGGGCTGATACCAGGACCGACTGCGAGCAGCTGTTTCGCCGCGTTGTCTTCACCATACTGATTCACAACACCGACGACCATCTGCGCAACCACGGGTTCTTCATTGACGCACAGGGCATCCGGTTATCACCGGCCTATGACCTTAATCCATCGATTGAACGCCGCGATCTGTCCTTGGCCATCAACGAAGTGGAGACCGCTTGCGAAATCTCCATCGCCATGGATGCCTGCCAGGACTATGGCCTGACCAGACAGGAGGCGGACAGCTTGCTGAAACAAGTGCGTAACGCCGTGGCGCAATGGCGCGGCGAAGCCGGCAGGCTTGGCATTCCAAGATCAGAGCAGGAGTTGATGGCGCCAGCCTTCGATTCGTAGCTCTTAGTGCATGACCGGCTGCGGCGGCAGGATCCTGCGTTCCGCTGCGATGTCCCCTGATCTTTTTCGCCGCGCCCGCGGCCTTTCGCACGATCGCGGCCGGGGATGGGGGCCGGGCTGGTGGCCACCATCGTCATGTCGATGATGATGCTGGTGAAGGCCAAGATGGGGCTCATGCCCGAGCTCGACCCGATCCAGATGCTGGGCAATATGACCGGCGGCGGCCGGTCGGTGGGCTGGATCCTGCACTTTGCCATCGGCACAGTGCTTTGGGGCCTGCTGTATGCGGCCATATTCGGCGCACATATACGCGGCGCGTGGTGGCGCGGGGCGGTGTTCGTCACCGGCGCATGGATGCTCATGATGGTCGTGGTGATGCCGATGGCCGGTGCCGGCCTCTTCGGCCTCGCCATGGGCATCGCCGCGCCCGTCATGACGCTGATGATGCACCTTGTTTTCGGCGTGGTTCTCGGCGCGACCTACGGGTTGCTTACCCGCAACCCTTGGAAACACTATGCGGGGTGTCGTACAGACGACAAGAACCGTCGCGCCCATAAAGATAGCCTCGCAATGGGTCAGGCGGACTGTGCCGAAGTGTGCTGTGTCCAATAGCGAAGGCAATACTTTCATTTAACCCTGATCGGATTATCGCCACATCGACCAGCAAGACGAAGATTTGCCGGAGATCCGCAGCTGGCGATGATGCAGCAGGTGATGAAATGACCGGTCGCGCACTCGGGGTGGATTCCTGCGGCATCGGCGCGGTCGTCTCCGTGCGCGGCAGTGTCGTGGACATACGTTTCAATGGTCCATTACCTCCCATCTACACGGTGCTGCGTGCGGGAGACGCGGGTCGAATCGTGATCGAGGTGCTGGCGCACAGAGATTCACATCACGTGCGCGGGATAGCGTTGACGCCCACGCAAGGACTCGCCCGGGGAATGCCGGTGGAGAACACGGGCGGGCCGCTGAAGGCGCCGGTGGGCAAAGGCATACGCGCGCGGATGTTCGACGTTTTCGGCAACGCCATCGACCGCCAGCCGGCGCCGTCGGACCTCGAATGGCGTAGCGTCCATCGCGCACCACCGCCATTGTCAGAACGCTCCACCCAATCCGAGATATTCGAAACAGGCATCAAGGCGATCGATGTGCTCGTCCCGCTGGAGCGTGGCGGCAAGGCGGGCCTGTTCGGTGGCGCTGGCGTTGGCAAGACCGTGCTGCTGACGGAGCTGATACACAACATGATCGGCAGCCAGAAAGGGGTGAGCATATTCTGCGGAATCGGAGAGCGGTGCCGCGAAGGCGAGGAACTCTACCGCGATATGAAAAAAGCCGGTGTGTTGCGCGACATGGTCATGGTCTTCGGCCAGATGAACGAGCCGCCAGGCAGCCGCTTCCGGGTGGGCCATGCCGCCCTCACGATGGCCGAGTACTTCCGGGACGACGAGCACCGCGATGTGCTGCTGCTCATCGACAACGTCTTCCGCTTCATCCAGGCCGGAATGGAAGTCTCCGGCCTGATGGGACAGATGCCTTCGCGTCTGGGCTATCAGCCTACGATGGGCACCGAACTGGCGGGATTGGAGGAACGCATCGCCAACACCGGCAGCGGCGCAATCACCTCGATCCAGGCGGTGTATGTACCCGCGGACGATTTTACTGATCCGGCGGCGGTGCACGTGTTCTCGCACCTCTCGGCTTCCATCGTGCTATCGCGCAAGAGAGCAGGCGAGGGGCTCTACCCGGCCATCGATCCGCTCCAATCGAGTTCCAAAATGACCACCCCGGGCATCGTCGGAAAGCGCCACTACGCCCTGGCGAAGGAGATCCGGCGCACGCTCGCGCAATACGCCGACCTGAAGGACATCATCGCCATGCTCGGCCTCGAGCAGCTTTCGCCGGAGGATCGCAACGTGGTCGCCCGGGCCCGCCGGCTGGAACGATTTCTGACCCAGCCTTTCTTTACCACCGAGCAATTCACCGGCCTCGAGGGAAAGATCGTCAGCCTCGCGGACGCGCTGGAGGGCTGCGAGCGCATTCTGAGCGACGAATTCAAGGACGCTCCAGAGAGCGCGCTCTACATGATCGGCAGGATCGACGAAGCGAAGGCAAAGGCCGCGTCCGGCCGACCGGTGAACGAGGGAGACCCGAATCTGGCCGGGGCGCTCCCGCCCCCGCCGCCGGTCGCTGCAGCGAAGCACGAACCAGTCGCAGCCTCCGATGAACCTTAAGGTTCTTCTCCCTTTCAAGATCTTTGCCGACAAAACCGGCGTGTCGCGCATCGTGGCGGAAACGCGCGAGGGCTCGTTCGGCCTCCTGCCGCACAGGCTCGATTGCGTCGCGGCGCTCGTGCCGGGGATCCTCATCTACGAAATGGCATCGGAAGGGGAAGTGTTCGTGGCGGTGGATGAAGGCGTGCTGATCAAGACTGGCAAGGACGTGTTCGTTTCCGTACGTCATGCCAGGGCGGGGACGGATCTTCTTCAATTGCGCGGCGCGGTAGTTCAGGATTTTCTGTCCCGCGACCAGGAAGAGCAGGACGCTAGACAGGTCATGGCGAAACTGGAAGCGGGTTTTTTGCGTCGGCTCACGAGAGTTCGAAATGGATGAGGGGTTGCCGGATAGAAAGACAAGGCAGGGGGAGACCTTTGCCGGGGAGATAGGTGCAAAGGCGGCCCGCAAGCTCAGGGCGCGGCGTAACGCCACACCCGGTGTCTGGTTTGGCCTCGGCATGATGGGGCTCGTCGGCTGGTCAGTAGTTGTCCCGACGCTCCTCGGCGCCGCACTCGGAATTTGGTTGGACAAGCGGTATCCGGGCGGGCACTCCTGGACCCTTGCTCTGTTGGTGGGTGGGCTCACGATCGGCTGTTTCAATGCGTGGTATTGGCTCACTAAGGAAGAACAGGCCATGCGAGACGAAGGGGAGAATGCCGATGAATGAATCGGCACCGATATTGATGCTGTCGTGGCTCGCGGGCGGAGGACTCGGTGGAGCTTTCTTCGGCGGTCTCTGGTGGACAGTTCGCAAAGGCGTTGCCTCCCGACGGCCGGTGCTGTGGCTGTCCGCCAGCCTGCTCCTGCGCGTGAGCATTGCGCTTGCCGGCTTCTATTTCGTCGGGGGCGGTCATTGGGAGCGGCTGGTGGCGTGTCTCGTTGGATTCGTCATGGCACGCCAGGTCGCGACCTGGCTGACGCGGACCCGCGAACAGAACCCGGCCCGCCCGGGGCGGGAGACCGGCCATGCGCCTTAGCCCGGACGAAATAATCTTTTGGCAGTACGGGTTCCTGAAACTCAACGCCACCATTGTTTACACATGGGCACTGATGCTCGTTTTGGCGGCCGGTTCGATGCTCGTCACGCGCAGGCTTTCCACGGGCCAGGAGCGCTCACGCTGGCAGAATCTTCTGGAAATCGTCGTAACCGGCATCGAAAAGCAGATCGGGGAAGTCGGCCTGCGCAATCCGAAAAAGTATCTTGGTTTCCTGGGGACACTTTTCCTGTTTGTCGCCGCGGCCAGTCTCTGCACCGTCATTCCAGGCTACGAAACACCAACCGGTTCGCTCTCGACCACCGTGGCTCTGGCCTTGTGCGTGTTCGTGGCTGTGCCGCTGTTTGGCATAGAGGACCGCGGCCTGGCCGGCTACCTCGAGTCCTACATGGAGCCGACGGTCCTGATGCTGCCCTTCAACATCATCAGCGAAGTGTCGCGGACGCTGGCTCTGGCGGTCCGCCTTTTCGGCAACATGATGAGCGGGGCGATGATCATTGCCATCCTGCTCTCGATTACCCCCTTCGTGTTTCCGGTCGTCATGACGGCGCTCGGATTGCTCACGGGCATGGTGCAAGCCTACATCTTCAGCATTCTTGCCGCGGTTTACATCGCGGCCGCCACGCGCACTCGCAAGCCCGCGGCAAAGGACGACCCGGGGGCCGAACCAGCGCCCGGGACTTGAAACCACGACCAACGAGCCAAAAGGACACTTCATGCAAAAGGACACTTCATGGACAGCATGACCATTATTGCGGTGGCTTCCATAGTCATCGCGGGTATCACCACCGGTTTCGGCACGATGGGCCCGGCGCTGGCCGAAGGCAGGGCGGTCGCAACGGCGCTGACCTCGCTGGCCCAGCAGCCCGACGCGTCCGCCACCATTACGCGCACACTGTTTGTCGGGCTGGCGATGATCGAGTCCACGGCCATCTACTGCTTCGTGATTTCGATGATCCTCATTTTCGCAAATCCGTTCTGGAATCACGTCATTGCCCAAACCGCGGCGAAGTAGTCATGCTGATCGATTGGTTCACTGTCGGCGCCCAGGTACTCAACTTCCTTATTCTGGTGTGGCTGTTGAAGCGCTTTCTGTATCAGCCCATTCTCGACGCCATCGACGCGCGAGAGAAGCGGATCGCACTGGCTCTCGCGGATGCCGACGCGAAAAAGACGGAGGCTCAAAAGGAACGCGACGAGTTTCAGCACAAGAACGAGGAGCTGGATCGGCAGCGGACCGCGCTCCTGAACAAGGCGATCGAAGAGGTGAAAACCGAACGCCAGCGGCTCCTCGAAGCCGCGCGTCAGGCGGCGGACGCCTTGGGCGCCAAGCGACAGGAGTCGTTGAGCAGGGACGCGCATAACCTGAATCAGGCCATCCGCCGCCGAACCGGCGAGGAGGTGTTCGACATTGCGCGCAAGGCATTGGCGGATCTGGCTACGGAAAGCCTGGAAGCACGCCTGATCGAGGTGTTCACCCGTCGCTTGCGGGAGATGGATGAGAAAGCAAAGGCCGACCTCGGGGACGCACTCGAGATGGCGACCGGACCTGCGCTCGTGCGCAGCGCATTCGATCTGCCGCCGGAGCAACAGTCAGCCATTCAAGACGCGATTAACCAGACATTCTCAGCGGAAATTCAGGTCCGCTTCGAAACCGCCCCGGAACTGATCGGCGGAATCGAACTCACCGCGGGCAGCCAAAAGCTCGAATGGAGCATCGACGCCTATCTCGAATCGCTGGGAAAAAGCGTCCAGCAGCTTCTGAAAGAGAAGAACCAACTCGACACCAAAACCGAAGTCGGGAAGAAGTTCGAGGACAAGGCACAGCCGGAGTCGGAAGTGGAAACCGCGGCGAAAGCCGCGCGGCCTCCTTCCGTACCCAGGCAGGGGCTGGAACATTGAAGGAAGAGACCGAAGGACTTCCGGGAGTCCTGGACGGCGCGTTCGCCGCGCTCCGCGAGGCGCGGTCCGCATTCCAGCCGCAACTAAGGCCGCACGAGGTTGGCGCGATCGTGAGTGTTTCGGCGGGTATTGCGACGGTATCCGGCCTTCCGAATGCCGGGTTCGAGGAGCTTCTCGAATTTCCCGGCGGCGTATTCGGCATCGCGTTCAATGTCGATCAGGACGAAATCGGCGTTGTGCTGCTTGGCGAATACTGGCATCTGCGCGCCGGGGACGAAGTCGAGCGCACCGGCCGGGTAATGGACGTGGCCGTGGGCGATGGGCTGCTGGGGCGCGTGATCGATCCGCTCGGCCGGCCCCTGGATGGCCGCGGGCCGGTGGCTGCCGGCGAGCGACTGCCCATCGAACGTCCTGCCGCGGCGATCATGGATCGCGCGCCCGTCGCCGTACCGTTACAGACCGGCCTGGTTGTCGTCGACGCGCTCATTCCCATCGGGCGCGGCCAGCGGCAGTTGATTCTGGGCGATCGGCAGACCGGAAAATCGACGATAGCGATCGATACCATCCTGAACCAGCGCGGCAAGGACGTTCTGTGCATCTATTGCGCGATCGGCCAGCGAGCCTCTGCCGTGGCAAAGGCCGTGGCCACCCTCCGTGACAAGGACGCGATGGATTACACCGTCGTGGTCGTGACCGAGGGCAACGAGCCGCCGGGGCTCGCCTACATTGCACCGTATGCCGCGACCAGCATCGCGGAGCATTTCATGGAAACGGGGCGTGACGTGCTGATCGTGTACGACGATCTCACGCACCACGCCCGCGCCTATCGCGAGCTTTCGCTGTTGTTGCGCCGGCCACCCGGACGCGAGGCGTTCCCCGGCGATATTTTCTACATCCATTCTAGGATGCTCGAGCGTGCCACCCACCTGCGCGAGGAACGCGGAGGCGGATCGCTTACCGCCTTGCCCATCATCGAAACCGAAGCGCAGGATATTTCCGCCTATATTCCGACCAACCTCATTTCCATCACGGACGGACAGATCTATCTCTCGCCGGCGCTGTTCGAATTGGGCGTATTGCCCGCGGTCGATGTCGGCAAATCCGTGTCGCGCGTCGGCGGCAAGGCGCAGCGCGCAGCCTACCGCGCGGTCGCGGGCGATCTCAAACTGGCCTACGCGCAATTCGAGGAGCTGGAGACCTTTGCCCGGTTCGGCGCCCGTCTGGACGAAAATACTCGCCAGACCATCGAACATGGACGACGTATTCGAGCCTGTCTCAAGCAGGCGGAATTCACTCCGGTGGCCGTGCCGGCGCAAATCACCATTCTGCTGGCGTTGACGGCGAAGCTCTTTGACGAAGTACCGCTTGACCGGATGACAGACGCCGAGCACGCCGTGCGGGCGGCGGCGGAGCGGGTTCCGAAGGAGGTCGCCGCACGATTCGAAACTTCCGACAAACTGAGCGACGGGGATCGAAAATTAATCGTCGAATTGGCCCGCGACGCACTGGTGCCCTTTCGTGATTGAGGCCAAGGGAAAGTCATGACCGACACCACGTCGAGCCTGAGGCGGAAGATCGACAGCGCCGGCGATCTCCAATCCGTCGTGCGCACGATGAAAGCCCTGGCCGCATCCAGCATCGGGCAATACGAGCAATCCGTAAGCGCACTTGCCGACTATTACCGGACCGTGGAAATAGGACTGGGCGCCTGCTTCAGGGAAAGCGACCCCATGGGCTCGGGAATGGCGCGAGAAGAACATGTCGATGCCGGCACGAGCGGTGCCGTGGTGTTCGGATCCGACCAGGGTCTGGTAGGCCAGTTCAACGATGTCATTGCCGAGTACGCGATCAAGGCGCTCGCAGCACTGCCTGGCAAGCCGCAAGTCTGGGCCGTCGGCGAACGGGTTCACGCGCGCCTCGCCGACGCGGGGCTGTCACCGGCGGGACTCTTTGCCGTGCCGAACTCCATCCAGGCGATTCCCTCCTTGATCGGGAAAATCCTTGTGGAAAGCCAGGGGCGCGATGGCCGCGATACAGCCGCCGAGTTGTATCTCTTCTACAATCGCCCCGAATCCGGAGGGAGCTATGCTCCGGTCGGCCAGCGCCTGCTGCCGCTGGACCAGGAATGGCATCGCAACCTTGCCGAACAGTCCTGGCCAACGAAAAATCTGCCAGAGATCGTGGGAGGGGGCAGAGCGACCATGAGGGCCCTCATCCGTGAATATCTTTTCGTTTCGCTGTTCCGCGCGTGCGCCGCTTCCCTGGCGAGTGAGAATGCAAGCCGCCTGGCGGCCATGCAGCGCGCCGACAAGAACATCGATGGACTCTTGGCGCGTTTCGAATCGAGTTTCCATCGTGTGCGCCAGAATGGCATCGACGAGGAGCTGTTCGATGTTGTCTCCGGATTCGAGGCGTTGTCAAAAGGGAAGACTCACCGGAGTGCAATGGCGGGGGAGAGGCCGACATGACCGCGCGGCAATTCGCGCACCGACGGCATTTCAAGGCTGTGCGGACGGCGTTGCTGGCGTGCCTCCTGAGCGTGCTTTCCGGGAGCGTCGTGGCACAGGAGCCGATGGGCAAAGGCGGCCAACCAAACCAACCCGCCGTTCCTGACAATGCGCAGCTCTCGGCGCCCACGAAAGTGGATATAAACCCGTTGGCACGGGATGAAGAGATTGCCAGGCGTCTACAAAAAGTCCTCGATGCGACCGAGTGGTTCGTCAGCCCAAAAGTCCGCGTCGAAGAAGGACTCGTGTTCCTCAGCGGTCGTGCGGACTCCGACGAGCTGAAGAAATGGGCCGGCGACCTCGCACGCAACACGCAAGGCGTGATCGCCGTAGCCAACCGGATGGAAGTAGCCAAGCCCTCGGTTTGGGAT